>Ga0326728_10008981_pt1 | contig 24361 bp, 6 predicted proteins | sample MB3enrmetagenome_FD_207602 | JGI IMG/M metagenome (GOLD analysis project Ga0326728, IMG submission 207602) | Lab enriched peat soil microbial communities from McLean, Ithaca, NY, United States - MB31MN | ecosystem: Environmental > Terrestrial > Soil > Wetlands > Peat | place: USA: New York... | reverse complement strand
GCGCCTTCCCGCTGATAGACCGGCGTATCAGCCACTGCCCAGCCATGCCGGGTGCCCGGATAGACCTCCGCCTGATAATCCACTCCGGCTTTATCCAAAGCGGCCGTCAGACGGTCCACCATCTCCGGCGGCATCGAGTCGTCGGTCTCGGCCAGACCGATATGCAGCTTGGCTCGGATTTTTGGCGCAAGATGGTGCGGACTGTCCGGTGAATCGGCCCCCAGCCTGCCGCCGTGAAAGGACGCGCCGGCCGCGATGCGGTCCGGGTAATGAGCCGCCGCCCGCAGCACCATTGCGCCGCCCATGCAATAGCCAACGGCACCCACCTTGCTGCCCTTCACTTGAGGCTGCTGGCTGAGGAATTGCAGCCAGGCGCCTGCGTCGCGAACCACCACGTCGGGCGTAAGCTGCCTGATAAGTCCGAACAATTTTGCCCTTTCCGCTTCATTGGTGAACACCTTCGCGGCGTCCAAGAGCGGCGAGCGTCCAGCCCGGTAATAGAGATTGGGCTGCACCACATAATAGCCTGCGGCCGCCAGTCGGCGGCCCATGACATGCATTTCGGGGCGGATGCCAAGCCCATCCATGAAGAAAATGACGGCGGGCCAGGCCCCCGGGCCGTCAGGATAGAACACATGAGAATCGGCGACACCATCCGCCGTTTTGATGTCCAGGGCTTGCTCGGTCACGGGACCCTCCCGGGTGGTGGTGTTTTGATGTGGGCAGCGGTCCGAATTTCGGGTGGCAAAGCCGGCGGCGCAAGAGTGTCCATGGCGTTCTCAGATTTCATCAATCGAAGGTAATATCGCCATCGCAGGAGTCAACCCGCTCTTCCCTCGTCCAGAGGTGCGCGGTGATGTCGAGAGATTCTCTCAGGAGATAAACTTTCAAAAATCCCGAATTGCGCCCAGAGTTTTTTGATGCGTTGGCGGTTTGGAATCGCGGGGAACCTTGCTGGCACGATTGGTTTGGCGATCGTGATGGCTCAGTTTTGCCCATGCCTGGAGGCCTAGACGGTTACCATTGACACATCACCCACCGGCCGTGGCGGCGCGGATTCTTGGACCCGGCTGGAGCCTCGCCCTGCCTTGAAGTTTCGCGCTGCCTGAGCTTGAGTTTTCGTCCGGCAACGTGTCCCCTCAGCCTGTGCTCAAAACCATTCGCCGGGCCGAATATGCGGAATTGATTGCGCTGTTTTTCCTGCAAGGCGCCGCGTCTGGCATGTGGCTGGTGCCATTGAGCGCCATGCTCGATGCCCATGGCTTGCGGTCAATCAAAGTATGGGCCTTCGCCACCAACGCCCTGGCCGCGTTTGTTTCCCCGCTCCTTTTCGGCGGGATGGCGGATCGCTCGGAATCGCCGGTTCCGGTCCTGCGCGGACTATCGTTCGCGGCCGCGGTGTTGGCGGCCATGGTCGGCACGGCGCTCCAATTTCACTGGAATCCCTGGCTGGCGCTGGCCTTGATTCAGGCCACGGCTCTTTGCCTGGCGCCGGCCTTCAGCCTGATTTCGTCCATCGTCATGGCCCGGCTGCAATTCGCCCAGTCGGAATTCGGACCGATTCGCGCCATGGCCACCTTGGGCTGGATTGCCGGGTGCTGGGTCATCAGTGCCTTCCATGCCGACAGCTCCGCCCTGGCTGTCTATCTGGCCGCCGCCGCATCCCTTCTGGTCTGTCTTTGCGCCGGTTTCGTCCCTCCTCAAAAGTCGCTCCGGCTCGCCGGGCAACTCTCCTGGCACGCGCGCCTGGGCCTGGACGCGCTCACGCTGCTGAAGAACCGCGACCACCGGGTCATATTCATCATCGTTGCGGCATTCAACATTCCTCTGACTGGTTTCTATCCCTATGGGCCGCTGCATATTCGCGAACTGGGGCTGACCCGCGTGAGCGCCTGGATGAGCCTGGCGCAAACCACGGAGGTCCTCTCGATGTTCGCGCTGGGGGCGCTGCTGCACCGCTGCCGGTTAAAATGGATTTTAGCCTGCGGTCTGGCCATCGGCGTCATCCGTTTTGCGTTGTGCGCTCTGCCGTTCAAGGCCGGGTTGCTCGCCGGAACAACCCTGCAGGGCGCTTCCTATGCCTTGGTCTATATCACGGCCCAGATTTACGTGGAGCAGCGCGTGGACCCTGGCTGGCGCGCGCGGGCGCAGGCGTTGCTCAATCTGATGTACAATGGCTTTGGCAGCCTGATCGGTTATCTGGCGTGCGGCTGGTGGTTTGCCGCCTGCACGCATCCCGCCGGCACGCAATGGCCGGTTTTCTGGTCCGGGTTGGCGGCGGGGATGGCGGTTGTCCTGGTCTATTTCCTGGCTGCGTATCGAGGGCAGAGGGCCGGGCCTGCGGCCAAATTGACGAATCATTAAACCCTGTTCTGGCCTCAATGCTGGACCAGCACAAAAGTGGGCGTCACGTAGTAAAATCCGGCCGGCTCCTGAAGCTCTTCGACTATCTCCTCGGAGACGTTGTTTCCATCGATCTTGCCTTCGACATGGCTGTTGCGCTCGACGTACGTTGCCGTGCGAACCAGCCAGCTCCCATCTCGGGCATAGGTCACTTGCCAGCTTGGGCCCCTTTGCCAGCTTCTGCTGTAATGAGATCCGCTCGGGGGGTTCCACTCGTTGGATATGTAGACAGGCTTGTTTTGCTTCGGGATGACGGCTGGCGCCCAGGTCTTCTGGCCGAAAAAATAGGTGTACGTGTCTGTTCGAGCCACCCGCGGCCAGGCAATCTGCATCTTCATTGGCATATAGGATGGCAGCGGATAGCGGGACGAGGCCATGATCGCTTTGTCGATGTGATGCTCGGCCGCGAATTGCTGTGCTTCCTCTTTGCGCCTCTCTGACATGAGCAAAGACCAGTGATACCATTGGGTGTATGGGAGATTCTTCGGATTGGAGAGAAGTTTGTCCGCAAACACCTGGGCCTTCTCCGGGTCCTGAACACTCAGCCGCTTGAGCACTCCTTCCTCGGCCGGGCCAGCCTCCCAGTTGGTCCGCCACTGATCGGCATAGGTCCGCAAGAAAACAAGCTGTGTCGCCGAGCTTGGAACGGTGGCGTATTCTGCGGCGAAGAGGCGCCCGACCTCTGGGTTTGCCGGCTTCTTTGACAGAAATCTGGTGGGATTCCAATCCAGCGTCGCACAGACTATGGCGAAGTTGCGGACCTGGTTCGTATCCTTGAACGGCTGCGCGGCGCGGATGCTTGCCAGCTCAGGATGCGGATCTCTTCCAAGCTGAAACGCCTGGTAATCCAGGTCCATGACCTGGTTGCCATTCAACGCCAGCAGCGAGGCAAGAAGTGCGAGGATGTGTTGCACAGGTTGGTGTCAGTAAACGAGGTTTCCAGGCAGCCCGTTGTGCTCCATGATTTCCTTCGGCTTGATCATAATCTCGAGCGCCTCGATATCCTTGGGGGATTTCTTGCCAACGTAATCGTGGACGAGCCTTTGGATCTCCTGCAGCTTTTTTGCCACCGCCGGCTGCTCGTTGGCTTCGGTGATCAGTTGCTCCAGCCGAAGTATCCTGTTGGGGTCCTTTTGCTTAAGGGCGATGAATGTCTTGATGGCCGCTTGAAATTCGGCTTGGGCCTTCTCAGGGAGCATCGATCTGGGTTGGCTGACCAGGTTTGTGCCTGGCGGAAGGGCGGGGTGGCTCCTGACGCTGTTGGTGTAGGGAATGACCTTCCCGTTGGAGATGACGAAGGATGGCTGCAGATTATCGGTGACGACGATCCTTCCGTTCGGCCCCATCATGTAAACCTTGTTTTTGTCCTGGTCGGGTGTTACCTGGAGCCTTGGAAGGGGCTGAAATTCATTGGTGGATTGGTTCACATTTGCGGGCTGGGCGATGGCCGGCAGCGAACAAATGAACAAAAGGCCGAGTGCAAGGCGGTTGATGGGGTTCGACATGCGTTATTGGGGTTTGTGGTTCGCGGCGGGGGAGTTCGTGGGGCTCGATGGGGCTGCTTTGACTTTAAAAGTTACTTGATAAATATTGGTGCTCTCATCCAGGATGTTGGCGTACTCCACGGCCGGCTGCGTTCTTGCGATCTTGACCCTGTATTCCATTTTTCCGTTTGCTGGAATGGTTTGGCCTTTTGAATCCACTGTGGTGCATCCGCAGGATGCTCCGTATCCCAGGATTTTGACGGCGTGGTCCGTCAGGTTTGTTCCGGTAAATGTGAGAACTTGCACCGCGTTTGTTTTAATAAGCTCGACGGTCACCTCACTGGGGAAGGCCAGCGGGATTTTGATGGCTGACTGAGCACCAGGCACGGCGGGTGGAATGTTAGAGGCGACTTGAGCAGTTGCTCCGAACCCGGTCAGGGCCAGCAGAATGAGCACGGTTTTCTTCAGGTTTATCATTGGTTTGTGATGGTTGTGTTTAGAGTGGGTGTCCCGCCGCCCTCGAAATTGGTGCAATTATTTGTGGATGGTGTGGAAACTGGAATTTGAAATGGCGGGGTGTTGTACACGTTGATTACAACGTCGATCGGCATCTCGTTGGTGGAGCAGAGCGTCGTGAGGAGGTTTGTGGTTGCAAAGGCGTGGGTGCTTGTGAGGTTCAGATTGTTCGTGCTGAGCGTAAAACTGTACTGGTCCACCCCTTGTTCCCAGGGAGGTTGAACGATAAGCCCTGTGTTCTGGTTCCCGGGGTTAAGCGAAACCGTCACCGGAAAGTTCGTGATGATCAGCAAATAGCGGTCCGTGGCCGGTTCGCTTGCGATTGTTCCCCCTTGGGCGGCCGGGTTGATGGTGTAGGCGTTCGTCAGCGTGACGCCGATATTCAAGGGGGCTCCCATCATCGGCTGGGCATAAACGATGTAGGTTCCATTGCTCTGACCCATGCGTATGCCGGTCGTTTGAGTGCTGTAGGATGGAATCGGAAGCGTCTGATACGCATAAGTGCCGTCAGCGCTCACTGTCCCGATGAAGAGGTTCGTGATGGCGTGGTTAATGGTTATGATGGGGTCGCAGTTCGTATCCACTTCGAAGATGACGGTGGCGGGAATATTGGTCACGGCGGGATTGTAGTAGAGCCTCGTTGCAATCAATTCGGTTGGGTAGGCATTGTCCACGTTCGCAAATCCGATGGCGGTTCCGGGCCGGTTGGTGACGGAGTTTGTCAGCGTTCCGGCCTGGTTCAAGGAGGAAGTTACGATTTTGGGCACCGTTGTTGGGTCGAGGGGAGACACGGAAATGGTTGCAGCGTTGGTTGCCCAGACACCGTTGCCGGTCTCCTGCACAATAGTGATGCTTGCATTTGAGGTCGCCGTGCCGGCGATCAGGTTGGATCCTTGCCATTGGACGGCGATTGCACCCACATTAAACATGGTCACATTGGTGCTGAGTCCCCACATCGTCTCTTTTATGGGCCCGTCGTTGTTGTAAAATCCCGGCCAGTTTTCCGGCCAGCCCGGAGCGGCCGGCCACGGCGCCAGATCCCCCGTGTAAGGGTACCAGTGTTCGTTGAGGGATGCGTTCTGCAACATGTTAGTCCAGAATTTTACCGGGGCACCCAGCTGGTCGGTTGACGACGGGGTTAGCCAGGTGTCGAGGCTCAGTTGCGTATTGTTGGTCCCCGCGGGCGCGCTGGCCGCCGTGTTGGTCCCCGCCGGAATGTCAAGTGCGGTTTGGTTGTTTCCTCCAAGAAAGATTGCAATCACTCCGGCGCTCAGGGGATCGTCCGGATTGAGAAAGTTGGGCCCCGGCTGGCTTGGATACGTAAAATTTGTGGAGGTGGGATCGCCCGGAAACATGGGCAGCATTGCCTCGAAAGTGATGTATTGGAACACCATGGCGTTGAGCAGCTGGGCCCAGTTGGTCACATATACGGTCGTATCGTTGTAAAGGACCGGCGGAAGGTTTGTAACCAGCGGCGTCTCCACAGTTATACGGGTTAAGAAGTTGGTCACAGTGGGCGACCAATTGCCCGGTTGGACCGTGTAGGCTTGCAATATCGTGTCGCGAACATCGTTGGTGATGAAGAGAGCAGGCCCGTAAAACGTGCCAGACATAAGGAGTGTCTGGCCCGGGACGCTCTGTTGACCCTGCGGCTCGGCATCTGAAGGATAATATTGCCAGTCAGCGGGCAGTGTTATTTGCGTTGGGGTGGTCACCATCGAAAACGCCGGATAGTTGAGCAAGGTTCCAATCTCCGTGGACTCTATGCCAGGTTCGCTGTACAGCGCGTAGGCCACGGGCGGGCTGTTCACATTGGTGGGGCTGTAGGCCGTATTGCTGATCATGTAGATCACTGTCCCCGGGTTGACGTAGCACGGATTAAAGGGGGAAAACTCCGCCGGGAGATAGATCTGGTCCGGTGTGGCATTTGGTGGAACCGGGACGCCGGGCGGCTGGTACATTGAATACACGAAAATCTGCGGCGGCAGGCTCTGCGGTATGTTCGTTGAAAAATTAGTCCATCCGCAGGGGCCTTGCACCACCAGGGTCAGGGGCCCCGAGTTGGTTGTTGAAGCCGTATAAGTTAGCGGAGACAGGGTGGGTGTCTGATACTCCCCATAGGCTATCTGTTGCTGGGCAAACAACGGAGTCGGTATGAGCACGGGCTGCTGGCCCGGGGGGTAGAGATAGTTGGTATTTTGATAGACCATGATCGTGACGTTGTTGGGATCGCTGGTCGTGGTAATGTCCATTTGCCAGGTTGCCAAAACGGAGGTGTTTGTAATGGTGAGGTAGTTTGTCACCATGGTGACATTTGGCAGGCCCATTCCGCTTAACAGCAGCCTCGAAAGGGAATGCGCCACTCCACTGCAATCCACGCCCTGCACGGTTACCTCGACCGGCCCGGTCAAATCAAAATTGGTTGAGACGGTAACTTCCCCGGCGTACGCCACATTGGTTGGAAGGTATGGCTGGAGCGCCTGACTGGTGGTGGCCAGGGTTAGGTTGGTCATGCCGGATGAACTCCAAGTGAAGTCTATCGTCTGCAGCATGGCGCTGCCGGTATCTTCGCATACGGTGCCGTCCAGGTTCAGCGCTCCATTGCCGCCCGTGGGTGTTGGAAACTGATAGACAATCGTAATGCAGGGGGATGAGGCGGGCAAGGGAACGGCTACTTGGCCTGCGGAGCTTATGGGTTGGACGTTTATCGGATAGTGCTCCATTCCGTACAGGAGCATCCCTGCCGTAGTCATGCCGCTGTTTGGGCCGTTGGCTCCTGAGATGGCCAGGAGGTCGCTTGCATCGGCCACTTGCTGAGCCGCGCCGCCGGAGGGGATGCTTGCGCCAGACACTGGACCCGAAGAAAAGACCAGCCACGGGTATTGATTGTTGTCGTAGACGCAAGTTGCGTATCCTTGGGTAATTCCTCCATATAAGGTGAGGCTGGGGGATGACCAGGCAAACAACGGCGGATATCCCGGTGGCTGGCTTGGGACCTGTTGGATTTGCAGGTATTGGTCATAGTTGAGGTTGAGCCACTGCGGCACATCCAATGGGATAGTCTGCTGCCCAAACGTGCAGCCGCCCGCTCCGTTTGTCGTGCTGCCTTCTGGATTATTGGTCGGGTTGATGGGGTTGCCGTTGCCGGGAGTGCCATTGCCGGGAATGCCGGGGTAACCGGGCGGGTATATAGGTGGGTAGTAAGGAGGCGTTCCTGGTCCCGTTGGCGTTCCTGGTGTTCCTGGAGGCGTTCCCGGTGGATTTCCCGGCGTGCCGGGCGGGTTTGCGGGCGGAGGAGGGACGCGAATTGGAAAGATGGGAGGAACTGAGTTGGTTGGTGCAGTGGTTATGTACAGGATTGGGGCGTAAAACTCGATGGTCTGCCACGCGTCAGGGTAAATTTGGCCGGTGGCATAAATCGTGCCCCAGAGGCCGCTGTCGTCTCCGAACAAGCCAGCCCAAAGTCCATCGGGACAGTTTTCTCCCGTCGTGACGACGCACGGGCAAGACCACTCGGGTATGCCGCCAATACAGGTTGTAGAAGTAAGGTTGTGCCAAAGCACCCCCGCGTTGAGCATTGCGCAGGCGCTGGCGGCGGCGCCGGATCCCGGGTCGAACAAGTTCAATGACGATCCTGGATAATCTATTCTCGCGTGAATGACCGTGCCGTCCATCCCATCCGTAGTTACGGGGTTTGGAGTTCCGGCGTCAGTTCCGTGGCCCCATTGGTTCCACCACTGCCCCCAAAAGTAGGGAATGCACTCGACCGGATCAATCAAGTCGGCGTGGCTCGAAGTGACGTATTGCCCGGTTGCCCAAACGTAAGCGTATGAGGTATACTTGCAGTGCCGTTGGCCCATCACAGAAGTGGGAGTGTTTGCGGGAAATGATGTTGCGACTGTGCTTCCTGCCGGCGGCGTCCGCGGGCATGCGCCTCCAGTAAAATCCAAAACTTGAGTGGGAGTGTTTGGGCAGATCACGCCTGAAAAAGGATCAGGGCCGTCCTGGGCGCGCGCCTGGCCTGTGCCGAGTCCGGCGGCGATGAGTGCTAATAGGATGTGCTTACTGGCCATAGATCGGTAGGGGAGGTATCCCATTTGGAAGATAGTTGGTTATGCTGCTCATGTCGACTTCATACTGGCTGTTGAGCATCCACAGGTTGGTCGGCCCGCTCATGAGCGATTGTATCGCCATGCTTCCGCTCAAGCCGTTCAAGTCCGGCATCGGAAATGGTGCTGGGAACGGAACGTTTTGCGGGGCCGCGCTGTTTGTGGTGTAATAGACGTTCACATGCTGCGAGCTGTAATCTGGGCTGAGAAGAGCAATCAAGACTTGATTGTTGGTGGCAGAGCGGAACTGCATCGGTGCCAGGGTCCTGAACTTCATCGTAAAATAGTTTGTGGTGTTTGAATTTCCATTTGGAACCCAATAGCGAAGATTGATGCTGTCGCTGTTCTGGTACAGGTTGCCTGGAATCAGGTACATCGTCGAGTTGGTCGGATTCTGCAAGGGCGTCATATCAATGTAACCTGTGACATTCCCCTGGTTGTTCGTGACGATGGCCTGCAGCGGCAGATTGGTCCAGGCTTGTATCCACGTAGGTTTATAGAAGTAGACGTTGTCGGAAATATTCGTGTCGCCGGACACGGTCAGTCCAAGGTCATTGGTGCTGCCCGGGCTTGGGACGACGCTCCAGTCGAAGCGGGTGACGGTGACATAGGTTAAATTCGTCGGGCCGTACGTTCCGATGAACACCGATTCGGATTCCTGGAACCACTTCACCACTTGATGATATATGCCGTAAACGCCCGGGGTGGAGATCTGCAGCGAGTCTGAGGGGCTTGCCCCATTCATCCAGACGAGGTTCTCGTAGGAATAGGGCGGATAATCGGCCAGGGCGCTGTTTGTAGCGGTAATAATTGCCGGGATTGGCGGGTTTCCAGGGAAGATTGTGTAATACTGTGCCACGTAGTTAACAAGGGCATTGGCATCGACGCCTGCCGTCCAGGTGGCGTTCAGGACGGGGCTGCCGGTCCAGCCGGCGCGGGTCGCCTTCAGATAGTATGTAAATGTGCCATTCAGCAGCTGGAGTTGGTTGTTTGGCAGCGGCAGCCAGCTGCCGCTGTTGCCGATGGCATACTCGAAGGTGACATTCGGAGTCGCGCAACTCAGGATCACTGGAGTCAGGGAATTGTAGGTTTGGCTGGCATCAATAACGCCGGGCATGCCGTATTGCACGGCCCCGACCTGGGCTTGGTATGCGTTGGTCGAGGGGGTGTTGGTGTGGCCGTAGAGCAGGACGGAGGCCACAATGCTGGCTGAGCGGTCCAATGTCAGTTGGAGGGTGCTCCCGACGTTCAGGTAGTTGACGGCCGGAACGCCGTTCTCGCTGACGGTCGCATTCAAGGATCCCTGCCCGGTCGTGATGGTGACCGGCAAGTCCGCATAGAAGGTTTCTCCCGGGGGGGAAACCGTCAGGGCCAGGGTGAACTGGGGGATGAATTCATTCGTCGGGCTGGGGTTGGCCAGAGCGGACAACACGCAGGCCGTGTCCATGACGCCAATTTGAACAGGGAGAGTGTATTGACCGACGTTCCCCATGTCAATGGAGTTTATGTAGAGATCACTCTGGACGGTGTTTGGATTCACCACCAGCAGCTGGTTGTCCACCTCTGACATCTGCGGCATGAGCAGCGTAGCCGTGAAATGAAGAGTGGTCATTGGCCCGATGCTGCTGAGTGTCGGAGTGCCGGCGTAGGCTTGCAAATCGCAGGTATAGTTCAAATTCAGGCTCACATTTTGAACGGAGGACGTGCTGACCAATGTGGAACTCCCCTGCTTGATGCTGTACCAGGTCACCGAGGCAGAACTGTTGGGGTTTACAAGCGTTATGTCCAGTTCATTGGCGGCCAGGACGTTGGTGACGATTTGAATCTGGGCCAGATTGGTGACCACTGGCGAAAAATCATAGTCAGTTGCGCTGGACAACCAGCCGGGACGCATTGCTGTGGCTTGAACCTGCGGCGCCGTGGCCGTCACGTTGACGAAGTTTGTGGGATAGGCGAGCAGCGCTCCACTCTGCTGCACCTGCAACGAGGCTCCCGGAGTTGCAGAACTTATGGTAAGGAGCGAGCCGGCGGCGGCGATCTGTGGAGCAGCCACCGTGTTGGTGTAATGCTGCTGTGCGAGTTCGTAAGAGCCTTTTCCGGAAACGATGAAGTCGATCTCGGCCGAGTTTGTGATGGTCAGTCCTTCAGCGGGGAAGAGCAGCCAGGATTGCTGTTGGGGCGCGGTGCCATCCGGGGGCCCTTGCATGTATGCCACGGTGTCGCCGCTGAGCGCGCTGCCAACGGCAATTTGCAGTTGATTTGAAAAGACGCAGGATGGCGTTATATACAAGTCCGGAAGCCTGATATACGTGTTCGTTACGTGATAGCTCAGGACGTTTGGAACCTGCACCAGGAAGTCAATGGTCTGGGAATTGGTGATGGTGAAGGGTCCAGTGTAAGAAGCGCTGTTGGTGGCGGTGTTTTCAGGCGAGTAATAAACCAAGGCCATCACAGAGGACTGGCTTAGGGCCTGAATGGCCAGGGAACCCATAAAGTTGGTTGAGGGAGTGATAAACTCTTGTGCGGCATACCAACTCGGGTCAAACGTGCTGTTGATGGTGATGATCCCCAAGGGCGGAGCGTTTGTGGTCCAGACGCGGATGTAATCCTCTTCGCCCGCCTGGGCCGAGTAAGTGATGTTGTTCGTGGAAAGAGCCTCTGGAACACAGTTTAGGATGGCCTCGTCGGCGTTCTCGAACAGGTCCATCAGCGCATTGGTGGCAACGAGTTGGAAGACGTACGACTGGTTTGTCTGGCTGTAGTTTCTGACTTTATACCAGATGCTGCCGGTGGCGGCCGTGCTTTCATACTGCTCGATGGTCGAGTAATTCAGCGTTCCGCACACCTGCGGGGTTGTAATTTGCTGGGCGTTGGCAAAATTGTCGTTCAGCGGGCTGGTGGGTGACTGGTAAACGGTGAACGCCATCATTCCGCTGGTGCCGGCGGCCGAGTCCATGCCGATGAGATAGTTCATCCCGGCAATGGCCTGGAAATTGGCCTGGCCTCCGCCAAACAGATAGCCGCCGGACAGTACTGAGCCCGGAAGCACTTTGATGATTACGGGCATCTGGCTGTCGGAAGTGTCGATGTACATCGGCCCGCTTATGGCAGCGGTGACTGTCCACCACAGCGTTTTGCCGGCTCCGCCCATGTAATCCGCGTCGACATAGTTCGGGTTTGTTTCGCTGGTCGCGTTTGTGTTCTCCTCCGCATATCGGACCAAATAGTTGCCGTAAGGATCTGTGCAGCTGTCCTGGACATAACCCTCCCCCAAAAAGAGCGGGAGCGGATCCAGGATTGAGTCATTTGCCGGCACTGCGCTGGGAACCAAGCTCAACGAGATTACCCCGGGAATGGAATCCTCGCAGTCACGGTTGATATCCGAATTCAGGCCTTGGATCCCCACGTCAATGGGAGTATCGCAAAGCTGCGCCGCGGACATCAGGAAGAACAGCGGATTGCCGCTAAACGTGGCTGCCGGCGGGACCAGCGCATCCACCATGAAGTAGTAGGTCTGTCCTTGGATGAAAGTCAATTCCGAGTTATTGTCGATGCCCAGGTAGGGAGCCTCCAGCACGGCGGGGTCAGTCTGGGTGAGCAGGATGATAGGGTTAAAGCTTGCCGAGTTCTGGACGACGTAACGGGTGGTGGCTGGCGGGGTAAACTTGTGCCACACCGTCTGCCATGCCGGATAAAGCGGCAGTTGGCCCAGATCCCACTGCTGGCTGTGTCCACCATTGATCAAATAGTTTTGGGCGGCGTTTTCCAGCACCCCGTTGATGGACTGCCGGGTGGCGCCGTAGATTGTGGTGAGCGAAGAGAAGCTGCTTCCTCCCGTGGTTGATGGGTATTTGCCGAGGTAATAAGATGTCCGGGGGCTGCCGGATGGCGTCAGCACGACGGGGTTCAGCATACTATCGCCTGCGGGGAGCGGAATCTGGGAGACATCAAAATCCACCCTGCCGGTGCCCCCAACGAGTGTATCGATGCGTATCCAGTAAGATTGTCCGGGTCCAGATTCGAAAACGACGGTGCCGTCCGCAGGGATTGAGTTTTGTGTCATCGTGGTCGAGTTCCAGGCGATGAAGTCAAAGATGCTGTGAGGGAGGGTGTTGCTCTGAGTCACTTCGATGTCGAGGAGGTCGGATGCCGGGCGGGTCTTGATGCTGAAGATTCCTTCGACAGGCGTGGTGACTTCCCACCAGAGGCTGTGCCCCGCCAGATCACCGGGGTCGCGGGTGAAGAAGCCGGAGAAGGGCTCCCCCGGTTCGAGGGTCGCATTTTCGTTGTTCGACACGATGTGCTCCGTGTATTTGGTGAGCGTCATGGCCCCTCCTTCCACCGAGACGGTCTGGGAAGATGGCACCAGGTTGATGACCTCCGCATTTGCAAAGTTATCGTTAAGGGCCTGGCTCTGGATGGAAAGCGTGAGATCCGTATCGGGCTGTGCCACGATGAGGCGCAGCGTTGCCATATCAGTACTGAGGAAGGTGATGTTCAACGGAGGCTCGTTAATCAGCGTGAACGTCTGTTGGCCAACCACTTGGTTGTCCTGGATCACCTGCAGCGCAACGGGCAGCCCGTTGGATGCCGGCGTGACGTAAAAGGACACGTTGGTCTCGCTGTGCGGGTCATACATGCACCAGAGGTCGGCCGCGCCGGGCATATCGTTGGAGCTCATGACTCCGTATTTGGTGTAGAACAGGTAGTCTTGACCAAGCGGTACCGGGATGGCGTTTGACAGCGCGTTGTTGCTGGGCGGCTTCCTAAAATCGATGCCCACTGCAAATGTGTCGATGCTGCCGCCAACGGCGATGAGGAGGCTGTCGGCAGGTCCGCAGGGGATTGGGTTCGCCGCAATGCCGGTTCCGTCCAGATTCACCTGGTAATTGACATTGGACGAACTGACGCTCACTTGGGCCAATCCGTTATTGGGAAGCGGAGGCTCCCACGAGTACCAGACCGTGTGGTTGAAGGGTTCGCCCGGCTGGTTGGTGGCATTGTCGATGCCATCGGCCGAGTAAAGGTAAACCAGTCCGTTTGCATAAGTTTCCATCGTGTAGTCGATGATCGGGGCCGGATTTCCCTGGTAGTTTGTTGGGCTCGGGTAGAGAATGAAGTTCAGGTGCCCATCACCCATGTTGGTATTGGGAACCGTGAGCCTGAACAGGTATGCAGCGGTGTCGGCGAGCTGATACGTGCGCCGATCCGGAAGAGAATCAAACACGGGGATTTCCTGCCCGCTTTCGAAAAGCTTCCAGTAGGTGTTGGGGTACACTCCGTCAGGGTTTTGGACCGTTAAGGTTCCCGGATTGTTGGGCGTGACGCTCCACCAGATGGAGTTCATGGCGCCAGGGATCTGATCATCCAGAGCCTCGTCCGCCTTGGAATAGGAATCGTAGACGTAGAACAGCGTCGTGTTCGGTGCGTCTCCGGACAGAATCAGTGCATTTGTCGTGTAATCATTTGCAGGAGGAATCGTCAGCACCGCGCTGAGGTTGAATGTGGTTTCATCGCCGCAGACGGCCAAATATACGGGTGTGCCGGCAGCAAGGAATGTGTTCTGCGGGCACGCCGCCAAGTTGGGAAGCGCCGCGGCCTCGCCCGACGGGATTACATACGGATAAACGACCACGTTGCTGCCAGGAACAGTGCTGGCCGCTGAAGAGAAAAGGTACCCGGCGCTGGGGGTGATGATCTCGAACCAAACGCTGTGACTGTCCACCAGCGGCTCGCCTGCCTCCGTGGTGGCCCCGTAATTTCCACTGCTCGCACCATAGATGTAGCGAGTGCCGTTGTTGTAGACAAAGGCGGTGGACAGCAACAGCGTGGCATCGGCAAAATTGTCGTTGTTCGCGGTCGGATAAAAGTTCTTCGTCAAGGTGTATTCTCCCGGGCTGGCGGAGGCGTCGATGCGCAAGTAGTAAGTATTGCTGCCCTGCATGGTGCAGCCGACCTGGTCGGGGAAGTTGTAGGGGGTGACGGCGGTGCTGGGGTTGGGAACCTTCGAGTCGGCGATGAGGGTCAACGCGCCGAGGTTCGTGCCCTGCCATATTGTCATATCCGGGTTCAGCAGGCTGAAGTCGAAGGGCTTGAGGTTGGCCCCTATGTTGAAACGGGTGTCCGAATACGGATCAACCTGCGCCATGAAACTGCCGCCTTGGGATGGGAATATCTGGTACCAAACAGTCTGCCCCCCCATGACCATCTGCTCCCCCTGCTCGGCCGTGGCGTAAATGTTGTATCCCCGGGTGGTGACAGCCAGAGGCAAGTTGTTCGACGTGGCCGGCTGCCACGGAATGGCGTTCGAGAAGGCGTCGTTTGACGGAAGCTGCCGCAACTCGGCCACCAGCTTATAGTTCCCGGAAACCGTGCTTTGAACTGAGATCAGGTAATCCTGATTTGAATTCAGCCACAGGCTGCCGGTCAATATCTGGGCCGTTAGTGGATCTGCAATCAATGGTGTTTGCTGGAACAACCACGCCTGGCCGGGATTCTGGGCCGTTTGGACGGCGGACTGATTGGTGCTGCTTGCCACTTGCGTCACTCCCGGGTTTAAATAGCTGGTGGTTTGACTGTTGCCGGCACCGTTGTATGAGGCCGTCCAAACGCTTGCAGTGTCGCTGTCCTGGATCAGGGTTAACGGTATGATCAGCGCATTGGTTCCTCCATTGGTGCTGATGTAGCAGCTGTAGTAGGAGTAAGGGCTGTCAACAAGTGAAATGCTGACAATCTGGCCCGGGAGCGTGTAGGCGAAGGTTATGGCGCTCGCCAGGTTGTTGGGTGCGTTGCCGGCAAAGATCTGCCACCAAGGGCTTCCGGTCTGCTGGTCTGCGTAAATTGTCAAGGAACTGAGGTTGGTGACGGTCAGGATGGTTTGCTTCAAGCTGACGTAACTCACGACCGTAAACGGGCTTGGGCTGTAGCCGTTCTTTGAAACCTGGAAGGTGTAGCTGTAGCTGCCCGTGTTGACGATGGCATTGGTGTAAGGAACATTCGATTGAATCGCGCCTCCATTTTGGTCGCTGACGGAATATGCGATGTTTCCACCGCTCGCTCCTGGCGTGGCCGTGATGGTGAGCGATCCTAAAAAGTTGGTGGAGGCCGGGGTGACCTGGGGCGCGCCGGCCTGAAACGTGTAAACGAGCTGGTTCGTGAGGCTCCCTGAGTAATACGCCTGCAGCGTCGCCGCTCCATTCCCATATCCGTCGAGATGGATTGGGGCGGTGTAGCTGATCCAGTTGTTGCCATCAAGCGTGTAGGTAATCCCGCTGCCTGGTGCGGCAAGGGTTATGTCCACGGCTTGGTTGTATTGTCCCGGGATCGGGCTGGCGGTTACAGGTCCCGCGAAGGTGTAGGTGTTTGTGACGTACTGCGGTGTGTAGGCGGTGCGATAGCCCATCCAGATTACGGTGGTCGTGTTGGTCAGGGTCAGCGCCGAGGCGAATTGGGCGCTGTTGGTTGTAGGAAGGGTGCCGTCAGTGCTGTAGTAAATCGACAAGGCCGGCGACTCTGAATGTCCGCCGGCGCCGGATGCGGAAACGGCAAGAGGGCTGTTAAATGCCTGGTTTGGGGTGGTGACCAGCTCATTGACGACAAAGGTGTACGTCGCGGAAGCCGGCGGGCCTGTTTCTCCAGAAATTCCTCCAACCAGGGAGGCGGTGTAGGTGCCGCTTCCGGACACCAGATAGCTCTGGCTGATGCTTCCGTCGCTGTTCACAGTGTAAGCCCCCACGGCGGGCAAATAATATCCCTGCCCGTTTCCGAGGGAAAACGCCGCGCCTTGACTGGGCGTGTAACCGTCCGGCTCCGTTACGATCAGCGTGATTTGGTTGCTGAGGGTTGTTCCGCTGGGAGGATTGAACACTGGCGCGCTCAACGGCGCCAGGAGCGTGTAGGTCAGCTGCCATGGGCTGGAGCTCCAACCCGAGTAATTGGCTTGCACTGCTTGGAAGAACAAATAAGATCGATTGGCAATGGTGATGGGCCCCGTGTAGACGTTCGTTGCACAGGGATTGATGCCGAGACTGTTGATGCTGTTGAGCAAGGCGCTGCCGGACAACGAATACAGGATGGTGGCTCCTTCAGTCGCGGTCGAGACGGTTAGTGTCACCGGGCCTGCCAGCGTGTTGGTGTAGGTCCAACTAACCCCGCCGTTGTTAACAGGGCCGTTGGGGGCGGGAGTTGCAGCCAATGGCGCAATGACGAATGCCGGGTTATAAGTATTTGTGACATACAAGCTGCCCGAAAGATAGCTTACCTGAACTGTGGCCGATCCTCCGCCTCCGTAGGCGGGGGGGTTGCCCGGGTCATCTCCGTTCACGGCAAAGGGCCCTGTGTAGTTTGTCCAACCCCCGCCGTTCACGCGGTATTGCACGGCTGCTCCCTGCGTGTTGATGGTCTCCGTCACTGCATTTGAGTAGACCCCTCCCCCGGGGGTCATCGTGACGTTAATGAAGATCGCATAGGCGCTGGTTGCATACTGCGTGCTGAAACCCTGCCGGGCGGCCATCCAGTAGATCGTGGTGCTGTTCGTCAGGGTGATGGGCGCGCTGTAGGGTGTCCAGTTGGTGGAGCCGTCCGTGTTGTACCCTATCTGGAGGGGCGGCAGACTGTAGGAATTGCAGGTGCAGGAATTGGGCCCGGTTGCGGTGGCGCTCACTGCCACCGAGTTCGTAAACACGCAGGTTGAGACTGGAGAGGCGCTGCGCTGAAAGCATGTTTGATAGACCGGGGTCCAAACATTGTTGACCATGTTGGATCCGGTCAGGTTGGTGCTCACAGAGGGCCAGGCGTAGTTTGCGGGCGAGATGAGCAGGTCATTGTATTGAATGTTGAATTTGTATGTGTTGGTTTGCGATGTCTGTCCGCCGATGGTGCCGTACACATCCAACTGCGTGCTGTTCGTCGAGCTGAATGGGATTGTTGTGCCACTGTATTCAATCCATAATCCGCCGTCGATTCGGTAATAAATCGCTTCGGACGGAGGCAGGGAGGCATCCGCGGCGGTTGCGTTTCCCCAGCTTAAATAGGCGCCCTGCCAGGTTAAAGCGTCAGGCGGCCCCGTAATGTAGATAATCCCCCCAACGCTGGCGGTCGTCACGCCGTCCAGTTGCGGATATATTGCTCCCAGTGACGGGTTGTTGGGGTCTATGGTTTGCGCGCCCGCCATGGCGCACGACAGCGTCCAAAGCAAGAGGGCAGCCATTAAGGGCGGTGCCTTAGGCAATTTCTTCACCATATCCCTCATTGTAGTGCTGATCGGACATTGTTGCAGGGTCCCCTTGCGATTTTGGCCGCATGGTCAGTTGGATTGGAGCTTCATTGCGGCTGCGGCTGCATCAAGTATGTCCCGGTGATGGGAGAACTGAGCTGGTACCCCGTCTTTTGCGTCTGGAATTGGAACATATAATTCCCAGGGGCTAGTGACAGTGACCCTGTAAATGTTCCGGTGCTGGTCTGATTGGCAGGGACGGCGGCATTTGCATCGTACCCCCCTGTCACGAGTTGGTTGATGGTCAGCTTCGTGTAAAACACCGTTTCTCCGGTGTTGTCGGTTATGGCGATGTTGCTGCCCTGGAACACGCCATCGAGCGGATTGACCTGCGGAGGATTGGCGGTGAACTGCAAATGCACAAACTGCTCTGTGTTTGTCTGGCCGCTGACCACCTGCGAGAAGTAAACGTAGCCGCTGCCGGACCCTATGCCGTCAATTGTCACCGCATTGGTGTAGGTCATCCAATTGCCCCCGGTGAGGCGGTAAACGAGCGCGGCGTTCGTATTGTCGTCGCTCAGGGTAAATGTGACCGGCGCCAAATAGCTGCCATCACTGGCTAAACTGCACTGAACGGACCCTTGATAGGTGTATGTTCCCGTGCAGGTCTGCGGGGTGCGCCCCGGCCGGATGCCAAGCAGGTTGATGGTGGTGGTATTGGTCAGAACAAAGGGTGAGGCATAGGCCGGCGAGTTCGTGGTTGGTGTGCTTCCGTCCGCGGTGTAATAGATGAGGCTCGGACCATAAATGGCATCCTCTGTGCTTACGTTGACCGTCAAGGTGCCCGAGAAGCTGCAGCTGGGGGGAATGAGCTGGATGTCCTGGAGTACCGGGGAATAGAGCGTTGCCGTCGTATTGTCCGCGTCAAGGCGCTGAAGCCATCCGCTGCCGGGAGCCAGCATGCGATACCACAAGTTTGTCGCTCCAAGTTGGATGCTGTAGGCCTGTTGGTAGTCCCATGCGTTGCCGTTGTCGAAGTTCACCTCGTTATATGGAAGGGCATATTGAGCTTGGTCGGGCGTTCCGTTGAGGACCGCCGGACCCTCGGTTAGCGTCAGGGTAAACAGTCCTGGTCCGGCGGGCCCAATATCGGCGCTGATCCTGACAGGATCCCCTGCATTGAGCTGGCCTGCCACGACCCCGCTGTTGTTGAAGTTGCTGGAAACCAGTTGCAGGTTGGTCATGGCAGTGCCCTTCCACATGTAAAGCAAGGGCGCCTGCGATCCCGCCATGCTTGGGTCTGCCGTGGCGCTTGCGGTGAGGGTTCCTGTCAGAGGCATGGTCATCGACCACCAGGTGGAGCCGTAGGAGCCGGGCTGCGACACTTCGTTGGATTCGATGGTGGCCAGGTAATCATACGCGGAAACCTGCTGGGATTTCACTTGCGACGTGAGAAGCACGGATTGAGGCGCCGCGCATGGGAACACCGGGGTCAGCCACACGGTATCCGGATGCGCCAGGATAAACGTGTAGGTGCATGGGCCGGGACCCGCCGCAGTGCTTTGTGCCGGGTTGGCCAGCAGCACGGACTGGACATTTTGGAACAGGATGTTCTGCGGAACAGCATACAGGTAGGAGATGCCCGCCCCCACGGGGAACGCGGTCAGGTCGAACAGACCACGATATGTTGGGTCAGAACCCGTCGTGCTGTAGATCAGCTGCTCCTCGTAATAGTCCCAGGTCTGCGGAACGTTGATGTCATAGGGTGAGGCGCCCCACACGTTCGGATAGTAGAAGTGTGTCCCGGGGCCGTAAACGACCTGGTTGTACTGCAGCTCCGTGCCCAGGCCAGCGCCAAAGTCGTAGTAGCCGGAGGCGCTGTCTGGCTGCGAAACAGTGACGTTCAGCAGGTTCGTTGTCGCATGCACGCAGTACCAGTTGCGGATGTAGTGCCCGTCGCTGGCCAGGGTCCAAAATCCGGCTGGTGCTTGGAACGTGTACATATAAACCTGCTGCCCGTTCCAGCTGGCAGGCGTCACCGGGACGTAGTTGGTGATGTTGATGGCGTTGGCGATCGCGTCGTTGTACGGCTGCACGATCAGTTGCATCGAGTGGGGGCCTGGGGTGATGTAGGCCGTTCCTGATCCACTGGCCTGCACCCACAGATTCTCGCCCGCGGCAACCATCAGTTGGCCTGTCCCTTGGCCAGCCCCAAATAATTCCTGCAGGCCGGCCATGGTGCCGTCTCCCGTGTAAATCGAGTCCTGATTGTTGAAGGTGATTTGGCCGGCATTGGGTATCGTAGTGCTGTACCACACGGTCCTTTGCCCGATGGTCGGAGGCTCGCCTGGCTGAACCGTGGCCCCATTGACGTCGACGTTGTATGATGCCCCGTAAGTTTCTCCATTGCTGTAGCTCGCGGAGATTGCCCAGGTGAAGGGGGTGGCGTTGGCAAAATTATCGTTGGCTGGCGCCGCAGTCACAGTGACGCCAAAGGTCGACAGGCCGGGCCCGTCGGACTGAACCACGTAATAGTAGCCCTGGGCAACGTTGACGTTGATGACGCCGGCGTAGGCGCCGCTCATCCGGCATACCTGGTCGCTGATCATGTTGGCTGAGGCCATCGATCCCATGCTGGTCGCATCAGTTTGAATCCAATGCAAAGTGGTTCCCACTGATGCGCCTGGATACGGGTTATTAACGATCTGGGCAACTCCGGCGGTGGGAACGTAAACCGCGTACCAGACGCTGTTGACCATGCCATCACCTTCGGTGTTTGCCAGCCAGTTGCAGGTGGTGAATGATGTTACGAGATTGCGCCCGGAGGAGGTCAGCGTCATGGGGATGGCGTTCGCCCTTAGATCGTTGACGGGGGGCAAAACGTCCACAACGAGAGTGCTTCCGGCGTTCGGGAAGCCAATCATGTCTTGGCCGTTTGCCGATGCCGGCATGAGCATGGTGTAATTGTTTGTAACACCGCTTTGAACCAGGAAGGCTGACCCGTCTGCCAAGACGCTGGCCAAACCGCCGCCGCCGTCACTCACCATGACATTGCCGGTGACCGGGAGATTCAAGTAGTAGAACCAGGGGGTCGGCTGCTGCGCGCTGGCTGGGGCTGTCCAGATTGTGCTGTTAGTGGCGATGGCCTGTCGGGTCCAGCTCAAGTCCGTAATGTTTGTCTGGCCCTGAGGATTTGCACTCACCTGAATGAGCAAGGTTCCTGGAGCCGAGATGTAGTATTCCTGGTTGGTGCCACCCGGCTGGGTGATTACCGGGATATTTGGAGACCAGGGTATGCTCGTCAGCTCCACCTGGGTCACGACATTGAGCTGGGAATCGTAAACCGTGATCTCGTTGGTTGTGGTGTTTGGAGGGAAAACGAGCGGGACCGGTCCGCCTTGCTGGATTCCCAAATACATAATTGTGGCTGTTCCGGAATTCCACTTGCCCCATACCGAGTTGTTGAACAGGGACTGCTCGAAGCTCTCCCGGCTGGCGCCGAAATTGTACAGGTTCAAAGCTGCGGGTGATCCTGCAAATGGAATCGCGTTGGCCTCCATGTCATCACTCGGGAATAATACAGTGTTCCATTCGAGCTGGAAGGAGCTTTGGGGACCGCAGACTGCAATGTAGTAGATTTCTCCGGGCTGCGCGACAAAAAACGCGCTGTTAACCGGCTGCAAGTTTTGCAGGCTGGTCCCCCTGTAGACGTTTGCCGTCATTGAAGTTGATGGGGCCCAATAGGATTGAGCGGCTCCCCATTGGCCGCCTTGACCCATGTATGCCGAATAGATGGATGGATAAACCATCAGCTTGGCGGGCGCGGTCCAGGTATACCATATGGAGTTGGTTTGCCCGGCCGGCTCCTGCGGCTCCGCTGTGGCGCCGTAGTTTTCACCGCTTGTCCAGAAAAAGTAAAAGGCGCCGTTGTCAGTTGGATATGTAGTCCATGATGTGAGCGGAGTGGCTTGGGCGAAATTGTCATTGGTCGGGACCGGATAGTATGAAGCCGAGATTTGAATATCACCATCGCCCATGTCATAACCCATGGTTGAGTCAACTGATATCCAATATTGGTTGCTAACAATGAGGTTTTGAATGATTGGCGTCATGAGGAGGTTCCCATTGATATCGTTGGTGGGTATCTCGGTTGAGAGCATGGTCATGCTTAGGAAGTCGCTCCCCTCCCAAATGGAGGCGACCTGGGGCGAGGTTGAAAGAACCAGGGTGCCGTTGCGGCTTGGAGTGTAGCCCCACCATACGGAGGCCCCGAGCGAAAACGGTTCAGTTGGCTCGCCTGGTTCCGTTGTGGCAAAGTTGTTGTAGGCGTAAAACTGGGAAATGTTTAGCGGCAAGGCATTGGTCCACATGTCGTTTACGGGGAGTTCTATGAGCGAGATGGTGAGCTGGAACGGCAGGTCAGCCGCGGACAACACCTGGATGTAATATGTCTGCCCCGCGACTGCAGCGAATGTGACTGTCGGAATCGCCGTCAGGGATGACAAGGACGGCTGTGATCCGCTGACCGCGGTGTACACATTGTTGTAAACCGCGTCGCCCGTGCCGGTCGTCATTTGTCCGCTAAACGTTGGGGTCACTGCATACCAGACAGTGTGGCTCGACACAGTGCCATCGGCTGCCGTAATGTTTTCCCCGGGCTCGCTGCCGGCGCCGTCCAAGGAGCCGTTTACTGTAATGGAAGCCTTTTGGCCGTTGTTGTAGATGTTGGGTGAAAGGGCAATCACCTGCGCGTTGGCAAAATTATCATTGGCGGGGGCGCTTGCGAACGTTCCTGTGATCGTGTGCCTGAAACCAGTTCCGCCGAGCCGAATGTAATAAAGTTGACCTGCTTGGGCAGTGATGCTGTACGTTCCAGCGGGGAAAATCGAGAAGGTCCGGTCTCCGCCGGGAATCAATATGTGATATGTCTCGCCTTCTACTGCGGAAAAAGAACCAGGCCCAGCGTCGCCCCAGCCGGTTGGGCTTGCAATCCAGGTTGCATCCTGAGAGCGCGACCCGCTTTCAACCGACCAAGCTCCACCGGCATCTATGGTTATGCTCCCCGTGGCCGGGCTGACATAAGTGAACCACCAGGTTCCCCCTGATGCGGGTTCCGTCACATTCGCGTTTGTGCCATTCAACGGCCATGCCGTGTCCCACGATATGTTGGTGGGGCTTCCCCTGGTGTCAGCAATAGCCAGTGAATTGGTATACGAGCTGGGAACCGGTTGCAATTCGCCGAGGGAATTCCCTTGGTACATGTCGATCTGGCACGGGTAAAGCAACGCTTCGGGATCTTGATTGAACGTTTGCGGTGTCAGGGTTGCTCCAACGCTGAATGCTCCGTTCCCGGGAGCCTGCCAGAGATACCAGACGGTCGCCGGACCCAGCGGGCTGGCCGGCTCCCCATTTTGCAGGGTGGCGCCCTCGGATGTGTAAGTGTATGAAAAGGTGTCAAGCTGGATTTGTGCCGTGCTGCCAATGGTGCTGGACAGCGGCAGGTTAATCGGCGTTTGGAAGTTGTCATTAATGGGCCGGAGGTGGAACTCCATTTCATCTGAGTAAACCACAGGTGGTCCGCTCCGCCTGATGTAATAGGTGCCCGGCTGCGTCAGGTTGAAGTCAATGCCATTCGTGTTGAACCCAGGATTCGGCTGGCTTCCGATGCTCATGGCCACGTTGTAATAATTGATGTCGGTCCAGCGCGGATCCATGGGTGTGGTGTAGTAGGCCGGAACTTGAGCAAGGTTGCTGACGGAACTGCCCTGCCAGAGGGAGATGTTTCCTCCGCTCGGGTAGATTGCCAGGACTCCGGCCTGGTAGCAATCATACTGGAACCACACCGTGTTTGTCCCGGCCGGCTCGCCTGCCTCTGTCGTGGCGGCAAGCGTGTATCCGGTAATCTGTTGCCCGGATTGAACAGCCGATTGAACCGAGTATGCGTTTGCCCAGTTGTCGTTCGCCGGCTCTGGCACGAAGCTTAGGTCAACCTGGAAGTTCGTTGAAGCTGGATCGTACTGGTAAATGCCCATCTGGTATTCTTGCCCGCCGACGACCTGTATCGCGCCCGGCAGGAAGTTCGATGACAAAGTGGAGAAGTTCGTCACAGCCGTCCCCTGCCCGAAAGCGCAAATGAATGCATTGCTGGCGCCTGTGTCGTTGTTCAGCACGGAAACTGTAGCGACGCCAGTTGCTGGAGCAGCCCAATTGTACCACATGGTGGGGGCATTTGCCAGGGTGCCGACCGCTTCATACTGGTCTGGCATGCGGCCGATCGTGTAGACGGTGCCCGGCTGAACCAGTTGGAGGGGCAAACTGTTGGTGAAGAGGGCAGGTTGGGCGTAACTGACGGTGACCGTCAGGGTCGGCGAGTTAGCCCAGGCGTTTCGCCAGGTCGAGTAATAATAGGCTCCGGATTTGGTGTAGGTGGGCTGGACGGTCGCCACATTGTTTGCCCACGGTTCACCATTCCAGTTGGCCGGGACGCTGGACATGATTGTGTTCACCGTCGGACCGCTGATCGTAATATTGGTGCCGAGTGTTGAGACCGGGAGGGGCAGGATTGCGGTGTATTGGTTGTTGCTGAAGGCGCTGTCGTAATAGCCCGGCTTGCGGCTGATAAAAACGAAATTGCG
>Ga0326728_10008980_pt1 | contig 24365 bp, 21 predicted proteins | sample MB3enrmetagenome_FD_207602 | JGI IMG/M metagenome (GOLD analysis project Ga0326728, IMG submission 207602) | Lab enriched peat soil microbial communities from McLean, Ithaca, NY, United States - MB31MN | ecosystem: Environmental > Terrestrial > Soil > Wetlands > Peat | place: USA: New York... | reverse complement strand
ATGCTCGCAGATCTTCTGTCGCCACCACGTGGCTCAGCGTGCTCTCTGTGTGCCGCGATCCCACGGCTGTCGCCGTGGGCCACATTCTTGCGCCGCTGATGCGGCTTGGCGTGGGGTGACGGGCTTATTCTAGCGCCTATGCCCGTGGGGAGAGGGTGTCCGGCGAGGGCGCATTTTCCAGCCGTCGCCGGACGGGTGAAGGGTTGTTTCCGTGCCGACGAGGCCCGGCGCTGCAAGTTCATCGCAGAAATCGGTGTCTAACTAGAGACGTGGGACCTGCCCAACCCAATGCGTCTCGGGCCGGGTGACGGGTCAATTGGAATGCCAAGAGGGCTTTTAGCATCCTGTGAACAAGCAGGTCGCGCCACTTTCCAGTTTCTACTTTCCAATTTCCAGTTTCGAGTTTCCGTTCCTGCCCGCCGTTAGGGCTGTCCGTGTTGAGCCCATGGTCATCTGGAGGGAGTCTTTGGGAATGCTGGTTACGAAGGGCTTAATGAGCCAGCCTAATCCTGTGGGAATATCTCGAGTCAGTGAAATTGACTCGCACTCGATGTAGACGCCGCCGTCTTTCTCTTCGAACTTCCAGTAGGAATTGATTCTCCAGAGGAATCCTCCGTCGTGGCCGGCGGGCTTTTCGTGCTCCTTCGGCGTGTCGGCATCGGCCACTTCCGCGATTCGGGTCGAGTAGGAGCGGCTGTACCAATGTTTCGAATCTACCGGGAAATAATGGACGTCGTGGTTGGTGTTGAGTGTAACAGTGATGATCTTCTTTTTCCTCAGGCGGTAGAAGATCTGGAAGTCATTATCCTGCCTGCTGAGCAGACGCGAACGAACCACCTCCGGTTTATAGATGTCCTGGTGGTGATTGTAGTCCTCCACAAGCGTCAGGGTTTGTTGGAGAGTGACTCCGGGAACGAAAACCGCACCCAGCCAATGATGGATCAGAGCCCCCGGCGCCACGATCGTCTGGCCGGAACGGTCCGTCGTCTGAAGCCGCTCCATGAGCAGATCGCCGCGCTGGAGGGCGGCCAGGGCTTGGGACCGGCGCTCCGGAGGATATCCGTTCACATAGAGGAACTTCTCGGGCGCGGAGACTTCTCCGTTGATTCGTGCCTCCGTCAACTGCACGTATTGGTTGAAGGCTCGAGTTGTCTCCGGCTTCAGTTCGAGGTTACTGACCCCGCCCGGGGGCGCCGGCGAAAGCTGAAATGCCAGGAGAATCGCGAGCCATTGGCTTTGTAAGGCGAGCAGCATCGTCTCCAACGATAGCACATCCGGCCGAGGCAAGAGGTTTGACTGCGAGGCGGATCGCAGCTTTGCCGCGCACTGGCAGGGCTGTGTTCGTCGTGGCTTGCGGCAGCGGGTTGAAATTACCCGGTCAACACGCTAGAATAATGCCATACTGACTACTGATTGGGCTCTCATCCGCGTTTGTTCCAGACGGCTTTAGAGGCTGCCGGGTAGACTTAAAGGCGGTTTGATCTTGCTAAATCCGTTGCAACAATCGGAATGGCGGCGGCTTCAAGTCGCCGCTCGGGGTGGAAGAGTAGCCGAAGGCGACAAAAAGGGAGGGTTATGATGGCTCGGAAAGCATGGATCCTGGTGTTGGCAATGGGCTTGGCGGTCTCTGCGGCAGCACAAACCGAAACCTGGCAACTTGACCCGGCGCACACCGCAGCGCAGTTCGCCGTGCGCCATATGGGAATCTCTACGGTTCGAGGCAATTTCACCAAATTGAGCGGCACAGTTCAATACGACCCCTCGGACCCGTCCAAGTCGTCCATTGAAGCCACGATTGATGCAGCGTCGGTGGACAGCCGCGTTGAAATGCGCGATAACGATCTGCGCAGCCCGAAATTCTTTGATGTGGCGCAGTTCCCCACAATCACTTTCAAATCCAAGCGGGTTGAACCCGCCGGAGCGGGCAAGCTGAAGGTAACAGGCGACCTCACCATGCACGGTGTGACTAAGGAAGTTGTGCTGGATGTCGATGGCCCGTCCGAGCCCTTCAAGGATCCGCGGGGCAATTCGCACATGGGCGCCTCCGCGGCCACCAACATTAACCGGCGGGATTTCGGAGTTGGCGCCATTCCCGCTGCCATAGTTTCCGAGAATGTCGCAATTACTATCGATCTGGAGTTGGTGAAACAGGGCGGCGCAAAGCAGTGAAAAGCGGGGCGTACGCAGGGCTTCTACCTCGAAGAGCCCAACCAGTCGGTGACTTTCAGAGTTCTCAGGATTCGATCCCAAACTCTATACGCTCGGCACGGTCGTGTCCTCCCTTGAAGTATGTCGGCTATCCATGTGGAGCCAGCGCAGAGCGTTTGACAACCGCGCCCAACCCGCGTAAAATTTTTGGTTCGAGTTGATTCTGCAACAAAGAACAATGGAGGACTATTTATGCCTGTTAAGGTTGGAATTAATGGTTTTGGGCGCATCGGACGAAACCTGTTCCGTGCCGCGCTCGACGATCAGGGGATTGACATTGTGGCGGTCAATGACATCACCGACCCGAAAACCCTTGCCCATTTGTTGAAATACGACTCGGTATTCGGGATCTTTCCCGCCCAAGTCGGTTTCTCCGGCGACTGCATCACCGTGAATGGCAAGTCGATCCGGGTCTTTAAGACCAAAGACCCCGCCGAGCTTGATTGGTCGTCGCTGGGTGTGGGGATTGTGGTCGAATCTACCGGGCTTTTCACCAAGGCGGAAGATGCGAAGAAGCACCTGAAGGGCACGGTGAAAAAGGTCATCATCACGGCGCCCGCCAAGGGTGAAGACATCACCATCGTGCTGGGAGTGAACGAGAAGGCCTACGATCCGGCCAAGCACAACATCATCTCCAACGCTTCCTGCACCACGAATTGCCTGGCGCCCCCCGCCAAAGTCCTTAACGATAATTTCAAGATTCTGAAAGGCTCGATGACTACCATCCACGCCTATACCAACGACCAGCGCATTCTGGACCTGCCCCACAAGGACTTGCGCCGGGCCCGCGCCGCCGCCCTCTCCATGATTCCAACCACGACCGGCGCTGCCAAGGCCATCGGGCTTGTGATTCCGGAACTCAAAGGCAAGTTGGACGGCTACGCGATGCGTGTGCCCACGCCGGACGTTTCGGTGGTTGACCTGGTCGCGATCGTTGAGAAGCCGACCACTGCGGAAGCAGTGAACGCCGCTCTGAAGAGCGCCGCGGAAGGCCCCATGAAGGGCATCCTGCAATTCGTGGAAGAGGAGTTGGTTTCCAAAGATTTCACCGGCAACCCGCACTCGTCCATGGTGGACGCTGGGTTCACCAAAGTCATTGACGGAAACCTGGTGAAAGTCGTCGCTTGGTACGACAACGAGTGGGGTTACTCGTGCCGCGTCCGCGACCTGATCGACTTCGTTGCGAAGACGCTTTAGGAGAATCAAGAAGGCAGAAAGCAGAAGGCAGAAAACGGTGGGTGGCCGGAGGGAGTTCCTTTTCCGTCCGCCCTCCACCGTGGTGCTTTGACATTGGAGGCGCTCGGCCTTTCGCTGGACCCACTGCGGCGTGAGCTGAAGCCGCTACCGACGATTCTTGCTTTGTCCCTGCTGGGGAACCAGCGTTGACATCCAACGACAGACGACGGACCACGCTAGACAATCCTACAAAAAAGGAATTATCCATGTCAAAACTATCCATTCGTGATATTGACTTGAAAGGTAAACGCGTCTTCATGCGCGTTGATTTCAACGTCCCGCTGAATGACGCTTCCCAGATCACCGATGACACCCGGATTCGCGCTTCGCTTCCCACCATCCAGTACGCTTTGGGCCAGGGCGCGCGGCTGATGCTGGCTTCGCACCTTGGAAGGCCCAAGGGAAAGCCCAATCCGAAGATGAGCCTGAAGCCTGCCGCCGAGCGGCTGGCGGAACTTCTCGGCAAGCCCGTCGCCTTCGCCACTGATTGCGTGGGCCCGGAAGTTGAGAAGCAGGCCCAGGCGCTGAAGGACGGGGAAGTGCTGCTGCTCGAAAATGTGCGCTTCCACCCGGAAGAAGAGAAGAACGTGGCGGATTTCGCTTTGAAGCTCGCCGCCCTGGCCGAGGTCTACGTCAACGACGCTTTCGGCACCGCGCATCGCGCCCACGCTTCCACCGAAGGGATCACGCATTTCCTGTCTCCCTGCGCGGCCGGCATGCTGATGGAGAAGGAGCTTGAATACCTGGGAAAGGCGGTTGAAAATCCGGCGCGCCCCTATGTCGCGATCGTTGGCGGGGCCAAAGTCTCGGATAAGATCGAGCTGCTCGAGAATTTCGCCAAACTCGCGGACACCGTGCTGATCGGCGGCGCCATGGCTTATACATTCCTCAAGGCCGCAGGCGTCGAAGTGGGCCAGTCCAAGGTGGAAGATGACAAACTGGAAAGCGCCCGGGAACTGCTGAAATCCGCCAAGAGCAGTGGCAAGAAGTTCCTGCTACCTGCCGACCATGTGGTGGCTGAGAAGTTCGATGCCAGCGCACCGGCAGAGATTGTGAACACGGTGAGCATTCCCGCCGGCCGGATCGGGTTGGACATCGGACCCGCTACGCGCGCACTGTACGCCCAGGAAATCGCCGGGGCGAAGACCATTGTGTGGAACGGTCCCATGGGCGTTTTCGAGATGCCTCAGTTCGCAGAGGGCACTCTGGCCATCGCCAAGGCGGTCGCCGCTTCTTCCGCAGTCTCGATCGTAGGCGGCGGAGATTCAGTGGCGGCGGTGAAGAAGATGGGCGTCGCGGATAAGATCAGCCACATCTCGACGGGCGGCGGCGCCTCGCTCGAGTTTCTTTCCGGGCTCACGCTGCCCGGCGTCGCGGCCTTAACGGATAAGTAGGCAGTAGGCAGTCGGCAGCGTTCTCTTTGGCCTACAGTACGGTCCCGGAGGGACCCAAGGTCATTAGCCGCATGTGAAACCTACGGAAGAAGGAGCGCCCGATATTTGGCCAACCCTGGAGGGGTTGAACATTGTCCACCTACACCCAGATTCTCTATCACATCGTGTTCGCCACCAAAGAGCGTCTCCCGGCGCTTGCCAATTCACGAAGGGATGATCTCTTCAGGTACATGAACGGCGTGATCAAGAACAGCCACTGTCGGCCGATCTGGACCAACGGCGTGAAGGACCATGTCCACAGTTTGCTGAGCCTGCATCCAACGGTCGCGCTGGCCGACCTGCTGAAGGATATCAAGGTGGCCTCTTCAGTCTGACTACTTTTAACCAAGGAAACAAAACATGCGCAAACCCGTAATTGCTGGTAACTGGAAAATGTACAAGACCATCGCCGAGGCGGTGGATTTTATTGAGAAGATGAAGCCGGTGGCGGCGCAGGCCGGCCACTGCGAAGTGATCGTCGCGCCGCCTTGCACGGCGCTGGCCGCGGCCTCTGCTGCCGCAAAGGGCAGCAAAGTTTCGGTGGCGGCGCAGAACTGCCATTGGGACAAAGAAGGCGCGCACACCGGAGACATCTCGACGGGGATGCTCCGCGACGCCGGATGCACCCACGTGATCATCGGGCACTCCGAGCGGCGCCATGATTGCGGCGAAACCGACGAACAGGTGAACAAAAAGGTGAAAGCCGCACTCGCGGCCGGTCTGACGCCCATCGTCTGTGTGGGTGAAACACTGGCTGAACGGGAAAGCGGTGAAACCGAGAAAGTCCTCGAGAGCCAGTTTGTTGGCGGTATGGCCGGGTTGACCCCGGAGGACTTTTCCCGTATTATGATTGCGTACGAACCTGTGTGGGCCATCGGCACCGGGCGGACTGCTACGCCCGAGATGGCGGCAGAGGCGCACCGCTTCCTGCGCAGCTTGGCGCGGCGCCAGTTCGGCGAGCAAGCGGCGAATGGCGTCAGAATTCTATACGGCGGCAGCGTCAAGCCAGACAACGCAGGCGCGCTGATGGCGCAGGAAGAAATTGACGGAGCCCTGGTCGGCGGGGCGAGTCTAAAGGTCGATTCCTTTACAGCCCTGGTGAATTACCCGCGCGGCTGAGGCGGCCGGAGAGAGATTTATCAGTATGATGGCGGTTATTCAGATTATCCACATCTTGTCCAGCATCCTGCTCATCATCACGGTGCTGCTTCAAGGTGGCGAAAACGTTGATATCACGGCGGCTTTCGGCGGCGTAAGCCAGGCAGCTTTCGGGCCACGCGGTTCCGTGACCCTGTTGGCGAAGATCACCTGGGGTTTGGCCGTGGTTTTTATAGTCACCTCCGTGACCCTGGCGATTAACGCCTCTAAAGGCTCTTCGGGTTCGGTGATGGAGCACGCGCCCGTGAAGTCGGCGCCCGCGCCGGCGGCGCCGGCAAAGAAGTAGAAAAGAAGTCGTCAGTTGTCAGTCATAAGTTCTCGGTAAGAAGCCGCTGCGAACGTGCGACGGCAAGCTTGGCAGAGGGTTAGCAACTGAAGAGCGACTGAGACTGAGAACTGCCTCTCGTGCGGAAGTGGCGGAATTGGCAGACGCACCAGCTTGAGGGGCTGACGGTCGCAAGACCGTGGGGGTTCGAGTCCCCCCTTCCGCACCATCAATTCAATAACTTATAGGACCATAAGTTTTTGGAACTTTGATTGCCCTTCTGCTTCTTGGGCCTATTTTGGTCAACAAAAGATCAATGGCCTTGACAGGCTAGAGAAGCCTCCCGCCGGTCAAGCAATCAAAGAAGAGCCGCCGTTCGTCCTTCCCACGACGCAGACGTAGCCGCTCTGCGTAAGTGCGGCGTCGGGGCACAGGTTTGAGCACGAAAGACAACGGCGATGAGGAGTGGGGCAAGAGTGTCGGGATTCGGCGCGTCAGAATGACTGCGCAAAGAAAGCAGTGCTGCAACATCACATCCGGCCAAGAGCTTCCCTGCATGTTGACGCGATGCTCAAAACATCTTCGTGTTTAAGTACTGCGTTTTCGTGGCCTCCCCGCGTGTGTTCCTCTAATGAAGCCATGGAAGTGGGATGCCAAGTATTAACACCAACGGGCGCGCAAAAACCTCCTCTTCCCGGGCCATCGCCCAGCCGAATCCAAATCCTCGCTTCTGGAATTCCCGGGCCAGAAACGAAAACGGGGAATCGATCCCGGCTCGGGCTGCAACTACTCCTGCTTCAAGGTTCGTATATACTTAATTACGGCGTCCACCGATTCAGGATGAAGAACGTGCTGCACCGAAGCTTGCCCGATTCGCACAGGATCCATGTTGCGTCTGCCATGGCTGATAATGTCCTTCAACTCCTGATCCGATTTTCCCTGTACATACGCGGAGTCGAGCCTGGGAATGGAAGTCTTAAAGAACTTATCAGCCATCGGATTGCCGTTTCCCATTGGCCCGTGGCACCGGGCGCAGGTGCTTTCGAAAACCTCTTTGCCCGACATTTTTGGCGCCGTACCCGAGACCACCGCGGTCACCTTTTCATTGGAGTGTTTTTGTAGCGTACTGTTCACCAGCACCCCTCCTTCGCCGGGTGTCCATACCTCTGCGAGCACATGGCGGCCCTGGAAGACGTTGAAGACCAGGCCCGTGTCCTTAAAGATAGAGGCCCCGGCGAGCTGGGCGATGATATGCAATTTCGCCTCTCCAGCCTTGGCGCCGCTGATCACAAGGGACTCCTCGGGGAGGTTGACCTTGAATTGATATGTTCCCGCCGGAAGCGACGTACCGCCTGCCTCGAAGCCGAACGGGACATTCGCACTCAGGACTGTCCCAGTCTGCCCCTGAGCGAACACAACAACCAACAGGGTAAGGGCGCCGACGATGATGAGACTTCTAGCCGCACTATGTAAGGTCTTCATGGGGCTTTCTCCTTGTTTGGATTCTTATTTGGGGATGTCGAAGTCGCAAGCGCAGCCTGCATACGAACGGCACAAGTTGACGCTACCAGCGCCGTGGCGCCTGCCTGATCGGTCATCGAGAACGATCTGTTCCGCGTCGTCCGCGTTACCAATTGCTTTTCTCTTGGCTTTGAGTTCTTGGAACCCTACGTTTCACAAGGATGGACCAAACCACCTCCGTTTGTCAAACGTTTTTTCGTCCTGCGCAAGGTGACACTGCGTAATTTGACCCGCCGCACTTTTCAGAGACTTGGTGGTGCGCCACCCCCTTACCACATCCCTCGTATCCTACCCAGTATCCTCCACAGAAAACCAGGCATCGCAACCCCTCGAACCCACTAACTTCTTGAAAAACGGCATGCCCGACCCTGCAAACGGGGCTGGAGCCTGCCTGCGGCCCCGAGAGAAGCGAAGAACTAACACAATGGAGTAACGGGCACCGTACTGGCGTCTCGATGTCCTCCGTCGTTCTTGCGCTACCATTACCCCGTCCCGGCATCGTACCGGCGCTGTCTTGCTATGTCATGCGCTGTCACGGCGTCGCGTGTGTGGTAAGTGCGCTGTTTACCGGGCACATGGACGGGCTGCGGCGGGAAAAGGGTAGGTACGCCTAACGGGGTTAACCATATTCCATAACATTCCTCATCCAGAAAGTCCAAGGATCGTGTTGCGAGTCAAACGTGCCGTAGGCAGCGACACACGATGGAATAACAATGTCTACCGGTGAGAACAATGTGATGACAAGTAAGTACCAATCTTTCTCACAACTTACAATCAGTACTCCCAATCTTGAACCAGTGGATTCTCTACCATAAGCTACGCTAATCCCCTCATTTTAAAGGAGGTCTTTAACTAACCGATTCTAAAGGATCGCACATTTTACCGTTAACCAGCCAGTTACATTTCCAGCACTCGTTTCTTGCGCTTATCAGCCACGCACGACCACGGCTTCGCGTTCCAGGTAATGACGTGGCATACAGCGTAAGTACGACGTACCGACCTTCTGGACACACCAGACCCCACTTGTCCGACACCTTCCCGACTCCCTGCTTTCTTTCCTATGATGGCTCGCTCCGCTCGCGTTCTACCGGGGCGGCTCGAACCCTGGCGTCCGCACACTTTGCAGTCCGGTGATTCAGATTCAGGGCCACCTTTGTGCGTCCTGCTCCCCTGTGATATACATATGGCATATGAGCGGTAGCAGTCGGCACATCATTTCCTATTGGTTTTCAAGTGTTGCGCCGATCCGCTGCGTCGAATCTCCACGGCTCGTTTGGCTTGTCTGAGTCCGACGTTGGCCGAGTGCTGAGGCACGTTGCTCCCGGCAAGAGCGTTACTGCGAATGTGTACGTCCAGGCCGCACACGAAAGGCTGTTGGCCGCACTGGACGCATACGCTGTCGCAGTTCTCGACGGGCTACCAGAGCACGCTGAGATGCCCGTCGAGCCGGAAAAAGTTGTCGAGTTATAATCAACGAGAATCAACAGATGTTATAAAAAGCCAATAAAAACGAGTGGCAAATTAACTTGAGGGGCTGACGGTCGCAAGACCGTGGGGGTTCGAGTCCCCCCTTCCGCACACTGCTTCTCCCTTACAAGACTTCCCCTTCGTCAGATCGAGATTTGCAGGTGGCGAGTCTCGTTCCAAAGGCAGACGACCGGTCGGGGCGGGTCGTGTTCGTGCCGCAGCGCACTCCAGGATACGGTGCTCGGCGGTAAGCGCCTGCAAGTCGCCGGCCTGAGGCCCATCCGGCGTACGGGCGTCCCGCTCGCCGCGTGCAGTTGAAGACTGGGCCGGCAAATATTCCGTAATGGAAGGTTCTGCTCGCATGTTCCACGCTGGATCCCGCGAGTCAGCCCCTGGCAGCCGGAGAAGTCATCACCAGGCCACGCATTGGCGGCGAATCTCAAGGTCCGACCGGCACGCCTACTTCCACTCCCCGCCGATCTTCCGATGTTCCAGCGCCCGTCCCTTGAGGCCGCCGGGGCCGGCCGTTATCGCCAGCTTTGCGACGTCCTCCATTTCCCGCGGCGTATATGGTTTGAAGTTCTGAGCGATTTGGTCCTGAATGCCGTGCCTTCACCTTGACGGGACGCGCAAGGCAATCCCAGCGGCTTCTCACGGAGCGGCTGCCGGCTCCGGCGCGGAGTCGAGGAACTCGTAACGGTCTCGATGCTCCTCCGGCAGTGCCTGGCACTGGACATTCAGGTGCATCACCTCGTGGGTCTTCCCGAACTGCGGCCAGTTTGCCAGGCCTTGACCGTTGGGATCGCCAGTCTTTATGAAGTTCGCCCAGTAGGCGTTCATTGTTTTGCCCACCGCGTAGTCGTCAAGTTGCCAGTCCGCTTTCTTCGAATCAAGCATCGTGAAAACATACTCGAGCTCCGCGGCGTGCGGCGACCCGAAGGTCTTCAAACCCGTTCCCTTATCCGCTTCCGGAATCGGCACGGTGCGGTCGAATTGGTACCGGTAAACCGTGTTGCCGGCCTTTGCCTGCGCGTCGATCCACTTCCATGTGCCGAAGACAATGAACCGGTCGCTGGCTAGATCGCCGGCGGACCGCAACGCCTCCTCATCGGTGGGTGCGCCGTACACCTTCAGGGCAGCGTCGGCGTGAGATCCATACTCGCGGCGTAACTGCTCCGTGAATGTCTTGGCGTTAGGCTTCTCCTTTGCCATCAGCACTGCCATGCGGATTTCGTCCGCGTTCCAGCCTGCCAGAAGGGGGACCTGGCTTTGCTTCCCCTGTGCAAAGATCGACGGCACATCGGAGGGAAGAAAGTAGCCATCCACGATCGGCCAAAAGCCGAATCCGTTATTCCTCTTCGAGGCCTCGCGGAGCAGATCCTCGGCCGACATGACCCGCAACTCAGCCAGGTTTTTGCCGGTTCCGATTTTCGCCGCGAACTGCGCGCCCTGCTTTTCAGCTTCCGCCAATGATGTCTGGCCGCGCCCGCCCACCGGGCCGAAAAATGCTCCGCTTTCGCCGATCGCCTGCTGAAACAGTTGGCGCGAGAGCGGCGAGGCCATCAGCGCACTGACCGAAAGCGATCCGGCCGATTCTCCGCCGATGGTCACCTTTTGCGGGTCGCCGCCGAATGCGGCGATGTTCTGCCGCACCCATTCGAGCGCTGCAACCTGATCGAGCAGTCCGTAGTTACCGGACGCTTTGTGGGGAGATTCCTGCGTGAGCTCAGGGTGAGCGAAGAAGCCAAATATGCCCAGCCGGTAGTTCGCATTCACCACCACAATTCCATGCCTCGCAAAGCTCTCTCCATCGTACCGAGCTTCGTCGTTGGCTCCTGCCGCGAAGCCGCCCCCGTAGAACCACAGGTATACCGGAAGCCGTTGGTTCTTGGATCGGGCGGGAGTCCAGATCGTCAGGTTGAGGCAGTCCTCGCTCATCTCTTTACTGCGAAACACGATATCGCCAAAGACCCTGGTCTGCATGCAGCGCGGACCGAAGTCTACAGCTTTACGCACGCCGCTCCAGTGCTTGACCGGTTGCGGCGGCTGCCAGCGCAGATCGCCCACCGGCGGAGCCGCGAATGGAACGCCCCTGAAGATGCGCAACGAAGAGTCAGCGTTGACAGTGCCTTCCAGAATGCCGCTTGCAGTCTTCACCCGGCCAGCCGCCACAGTGGTACTCGCCAGAATAGCGAACGTCAGCAGAACGAAGCTTATGACTATGGGAATACGGTTGGTCATGTGCTTCTCCATTTAATCGCCGTCACCGCGCTCGCGTGGGGCGCACGATGTTGCCTAGTGTCGCGTTACTGAAGAAAGTAAAACACTCGCCGCCCTGTCACCCTGAGCGCAGCGAAGGGTCTCAGCAGTTGTCTTCTTTGGCGAACTGCGGGGATGCTTCGCGTCGCTCAGCATGAAAGCGTGCGGGTAGCTTGTTTCACTTGCTTGCGCAATGCAACACTAGCTGCTCGCGCCGCCCAAGGTTATCAAATCCCCCAGCGAATTGCGAGAGTGGAATCGCAGTGCAAGCGCTGCCCTTGAGGTCGCCCTGGAACAACCCAAGAGTTGCCCCTACAACAGCCTCAGCGGCGGGGTGTATACTGCTGGCGCCTAAGGAATGATTGTCATCCGCAATTGACAGGAGTCGCCTATGTCTCGCTTCGCTAAACTCGTCGTCATCGGCGCATCCCTTCTGCTTCTCTACGCGGCGCCGGATGGGTCGCAAAAGCCGGTGCGAATCAGCAGCGGCTTGATTTCAGGAACGACAGACAAGAACGAAGTCACGGCCTACCTGGGCATTCCCTTTGCTGTGCCGCCGGTTGGGGAATTGCGCTGGCGGCCCCCACTGCCCGCCGCCCACTGGGAGGGCGTGCGAAAGGCCGACCATTTCGGTGCGAGCTGCATGCAGAATGAACCCGGTTCGCGGCTTCCCTGGACGGAAGAATTCATGACGCAAGGCGCTGTGAGCGAGGACTGTCTGTTCTTGAACGTCTGGACGCCCGCGAAGTCCGCCAACGAGAAACACGCCGTCATGGTCTACTTTTATGGAGGCGGATTTAACGAAGGATCGAGTTCGGTAGCGGTTTACAACGGCGCGGACCTGGCCCGAAAGGGCGTGGTTGTGGTCACTCCCAATTACCGCGTCGGTCCGCTTGGCTTCCTTGTACATCCTGAGCTGACTAAAGAATCGCCACATCATTCTTCGGGGAACTACGGATTGCTCGACCAGATTGCGGCCCTCGAGTGGGTGCAAAAGAACATTGCCGCTTTCGGCGGCGACCCCAACCGCGTCACGATTTTTGGCCAGTCCGCAGGCGCCATCTCCGTTGCCGACTTGATGCGTTCGCCGTTGGCCAAGGGCCTCTTTGCCAGGGCCATCGCTGCGAGCGGCCCCGGACTGTTCCCGGACGACCTGCATGGCGGGGGAGAGATGCTCGGGCAGAGGGAGCAACAGGGCCTCAAATACGCCGAAGGGAAGGGCGCTCACTCGCTCGCCGAGTTGCGCGCGCTGCCCGCTTCGGAGTTCTTCGTCGCGACCCCCGGCACCAAAGGCGCGCCCTCGGTTTCCGCTTTTCCGGTGACGGACGGATGGGTGCTCACTGCGGAACATCCGGCGCACGAGGTCGCGCTTGTGGTCGGGATGGTTGCAGGTGATGCTGCGTTCGCGAGCGGCTTCGGCTCGCCAACGGCGCCCACGGTCGCCTCTTACACAAACACCGCGCAGAAAACGTACGGCGACATGGCCGCAACTTTCCTGAAGCTCTATCCCGTCGAGAAAGATTCCGACGTGCCGGCTGCAAGGACTGCGAGCCAGACGGATCGGGCGCGAGTCTCTATCGATTTCTGGTGCGAGAGCCAGGTGAAGAGGAGCGGGAGGGTTTACACCTACTTCTTCGATCGTCCCACGCCGTGGCCTGCGCATCCCGAATTCGGCGCCTTCCACACGTCGGAAGTTCCGTACATTTTCGAGACCATCAAGCTGCTCGATCGTCCCTGGAAACCGGTGGATTTCAAGCTCTCGGAAATCATGGCGTCCTATTGGTCCAACTTTGCCAAAACAGGCGATCCCAATGGATCAGGCCTGCTGCGGTGGCCAAGCTATGATCCCGCCAGCCACGATACAATGGAATTGGGAGAGCATGTTGGACCAATGCCTGAAGCCGAACCTGCGAAGGTCGAGTTTTTCCTGGGCTATTTCAAAAAGTGATCCATCAAAACCTGCGAAAGTGACCCCTCACCCGTCGCGCTCCGGCTGACGAAAGCGCCGGAGCGAGCCACCCTCTCCCCAGTCGAGAGGGCAGCGATTCGTGCTTCCCGCCTGCTACCCATTGCCCATCTGCCTAGTGCCTGCTGCCTACGGTCTCCCGAGTCCCGCATGGTAATCCCAGACGGCGTGATAGTAGCTCATAAAGCGCAGTGGCTCACAGCTCGGCTCACCAACTTCGGCGAACGTGAAACGATCGAAGTTGATGGATCGGAATAGGGCGAAGAGCTGATGCCAGGGATAGGCTTCATTGTCGAGGTTATTGATATGGCAACTGCGAATCCAAGGTTTCAGCAGGTCAAAACTCTTCCGAACCGAGCCGTTCTCCACGTCGGTCGGATTGGAGTTCCAGCAGGCGCCCACCAGAGGATGATTGGCGACGGAGAGAATCTGGTGAGCGTTGGCGGGAATCTCGGTGCCCTCGCCATGAACTTCCATCCAAATCTCCACCCCATGGTCACGCGCTATATCGCCGCACTTGGCCAGCGCATGGCCGATCTGCTTGAGAGTCTGCTCGTGCGGAACATTGCGCGGGAATCCGTTGGGACGCACCTTCACGCCCAGGCAGCCCAGATCCTGCGCCAACTCGCACCAGCGGCGTGTTTCTTCAAAGTTCTTCTCGACCGTGGTAGCGTCCGGCGATTCGTATTCGCACGTCGTTCCCAGGCTCACCAGCCGCACCTTCGAATCGGCAAAGCGCTTCTTCACCTCTTCGCGTTGCCGCTTGCCGAGGGAGGGCTCGACTCCGTGTTTGTGCGTAGTGCGCAGTTCTGCCCCTGCGAATCCAGTTTTCTCGCAATTCTTGATAATGGTCTCGACGTCCCAATTGGCCGCCAGATTGTATGTGACCAGGCCAAGATGAAATGGAGGGGGCGTCCCAGCCGCCTCAGCCGCAGCAGAAGGCGCCGGCGTGGCGAGAGCTTCGGCACTCTTTGCCAATCCGGTGACTCCGGCCGCTGAAACAATGCCCGACTTCAGGAATTCCCGCCGCTTGGTTCCCTGCATTGTCGCCTCCACCAATCCAAAATCTAAAACCTAAATTCCAAGTTCCAACTATAATGAATTTGAAGAGGCCTGGGGAATGATTCTTATCATCGACAACTACGATTCTTTCACTTACAACCTGGTCCAATATCTGGGTGAACTGGGCGCGGAAATGCGCGTAGTCAGGAACGATCAGACCACCGTTGATGAAATCGAAAAAGAACTGCCCAGCGCTATCGTCATCTCACCCGGACCCAAGACTCCCAACGAAGCAGGAATCTGCCTCGAGGTGATCGACAAGCTGGCGGATCGTGTTCCTATTCTGGGCGTGTGCCTCGGGCATCAGGCCATCGGGCAGGTGTTCGGTGGCAAAGTCATCCGGGCGCCCGAACTGATGCACGGCAAGATCAGCGAGGTGCACCACGACGGCAGGACCATTTTCGCAGGCCTGCCCAACCCTTTCGAGGCCACTCGCTACCATTCGCTGATCGTGGAACGCGAGAGCCTCCCTCCCTGCCTCGAAATCTCCGCAACTTCACCCGACGGCCTTATCATGGGCCTGCGGCACCGCCGAATGAAGATTGAAGGGGTTCAATTTCATCCCGAATCGATCCTCACGCAGCCAGGAAAACAGTTGCTCGCTAATTTCCTGAAGATGAACCAATGACTCAATGACTCAATGGTTTCTGTTCCGTTGCGTGAACTCCACCAATCGTTGGAGTGTTTCGAGTGCGCGGCCGGAGTCAATAATCGCCGAGGCCGTGGCAACGCCTTCGATGAAGGCCGCAGCCTTGCCTGCCACCACAAACCCCGCCGCAGCGTTGGCGAGCACGATATCACGGTGGGGACCACTCTCTCCTCGGAGGACGGATAGCGACATCCGGGCGTTGGTCTCCGCGTCTCCGCCGCGCAGTCGCTCCAGGGGCGCCCGCGCCAGGCCGAACTCTTCCGGGGTCAAGTCGCGCGTCTCGACCTTGCCGGCAGTGTACGAGGAGAGTTGCGTAGGGCCGGAGAGAGTGATTTCGTCCATACCGTCGGAGCCCGTCACTACGAAAGCCCGCTCCGTACCGACAGCGCCCAGGGCGCGCGCCATCATCTCCGTGCGCGAAGCATCGTAAACTCCCACGAGTTGGACCGAGGCTCGAAGTGGATTTGTAAGCGGACCCAGCAGGTTAAAAACGGATTTTGTCTTCAGAGTCCGCCGGGCATTCATCACGTGCTTCATGGCCACATGCAGGCTGGGCGCAAACAGGAAAACGATGCCGACTTCTTCCAGGCAGGAGGGAATGTGGGCGTACGGCAGGTCGAGTGAGACACCGAGGGCCTCCAGCACGTCCGCGCTGCCGCAGCGGCTCGAGATGGAGCGATTGCCGTGCTTGGCCACGCGGATCCCGCCGGCCGCGGCCACCAGCGCTACCGCCGTGGAGACGTTGAACGTGGCGTGCCCGTCGCCCCCGGTCCCGCAGGTGTCAAGCAAGGGGCCGCCAACCCGCAGCGCTTCCAGATCAACTCCTGCCTGCCGCAATCCCTCGGCGGCATGAGCGCGCATCACTTCCGCGAACCCGACCAGTTCCTCAGACTGCTCGCCCTTGTCCCGCAAGGCCTTGAGGAAAGCGACAATCTCCGCGTCCGGCACGGAGCCTGACAGTAAGCGCTCCATCACCGCCCCTGCCTCGGCGCGGGTTAGGTGCTGGCGGGATTCCAGTTTTTCGATAGTCTCGAGGATTCGCATGGCTGCAGTCGTCCGTAGTCAGTTGTCAGTTGCGGTCTTCACTCGGGTGTCGCGGTCGAAGGCCGCCACGACTTCCAGCATGACACAGAGTCGTGTGTGCATTGCAATCAGGCTCCCTATTTCATATACTGCCAGATTACAGGCTAATTGTAACCCTCTACATTGCCGGCGGTTGGGGAGACGACTGAACACCAACTAACGACAACGGACCACGGACGACTGACAACAGACCACTATGAAGATTCACGAATACCAAGCCAAGCGGACCCTGGCGAAGTTCGGCGTAGCCACCCCGCGCGGTGAAGTCGCCTTTAGTCCCGAAGAGGCTCGTGCCGTGGCGGAGCGGCTGGGCGGAACCGTTGTGGTGAAGGCGCAAATTCATGCGGGAGGCCGCGGCAAGGCGGGCGGCGTAAAGTTGGCCCACAACCCGGATGAAGCTCAGCGCATTGCAGCGGAGTTGCTCGGGAAGAAGCTGGTCACGATTCAAACGGGTCCTGAAGGGCGCGTAGTGAAGCGGCTTTTGATCGAGGAAGGCCTGGACGTGGCGCGGGAGCTTTATCTGGGTTTGGTGATTGACCGCACCACTGCCCGCCCGGTTTTCATGGCCTCGACCGAGGGTGGGGTGGAAATCGAAGTGGTGGCCGCTGAGCATCCGGAGAGGATCTTGAAAGAGTTTGTTGATCCTGCCCTAGGCATGCAGCCTTTCCAGGCGCGCAAGCTGGTCTTCGGGCTCGGTCTGGAAGCAAAGCAGGTGAATGAAGCTGTGCGCTTCTTTTCCAGCCTCTACCAGGCAATGATCGCCACAGACGCTTCGTTAGTAGAGATCAATCCCTTTGTGCTCACGCGCGACGGCCACCTTCTGGCGCTCGACGCTAAAATGAATCTTGACGACAACGCGCTTTACCGGCACAACGAGATCCGTGACCTGCGCGATCTGGATGAGGAGGATCCGCTTGAGGTCAAAGCTTCGAATTGCAGCTTGAACTACATACGCCTGGACGGCAACGTGGGCTGCATGGTGAATGGCGCGGGCCTCGCCATGGCTACGATGGACATCATCCAGTACGCCGGCGGGCGCCCTGCGAATTTCCTGGACGTGGGCGGCGGCGCTAATGAAGAACAGGTTCGGCTCGGCTTCGAGATTATTCTGAGCGATGCCAATGTGCGCGCCGTGCTTATCAACATCTTCGGCGGCATTATGCGGTGCGACATCGTGGCGAATGGCGTAATCGGGGCGGTCAGGTCCCTCGGAACCAAAGTGCCGGTCGTGGTGCGGCTGAAGGGGACGAACGTCGAACTGGGGCAGCAACTCCTACGCGAGTCAGGCCTGAATTTTGCTGTCGCCGACGGCATGAAGGACGCCGCCGAAAAGGTCGTCGCACTCGCCCGTGGGGTGGGCCATTGACAGGTAGCACCGATTCGGTGGCGCCGCCGAGACGAACTTCTCCGCGACCTCTGTGCCACTAAAGCTCCACCACAGAGGATACGGAGGATCTTAGTGGCCTCGGTGTTTCATCTTTTTGTGGCCACAGAGTACACGGAGAAGAAAAACACCTTGGTAGGAGAGGATGACAAACTGTGGCGATACTTGTCGACGAAAAGACGCGCCTCCTGGTCCAAGGAATCACCGGACGCGAAGGCACGTTCCATACGCAGCAAGCTGTGGCGTACGGCACCAAAGTCGTGGCCGGAGTTACACCGGGCAAAGGCGGGAGCTCCGTTGACGGGATCCCGGTGTTCAATACCGTTCGGGCGGCTAAAGAAGCAACCGGCGCGAACGCTTCCGTGATCTTTGTCCCACCGCCCTTCGCAGCAGACGCGATCCTGGAGGCTGCTGACGCGGGGTTGCCCCTGGTGGTTTGCATCACGGAGGGCATTCCCACGCTTGATATGGCGCGCGTGATGGACTATCTCTCGCGAACCACGACGCGGCTGATCGGCCCCAACTGTCCCGGTATTATTTCGCCAGGAAGGTGCAAGATTGGTATTATGCCGGGGCACATCCACATGCAAGGAAATGTGGGTGTGGTTTCGCGAAGCGGCACGCTTACCTATGAGGCGGTTGGCCAGCTTTCCGGTTTGGGCATTGGCCAATCCACCTGCATCGGAATCGGCGGCGACCCGATTATCGGAACGACGTTTGTGGATGCGTTTCGGCTGTTCAACGACGATGCAGATACGCACGGGATCGTCATGATCGGAGAGATCGGCGGCACGGCCGAAGAGGAAGCCGCTGCTTTTATCAAAGCTTACGTCAAGAAACCGGTGGTGGGATTCATCGCCGGCCGCACCGCGCCGCCGGGCCGCCGTATGGGCCATGCAGGGGCCATCATTTCGGGTGGCAAGGGCACCGCCGCGGACAAGATCGCAGCGCTCCAGGCGGCGGGCATTGCCGTGGCGGAGAGTCCGGCGCTGATCGGCGAGACGTTGAAGAAAAGTCTAAAGGGTAAAGGTTAAAGGATAGACGTTCGTCGTATCTTTTATCCTTTAGCCTTTAACCTTTAACTTTAGGGAGCATATGGCAATAGAACGTACATTGACAATTATAAAGCCCGACGCGGTTGCGGCGGGGCACATTGGTGACATCATCAAGATCTTCGAAGCGAATGATTTCAGGATCGTCGCGGCGCGCTTAGTGAATCTTACGAAGAAAGAGGCCGAAGGTTTCTACGCCGTGCACCGCGGGAAGCCGTTCTTCGAGAGTCTCACGACGTTCATGAGTTCCGGCCGGGCCTTGGTGATGGTGCTGGAAGGCGACCAGGTCATCTCGCGCCTGCGAGAGGCCATGGGCGCCACCAACCCCGCTAACGCCGCTCCCGGAACCATCCGCAAGCTCTACGCCACGAACATCGAGCGCAATGCGGTGCACGGCTCCGACGCTGCTGAGACCGCCGCGTCGGAGATCGGCTATTTCTTCCCGGGAGTGGAACTGTCAGGGTGAATCTGAGTTCTTGCATTCAGATCAGGTTCGTCGGCCCTTCCGGACTTGCGTGCGGCGGGCGGCGGAGCCACACTTGCTGAGCCGCACGGCGCTCGCCGCGGCGGTCATTCTCGCGACGTAGCGCTGACTTTCAGGTTAGCATAGTCTGATCGGCGCTCTCCTGAAAATCACCCTCGCCGGCCATTGTAGGGGCACGCCATGGCGTGCCCCTACGCGAGCGCGACAACGCTAATTTTCGTTCCCTCGGGTGGGCCACAGGCCCATGTAAACTCTTCAGGATGACATGCTGAAGGCCTCTTCCGCAGCCTGCCAAAGGTCGGCGCTACTAGCGCAGAAGTTTCAAGTACAATGTCTACATGTTGCCTTTCCAGCTCGGCAAGTTCTTGGTCCTTGTGGGGGTTCTGCTGGTTGCTGTCGGCCTGCTGCTGATGGCTGGGGCAAGATTCTCGTTTTTCAGCCTGGGACGGCTGCCGGGTGATATTGTGTACAAAGGCAAGAACGTACAGTTCTACTTTCCCATCGTCACGTGTGTGTTGTTGAGCGTAGTGTTGACGCTGGTGTTGTGGGTGATTTCGCTCTTGACCAAAAAGTAGCAGGACGTCAGTTGTCAGTGGTCCGTTGTTAGTTGGCAGCGACGGACGACAGACCGCGGACAACTGACGCCGTTCTTATGAGCCAAGCCCTCTTCAATTTCGGCCCGACAAGGAAGATCTTCAGCATCTCCGAGCTGAGCCGGGAGATCAAAGACCTGCTGGAACGGCAGTACAGCGACGTGTGGGTCACCGGGGAAGTATCAAACTTCCGCCCCGCCGCGTCGGGGCATCTCTATTTTACACTTAAGGATGCGACCGCTCAACTGCGCGCGGTGTGCTTTCGCAACCAGGCACGGTACCTGAAATTCAAACCTCAGGACGGCATTTCAGTGATTGCGCGCGGCCATTTGAGCGTATACGAAGCGCGCGGCGAGTATCAGCTTTACGTCGAATATCTCGAGCCCGCCGGCTTGGGCGCGCTTCAACTGGCCTTCGAACAATTGAAACAGAAACTTGCCGCCGAGGGATTGTTTGAAACTGCGCGCAAGAAGTCCCTGCCTCTGCTTCCGCGGACCATCGGCGTGGTGACATCACCCACCGGTGCAGTCATCCGCGACATCCTGCGCGTGCTTCGGCGCCGTTTCCGCAATATGAGCGTGCTGGTATATCCGGTCAAAGTGCAGGGCGAGGGAGCGGCAGAGGAGATTGCGGGGGGGATCACCTGCTTTAACCGCGAGCAAAACGTCGAGGTGATCATCGTGGCGCGCGGCGGGGGATCGCTCGAGGACCTCTGGGCGTTCAACGAAGAAGTGGTGGCGCGGGCCATCGCTGCTTCCGGAATTCCGGTAATCTCCGCAGTAGGTCACGAAACAGATTTTACGATCGCAGATTTCGTTGCCGATCTGCGGGCACCCACGCCTTCCGCCGCTGCCGAGCTGGTGGCTCACCGTAAGCAAGATTTCATTACGGAGTTGGAGACTCGCGCCCGCCACATGGCCCAGATCATCCGGCTGCAACTATCCGAAGCCCAGCAACGGCTGACGGAATTGCGCATGCACCACGCCTTTCAGACGCTCGCCACCAGGATTTCCGAAAGGGCCCAGCAGGTGGACGATGACGCCGCGTCGCTCGAACGTTCGATGCGCTTCCGGCTGAATGGGGCCAGACAGGAATGGCTGCGGGCTTCGGCGGGGGTAGTTCGATACGACTTCCGGCGGCTCCTGGGTTTGAAGCGCGCCGCGTGGGACGATCGCTGGGGACGATTCGATTCCGTCTTGCGCCGCTTTCTGGCGGAGAATCGTAACCGGCTCGCGCACGTGGAAGCCATCCTGAAGGAGCGGAACCCCCTGACGATCCTTCAGCGGGGATACTCGGTCACGCGTGACGCCGCCGGCAAGATCGTTCGTGACGCCGAGGCAGTGGCTCTCGGCAGCGATATTTCGGTTCGGCTGGCGCGAGGAGAGCTCGCCGCAACAGTTCGGGGTAGGAAGACTTACGGTCCCGGAGGGACCCAAGAGCATTAGACGTAGGTGAAACCTACGGTCGCTGGCGACAGAAATTCGCCAGCCCTGAAGGGGCTGAATCTCAGTTTCCGATAGACGGTGGCGACCCCGTTCGACCCCTTCGGGGTAGGAGAGACCCATTCGTTTAACACGCGTCTCCGTAGGTTTCACCTACGGTTAATGACGTTGTTCCCCTTCGGGGAACCACTGATTCTCGCCGCGTGTTACTCATACCGCAGGGCGACGATGGGGTCGAGCCGCGCAGCCTTCATGGCCGGCCAAATCCCGAAGAACAGGCCGATACTCGTCGCCACGGCAAAGCCCGCCACGACGGACCAAAGCGGGACGGTGGAAGGCAGGCCGGGCACGAAGAGTCGGATCATTAAACTCAGCATCCAGCCCACCGCAATTCCCAAGAGACCGCCCGAGCCGGTGAGCACGATGGCTTCCAGCAGGAATTGCCAGATGATGTCGCGACGGCGCGCGCCGATGGCCTTCCGCACTCCAATCTCCCGCGTGCGTTCCGTAACCGAGACCAGCATGATGTTCATTACCCCTATGCCCCCCACCAGCAGGCCAATCGAGGAGATCACCACCATCACCAGCGCCACGGTGCCGATAATAGCGCGGAAGTCGGAGATCAGCGACTCCGCCGTCGAGATTCCGAAATTGTCGGGATCGGAAATCTTGACGTGGCGGCGCCGCCGCAGCAAGCCGCGCACTTCATCTTGCGCTGCATCCATTCTTCCACGGTACACCAGGACGCTGAGGAAGTGATCTTTAGCGTCGGGGTAGAGTTTCTTGTAGGTCCAGTAGGGTATGAAGATATCATTATCATCAGGACTGTCTCCCAGGATACCCTTGTACTTTTGGAGCGTGCCGATGACTTCGAACGTGTGCCCGTCCACGACCATTTCTTTGCCGACCGGGTCGTCGGGTTTGAACAGGCGTTCCACCACATTGTTGGCGATAACCACCACGTCGCGGCGGTGAAGGTCGTCCGGCGCGGTGATAAAGCGGCCGTCTGCCAACTCCGAGTTCGACAGAGCCATATAGTTGGCATCCACGCCCATGAACTGTGCGCCCGCCATCTCGCGGCCCTTGTAGCGCGCCGTGGAGGGTGGCAGGCCAAAGTCACTGATCTGCTGGAATAGGGCCACCGACACTTCCTGGACGTCCGAGCATTGCTCCCTGATCGCCTGAGCGTCTTCGAAACTGAGGGGTTTGCGCAGCCGTTCTTCGCGGGTCAGGCGGTGCGGCGTGCCCATCTGCAACTTGTAAATCCAAAGCACGTTGGTGCCGTATTGCTCGGCCACCTGCACCAACTGGGCATCGAGTCCCTGGATGATAGAGGCCACGGCAATGACCGTAGTGGTGCCGATCAGGACGCCTACCGCTCGCCAGTATGTCATCATGCTATTTCTCCGCTCGCAGCGCCTGGATGGGATCAAGCGCAGCCGCCCGCATCGCCGGATAGATCCCAAAGAAAAGCCCGACCAAAGTTGACAGGGTGATCCCCACGATCACCGCGCTCAGCGGCACCGAGGCCGTGAAAACCTGGGCCACCAGCCAGGCGATGAAGTAGGCAAGGAGCACTCCCGCCGTCCCGCCGGTAAAAGCCAACGCCGCGGCCTCGATTACGAACTGCCAGAGGATGTCGCGCCGCCGCGCCCCCACCGACTTACGAATCCCTATCTCATGCGTCCGCTCGGTGACGGTCGCCAGCATAATGTTCATGATCACAATGCCGCCCACCACCATGAACACCGCCACTACGCCGATGGTGACGGCAAAAATGCTGCCGGTAAGGTTTTTCCACGCGTTCATCAGCGTTTCGGAGGCGTTGATGCCGAAGGTGTCATCGTCGTGGTAGGGGATGTGGCGGCGCGCCCGCATCAGGACTTCAGTCTCATCTTCGAGTTCCATCATGTGTTTCGAGTCGGGCGCCTTGATGAAAACGATGAGCTCCAAACGCGGCATGTAAAGGTCGCGGAAAGTGCCGAGCGGGATAAAGACGAAGTTGTCCTCGCTGATGCCAAACGCGGAGCCTACCTTATCCGCCACGCCGATGATGCGGAAGCTCTGTCCACCCACCAGTAACTCCTTGCCAATTGGATCGACCGCCGGAAAGAGCTTATCCACGATGTCCTGGCCAATAAAACAGACCCGCTCGTTGTGGCGGTAGTCCTGGTCGGAGATATAGCGGCCGTAAAGCGCCTTTTCCCTGCCGATGTCCACGTGGCTGGGAGTAATTCCCATCAGCGTCACTTCATCGATCGAATGTCCTTGGTAGCGCGCCTCGGGGCCGGGATTCAGTTGCGCGATGGCGCTCATGGCCTCATAGCCGGGCAGCGTCTCCCGCAGATACTCGTATTCCTCGAGGCGGATGGGTTTGTTGCGCCTTAACGCTTTCAAATAGCTGTCGTAGCCCTGTGCCCACTTGAACTGAAACAGCACGAAGGTGTTGGTGCCCAGATTGGCGATCTTGGTCGCAATGTAGACGTTCATGCCGTTCACCACCGACATCACGACAATGAGAGTGGTGGTGGCAATGACGACACCCAGCAGAGTGAGAAAAGACCGCAGCTTGTGGCTTCGGAGTTCACCTAGAGCGTTCCAGAAAGCTTCGCGAACCGCCACCCGAAAGCTGGTCTGTTGGCGTAGTGGCGCTCGCGACTCGGCGACGGCAATCCGGGCTTGGGCAAAGGTGGCCACGTTCGGAACCTTCATTCTGCTCTTTGGCAAGAGGCTGCTTGCCGCAACTGCGGGGACTTCATTTCTGCGCTCGCAGAGCCCCAGACTCCTATTAATCGACAGTTTACACCATCGGACTGAGCCGGTAAACTCGGTCCAATATACGACCTCTATTTAACTTACGTCAGGGCCTTGGCAAAAGTTTCCGGTCAAAAGCAGTGTGAGGTTAGGCAGGAACTAAAAGCTCACTTCTTCACTATTTCGTTGCCCTGCGAGCCAAACGCCTATTGGCGGCGCACAATCGTTGCTACAGCTTATATCCGATCTTGCGCAGGAAGTCTTTGCGGACCTTGATATCGGTTTCGGTCTCGATACCCTTCGTCTTCGCACCGTCGATGACGCCGAGGATGCCTCGGCCCTTCTCGGT
>Ga0326728_10008979_pt1 | contig 24365 bp, 23 predicted proteins | sample MB3enrmetagenome_FD_207602 | JGI IMG/M metagenome (GOLD analysis project Ga0326728, IMG submission 207602) | Lab enriched peat soil microbial communities from McLean, Ithaca, NY, United States - MB31MN | ecosystem: Environmental > Terrestrial > Soil > Wetlands > Peat | place: USA: New York... | reverse complement strand
AGCTTGAAGAGCCGGGTAGCGCGGACCCCCGGTCTTGGGGTCCGCGGTTTGTCCCTGAATCCACGGAAGAGCCGCAGACCTCAACGGCGGAGGTCTGCGCTACCAGGCATCGAATAACTCCCAGCGTAGACAGAATCCTTCGCAGCCGCACGCCTGGATCATCGTATTCCGGCACGGCGATCTCGAGCATTTCCTGGTGAGAGGGATCAAACGTAGCGTTGGCCAACTCGATCCCCCGGCGGTGCTGCCTCTCTTCCACCTCCTGCAAGGCGCGGCGCATCACCCCGGTTTGCATGCGCTCCAGCCTCGAGCGCCGCCAGTAGAGCTTGGCCAAGTCTTCGATCTGTTTCTCCCAAAGCGTGTCTCCGGGACCGTAGGTGGTCATAAGCTGCTTTTCGAGGGCTTCGAACTCCTTGGGATCTTCGCCCAGGGCCAGCATGGCAAGCTGGTGGTTTTGAGCGGCGGAGTAGAAGCCGTGTTTGAGGGCATTCATCTTCACATTCTCTTTGCCTGCCGGGCTGCGGGGTCCGGTGGCATGCTGGGCGTTGTGGCGGAAGGCTTCGACGAGTTCCGGCGTAAGTTCCGGTGATTTGCGTAAACACATAGATGCTCCTTGATATTATTGGATAATCGAGGAAAGGCGTTTCCTCGGAAGGTAAGAGCGTACACAGGTAAAGGCTAGCACATGTGGCCGACAGTTGTCAAGCACAAAATGAACAACACTAGGCCATTTAATGGAACTAGACAGCTTGTCCCTATGGCGACCCGCCCTGCCGCCCGATGACTTGCGGCTCCGCCGCCTGCTTGGCTGCCCCGTGCCCATCGTGATGGCCGGGGGGAAAAGGCTGAGGGATGACTTGCGGCTCCGCCGCACTCCAAGCTTCCTTCGGCACATGGATTTGAATGGCTAGGAATCTCGCTCTGGTGTTTGCTTGGACCCACCACTTACTTGTGTGAGTTGGTAATCGAAGGGCGCGTCATTCCCGCCGCAACGGTTCCGTCATTCCCGCGCAGGCGGGAATCCATGGAAATGCGCGCAGCGCCTTGGAGTGCGGTAGCAGCAGCTACCGCCTTTTGATGTTCTCGTCCCTGGCAGTGCGGAAACCGTCGCGATTCCTGCTATATACTTTGCGCTGCCGGGCGCAGTCGGAAGGCGGTAGCTGCTACTACCGCACTCCAAGGCGCCTTCGGCACAGGCATTTTCATGGCAGTCCCTCGTGCCGCTAGCGGCACCCAGAAACCACGAAAATGATTCCCCTCCTTGCTAAGGAGGGGTTAGGGGTGGTTGACCGGGACGCTGACGCTGCCACCCACCACCCCCTGCCCCCTCCTCTGCTAAGGAGGGGAGTCATTTTCATGGCATCGGGTACGCCAACAGGAACAGCAGCAGTCCCGTGCAGCGGGACACCGTGAGTAGCCGTAAATACGGTATTCAACCGATGTGGCCCGGAAGGAAGGCAACAACGCCGCCGCCACAGCGTTGGATTCAATTAAGATACCGTCAACCGTAGGTCCGCTGTTACAGGCAATTCAAAGAGGTCGCTCCGCAACAGGCGCGTCGAGAAAAACAACACTTCCAGGTTTTCCACTTCGCGCGTGGTGGGATTCGGGCGCGCAACAACATCGTCACCCAACTCCTCCGATTGCTGGGCAGGATAGGGTGGGCACTTGTCAATGTGCAGGATGTCGGCTTCCCGGTCGTACTTAAAAGTTAACTTCGCGTTCATTCCACGTCAATAGGGCAAGTCAACAGTTCACAGTCGACAGTTAACAGTAAACCCGGTCCCCATTTTTGCTGTATGCCGTGAACTACAGGCCTCTTCCTCGCTTTCCCGAGTCCCTAATCCCGAGTCCCTAGCCCCTATCTTTTGCTATCCCCTATGATGTCATCAAACCAGCGTGAGAACAAGCGAACACTGGCGGACCGGGCGCTGCGCCGAACCTCCTGAGGTTCGGCCAAGGTTGCACGAATGCGATCGCGAAACTGGGGCAATAGCTCAGGATGTCGCTCCCCAATATGCTTTTCTCACTCCTCGGTAAGTTCTACTTCACCCGCCAAATACGGGCACGAAAATCGCACTCTCTAGCTCCCCTCAAGGTCCCGGCATCGTGGCGAATCGCTCTCGCCAAAAGGCCCTCGTAGCAGCGAGTTTGCCTCGCCAAAATGGCGCCGTAAAGCCGCAACTTTTCCGCTTCTTCCTGTGGTTCTTTACTGTAAACTGTTGACTGTTAATTATCGGCTTCCCTCATGATCTACCTCGACCATAACGCCACCACGCCCATACTGCCGGAGGTGCTGGAGGCGATGATGCCGTACCTCACGACGGAATGGGGTAATCCGTCGAGCGCGTATAAATTCGGCGCGAAACTGAAGTCGGTCGTCGAAACGGCGCGCGAGCAGGTGGCCGAATTGATCGGGGCTCACCCGATGGATGTGATTTTCACATCGTGCGGGACTGAGAGCAACAATGCTGCAATCGCGGCAGCACTGAAGGCCAGCCCCGGCAAGCGGCACATTGTCACGTCCCGGGTGGAACACTCCTCGGTGCTGAATTATTGCATGGCGTTGGAGAAAGAGGGCTACCGCGTCACCTACCTGCCTGTTGACCGCGACGGTTTGCTGAACTTGTCCGACCTCGAATCGGCCATCACGGATCGTACCGCCGTGGTGTCGCTAATGTGGGCGAATAACGAGACGGGTGTACTATTCCCTGTCGAACGGATCGCGGAGATTTGTCGTTCGTGCCGCGTGCTTTACCATTGCGACGCAGTGCAAGCGGCGGGCAAGGTGGAGATTGACGTGCGAAAGATTCCGGCGGACTACCTTTCGCTGACGGGCCACAAGTTTCATGCGCCAAAAGGGATTGGCGCGGTTTACGTCCGGCGCAAATCGCCATTCTCTCCATTGATATACGGAGGGCATCAAGAGCGTAACCGGCGAGGTGGCACAGAAAGCGTGCCGCTGATCGTCGGCATGGGGAAAGCGGCCGAAGAGGCCCGCAAACGTTTGCCTGAATACGAAAAGAAAGTCCGCCCGCTGCGCGACAAACTGGAGGAAGGGATCTTGAGCTCGATTCCCGATACCGAGTTGAACGGCCACAAAACGCAGCGACTCGCCAACACCGCGAATATCAGTTTCCAAGGCGTCGAGTCCGAAGCACTGTTGATCCTACTCGACAAGGAAGGTGTCTGCGCCTCGTCCGGCTCAGCATGCCTTGCCGATTCTGACGAACCATCGCACGTCATCAAGGCCATGAAGCCGGAGTCGGCGGCGTCGCGACAAATGGTTCGATTTTCGGCAGGACTGTGTAATCCTGATACTGAAATCGAGCGCTCAGTCACAGTACTACAAAACCTCACAAAGCTTCTCAAGGATTCCCAGGGATGCGCGTGAGAGTCTGTTGCACATCGATTTCTATACGAGTATGTTAATAAACATGAAGACTTTGATGTTCGCGATCTTGGGTCTCCTTTTTGCCCTCCCCGTCACAGCACAACAAGCCCCGTCGCCGGGCGCGCGAGCACCGCGTCAAACGACCTCAGTTGCTTCAACCTCGAGTGTCTCGCCGGCTCCCCCAACCACAGCCACGGATGCGGACCAAGAGCGTATCCGGGAGTTAACCCATCGCGTTCAGAAGCTCGAGCTGGAAATAATCCAAAAGCCGGGGACATCATCGGGAGAGACAGCAGCCATCATCGCAGCCATCATTGCGGCATCGGCTCTGTTGATAACGGCGGTTCTTTCCCTTGTGGGTCAGTATGTCGTGGCAAGGCGGGAAGAACGGCGCGCGGTCCTCGCAGCGCAACGGGCTCTTGAACTCGCGAAGCAGGAGGCAATCTTTCAGCAAACCGAAAAGATTCTTGAATTTCGCATTAAACAAATGGAGCTCTTCTACGCACCGATGTTCGCACTGCTGGGGCAAAGCAAAGGCCTTACCGACAAAATGCAATACCAATTAGCGCAAGACGAGCCGCAGCGATACAGGCTTCTCTCCGAGCCTGATCCTGAAGGCTATCGCCTGCACATATTCGCCAAAGATGGCACATGGAAGGGCTTTCGTCTGCTCGATCAGCTCCCTGCCATTAGGGCCAACCCTAAAGCACTTGCATTAGTAGATGGTATTCTCCAAATCGGCGAGCATATGACGGGGATCATCTCCAAACACGCGGGTTTGGCCTCCAAAGATCTGATTGGCCTCCTCGGGCAATACATGGCTCACTATGCCATCCTTTCCACGATATACAAGAGCGGCGAAACCGAGCCCTACGAACCCGGATGGCACAAGATGGGGTACTACCCGCGTGAGTTGAACAAAGAAATTGAGGAGGGTTATCGCGAACTTAGCGGGTTCATCGACGAATATGTGAAGGCAGGGAACCGGATGTTAGAGGGTCTCCCCAGCGCAAAGGCCAACCAGCAATCATAGCATCATGACGTCCGTCACTAGACCCTCAGGCCTAAGTATGCTCACTTTTTACGATATGCACGCCCAAGAATACTTCGAGTCCACCGTCCGTTTGGATTTGCATGAACTCTACGAGCCGTTTCTGAAAGAGCTTGGCCCGGAGGCGCACATCCTCGACGCTGGCTGCGGCTCCGGCCGGGACACCAAGGCGTTCTTGGATAGAGGCTATCGCGTCACAGCCATTGACGCATCTCCTCAGCTCGCCCGACTGGCGACGACGTTTGCCGGCCAGCGTTGCAGGGTTCTTTCTTTTCAGGAAATGAAGTTCCGGGAGGAGTTTGACGGGGTCTGGGCGTGCGCCTCCCTGCTTCACGTTCCGAAGCTGAAAATGCCCAAGATAATACCCCGCTTCATTCGGGCTCTTAAGCCCGGCGGCGTCTTTTATGTTTCACTCAAGGAGGGCGAGGGAGAGCACATCACAGAGGAGGGCAGACTTTTCAGCTATTACACTCCAGGTTCTTTCAGGGAGCTTCTCACGTGTTTCCCTGCACTCCGTGAAATGGCATTTTGGAGAACAAAGGAAATTCGATCCCGCCAGCATTCCGGGCCTTGGCTGAATTTCCTCATGAGAAAGGTGGGGCATTAGTATACATGCTCCGGGGCAGTTGCTAGGTAAATGCTCGCGTACTATTTTCCTCTCACGGTGTTGAGTCCGAAGCCCTGCTCATCCTGCTCGACAAGGAAGGCATCTGCGCGTCGTCCGGCTCCGCCTGCCTCGCGGATTCTGACGAGCCTTCCCACGTAATCAGAGCGATGAAACCTAACTCCGTCGCTTCACGCCAGATGATCCGGTTTTCCCTGGATGTGGACATGTCCGCTGATGAAATCAATACGTGCGTGGTTGCCCCTGAAAATGTAGTCAGGGCATTGCGAAGCTAGATGCTAGGGGGCCAGTCTAGGCTTCGCAGGGGTTTACAGGCGGCAAAGACGCGCGTATTCGGACTGGTCCGACCTAATGTCTTCCAAGGTGCGCAGACGCAGGCATAGCTCGATGCAGTTGCGGATTCTCTGACGTCCTGTGCCCGACGCCTGAAAGAAATTGTCAGTGAAGGGAATCCTCTGGCATGACGCAAGTTTCCGGGCGAAGAATTTCTGGCTCACGTCTTTGTTGACGACGGCATCGTGACAAATGAGGCGAAGTACATCAAAGAGGGCCTGAATTCCTACGGTCTTGCGGATGTAAGAACCATGGTCTTGCCGCCACAGGACCTCGGAGGCGGCGTTGAAGTAGTTTTTGGTGAGCGTTAAGACGAGAATATCGTTGCACGCCAAATAAGCTTGGCGAAGGGGCGTCTTGTCTTGGGTAACTTCTGTGCCGAGAATCTTCCTCTCGCGTCCCTTGCCAGCCTCCCATCGGTGCATCAGGTCTCTGTCACGCTTCGGATTGCTGGAAAAGAGGCGAAGAAGCCCCTCCACAATGGTGGCAGTGGATATCGCCCAATCCTTTTTCTGTGACTTCGCTGCAGCCACGATAGCATCATCGGTCTGCGCTGCCACGATGATGTGGTCGTTGAACACCGAAGTCAGGTCGGTATTCAGTTTGCGGCACAGAAAAACAGCAAGTTTTTCCGGTGACCAAGCTTCCGGCGGCTCATCCTCCAAATTGAAACCGTAAAGCTCGTAGGTCTGGCTCTTGTCTACCGGCTTCTGGTTATAGTTAATCGTGGCGAAAAGGTATGCCTGAAACGGATTCGGCAAGTCGAGGTAGACGGCGCATACCAACGGCATGTCAAGACGGTCCCTTAAAGTCGCCTCGTTGAACCCATAGAGCCGATGCTGCCCATCGACGATTGCGGCAAGTTTCGTTGCCGAAGGGATGACCAATGTCCCTGCTGCCCCGTTGTTTGACGACAATTTAACTGCCCACCGCTGTTCGTCGTCTTCTTCAAGCTCGCCAGTCTCCCTGTAGTTCGCAGCCAAAATAATGCTATTCGGAAACGCGGCCTCAACTGTGTCAATAAACAAGCCAATTGCCCTCAGTCTGTCTTGAACCAGCTTGCGTTGGTGGCCTTTGAGTTCATACTGCCCACTCTCTGAGAAACCGAGAATCCGCAGAGGATCGCTGTACGTGACCTTCAGTAGCAAATCCGCTGGCAATATCGCGACAAAGAATTCCCCAAGGGGCTGAACTACCTTCAGTACGGGCGTGTGAACCGGAAACACAGTAGCTGGCATTGCTTCTTAAGTCCTGAACCCGGCTAGGTCGCCGCTCGGCTTGGCATTAGCACCAATAGCAGCAGTCGGCTCAACCGGTGTATCTAGGAGATTGGCATTGTTGGCATTGCCGACCCACCACAGGAAAAGGGCTAACAAATAGCCAAGAACCGACGGGTACCTCGCTCTGGCGGGGTCGCCAAGGATCGCTGCGGAGAGAGCACAAAGAAACACGACCAGAGAACATAGCAAGAAGAACATTAGGAGGAATTTTCGCTGGTGATACGACAGTATGAGGTCCACGGCTGCTGTTGCAGCGACGGCAACAAAGTATGTGTAAGTTGCGCTTACGAGAGCCCCAGGCAGGGCATCCGCCTTGAGCCTCCCAAGCCAGCAACTTGCTAGCGGTTCGAGCAGCCCAAACCCTCCCACTAGGATAATGATTCCCACGAAGTACATCACAAACGTGGGGTGGCGGCATGGCCTGCACAGACGTCCCTTTAACGTCGCAAACAATTCCTGCCAATAATTTGCGCTCTCAACTGGCGCGTTCGTGGTTTCTGTCATTTCCCTCCATCCTTCCAGAACTGGCGGGCCATGCCGTTGGTTAGTTTACCTTGCAGGCGCAGGACGGCCTCGCCCTTATCGAACTTCTGGTGAATGACGCCTCCAAGAATCATCTTCTGGTCGGGGTCGGTCAGCGTCTGCGGGGAGAAGTGTACACCGCATTCGGCCAGTTCGGCAAAGTTGGTTTCGTTGGTGCCAGTGGTCAGGAACTTGTCCGCGTCCTGAGATGCGAGCCAGACAGGGAATCCCCAGGACCGACCCTGCCGCGCGAGGGCACTAAGTAATCCGGCTTTGTTTTCCTTCGGGAGCAGTAGATGCGCCTCGTCCACAAACAACACCATCTTGATTGGCTGAATGTTGTTCTTCACGGCCAGGCTCTGGTTTAGACTCTTGATCAGGAAGTTCAATATCAGCGCGACCGCGAGCGCCTTGGTGTCAGTATCATTGCCGAATTCCTTAAAATCGATAACCAACGACCCGTTCAGCCACTCCTCTGCGCTAATCGCTTCATCCGCTGCCGCAAACAGGTCAAGTCGTCCAATCTTCTGGACAATCGCGAGATCGACGCCCTCGGCGCCAGTCTGCTCTAACTCAAGGGCCAGTGAGGCGAAATCAGGTTCATGCAGCGACTGGTAGGCGTCAGCAATGTTGCGCTCCTGTTTTGCTCCCAGTTGGGGTGCGAAGCACCTGATTAAGCTGGCGGTCTCGTAGGCAACTTGGGCATTCTGAGTAGGGTTCGGATGCCGGAGCAGTGGGTTGATGGGCAGGCCCTCCTGGATGAGACGCACGTGGTCCGCCCCAGTCTGCTCAAGAAATCGGGTGCGGTTCTGCCGCTGTTGGGGGTTGTTCGGGTCGTCCTCCAGTTCGCCCTTCATGTCGAAGAACACGAACCGGACGCCAAGGTTACTGAGTTGCGCCAATAGGTCGAGGGCAAGCTGGCTCTTGCCGGTCCCCGGTTGGCCCGAGATGACCAAGAGCCCGTTGTTGGTGCCGGGGCCGTTTAGTGACCACTCGGGGGCTCCGTCCAACACCTTGAGTTTCACTTCCGTTTCAATCACGGGCAACACTGGCACTGCAGGTCTTTGCCCTGGAGCCGAATCAAGATCTCCGGTAAGTTTAAGCAGTTCACCGACAAACTTGGCTTGGTCTTTGCCCGATTCCTCCCAAATCTGTTTGAGTCGGTTGCAGCCAAATTCGAAGTGGCGGCGAAGTTCCTGACGGTAGCCGCTCTCGTCCAGCGTGCGGCCACTGCGATGGTTCAAGGCTGCACGGACAACGTCTCTGAGTTCGTCTCCTACGACCTGCTCGTCATTTAGCGTCACGCCCTTTGAATCCTTGGGCTTGAACTCGCATGGGACGCCTTCGCCGATTGCAAGGAACAACGCGGCGCGACCGAGCACTGCTTGGTTGCGAGCGCCGACACGCGGATACACGCTTTCTATAAACTCGTGCGAATCGCTGCTAGTGTCGAACTTCATGGGTTAGCGCCTCACGGCTCACTTCTGCGCCTGCTTCATTTGCTCAAAGGCGGCACGCGTCTGCTCGCGGAAATTCTCAAACAGCTCGCGATTCTGCTCCAGTATCTTCGCTGCCCTCCGTGCGCCCTGGCGAAATTGCGCTGCTGTCTGCCAGTCGAGCGTGCCGTGGAAGACCTCATCGCGCATGATGTCTTCAATCATAGCGGCGTCGGCGCGGCAGCAGCACGTGTCTTCGATGATCGCATCCTCGTAAGTACTCATGGGGTCCGCCCCTCCTGGTCACAAGTCGTGGCCGAAGTAATCGTTAGTGACGCGTACTTGATAGTCCATGTCCTCAGGCTCGCCATGTGGGTGCAACGTGTACACCCGAGCTAGCCGGTCGGCGACGCGTTCAAAGAGTGGCCCTCCCGGGTCAATTTCAGAGTTGGTGGTGAGAATAATGGACTGATGCCCACAGAGGTAAAGCTGGTCCAATACGTTTGCACGGACTTCCTTATCCAGCCGCGCGAGTGGCGTGTCCACCACCAATGGCGGCGCGAGCTTAGCCAAGCGCCGCAGAGCCTCATAGAACGCCAGCATCCGAACTTGGCGCTGGCCCGCCGAAGTATTTGTCTCTTCCCATGTAACGCGTTTACCATCGCGCCGGATAAGGAAGCATTGCCAGTGACTGTCGAAGTCCATTCCGACAAACTCCCGAGTTCGCTCGGTGATCTCTGCCCACAGCTCACCGACGTGCTCGGAGATCTTCTTTCGCATTCGGATTGCGGCGCGGTTCCGAATCTCGCCGGCGGCTTCGCGATACCGAGAGGCGAGGGAAGCGAGAGTCTCTCCTCTCTCGGCCTTCTCCTCGATCTCGCGCTGATTGGTTTCCTGCCGCTTCAACTCGGCAAGCTCGACTTCCAACCCGGAAAGCTGAGAATTAACATCCGCAATGCGCCCCTTGATTTGCTTGAGGGTGGAAATAAGCTCGCCGCGCCTTTCGTGCAACTCGGTGCCGCGCTTGAAAGCGGCAGTATTCTGCTGCATCTGCTTGAGCCTTTGGTCCAGCTCCCGCAAGTCGGCATCCATCCGCTCGATGCTGACGCACGTGTCCGCTAAGTCGCGCAGTGACCCGGTCGACCCAGACAGGCACGCGCGGATTTGGGCGCTGATGTCATTGCGGTCTGTAGCGAAGACCCGCTCCGACATTCCAGCGGGGGGCGGGTGAAAAAGCCGGTGGAGAGCGTCCTCGATCCGCTTGAGGTAGAACGCCTCCACGTCGGGTGGGAGCGAGAATTCGGGCGGCACGTTGCCAAACACATCCTCTTTGACCTGCGGGATTTTGGGCTCGACCGCGGATCTTGCACCTTCCCATTCGCGTCGGGCTTCTTCGGAGAGGAAGTAATCATGAAGCTCGTTTCGATAGCCGGCCAGAAGGGCAACTGGGATTGGGAGCTCCCAGGCGCCGGTGAGTTTTCCCTCGAGCTCCGATTTGGCTTTCGCAATTTCGTTTCGGCGTTCCTGAGCGAGCTGAAGCTCCTCGGGATCAACCGCGCCGAGCGTATTGAGGTCGTCTTCAACCTGCAACAATTCCGCTTCGTTCTCGCGTAAATCCCTCTCCAGGCTTTCCAACTCCTTCCGGCCGGCCTTTAAGTGACCCTCAGCCCTGATTACGGCAGCGTTAAGGTCAACGAGCTTAGTAGCAGGGTTGGAGCCGCTGATTGAGAATACACGGGGAATCTTCGAGAGTACCAATTGCCGGAGGTCGTTTTCCAACTCGCCGTAAGTCCACAGGCCAAGGATGCGACTTACGCCCTCCACGATGTCCTGCTGGCCCAAGTTAATGCTCTGGCTTCGCTCGGCATCAAAAAAGAAGAAACGCGCGAGATGACGGGGCAGGAATGCGTCCCGGAGCTTTTGGATGGCCTGTTCGTCTTCGATGATGCCTGCTGAGTCCGAACGTTCCGCGTAAGAGCGCCATACCGGTGGCGAACTCGGGCGATGCCTGATTTCGCGAGCTAGCCTGACTTTTCGACTCCCACCACTTCTCTCATCCCGCTGCGAAATTTCAACGGTCAGGCGCACCGTGTCTTGACCTTCCGCTTGGGCATGGCGGTTCAGTGACCGCTCGAAAAGGAAACGTGTTGCGTCCAAACCGGTCTCGACGCGCTTGAGGTCACCAACGCCACTTTCACCAACGACTGCCAGATAAAGAGCACGGAGAACGTGGGTTTTACCCGCGCCATTCTTACCCCCCACGAGGATGCCGCAGCGTCCATCCAGGCTACTGAACTTAAGGGTGTGCTCCCCATAGAATGGGCCGAAATTCTCAAGTGTCAGGGAGTCGATATAGACTTCAGCCATGTCACATCTTCGCAGTCAACGTCTGCTTTTCAAGGTCATCCTTTAGAATATTGAGCAGGTCGTCGGGCAGCCCCATGGCGCGGTGGCTTTCGCTGTATTCCTCCACTTTGGCGACCATGCGGCGCAAGGTCTCGGCATCGATGCCTTTTTCGCGAGCGACCTCATCTTCCATTTCGCGCAGGCGGTTGAGTTCATTCAGGTCAGCGGTCATGATCGCACCTCGCTGTCTGCTCACGATGCGCGCCACGCCACGCCCGTCGTCAGGGTCGCGGGCGGCTTTCCACATTTGCTGGATCAGCAGGAGTTCCTCGGGCCTGATGAGCTGTAATTGAACCTCCTCCTGTAAGGCGAGCAAATCGGCCAGGAGTTCGCGGCGGGCGGAGATCAAGAGCGGCCCAGGGCCCTGATTGCCGTTCATGCGGCGGGTGTCGCGTTTGCCGTTGGCGGGATCGCGGAAGAACAGCAGCTTCTCCCGAAATTCGATCAGTTTTTCCATGCGCTCGTCGCCGCTGGCGAGGAGGCCTTCACTGGCCCTGTCGCGCTCAACCACCGTGCAGGTCCAGCAGCCGAAACGGCTATTGCCGCAACTGGGCGTGCTGGTGTCGATCTGTATGGGGCACTCGCCGTTGCTGGCGCTGGCATACAGTTTGTAAAGGGGGCGGTTGTCGCCGCCCCACGGGTTGGGTTTCTGGAGTAGGTAGGCCCAAACGTCCTCTGTGGTCAGGAATTCAATGGGATTGGACACCCACACGCGGGGCAGGTCAGGATGCCGGTGCAACCCGTTACGCGCTTCACGGCCCGCCATGGTCTGAGCCCGGGTCGAGCTTTCGGCGCGGCGCGCGCCGAGGTGCAGTATGGCCTCTCCCCAATGGCCGAGACGCTGCTGCACAAAAACGTTGACCGGATCGATCTTCATCCGCTGGGTGCACCAGCGGAAGGTGCGATTGGGCGGCGGGTAGCCACGGCCGATGATGTTGACCCAGAAGGACTCTTCGATCGTTGGCTTGAGCAAGCTGGCTTCGATGTTCAGGCCGTTCTGCTGGGAGCACTTCCGCATCTTATCCAGTGTGCCTTCGATCATCTCTGCAATGGCCGGTATCTCGACGCGGGTGTCAGTGCAAACAACGGACACGGCCTTTTTTCTTTGCTCGGCGGGGACGGACAGGACAACGTCAAAAATCAGCGAGGCCAGCATGGTGCTGTCTTTGCCGCCGCTGAAGCCCACCAGCCAAGGACGTCCGTCTTCCAGATAGAGCTGGCGCAGGGAACCCGTAATGTCCTGAAAAATAGTCACTGCCATCGGGGCTAGTATCCCCCTCAAGGCGTTTGATTGCAAGAATGGTGTTCAACTGCATACTACACCGCACATCACCGGGTGGCCACCATAATCCTAAACGCAGCCTCCTGCTCGGCTGTTTGCGGGCGGAAAGGTCCCGAGCGGGATTCTTCGCTCCGCTCCGCTGCGCTCAGAATGACAGCATGGCAGGCGAGTGTACGGAAGTCACGCTGGGCAGCGCGATCGGGTCGCTGAGCCCGTCTTGCGGCCACGATACTCCGTTATGCATATCAGCGGAATGCCAGCTCTGGCCACAAAGGTAGACCGCCGTGGGGAAGGCTTTCCTTCTCCACTAAATCACACAACACGAGAAGTAAAAGTGGTTTGTGAGGCGCGGGATCACCTCCGGCGCGGTCAATCCGTAATCTCGAGAATTTCGCAGGCCAGTAGCTGGCTCGGGGGATGGTGACCATGGGTTTTCGATGGCGCGAATGACTGTCCGTTGTTTTGGAGTGCGGCGGCTTGCCGCCGCTTTTCCCGCTTGGCGGGGCCAGCTTGCTGGCCGGAATTGCGCCCCAGTCCGAGATGAGCGCGAGCAAGCTCGCAGAAGGGGAAAGCGGCGGCAAGCCGCCGCACTCCAAAATAGATTCCCCCCAGCGAGGCGGCACGCGAGCTAGCTCTCGGGGTAAAGCGGCAGCCCGCCACGGCGGGCCACAGTCCGAATTCGATTCCGCAGAGGGAGCAAGCTCGTCGGCGGGGGAAAGCGGCAGCAAGCTGCCGCACTCCAAAACTGCCCTAAATATCCCCGGGATCGACCTCGAACTCGTCCTCGACATGCACGCAATCGATCCTCATTTGCATGATTCGCTTGTAAAACGAAGTTGTGGCGCGGCGCTGGAACCAACCCGCCGAGCACCAGGGATAAAGCGAGGCCTCGCGCACGATCCGGTGGTGCACTGCGTTCTGGTGCACATAACTCAAGCGGGCGAAATAGGACTCCGGGTAGGTCAGGTTAGTTTCCCAGTACTGGAACCACACCTTGCGCCCGCCCGTTCCGTCCCAGCGGTTCGCCTGAATGGTGGTTAAAGAGTGCAGATGCCGGCTGAGCGAGGTAAGAGAGGCAGCCTGCGCGGGAGACAAGGCGACGAAATGGTAGTGATTGGGGAAGATCGCCCAGGCCTGCAATTGCCACTGGTACTTTTCCGCCAGCTCGAGAAGTTGACCGCAGAGGTACTCGAGGCGCTGGGGGCCGGCGAACGTAGGCTTCTTGAGGTATGTGCCGGCGGTCACGATGTAGGCTCCGGGCTCCGCCAGGCGGTGAACCGGGCTGTGAGGCCAATCGTGCATGAAACCCTCCGCAACTCTTGAACCGGCCCGGCTTTGGAGTGCGGCAGCTTGCTGCCGCTTTCCTTTAGACCAGCTTGCTGGCCGGAATTGCGCCCCAGGCCGAGATGAGGGCGAGCAAGCTCGCAGAAGGGGAAAGCGGCGGCAAGCCGCCGCACTCCAAAATAGATTCCACCCAGCGAGGCGGTACGCGAGCAAGCTCGCGGGGGGAAAGCGGCGGCAAGCCGCCGCACTCCAAAGCTGGCGCCTCAAGGCGTTTGATTGCAAGAATGGTCTTCAAGGGATCAATATACTACACCGCTTTCAGGTGGCAGGGGTCGGGTTTCAGGGGGCCAAGAACAGGTTCCAGGTGTCAGGTTTCGGGGGGCCAGAGCGGGATTCCTCGCTGCGCTCGGAATGACAGGGTTGCGTGAAGTTTCTGGCTTGCGCAGAGAAGATCCCTCTGGGCTTTCGGGCGGCTGGGTCATGCTCTCACGAGCGTGGCCCCATTGAAGCCAGAGGCGGAAAATGGAAAGTCGAAAATGGAAATTGGATTTCCACGTTCTCCCGAGCGTGGACCCATTGAAGCCGCGGACCTCCGGTCTGCGCCAGCCCCTGCGCTGCGAATCATTTATTCGACCCTTTCAGGGTCGTGGGACCGCTGGGCTCAGGTTCCGTGGGCGGTGGGCACAAAAGGCGTGCCCTTGCCCACGGCTACTCAATTCAGACCCCTTCGGGGTTTAGAACTGTTCCCCCGCACCGATTCCGTGGGCGGCGGGCAGAAAAGGCGTGCCCTTGCCCACGGCTACTCAATTCAAACCACTTCGGGGTTTAGAACCGTTTCCCTCCCCCCTGCGCCGAGTTTTACAATTGCTTTACAATTTCGGCCGTTTCTCCACGAATTTCCTTTACATTGCGGGCGTGAAATGAACCTTGAGCGGAGAGAGCGCTGGCCCACCTCGCGGGGGCGGGCGGGGCTGAATTTGCGTCGAAGGTCCAGAGCGAGATTCTTCGCTGCGCTCAGAATGACAGAACAGGTTTCAGGTGTCAGGGGTCGGGTTTCAGGGGGCAAAGGGCAGGTGTCAGGTATCAGGTGGCAGGTTTCAGGGGGCAGAGCGAGATTCTTCGCTGCGCTCAGAATGACAGAAGAGGTTCCAGGTGTCGGGTTTCAGGGGGGCAAGAACAGGTGTCAGGTATCAGGTGTCAGGTGCCAGGGGGCAGAGCGAGATTCTTCGCTGCGCTCAGAATGACAGAAGAGGTGTCAGGTATCAGGTGTCGGGTTTCAGGGGGCAAGAACAGGTGTCAGGTATCAGGTGGCAGGTTTCAGGGGGCAGAGCGAGATTCTTCGCTGCGCTCAGAATGACAGCGGAAGGTCCAGAGCGGGATTCTTCGCTTCGCTCAGAATGACAGGGGGAAGGATGCAGCGATGTGTAACTCGAGAATCTGGTTTCGAAACTCCATTTTTGCCGTCTTGGCGCTCTTGCAAACGGCGGCGTGGGCACAGTGTCAATCCGCCGGAGGAATTATCCAGGGGCAGGTTACAGACACCTCCGGTGCGGCGATTCCCGCTTTGAGCGTGGTAGCCGTTGACGCCGGCGGCGCCCGGCAGGAAGTGGAAACGAATGAAGAAGGCCGCTATATTTTCCGCAACCTGGCTGCGGGGACTTACACCGTTCAGATACAACTTAAAGGCTTTGCCCCTTTTGAGAAGCCGGGCGTGGCCGTAGTCGCGGGGCGCGTGGAAACGGTGGACGCGCGCCTTTCGGTGGCGCTCGAAAAGCAACAAGTCACCGTACAGGGAGAGAGCGTCCACCCCACCGTCAGTATCGAGAACAATTCGAACGCCTTGGTTCTGAAGGGGAACGATCTCGACTCGCTGTCTGACGACCCGGACGAATTGCAGTCGCAAATTCAGGCGTTAGCAGGTCCGGCGGCGGGGCCGAACGGTGGTGAAATCTACATCGACGGGTTCACGGGCGCCGAGCTTCCTCCAAAGTCAGCGATTCGCGAGATTCGCGTGAACCAGAATCCTTTTTCCGCGCAATACGACAAGCTGGGATACGGACGCATTGAAATCTTCACCAAGCCGGGCCAGGACAAGTGGCATGGGCGAATGTTCAGCTTGTTCAATGACTCGGCACTGAACTCGCGTAATCCGTTCGCGGCGGAGCAGCCCCGTTATCACCGCGATTTCGTGGACGGAAACATCGGAGGACGCCTCAGCAGCAAGGCATCCTTAAACTTCGATGTAGGGCACCGGAATATGTCGTCGGATTCGGTCGTCAGCGCAGTGGTTCTGGATTCAAACCTGAACCAAACCGCGTTCAGTGAAGCGGTGTCCAACCCGCGAACCAATACCAATCTCAGCGGCCGGCTGGACTACCAGCTTTCCTCGAACAATACGCTCACGGGGCGTTACCAGCTTTGGCGTGACGATGGCAAGAACAATGGCATCGGCCAATTCTCCCTCGCTTCGCAAGGCTACAACGTCGAGAACACCGAGAACAACATTCAGATAAGCGACTCGCAGGTAATCAGCACACACATCGTGAACGATCTCAGGTTCGAGTTTGTGCGCGACAACCAAAGTCAAATCCCCGCCAGCGAAGCTGCCACGCTGCAAGTTCTGGGGGCGTTCACGGGAGGAGGAAGCTCGCAAGGCCAGCTTACGGACACCCAAGATCATGTCGAAATCCACAACCTCACCTCGATTTCAAAAGGAAGCCATTACCTGACCTTCGGCGGAAGGCTGCGCGACGAGGACATCCGTGACAGCTCGCGCGCGAATTTCAACGGAACTTTTATTTTTCCTTCCTTAGCCACTTATCAAACCGCTGAAGAACAACTCGCGGCCTGCCCGGCGGCGGGCGGAAGCAACTGCGAAGCGAGCGGCGCCAGTCAGTTCGCACTCACCAGCGGCCAACCACTTTCCACCCTTAATTGGATCGACCTGGGGCTGTACTTCGAAGACCAATGGCGCGTGCGGCCCAACATGTCGTTAAACCTTGGACTTCGGTACGAAACCCAGAATTCAATTCACGACCACATGGATTTCGCCCCGCGGGTGGGCTTCGCCTGGGGGTTCGGCCACGGGCGCAGCGCCAAGACGGTCCTGCGCGCCGGCTTCGGCATTTTCTATGACCGATTCGAGGCGGCCCAGCTCCTCGAGGCCGAGCGTTTGAACGGCCTCACCCAAACGCAATACATGGTGACGAACCCGGACTTCTTTCCCACCGTCCCCACCGTAAGTGAACTGGCGCAACTGGGCGCCAGCCAAGCAGCCAACACCATTTATCAAGCTGACCCGCAACTGCGTGCGCCGTACACCCTTCAGGGCGCTGCCGGCATCGAGCGGCAGGTTACCCGAAACGCCACCGTCTCCGTCACCTACCTCAACTCGCACGGCGTCCGTCAGCTCATGACCAGGAACATCAACGCGCCCCTTCCCGGGAGTTACGTCTACTGCTCCCCCGGGGATTCCACCTGCACGCCTTCCGCCGGCGTGCGGCCCTACGCAAACGAAGGAAACATCTATCAATACGAGTCGATTGGCCTGTTCAATCAGAACCAGGTGATTACCAACCTCAATCTCCGCCTGGGAAGCAGACTCTCCTTGTTTGGATTTTACATGTTGAATTTCGCGAGGAGCGATACCTCCGGCGCCAGCTCATTCCCGATGGATTCGTACGATGTGAGGTTGGATTACGGCCGCGCCGCGTTTGACATCCGGCAGCGGTTGTTTTTGGGAGGATCGTTCTCACTGCCCAAGGGAATCAGCTTAAGTCCGTTTATGATGGCAAACGCGGGCACTCCCTTCAACATTACCGTGGGCCAGGACCTGAACGGCGATTCCATCTATAACGACCGCCCGGCCTTTGCGCCCGCAGGCGCCACGGGAGCTAATATTGTCCAGAGCCGGTGGGGGACCTTTGATATCAACCCAAAAAGCGGAGAGACGATTATCCCCATCAATTATGGGACCGGTCCCGGCCAATTCTCCCTGAACCTCCGGCTGAGCAAGACTTTCGGTTTTGGCAGGAAAGCCGAAGGCGCATCCGCCGAAGGTGGCATGGGGGGGCCTCCGCCGGGCGGGGGACGCGGTGGACCCCCGCCGGGCGGCGGAGGTCTGGGACCAGGAGGACTGAGCAGCAGCGGTGGACGGCCACCCAGGGGCATGGGCGCGAGTGAAAGTTACCGCTACAACCTGACGGTCGGCATAGGCGCAATGAATGTTTTCAACATAGTTAACTTGGGGACGCCTGTCGGCCAACTCAGCTCGCCTCTGTTCGGCAGGTACAATTCGCTTGCAGGCGGCGGTTTCGGCCCTCCGGGCGGCGGAAACCGCAATATCGATTTCCAGGTAGCGCTTAGCTTTTGATCAATGCAAAGCCAACTCGGGGCCTGAGGCAGATATGCCCGCTTATTTTGTTCTCCCCATTTGGCGCATGTCGATGGGCTGAAAGCCGATTCTCGAAGCAGGAGAGGCGGGATTCAGGGTGAAGTCACCGCGGGTGGGGTCGGCGAAAAGCGGGTCCGCTGCCAGCGAGTGCACATCCTGCCCGCGCTCCTGCCACTCCGCCATTGATTCTTTACCGAATTGAATCGGTTGCCCGCCTGCCTGCCAGTAAAGGTTGTAGTCCAGGTGGAATTGGCCATCGCTCCACGCGCCATCGAGGAGCTTGCCTTCTTTCCAATACACGATGTTGCGCTCGAACGTGAAGCTGCGGTGGGGCTCTTCGCGAGTGCGCCGGAGCTGCGCCTCTTCGCCGAGTGCGAAAATGTTGTTGCGGACAATGTTTTCGCGCCCATAGTGCTGATGGAAACCGCCATCCTGAGTGCGGTAAACGAGGTTGTTCTCAATCAGGATTTGACTGCTGCCTTCGTCGGTGTAGATGCCCCAGCCGCCATAGTCGTAGCGCGTCACATCGTGACACAGGTTATTCCGCTCCACAGTCCCGGGCTGTACGCCCAGTGAGTAGATACACCCCATATCGCTCAACAGGCCGCGGCCGATGTCGTGGAGACTGTTGAATTCGATTCGGTTGTGGTGCGCCGCGGTGGGCCCGTATCCCCACGTCCAGCCGAGTGAAATAGCTGTGTAATAAGTGTCGGCGATTTCGTTGTGAGCAACCGTGTTGCCGCCGCTCTGGCCAATCCACACGCCCACCGCCGCGGGATAAACAATCCCGAGGTTGTGAATGTAGTTGTCGGAAACAAGTATGCCACTCGTGGTTTGCGCCGCCCCCTTGGGGATCTCAGGATCGCCGACCTTCACGCCTCCCGCGCCGAGGTCCGTCATCTCATTGTCCACAATTTCATTGTCCTCGGAGCCCTGGTGAACCTCGAGCGCGTACTGGCCCAGATGAACGAAAGCGCACTGCTCAATGCGGCAGTGGCGGGCGCAGCGGAGTTCGACAGCGGCCGGAATGTCAAAGGCGGCTTGCATGTCCGCATAGCCCTTGGGAGGGAGCAGCCAATCAGCATAGGCAAAAGTGAAGCCGCGGAGAATGATGTCGTGGACCGGCTCGTCTCGTCCATCCTGGCCTTCCAGCCGGATCAACTGTGAGAGAAAAGAAGCGACGAACTGAGCACGGCTCACGTCCTCGCCGGGCATGGCGAGGTAGGAGAGCGTACCGGCTCGCCGGTCGAGGAACCACTCGCCCGGGGCGTCGAGAGCATCGGCGGCATTCTCCACCCAGTAGCGGGCATTCTTGTCATCACCGAATTCCTGGCGTTGGGCCGAGAGCGTGGCGGTGTTAGTGGCAGTGTCCACGCCCTCGAGGAGCATGCGAAACTCCGCCCATTTCTCGAGGCCCACCACTTCCACGTCGCCTTGCTTAGCCCAGGCGGCGTGAATATCCCCCGCGTGGAACTTGAAGCGCGAAGGGTTACCCGGCAGGAATTGCCCGTCGGCGTGGTAAAAGCCTGTGTGGGGTGAGCGCGCACGCTGGCGGCGCTGGCCGTTCACAAAAAGCTGATGGAAGCACCACTCGCCCTTCCGGACGCCTGGAACTTCCGTCGTCCAGAGTTGCGGGCGATTATCCTCGCCTCCCGCCACCGCTTTCTTCCATCCAGTGATCGTGCGACCCCCGCTCAGAACCGCCTTCTCACCCGGATAGGCGGCGTATGTGATGGGGCACTTGGCATCTCCGGAATCCTGCGGCAAGAAAACCAGCGGCGAGGTCAAAGCGTAAACTCCTCCCCGCACGTAGACGCTCACGGGTCTCTGAAGTGATTTGCCCGCGCGGATTGACCGGATGGCATTGCGGGCGCGGGCGAGCGTGGCAAAGGGCCCGTCGGTCCTCGCCGCATTGGGTTGAGGCAGTCTCCCTGACCAAGCGTCGTCGCCTTGCGACGAAACATACAAGATCTCTTCCTTCGGTTGCGGGATGCCCGCTGGAGAAAAAGCAGCGGATTCCGTCGCCATTTCTCGGGACAAGAGAACAATGGGCAAGGAGCCGGCGATTAGAAGAACGGTGATGGTAAATCGAGACAAAACGAAAGGTCGCTTGCTTTTTGGGTTCTTCATAAATGAATCTGAATTAAAAGAAATTGAAACCAGACCTTATAGCGCTCGCTGTGCTCATAGTCAACGGAATTTCGCGGCGGGGTATTGGGTCAATTTGCTGTAGCGGCGCTCTCCGAGCGCCGGCCCCCTTGAGAACTCAAGACCGGCGGTAATAGACCGCCGCTACAAAAATCAAACTGACCCACTATTCGCGGCGATTTAACCTGCCCGTCACAATGGCGCCAAGTGTCCTTAATGTTCGGAAAGTATGCTAGGGCGGGAGTTCAGTCATGCATGCCATACCCTCTTCCGCCTTGGCGTTTGTTGTAACGGCGCTCCTTGTTATTTGGCTCTTTCTGGTTCACATGATCTCGAACCGAAAGGAAGACGCGCGCCTGCACTTTCTTCTGGGCCTTATGGAACCTCCTCCGGTTTCCGGCGACTGTCCTAACCCAGCAGTTGTCCGGCCTGCGGCAGACATACCCGGCGACGGGTCTAAGGGCAACCCTCGCGGTCGCCCGAGGGATGCGCAACCGGTCTGGGATGAATTGCCATTGCTGCTCGCAGCCGCCATGCGCGGTCGAGCCCTGTAGCACTAGTTCACGGGACGTTGTTATTTTGCGAAGATTTCTTCTCCGTGTTCTCTGCGGCTCGAAAGACTGAACACAGAGCTCACTGAGAGCCGCCGTGTTCTCTGTGTTGAGGCTTTAAAGGCACAGAGGACACGGAGAAGTTTGTTTTGGTTGCGGCGACCGAGCGACGCTGTAGTCAAATGGAAATTCGTTTCGCCATCCGCACTTTTTCCTTAGCCACCAAGTATTGGACTCTAGCCGAGAAAAGCACTCTCGTGCTCGGAGTGCGGTAGCAGTAGCTACCGCCTTCGGTTCATGCGGCACATGTGCAAGGCGGTAGCTGCTGCTACCGCACTCCAAGGCGCCTGCGGCGCAAGCACTTTCAGAGCAGGAATTGATGCCCGCCCTCGAGCGGCATTGTGCCGACGACTGCCGCGACCACTACATGCCAGGGCATGCCGACTGGGTGGAGCTGGACACGGTGATCAGCACCTCGCCGGACCAGATTGCCGTGGCCCCCGGCTCGCTCGAGCGCGAATGGCAAGCCAACGGCCGCCGGCGCTCATGGTGATGGAGAAGGAGTACGGCCGCGACATGATGCGCAAGTTCCTGCCCTACGAGATGGACGAGTACCTCAGTACGCTTTACCGCGACCGGGTCCACATCGCGCGGACCCGCTCCACCTACACCTCTACCGTTACCGAGCTGCCGGATCAAGCCGGAGTTGATCCCTTCCTGCTTCTGGTTGACCGCATTCCGGACGACAACACCAAGAAAGTCGCGATAGGCGTTCCGCCCAAGCGGCTGTAAAATAGTCGTCACATTGCATTACTGGAATCCATAGAGTGTGGTGATGATATGTTGAACTCGCCAACGTCTGAAAGTTTCAAGCGCTCTCTCTTGGGACGAACCGGCCGGGAGGTGGGACGGCTCGGTGTGGCTGCGGGCTACGGCGTTCCAGGAACTGCGCTCGAGTGGGCCTTCGAGCGCGGCGTGAACTATATCTATTGGGGCAGCCGGCGGACCGATTCTTTCGGCGCAGCGCTCAAGCGCCTGCGCCCCCAACGGGAGCGATTCGTGCTTGTTATCCAGTCGTACACACGGGTAGCCGGGCTGCTGGGGTGGAGCCTGGAGCGCGCCCTGCGGTCTCTCGGCTTCGACTACACGGACGTCCTGCTCCTGGGGATGTGGAACAAGCCTGTACCTCGACGGATTCTCGATGCGGGGCGGAGACTTCAAGAGCGAGGCTTGGTGCGATTCCTGGGAATCTCGACGCATAAGCGAACGTTGGCGCCTCTGATCGCTGCTGGGCGCGATTTTGATGTGGTCCACTTCCGCTATAACGCCGCCCATCCAGGCGCCGAGAAAGACATATTTCCGCATTTGTCTGGCGAGGCCCGCGCCGGCATGGTGGTGTTTACCGCCACCAGTTGGGGACAACTGCTGGGCAAGGGGCTGCTGCAGGGAATTGTCCCCGGCACACATCGCCCTCCCAAGTCGGAGCGCGTCCCAACAGCCGCCGACTGCTATCGGTACGTCTTGACCCGTCCGGAGGTGGATGTGTGTTTGACCGGCGCGTCAAATACCGCGCAGTTGCAAGAGGCGGTCAAAGCACTCGAGATGGGACCGATGAATGAGGATGAGTTGGCCTGGATGCGGCGCGTGGGCCAGGCGGTGAGCGGGAAATGAGGCTGCACGATTGCACCCGGCGGTCGTCAAGTGTATGTTATCGGTTGGGCTGGACGTCGATAATGGAAATTCCGGTTACGACATAGGAGGTCGCGAATGGTAAGTATTCCTAAGCATGTGCAGGAGTTTTTCCCAGGCAAGATGGCTTGGGTGGCCACCGCTACAAAAGAGGGAGTGCCGAACGTCACTCCCAAGGGAACGGTCCGGGTAATGGACGATCAGCACGTTATTTTCGCCGATCTCTTCTCTCTGAAGACGCGGCAGAACCTCGAGCAGAATCCTCGCGTGGCTGTAACAGTAATCGATCCGACGACTCACAAGGGTTACCAGATCAAGGGGACGGCAGAACTGCTCACTTCGGGTCCACTTTATGACCAGATGGCGGCGCAACTAAAGGCATCATCGCCATCACTGCCCTTGCTGAAGTACGTGGTAAAGATCGCGGTGGATTCTGTTTACGATCAATCCGTAGGACCGGATGCCGGCAAACAAATTGCCTAAGCGGAGTTTCGTGATTGGTGCATAGACGGCGCTCTGGGCGATTCTTGCGGCCACGGCAAATGATGGATCGCAAGCGCGGCGGGGTTCCTCAAACTCTGCGGCCCACCATTTTGCCGGGAAGGTTCGGAGGTGAGCAAGCATGTCCTCTTCTGAGAAGGTCGTCTACACGTCGCACGTTCGCATCGAGCGTCAACGCGGTCCCATGCGGCTGGCTTACCTTCCTGTTGAAAAGGTCCCTGTTACCTTCGGGGTGCACTCCGAGGTTGCTAAACATTACAAGGTCCCGCCGGACGCCTACCCGCCACACGCCACGACGCTCGATTACATAGTCGCCGCTGCTGCAGGCTGACTGACTGGAACCTTCGGGGGCGCGCTGGAAGCGCGTCAGATTGATGCCTCGGATGGCAAACTGACCTCGGAAGCGGTGGGCGAAATAGAACTGGACGGAAACGTCCTCGTCATCCGCCGGATCTCGGTGCATTATAAGCTTCGCGCTCCTCGGGAGGTGCAAGAAACCATCGAGCGCGTTCATGCCATCCATGCGGATCGCTGCCCCGTTGCTCGCTCGCTTCGAGCTGCCATCGAGGTTCGAACATCTTTCGAGATCTTGGCTTCGTAGAAGCGGTGCAGGTTTGGATGTCCAAACCGCGAGGGCGTTAGCATCAATACGCCGACCTTGGTGCTGATCGATAAGACCGGCACGATTCGCTGGATTCATCAGGCAACAAATTTCCGGGTTCGAGAGGCGATTGAGGGAGATCTGGCCGAGGCGCGGAAGTTAAAATAAGCACGGGCCTCGGACGTTGTTATTGCATCTGGGCCTTTCCCAATTGATCTTGCTTAACTGTGCTCCGCTCCAGCATCTCCTCGCGCCACCCCGCTACTCCCCGGCTTTGGCTGCCAACGTTTTGACCACTGCTATGTTTTGGATCAGCTCCGGCGGCAAGCCGTGCCGCTTCTGGAGATACTCCGGGCTGTTATAAGAAATCCAGACTTTACTTTGGCCATCTTCCCACACCAGGATCTTCAGAGGAAGATCGATAGCACTGCTTGGCGCTGCCTGCATCAAAGGAGTTCCTGCTTTTGGGTTTCCAAAGATCAGCAGTTTGGTGGGCCGCATAATCATTCCGACCTTGGCTGCCTCTCCACTGTGATCGACTAGCGCAAACAGAGCGACGCCTTTCGCCCGGAGCATAGCTTCAAGCTTTTCCACCGTCTGATCTACCGAATGACTGCTGGGGGTGTTCACGATTCCGTTGTCACTACTGGGCGTCATAGATACCTCCTTAGCCCGAGTATTCGAACTGAACGATTACACCACAGAGGGCACGGAGGTCACTGAGAAAACAACGGTGGCGTCACTCCGTGCGCTCTGTTTGCAGCCCATAAGGCTGCCTGTCTTGCCGGTGTAAGTCCGGCCGCGGGAATTGGCTGATTCACCCGCGTAGTTATATTCGACGCCTGCTTGAGGCGACTCAGGAGGTGAAA
>Ga0326728_10008978_pt1 | contig 24371 bp, 19 predicted proteins | sample MB3enrmetagenome_FD_207602 | JGI IMG/M metagenome (GOLD analysis project Ga0326728, IMG submission 207602) | Lab enriched peat soil microbial communities from McLean, Ithaca, NY, United States - MB31MN | ecosystem: Environmental > Terrestrial > Soil > Wetlands > Peat | place: USA: New York... | reverse complement strand
GTGGTTAATTTTGGCATGGTAAACGGAGGTGGATTTTCTTTTCTTCCCGCCGCAAAAATCGCGATTTTTCGCGATTTCACCCCCAAAAGTGCGATTCAAAAAGTCCGTTAAACTTATTTTATTGCCGGCGTTAACCACGAAGTACTATCTGTGCGTGCAAAGGCGCAATGCCGCTACTAGGCTACCGCCTCTGCCGTCTTTGGGTTTTCTCCTGTATTTTCAATGCGTAAGATCGCGACGCGCCCCGCTTAAAGCTTTGGCAAGGCGCTTTTTCCTATGATGAGAGCTTGCAAAAGGGCCAGGCAAGCGGGATGGAAATTACTTACACGTCACCGGAGCCGAAGCGGAAAAGCGCTCTCGCCAAACCCTCACCTCCGGGAGCCTTGGCGCACCCGTTTTCCACCGCAAGCAATGCGGCTTCACGCCGCCATATGCGTCTGCACGGCTCGCTCGACCGCATGCACGTTGAACGGCTTTGCGATGACGACGTCGCGCTTCTCCCCGGCAGCAGCGGCGGCTTCCGGATGAGCGGTGACATAGATCACGCTGGCATCGATACTTTCACGAATGGCCTTCACAACATCGACGCCGGTATCGCCTTTGAGCTTATAGTCGGCGAGGATGAGCTGCGGCTTCGCACGCCCAGCGATTTGCAGAGCCTCGGCGCGGTTCTTGGCCATTCCAGCCACGACGAGCCCAAGGTTGGTCACGATCTCCTGAAGTTCGCGCGCAATAAGGGCTTCGTCCTCAATGATGAGAACCGATACCGGTTGATGCCGCAGCGCCACAAGCGAATGGGCATAAGTGGTCCGGACGTGATTTTCGCTGACATCCATGATCGAGGCGATGTCGCCATACGGCAAACCGATCACGGTATGCAGCGCGGTCACTTGCCTTTGTTCCTCGGTCAGGCGCAGCAAACGGGAATGAAGCCCGCTTCCGACCGTTGCGGTAACCTTGCCCTTTTGAAGGCTCGTCCGCGCAGCCTCGTTGACCTTTCTATACAGGTCGAGACGGGAGACCGCCCGGCCCGAAACCGCAAGGACGTCCGAAACGAGCGTGTTCAGTGCAGCTTCAACCGCCATGTCGCTCAGAAAACGGTTGCCCAGGAGGCAAAACGCATAGCGCCGCAAATTCCTGAGTTCCGCGAGTGCAAGGATTTCAGTCATTCGTCGCAACATCCCTTACTTTTTTTTACCACACCGGATACAAAGTTGCCCATCGCCTGTCTAGAGAAGGAGTTTGACCATACAGGACATACTGCCGGCGGAAAAGCGGAAACACTGAGGCAGTTGTCCACAAAACTTCCAATTCGTTGCGGTTTTCCTGAAAAAGCTCGAGCTTCAGGCGAGAAGAGTTGCGCTTACTACCTATGATTGCGTTTTTGACGGTTTTATGCACCCAGGTGCCGTTTTGCGTGTGTTGTTCCCTTGCAAGGATACTAGCCGGTGCCCCGTGCCTGTGGTAAAAAAAGCGTGACCATAACGTTATCTTTCTCAGAAGTTTTTGCCGGCAGCTTTAGACAAGTTTGTAAACGCTCCGGAGTGCCGGCCCTTTGCGAGTTGCAACAATGGCTTCTTCCGCGAGGGGGAAGCTGCTTGGCACGCAGGGATTTTAATATGCGCGCATCTATAGCTCTATTGTTTTTGCTGTTTTTTCCGGGCTCAAGCATCGGTGCCGAAAACTGCGCGGCCCGGGCGAAAGTGATTGGAGGCTGGCGCACCTCAATATCGGCTTGGCCGTCTTTCGCCGGGCTTCGCCTGCGGTTTGAAGACCGGGTGGAACACATGTGCGGCGGGACGGTTATTGCGCCGCAGTGGGTGCTGACCGCAGGGCATTGTCTATTCAATCGATCGGCCCTGGCCCCGCTGAAAATCGAGCGCGTTGGCGAGCGCTTCGAGGATGTGTATAGCCAAGGCGTTTTGCAGATTGTGATTGGCGTCGACGATCTTTCCGCGGCCGGTCCCGAAAACGTTTATGAGGTTGCGGACGTCATTCTGCGGGAGGACTACCACGGAACGCCCCGAACCGACGGCAACGACATCGCTCTTGTCAGACTGGCACGGCCGTGGACGGGACCGGTGGCGCGGCTTTCCCTTTCGGCGGACACCGATCCCAAACCCGACACCTCCATGCAGCTTGCCGGCTTCGGCAACACTTACGAGGATAAGACCGGGAACCCAGTGGCAACTAAGTTCACGGATCGCGAGCAGATAACGGTCTATTCCAGCCAGCAAGTCTTGGTCGAAACCTCCGTGCCGCTTGTCTCGCAGCAATTATGCAGCTCCGCTTACAAGGGCGCGGTGATCGGCGAAGGGCAGCTTTGTGCAGGTTACGATCAGGGGGGCCGCGACTCGTGTCAGGGCGATAGCGGCGGCCCGCTCGTTGCGCGCGACAAGAACGGCTGCCCCTATCAAGCCGGAACGGTGAGTTGGGGCGAAGGCTGCGGACGCGAGCGCAAATACGGAGTCTATTCGCGCCTGTCTTACTATGCCCCATGGCTCTGGGCCCATGCCGGCAATTTGCTAGCAGCGGAGGCCGGCGGGCAGCCTTCGCCAAGCGTGGAGAGGGCGTCGATCGCCGAGGCCGGCATCCAGCAACTCCGGCAGGCCTTTGGCGGAACGGCCAATCGTATCGGCATCAACGTGAATGGCGCGCAGCCATTTCACCTCGGCAGCCGCTATAAGTTCACGCTGCACAGCCCGGTGTCCGGCCGGCTCATTCTTATCGACATCGACGCCAACTATTCCGTCACCCAGATATTCCCCAACGCCTTCGAGAGCGATCCCGGGAAAATCAGCCGCATCGAAGCCGGCACGGCGCTGACGATTCCGCCTCCCGGAAGCGGCACACTTGAGTTCGAGGCTGTGGGGCCGATGGGGAAAAATAGGCTTGTGGCTCTGGTCGTCCCTGCGGAATTTCCGATGACCGCAACGGCGGCTTCATCCGAGGTCATTTCGGCCACAAACGGCATGCAGCCCGTGCCGGCGCCCGTTAAATACCTAAGCAACATTTTGGATCAGGCAATCTCGGGATACACAAAATCGAAGCAAGCCGGCGACACATCGGGCTGGGCCTTGGGCATCCTCGACTATGAGATCGTCAAGTGAAGCATGAGCCGTCTTTCCGCGCGAGCTGCCCGGCGATTTCCTCGCCCGCATAAACCGGCAGGCCGGCTAAGGACGGGGCGGAGCAAGCGCCGGGCAAGACCTCGCCCCGCCCCAGTGGGGTTTGCGCCATCATAGCTGGCTTCCCAGCCGGATAAAAAGCGGAACAAAAGCAAGCCATCGCTCAATAATACTTTCGCTTACACGGGACGAGACTGCTCCGTCTCGGCTCGCCACAAGCTGCGCCCGAACTCTGCAACAATGAGTATCGTCCTCAAGTAAAAGGAAATCATGCGATGTCATTCGTGAAAACCAAAGACGGGACGAGGATTTTCTACAAAGATTGGGGTGCCGGTCAGCCGATAGTCTTCAGTCATGGCTGGCCGCTTTCGTCCGAAGCGTTCGAGGACCAGATGTTCTTCCTCGCCTCGAAAGGCTACCGTTGCATCGCCCATGACAGGCGCGGCCATGGCCGTTCGAGTCAGCCTTGGACCGGCAACGATATGGACACTTACGCCGACGATCTCGCGGCGCTAACGGAGGCGTTAAACCTCAAAGATGCTGTCCATATCGGCCATTCGACCGGAGGCGGCGAAGTCGCCCGCTATATCGGGCGCCACGGCACAAGGCGCGTTTCGAAAGCCGTGCTGATCGGCGCGGTCCCGCCCCTGATGCTAAAAACCGAGGCGAATCCGGGCGGCACGCCGATGCAAGCCTTCGACCAGATTCGAGCGGCCGTGCAGGCTGACCGGTCTCAATTCTTCAAGGATCTGAGCATGCCCTTCTACGGCTATAACCGGCCGGGCGCGAAAATCTCCGAGGGCGTGCGCGAGTCGTTCTGGCTGCAGGGCATGCTCGCGGGCTTCCCGGCGGCCTATTTCTGCATCAAGGCCTTTTCCGAAACGGACATGACGGAGGATCTCAAGAAGTTCGACGTGCCAACCTTGATCCTGCACGGCGACGACGACCAGATCGTGCCGATAGCGGATTCGGCGCTGCTATCGGCGAAGCTCGTGAAGGGTGCCAAGCTCAAGGTGATAAAGGGGGCGCCGCACGGCATGTGTACGACCCTCAAAGACGAGATCAACGCCGAACTCCTCGCGTTCATCCAAGGCTAGGCCCGTCAAGGCCGCGCGCTAGAATCTGTCCTGGTATCGAGGAATCGCCGGGGAGCCCCCCTCACCCCAGCCCTCTCCCCGCCCTGGCTTCGAACGCCCCGGGCCGCCCGCTTCTTGAGCTTTGCGCGCCTTAAATTTGCTGAAGCCTGGGAATAAAAGGCAGGGAAGCCGCGTTAACTGAGTCAGCCAGAGGCTGGCCGAGGGCACCGGCCGTCTCTGCGCCTGCCGGGGGGAGAGCGGCGGGAGGCACACAGAGCTGGCAGCATCCCCGTGGCCGCAAGAATTGGTGCGCTCCCGCCGGCACAGATACTGAAATAAGACCGGCGGCCGCCCCCGTCCGGCACATAGGAGGGTACAAGGATGCGTTTCTCAAAGAGCCAAGCACTCGGTTTCGCGGCAATGGCGCTGCTCGCACTCGGCTGGCCATTCGCTGCGGCGAAAGCGGGCCCGCGCGAGATCGATGCCGCCGCACACGCGACCCTCGATCAGTTCTTTTACGAAGTCAGGTCGTCCCGGGAGCTTGCGAACCGGGCGGCGGGCATCTTGGTGTTTCCCACGGTGGTCAAGGCCGGTTTCTGGTTCGGCGGGGAGTATGGCGAAGGCGCGCTGCTCGTTCGCGGGCGGACGGCTGGATATTACAACGATGTCTCGGGCTCGTTCGGATTGCAGCTCGGCGCCCAGGCGCGCTCGGTCATCATCATGTTCATGACGCCCGAAGCGCTCGATGCATTCTATGCGAAAGACGGCTGGAAGGTAGGCGTCGACGGCTCGGTGACGGTTATCGCGGTGGGCGCAGGCGGCGCGATCGATACCAACACCATCCACACCCCCGTCGTGGGCTTTATCTTCGATCAGAAGGGGCTGATGTATAATCTCACGCTTGAGGGCTCGAAGATCAGCCGGATTTACCGGTAACGGCTTCGCCGCATGCAAGCCGCTTTTTAGAGTGCGGCAGCAAATGCGTGCAGCGGTTTTTCGGCAAGGACGCACGATAAAACAAAAACTTAGAGCCTATCCGCTTTCGATTTCATCAAGGATGGATAGGCTCCAGCGCAAAATTGAGCTTCATTTTCGGCGATCTTAAAAAAGCCCAAAGTCCGGCTCATATCGGCTCAGCGCGGGTAGGACCAGGCGGGCGATGGGCGCGCCTGATTTCTCAAGGTGTAAGCAGCAGGGAGTTCGGAGCAAAATATTCCAGGTCGATTGCAGGCAATGTTGGAAGATTTAATAAGCCAGCGGCAATGGCGAACTTTCGTCCATCGGCTTAGCAGCATTAGACAGCTCAGCCTACGGAAAATCAGAACCGGTTTTGCTCATAAGGGAGGCAGTCAAAAGCCTTCGCTCATCGTTTCTATCGGAAAACGCCGGAAAGTGGACGCGCTGGAGGAATACCGGCGAAGATTCGCGTCCCCTGCCGATCGGGAAAACCAAGCTTCCCGCGTGCCGCTTCATGCCGATCAAGGCGCCCTAAAACCGCAGGCGCAGCCGGATCGTGATAGCGATCGCGCAAAACAGCCGCAAATGGCCAAATATCCTGGCCGTGGCGGACGCAAAAGGCGCTCAAAAGTTCAAAATGGCCGGGGTGGCGATCTTGGCCGTTTCTATCGCGCGATTTGGGGCCATCTGGTGCTCGCACTACTCCGTGGCTACGACGGCGTGGCGCGCGTGAAGTTCGGCAGGAACGAATTGATTGCGGTATCGCTGGCTTGCGCCGTTGGGGTTGCCGGAGCGTATGCCTATCGAACGGCGGCGAGCCGCCATAGCTCATTGCGCGCGACCCAGGCCGGACGAGCTTCAGACGCAAGTTTAGAAAAAGGGGGCGCCAAACGCCCTAACGGTAAGAAGCTCACTTACGAGCGCCTCACGTCCGGTGGACCGGAAGCTGAAACCGCGCCGCAGCTTGTCCCTTCGCCCGATAATCGCGCTGACGGTCCGCTCCCCGAAAGCGCGCGCTCTGGCGATGCGCCTGTATCTCCGCAGCCGGCTGGGGCGGAACCCAGCCCGCCAGCCCCCGTTCCAAGTATTATCAGATTGGATTCCGGCCAGGTCCGTCCGCCATTTTTGGCCGCTGCGCAGCCTCCCGCGGCACCGGCTGGCGTTCTCGCGCAGCCCGCTCAAGAGGAGCCCGTTACTGCCCCGGCGTCTCCCCCTCCAGCGCCCGCTGCACCGGCACGCCCGGAGACAAGCGGCGCTCCCGGCGCCAAGGCTGCGGAGCAAGCGCCGGCTGAACCGGCTCAACCTTCAGACGGTTATTTCGTCCAGGTCAAATCCGACCAGGACCTGAAGGCGGCGGAGGGCGAGCTCACGGCCATCGCCGATAAGTACAAGGCCGTTTTAGGGGAAGTGCCGCTGATAACAAGGTCTGTGGATTTGAAAGAAAAGGGTGTTTGGTTTCGCGTTTTGGCCGGCCCTGTCAAGTCGCGGGACGAGGCCTCGAACCTTTGCGGGAAATTGAAAAGCGCCGGGCTCCCGGCGTGCATCGTTCACAAATCGGAGTAACCTGCACTCCGGCTCAAGGGCCGCTTGCCGGCGTCAGAATCGCGGCAAGGCGGTCGAGCAAGGGTATCTGAGCGGGGTTCAGTTTCGCGCGCGCCTCATCGAGCGTGAACCACTCCGCCCGGTCAACCTCGGGGATGGACAGGAGCTTGCCGCTCCGGGGCGGCCATTCGATTTCGCAGAAGTTGGAGACGAGCGCCGCGGGATCGAAATCGCCCTCGCAGGCCCACGCGGTCACAACTTTCCCGCTCTTCTGGACGATCTCGCCCAGGACCTGGAAATCGCCCGCGGGTTCCATCCCGGTCTCCTCGCCGAACTCGCGGATGGCGGCAGCGAGCGGGTCCTCCCCCGCATCGTACTCGCCTTTCGGAATGGACCACACGCCCGCATCTTTCCGCGCCCAGAACGGGCCGCCCGGATGCACAAGCAGCACGCGCGGCTCGCCGGCGGGGAGCTTGTAGAGGAGAATTCCGGCGCTGCGTTTCATGGCATCTTAAAGCAGGGCAAGCATAGGCCGCAGGCAGACTAAAGCAGAGTGAAGGCCTTTTCCAGCGCGGCCTGAATGAGTATGTCGCGAAGCGTCGCAGAAGCTTGGTTTAGCTCGCTACTGTATTAACTCCCCAGTAAACCGGTCGCGCCCGCGCCAGAACTCGCAGACCGGGCACCATTCGCCCTCATAATCAACGCCTTCCTGGTGAGGGCAGCCCATGATGCCGTCGCTCATCACAACGGACAGCGCGCCCGCCTCCTCAATAAACTCAAGGATCTCCAACCCGATAGCTGGGTCCGACCGCACGTCGCCAGCTTCGAGCTGCCACGCGCGCATTTCGGGCTCGGCATCCTCGTATGCAAGGATGCCGTCAGCGACTTTGCTCGCGCGGCTTAAATCCGGGCCATAAAACGCGATTGTTGCAACCGGCCAACCGCGCATTCCTCTCTTGGCCTTCTTACGCAGCCGCTTCAGAAACCGGTCCTGCATGACACTTTCCTTCCTGCCGAGGTATCGACAACCATCAGCGCGGCAGACCGGGCTCATCGCAAGTGGCTGCGTGATGTCGAAGAAAGCTCTCCTCTTGCACTAGCAATAGAAGAACTCATCAGAAATGTTGAGACGAGAATGCCGTTACTAGCTTTGTCGGAAATGGCTCTCGTTTACTATGTCCCAGCAGCGTAGGTTTGGTTCTAAGGGCTGCTTTCCTTCTACCCCACTCATTCCACCGGTTCAGGAACTCGATCCACTCTATAAGCAACACATGCTGCTCATTCTTGACCAAGCCCGGCGCTGCACCGCTCACTGCGCCGCCGCAGCCCGCTCCAGCGCCGCCGCGACCCAGCGATTGAGGCTCATGCCGGCCCGCTTGGCGGCCACCGCAACAGCCTTGTGCAGCGGTGGATCGACCCGGACGACGAACTGCCCGGAATAGGGCTTCTCCGGCTCCTCTCCGCGTTCCTGGCAAAAGGCCAGATAGTCCTCGACCGAGTCGGCGAAAGCCTGCTTAAGCTCCGCCACCGAGCTGCCCTGAAAAGTAATCACATCGCGCAGATTCATGACCTCGCCATGGAAAATTTCCGCATCCTCGTCATATTGGACGAGCGCCTCGTAGCCCTTATAGGTCATCACGTTCATGGCGTTACCTCCGCTTCCGTGAGAAACCGCCGCACCGATTTCACCGCTCCCTTGTCCGTCTCCTTTTGCGGATGCGGACGATGGAACGTAGCCCGGACGCCGTTCAGCGCGGCACGGACGCGCGACCCCTGGCCCTCGGAGATCTCTGCGCCGCAAGCTATCAGCAGCGCCTCGATGTCCCGCCAAGGAATTGCAGCCGGCACCGGGTCCGTGAAGACGGCTTCAAGCGTTTTGCGATGCTTCGCATTCATACACAGTATCACTTTTCAGTATCAAAGCAAAATAAAAGGAACCCAAGCCGCTACTCCCGCTCCTTCCGCCGGTTGAGGAACGCAAGCCGTTCGAACAGCGACACGTCCTGCTCGTTCTTAATGAGGGCGCCGGCGAGCGGCGGGATGAGCTTTCTCGGGTCGCGTTCCTTCAGCGTCTCGGCGTCGATATCCTCGCTGAGCAGGAGCTTGATCCAGTCGAGCAGCTCCGACGTGGACGGCTTCTTCTTCATGCCCGGCACATCGCGGATATCGTAAAAAATATTCAGCGCCTCGCGGAGCAGCCGCGGCTTCAGCCCCGGAAAATGCACGTCCACGATGGATTGCATGGTCTCGCGGTCCGGGAAGCGGATGTAATGGAAGAAGCAGCGGCGCAGGAACGCGTCGGGCAGCTCCTTCTCGTTGTTCGAGGTGATGAACACGATGGGCCGCTGGGCCGCCTTTATCACTTCGCCGGTCTCGTAGACGAAGAACTCCATGCGGTCGAGCTCTTGCAGGAGGTCGTTCGGGAATTCGATGTCGGCCTTGTCGATTTCGTCGATGAGGAGGATCGGCTTTTGGCCGGCCTCGAACGCCTCCCACAGCTTGCCCTTGCGGATGTAATTGCGAATGTCCTTCACGCGCTCGTCGCCGAGCTGGCTGTCGCGCAGGCGGCTGACGGCGTCGTAATCGTAGAGGCCTTGCTGGGCTTTGGTGGTGGACTTGATATGCCATTCGATCAGCGGCGCGCCGAGCGCGGTGGCAACCTCGCGCGCGAGCACGGTCTTGCCGGTGCCGGGCTCGCCCTTCACCAGTAGCGGCCGCTCCAGCACGATAGCGGCGTTCACCGCAACGCGAAGATCGTCCGTTGCGACGTAAGTTTGCGTTCCTTCAAAGCGCATGCTCAACTTTCCCTCAAAAAGTCCCCCTCATCCTGTCCTTCTCCCCTAGGGGAGAAGGGACGCTGTTTCATCGTCTTCCCTTGGGGCCGGGGTCCTCTCTCCCCTTGGGGAGAGAGACAGAGTGAGGGGGCCTACCCTACTCGCTGCCGCGTTTCAGATATTTATCCGCGTCGAACTTGTAATGCGTGTTGCAGAACTCGCAAGTGACCGTGATGACATTGCCATCGGCCATGCCCTCAAGCTCGTCCGGCGAGAATTGATCGAGTATGGCCTCCACGCGCTCGCGCGAGCAGTTGCAGCGCGCAGCCAGCGGCGAGGCGTTGAAAGCCCGCACCTCCTCCTCGTGGAACAGCCGGTAGAGGAGGCGCTCAGGCGGCAGCGTCGGGTCCAAAAGCTCGTGATCCTCGACGGTTGCGGCAAGAGCGAGCGCGCGCCGCCAGCCGTCGTCATCGCCGGCCATCGCGGGGACGCGCACGTCATCGCCCTGAAAGCGCCCGCCCTCGGCGGTCAGCTTCTGCACCATCAAGCCGCCGGCGCGCCAAGCCCATTGCCCAGGCGTGGTGCCGGCCGGACCTGTATAGTGACGCGCCACAGCGATCTTGATAAATGTCGGGATTTGCTCCGATTGATCGAAATATTCATGCGCCGCATCGGTCAGCGTGTGGCCCGCCAGCGCAACGATGCCCTGATAGCGCTCCATGCCGGCGCCCGGATCGATGGTCATACCGAGGTGGCCGTCGCCAAGCAGCGACTTCGGCTCCGTGCCGCCATTCACCGCGCGGGCGAATTCCTCCCGGCTGTAGCTCGCATAGCCGCGCAGATGCCCCGGCGAGGTATAATGCACGACGAGGAAGCTCACTGGCCCATTCGACTGCGTTTGCAGGATGAATTTGCCATCGAACTTCAGCGAAGCGCCGAGCATGGCGGTCAGGGTCACCGCCTCGCCCAATAGCAAGAGAACCGGCTCGGGATAGGCATGCTTATTAAGGATTTCGTCCACCGCCGGGCCGAGCCGGATAAGACGGCCCCGTGCGCCGGATGCTTCTAATTGGAAAGGGAGAACGTAATCGTTGAATTTATCCGCGCCGGTGCCTCCGGCCGCCTTGCCGTAATCTCCACTCATCAAACTTTCTCAAGGCACCTTGTGCTGTTCATTTTCGGTTTTATCACTTTACCACTTTAAGGTCGCCGCGATCCATCCTAAAGGCGATCCTTTTAGAAATCGCCGGGAAGTCCCCCCTCACCCCAACCCTCTCCCCGCGAGCTCGCCTCGGCGAGCTTGCAACTTAGAGTGTCCGCATCTGCAAGCGGATGCGGACTGGGAGAGGGAGTTGGCTGCGGTCCTCTCCTCGAGCGGCGAAGGTGCAACAGCGTTCCTTCTCTCAATCGCGTTTGCTTGCAAACGCGATAACGTTGAGATGCAAGCTCGCCGAGGCGAGCTTGCGGGGAAAAGGACAGGATGAGGGGGGCTTGAACCTGTTTCCGCTTATATAGGCAGAGGTTAGCGCGCCGTCACGACGTGAACTTCCTCATACTACCGATGAGGGCGATGGGCGGTAGGGCAGCCAGGGTTTCCGGCTCCAGCCCTCGTACATCGAGGTGATCCTGGCGGTTGCGAAGCCGGATCTGCCGGACGGCCTCGATGACCTCGGCGATTTTTACGCCTTTGGGGCAGCGTGTATTGCATGTGAGGCAGGACACGCACAGCCAGATGGCGTTTGAGGAGAGCAGAGCATCCTCAAGCCCGAGCTGGGCGAAGCGGATGATCTGGCTAGGCAGAATGTCCATGTACTTGGCCATGGGACAGCCGGCCGAGCACTTGCCGCATTGGTAGCAAGCCAGCAGGTCCTGCCCGCTCATGCTCTCGATCTTCGCGGTGAAAGCCTCGGAGGCTAGCTCGCGGGAAATGAATACGCTCATCATGTCACCCGCGCGGCCGCGATGACATTTGATGGGGTTTCCCCTCGCCGGGGGCAAACCTGCTACGCAGCATCGAATGCCGCGCCGGTATGTTGCCGAGGCGGGCGAGCTGCTGAATCTTGACGTCCTCCGGGGTGTAGGACGGTAGAATCAGCGGCGAGACGAGATCGGTGTCGATGCCTTCCTTCTCAAGCTCCCACGCGTGTCCGGCGACGTGTTTGAGGCTCAGCTTGCCGACTTTTGCCGTTCTTGCGTATTCGCTGGCGTATTTCCCTGCGCGGCGGCCGAACACGTTGTAGTCGAGCACCGAGTTGCCCATCAGGCGGTTGCGGCCGTGGACTCCTCCCGAGGCTTCGCCGGCGACATAGAGGCCGGGGATATTGGTCTCGCAGCGCTCGTTGATGCCGATGCCGCCGTTCTGGTAGTGCAGCGACGGATAGATCAGCATCGGCAGCTTGACGATATCGATGCCGAAGCGGTCGAATTGGCGGCACATGCCGGGGAACTGGTGGCGCGTGTAGCCCTCGCCGTGGATCTTGTCGATCAGCGGCGAATCGAGCCAAACGCCGGTGCGGCCTACATAGGTCTCGATGCCGTTGTCGCGTTCGGGGCTGCATTCGCGGATGATCGCCGCGCTCTCGACGTCGCGCGGCTCGCGCGGGAAGACGAACAGCTCGCCGAACTTGTTGAGCGGCTGGCCGCCGGCTCCGCGGATCTTCTCGGTGATGAGAAAGCCGGCGATCTGCTCGGGGAACACCGCGCCGGTCGGATGATACTGCACCGAGTCCATGAACTTGAGATGAGCTCCCGCGCGATAGGCCATGACCAGGCCGTCGCCCGTGGCTCCGTAGTGGTTGGTCGTGGCGAAGCCGCGGATGTGCAACCGGCCGTAGCCGCCGGTGGTGATGATCGTGGCCTTGGCCTTGACCGTCAGGAACTGCTCGGTGTCGAGGCTGTAGAGGACAGCGCCGCCGCAATGGCCCCGGTCGTCGAGGATCAGTTCCACCGCCGGCTCGAATTCGCGCACCGAGATCATGTCCGGGTGGTTCTTCACCTCGTCCATGAGCGTGCGCATGATGATGGCGCCGATGTAGTCGCGGCAGGAGACCATGCGCTTGCGCGAGGTGCCGCCGCCGTGCAGCACCTGCATGGCGCCGTCGGGCATCTTGTCCCAAATGACGCCGAGGTTCTCGAGATCGCGCACCACGTCGGGGGCATCCTCGGTCAGCACGCGCACCAATTCGGGCACGTTCTCGAAGTGGCCGCCGCCGATGGCATCGAGGTAGTGGCGGGTTGGCGAATCGGTGCGCGAAACGGCGGCCTGCATGCCGCCCTCGGACATCATGGTGTTGGCGTCGCCCATGCGCAGCTTGGTGGCGATCAGCGACTTGACGCCATTGCGCGCCGCGGTGATCGCGGCCCAGCAACCGGCGCCGCCGCCGCCGATGATGAGGAGGTCGGTTTCGTAGTCGGGGTTCTGCAGATGGATGTCCATCAGCTTGGGCTCGACCATCGAATGAGCTTCCAGGATGTCGGCCACCTCGCTGGTGAGTTCCTCGCCGCGGTTGGGACCGACGCGGACAACGCGCTTGGCGCCCGGTGCGAAGTCGGGATGGTACTTGGACAGCACATCCTTCCGCTCTTCGGCGTTCATCGGCGGATAGACGGGCTGGCCGCTCAAGGCCAAGTCAAGCCGGCGGGTGCGGGTTCGTTCGACCTCTTTCAGCAAACCGGCTAAATAGTCTGGATACATCTTCTACTCCAAGAAACGTGCCGAGTTCGAACTGCCGGCCTGGTTATCGGGAAAGCTCATGAAGACCGATGTGGCGAATGGTGCGCTCATGGTTCCATGTCGCGCGCGTAGTAGAGCTTGCTCAAGGCAGCGCTATCCATGGCCATGAGTTCGGCATACTCGGCATCGTACTTGCGGGCGCGAACCTCCTGGAGCCTGTCGTCGAGCTCCTTGCTCTCCTTGCGCAGGTACCGGCCGGTGAGACGCTTGGAGAGGATGCCGACCTCGTGCTGGATGATCTCCGCCGGACAGCGCAGCGCGCACAGGCCGCAAGCGACGCAGTCGAAGGACAGGTCCGCCACAGCGGCGATGTCGCCGCGCATGGCCGCCTGAATGTAGTCCATCACCGGCAGCCCCTGCGGGCAGGCCTTGCTGCATGTGCCGCAGGCGACGCAGCGGAAGGTGACCGGATAGACTTGCAGGATCGCGTTGACGTCGGGAGTGAGCTTCTCGAGGTCATAGACCGCTTTTTCCATCGGCACCGAAGGGATCTGCGTCAGCGACATGCCTTCTTTGACCAATGTGGTGCAGGCCAGCCCGGTATAGAGCTTGTAGTCGCCGGGCAGGCGGTAGATGGTGCCGCAGGCGCCGCAAAATCCTTCGCGGCAGCCGGCGCCGCGGATGATCTGATGGCCGGCGTATTCGATGGCGCGCATGATCGTGGCATGCTCGGGCACGACGTGGCGCTTGCCCATGATATACACATTCACCATGTTCGCGCGCACGCGCTGGCGCTTGCCTTCCTCTTCGCGTGGCTTGTCGTCGGTTTGCATTTCCATCCCTTGTTCTTGGTTAGGCAGCTCGATCGCTTGTCAGGCGGCCGTCTTCACCGCGGCGTCACGAAACTCGCCGATTTGATCGAAGTTCATATAGCGGTAGATGCCGGCGGCCTTGGCACTGACGGCCTTCATCTGCTCCATGTACTCGGCGACCGTAGGGATGCGGCCGAGCAGCGCGCATACCGCCGCCAGCTCGGCCGAGCCCAGATAAACGCGGGTGTCGATGCCGAGGCGGTTCGGGAAGTTGCGCGTGGAGGTGGACATCGCCGTGGCCCCTTTACGCGTCTGCGCCTGATTGCCCATGCACAGCGAGCACCCTGGCATCTCGACGCGGGCGCCGGACTGGCCGAGGATGCCATAATAGCCCTCCTCTCTCAGAACCATTGCGTCCATCTTGGTCGGCGGCGCGATCCAAAGCCGCGCGGGCAGGTCCGTCTTGCCCGCGAGCAAGCTGCCAGCGGCGCGGAAATGGCCGATATTGGTCATGCAACTGCCTATGAAGACCTCGTCGATCTTCTCGCCGGCGACCTCGGACAAAAGCTTGACGTCGTCCGGGTCGTTGGGGCAGGCGACGATGGGTTCCTTGATCTCGCTCATGTCGATCTCGAAGACGGCCGCATATTCCGCGCCCGCGTCGGGCTCGATGAGCTTGGGATCGGCGAGCCAGGATTCCATTGCGGCGATGCGGCGCTCCAGTGTGCGGCGGTCCTTGTAGCCGTTGGCGGCCATCCACTTGAGCAGGGCTACGTTCGAGCGCGTGTATTCGATCACCGGCTCTTTGGCGAGGCGCACGGTGCAGGCGGCGGCCGAACGTTCGGCCGATGCGTTGGCCAGCTCGAACGCCTGCTCGACCTTCAGGTTCTCCAAGCCCTCGATCTCCATGATAACGCCGGAGAAGATGTTCTTTTTGCCCTTCTTCTCGACGGTCAGGAGGCCGCGCTGGATGGCGGCGTAGGGAACGGCGTTGACCAGGTCGCGCAGCGTAATGCCCGGCTGCATCTCACCTTTAAAGCGCACCAGCACAGATTCCGGCATATCGAGCGGCATCATGCCGGTGGCCGCGGCGAAGGCGACGAGGCCGGAGCCCGCCGGGAAGGAAATGCCGAGGGGAAAGCGGGTATGGGAATCGCCGCCGGTGCCCACTGTGTCGGGCAGGAGCATGCGGTTCAACCACGTATGGATGACGCCGTCGCCTGGACGCAAGGAGACGCCGCCGCGGCTGGAGATGAATTCCGGCAGAGTAGCGTGGGTCTTGACGTCCACGGGCTTCGGATAGGCCGCCGTATGGCAGAAGGACTGCATGACGAGGTCGGCGGAGAAGCCCATGCAAGCGAGATCCTTCATCTCGTCGCGGGTCATCGGCCCGGTGGTGTCCTGGGAGCCGACCGTCGTCATTTTGGGCTCGCAATAGGCGCCGGGACGCACACCCTTGCCCTCGGGCAGGCCGCAGGCACGGCCAACGATTTTCTGGGCCAGCGTGTAACCCTTGCCGGTGTCCGCCGGCTGGGCCGGCAAGCGGAACAGCGTCGAGGGCGGCAGGCCCAGGGCGGCCCTCGCCTTGGCGGTGAGGTCGCGGCCGACGATCAGCGGAATGCGCCCGCCAGCGCGGACCTCATCGAAAATGACATCCGACTTGACCTTGAACTCGGCGACGACCTGGCCGTTCTTCAACGCCTTGCCTTCGATGGGGCGCAGTTCGATCACATCGCCCATGTCCATCTTCGAGACATCGAGCTCGACCGGCAGAGCGCCAGCGTCCTCCATGGTGTTGAAGAAGATCGGCGCGATCTTGCCGCCGAGGCACACGCCGCCGAAGCGCTTGTTCGGCACGTAAGGAATGTCCTCGCCGGTAAACCACAGCACGGAGTTGGTGGCGGATTTGCGCGAGGAGCCGGTGCCGACGACGTCGCCGGCGTAGGCGACGAGATGGCCCTTGGCCCTTAAGCTTTGCAGGAGCTTGACCGGGCCGATTTTGCCGGGCTCGTCCGGCTCGATGCCTGGACGGGCGTTCTTCAGCATGGCGAGCGCATGCAGCGGGATGTCGGGGCGGCTCCAGGCGTCGGGCGCCGGAGAGAGGTCGTCGGTGTTGGTCTCGCCGCTCACCTTGAAGATCGTTACGGTGAGGCTCTCCGGCACGCTGGCGCGCGAGGTGAACCACTCGGCATCGGCCCAGGATTGCATGACGGATTTGGCGTTGGCGCTGCCGGGTTTATCCGATGCGGCCAGCGCCTTCACATCGTTGAAGTAGTCGAACATCAACAGCGTGTTTTTCAAGCCTTGCGCCGCTGCGGCGCCGCATTCGCCGCAGGACAACAGATCGATCAGAGGCTTGATATTGAAGCCGCCCAGCATCGTGCCCAAAAGTTCGGTCGCGCGGACCTTGGAGATCAGCGGAGACGCCTCCTCGCCCTTGGCAACCTTCGCCAGAAATTCGGCCTTGACCTTGGCGGCGTCGTCCACGCCTGCCGGCACGCGATTGGTGATGAGATCGGCGAGGAAGGCTTCCTCGCCCGCGGGCGGATTTTTCAGCAAGCCAACCAGATCGCTGGTCTGCTGTGCGATCAGCGGCAGGGGCGGAATCCCAAGTGCGGCGCGTTCTGCAACTTGAGCGCGGTATGTTTCCAGCATGGTCGCATCCTTTAAAATTGGGGAATGGCTTTTGCTTCTTTTGGTGACCATTCCCGGCCAGCCGTTAGTATTATGCGAGGGCAGCCAGTGCCGCGTTCAGCGTGGCGCTGGGACGCATGGCTTTGGACGTCTTCTCGAAATCCGGGTGATAGTAGCCGCCGGTGTCCACGGGCTTGCCCTGGGCCGCGATCAGCTCAGCATTGATCTTCGCCTCGTTCTCCGTAAGCGCTTTGGCCAGCGGTGCGAAACGCGCCTGCAGGTCCTTGTCCTTGGTCTGCGCGGCCAGAGCCTGCGCCCAGTACATGGCCAGGTAGAAGTGGCTGCCGCGATTGTCGAGCTCTCCCACCTTGCGGGCCGGCGAGCGGTTATTATCGAGGATTTTGGCGTTGGCCTCGTCCAGCGTTTCCGCCAGCACCTTGGCCTTCTCGTTCTTGAACACCTGCGCGAGATGTTCGAGCGACACGCCGAGCGCGAGGAACTCGCCGAGCGAATCCCAGCGCAGATAGCCTTCTTCCTGGAACTGCTGGACGTGCTTGGGCGCCGAACCGCCGGCACCTGTCTCGAACAGGCCGCCGCCGTCCATCAGGGGAACGATGGACAGCATCTTGGCGCTGGTGCCCAGCTCGAGGATCGGGAACAGGTCGGTGAGGTAATCGCGCAGCACGTTGCCAGTGACGGAAATCGTGTCTTTCCCCGCCCGGATGCGGTCCAGCGAAAACTGTATAGCGTCTTCGGGCGTCATGATGCGGATGTCGAGGCCGCTCGTATCGTGGTCCTTCAGATAGCGTTCGACCTTGGCGATGATCTGCGCGTCGTGGGCACGGTTCTTGTCCAGCCAGAACACGGCAGGGGTATTGCTGAGCCGGGCGCGGCCAACGGCCAGCTTGACCCAGTCCTGCACGGGTGCGTCCTTTACCTGGCACATGCGGAAGATGTCGCCCTGCTCCACGGTTTGTTCGAGCAGCACCTTGCCCGAAGCATCGACGGCGCGAACCTTGCCGTTCGCCGGGATTTCAAAGGTCTTGTCGTGCGAACCGTATTCCTCGGCCTTTTGCGCCATCAGGCCGACGTTGGATACGCTGCCCATTGTCATTGGATCGAAGGCGCCGTGCTTCTTGCAATCCTCTATCACCACTTGATAGATGCGCGCGTAGCAGCGGTCGGGGATCATGGCCTTGGTATCGTGAAGCTTGCCGTCCCTGCCCCACATTTTTCCCGATTCGCGGATCATGGCAGGCATGGAGGCATCGACGATCACGTCGCTCGGCACGTGCAGGTTGGTGATGCCCTTATCGGAGTTCACCATCGCCAGTTCCGGCCGCGACTTGTAGCACGCGTCAATATCGGCCTCGATCGCGGCGCGCTCGGCGTCCGGCAGCTGGGCGATTTTCGCGTAGAGGTCGCCAAGGCCGTTATTGGGATTGAAGCCGAGCTTTTTGAGAACGCCGGCGTGCTTGGCGAAAACGTCCTTGAAATAGACCGAGACCGCATGGCCGAACATGATGGGATCGGAGATCTTCATCATGGTGGCTTTGAGGTGCAGGGACAGCAGCACGCCTTTCTGCCTCGCGTCCTCTATTTGCGCCTCGAAGAACTCGCGCAGCGCCCGCCTGCTCATGACGCAGGCGTCGATAACCTCGCCCGCTTTGAAAGCCGTTTTTTCCTTGAGCACCGTGACCGTGCCGTCCAGGCCAACGAACTCGATCCTGAAACTGCCGGCTTCGGCGACGGTCACCGACTTTTCGCTGCCGTAGAAATCCCCAGCGCTCATATGCGCCACATGGGTTTTCGAATCGGCGCTCCAGGCGCCCATCTTGTGCGGATGCTTTCTCGCATATTGCTTGACCGAGGGGGCAGCCCGGCGATCCGAATTGCCTTCGCGCAGGACCGGGTTGACGGCGCTGCCGAGAACCTTGGCGTAGCGCGCCTTGATCTCCTTGCCGGCCTCGCTCTCCGGCCCTTCGGGATAGTCCGGGATATTGTAGCCCTGCGACTGCAATTCCTTGATGGCCGCCTTCAATTGAGGGAGCGAAGCGCTGACATTGGGCAGTTTGACGATATTGGCTTCCGGCGTCTTGGCGAGCTCTCCCAATTCGGCCAAATCGTCGGCTTGCCGCTGTCCGGCGGTCAGATTCTCGGGGAAATTCGCAATAATCCTGCCGGCCAAGGATATATCCCTTGTCTCCACGGCGACACCGGCAGCCCCTGTAAAGGCTTGAACGATCGGCAGCAGCGAGTACGTCGCGAGTGCCGGGGCTTCGTCAACTTTGGTCCAAATAATCTTCGATGCTTGCGTGGTCATGCCGTTATACCTTGGTCAAATGGTTCATCCTTGGCCATGCCGTCTTAATGTTCTCCGCTACGAAACGAAAGAACATTGAGATGCCGGGGTGCGGGTATCCATGTTGCGGCCGCGGTTGATGTGATCGTCGATCTCGCCTGCGCAACCAACCATCCGCCCGAACAGGAAGGCAGTGAACGCGGCGTTCTCCAGGGCTTCTTCGGAGAAGGCGCCCGAGCGGTAGCGGGGCCACAGCAGTTTGAGGAGGGCTGCGATCACCGCGTCGATGTTGACGCAAAAGACATTGGCGGTGATGCCGCTATCGTAGAGCGCCTGGACGAGGGCGCTGTAAAAGTCGTGGAAGACGTTGGTTTCGCCGCGTTCCTTGAAGAGTTCAGAGAGGTAAACTTCGCGCGGGTCCTTGTTGACGAGCTGGTTCTTGAAGACCGGGTGGTTGATGCCGGGAATGTTCTGCGTGCCTTCGCCAAGGCCCTTCCTGACGCTTTTCTCAGCGCCGAAGGCCACAGCAAACTTCGTGGCCATGGCCATCAGATCGAGCCCATGGCTCGTGCTGCCCGCGTCCTTGAGATCGGTACTGCCGAACTGCTGGATCAGGAACTGGATACCCTCGAAACCGTTGCCGCCATGGGCAAAACCGGTATGGGTGAGGAAGCCGGCCATCGCCTTATTGATCTGCACGCGCTCCGGCGTTTCCGGGCCGTCGGCGGAAACCGCGCCCTTGCACCCTTGCGCGGAGATCGTGCCGGGGCCGTTGGAGATGATAAGGCCCAGCAACACCTGGAAGGGGAAGAGCTTCTCCGGCGGCGGCGTTTCGCCCAGCAGCGCCAAGTAGGCGATCTCTGTCGACGACCACTTGTTGATGAGGTCTTTGCCGGCTACGCCGCAGAAGCTGCCGTCCGTGTGCTTTGCGCCGTCGGCCGAGGCAGCGATGATCGTGGCGAAAAGGCGCGCATACCAGGGGAAGTTACGCGCGGTGTTGCGGGCGATCTTCTTCTTCATCAGCGCGCCCCAGCAGATGGTCGTGGTGATGGCGGCGAAAACCGCATCTGCCGTTGGGTTGCCAGGTAGCGAGCGCAAGTAATCGGCGAATACCGACTTGGCGCCGCGCGCCTTGAGGCCGGCGAGCATCGCTATCGCCTTGGGATCGGCGGCCTTGCCCGTAAGCGCGGCGAGTTGCCTTTCGTCCGCCTCGATGCGGGAAAAATCGAAATCCACCTGATCGCCACTATTCAGCCCGGAATGGCCGAACAGGCCGATCAGCACCTCCGCTGCTGTGCAAGCGCCGGCCACTTGCCGCGGACCGGCCAAGGCACAGGCGGCGGCCAGCACGGTGTTGGGGGCGTTGCCGGCCTCGCGCGCTGCATCGGCCACCCTCCTCATCATGCTGTCGCCGAAAACCACCTCGGCGGCGATTGCGGTGTTGAACAGGGCGTTGTCGTTGGCGTCGTTGTGCTCGCGGATCAGCGCGAGGCAGAAGTTGGACTCGAGCGGGTACTTGGCGGTGTCGAGAATCGAGACGCCGCTGACCCGCGTCACCTGGGTCTTGGCATCCATGATCGAGCTGCCCGAGCGGTCCTTCATGGGCTCGCGCGGGAATATTGCTCCGATCTGCTTGCTTAGCTCGGCGATCTGGTCCCGGTAAGGCTGGATCGGCTCGACCAGCGGAATGTCGAGCTCCTTGGGCAGCGGCAGCCCTTGGTTGCTGCCGAACCAGGGCTTGAGCGTGAGGTCGCCCTCAGGCGGGAAATCGCGCTCGATACCGTTGAGCCTCATCACCGCGCTCAGCGCCGCCGGGATGTGGGAGATGTTGGTTACCACCGCACCGGCCTGGGAGACGATGGGATTTTCCGGAGTGTAGATGCCATTGACCCTGAGGGCTTTCTGGAACCACTTTTCCTTGGCCTCGGCACTATCGCCGGTGCCGCTCATTGCGCCGGCATGCCCGACCGCGCGCGTCAACTTTGCCTTCCAGCGGCCGACCACGCAAGCGACGACCGGCTTTTTGAATTCGAGGTTCTCTTCGTAGTAGCCGCCCGGCTCGACATACATAACCGCCGCCTTGGTGCGCGCATCGTTGGCGAGGGCATTGGCGAATTCGGCCGGGGCAAAAAAGATGTAGACGTCCTTGCCGCTGGAGATGCTGGTGGTTGTGCCCCAGCCGCCCGCGGCCAGGTAGGCGGCTATGGTGGTGGTGAAGTTACCGGAGTTGGAGTAGATCGCCACCGAGCCCTTGCGCAAGGATTCCTCGGGCTTGTCGCCACCGAGCGCGCCGCCGATGCGGACGTGGTTCCAGGCATCGGCCATGCCGAGGCAGTTGGGTCCGAAAACATCGACCGAGCGCTGCTGCGCCATCGCCCGGATCTCGCGGGCGTCGTGCACGGACACTTTTTCGCTGAGGATGACGATCTTCTCGATGTCCCTATTGACGCGGATCAATTCGAACACGCCGTCGCGCACCGCGGCCGGTGGCAGGTGGACCACGCCCACGTTGAACGTGTGACCGTCGTCGAGGCCTTCGCGGACGTTGTTATAGACCGGAACCGGGCCCGCCGGGGTCTCTAGCACCTCGCCGCGCCGTCCGGGCGACGTGCCGAACACAATGTTGCCCCCCGAATACGCATGGCTGACCGGAGCGACGCTGCGCGATTCGTTGCCGAGGATATTCAACACGCAGACCCTGTCCTTGCAGGTAGCCAGCTCGGCCAGCGAATTGATGCCGACGAAATACTTGAACTTCTCGTTACCTTGATTGCTCATCGCAACCCCCAAAGGCCGTGTTCGCACGGCGCTACCGTCTTGCCGTAAGGAATGAGACCACCCGCAGCCGCATTGCGGCTCACACGGTTATCCTGCAATACCCAATTTGCGGGCGAGCATTTCGCGCCCGCCGTTCTTCATCCAGCGGTCGGCCGCCTGGGCGTACCACACCACGTCGGTCATCGCCGAGTCGAAGCCGAAGATGCGATAGGGTAAGCCCAGGGACTCGCACGCGTCCTTGAAGGTCAAAAGGCCGCGTGCCAGATTGGGGCCGCCGCGGCCGATGACGACATAGACAGGCGTCGGCCCATGCTCGCTGAAATACTCGCGCAGCGCGTCGGCCATGGCGCGGAAAGTCACGAAAATGTCTGTGTTGTTGGCCTTGCCGCCGATGATGAACAGCACGTTGGTCTGTTTGAGCCAATGTTTGAGGCAGATGCGCATGACCTGGCGCATCTTCTCGTAGGGCGGGTTGCCGCCGAAGTCCGAGGAAATGATGGCGTCGTCGCCGAGGAACTCGGTCACCAGCGAGTTGGCGCCGCCGCCGAAGGTGGGCGCGAGGATGGTGCCGTTGGCGTTGATGACCGAAACGTCCGACTGCCCCTGGTAGGTGCGCAACTGGTTGATCTCCTGCTCGAAGTCGGAGTAGTCCGCCGCGAACAGATCGTTGGGCAAGTTGAGGCGCTTCATGCGCGGATCGTCGCGGTCGAAACCGCATTTGAAGTCGCAGGCCACTGGCATCAGGCTGCCCCGGTCCGTCGGCGTCATGCGGATAGGGTTGAGCTCTAGCGCCGTCATGCCGTGGTGGTGAAAGAGGTCCCACAGCTTCGGCAGGTTCTGCGCCAGCGGGGAGATGATCTCTTTCGGCGCCTTGATGTCCGACAATGCGTTGGTGACGACAAACGATTTGAGGCCGGTGAGCGGATCGAACGGAATCTCCGCGATCTGGTCCTTCGCCAGCTCCTCGATGTCCATGCCGCCACGGTGGGTGATGGTCAGCGTTGGCGCGCGGAAACGGGTCGAGTCGGCAATGGAGACATAGACCTCATGCTCGGCCGGCACTGCGCCCTCAAAGGTGACACCTTCAGCTTTGGCCACGGCGTTGCCATGGCGGTGCTCCGCGAAGTAAAGGCGCTCCTTCTCCTTTAGCGCCGTCTTCAGGTCTTTCGCGCGGCCAACGAGTCCCGCTTTGCCCTTCTTGCCGACGCCGCCACGGAAAATCGGCTTAACGAAAACTTCGCCGCACTTTTCGATCAGCTCCTTGATCTTATGCTCGCAGGCCTCCGGACCCAGCACCTGTGATGTGGGAAATTCCACCAGCTTTAGAAGCTTCGCTCCATAGAGCATACCTGTAATGTTCATATCGCTTCCCCCATGCTAAACAGGTGTTGTCATTAATATTCTTGGGGCATGTCCTTGAGCTGCGCCCAGGAATAGACTGGCCCCTTTACGCAAACGTAATCCTTGCCGGCGTTGCAGCGGCCGCACTTACCGACACCGCACTTCATCTTGTTCTCGATGGTGGTGTAGATCTGCTCGGCAGAGAACCCCATCTCGCTGAGGTTCTTGATGACGAACTTGATCATGATTGGCGGCCCGCAGGTTATGGCAATGGCGTTATCTGCCGATTGCGGCTTGTCCATGATGTTGGCGGGAACGAAGCCGCAATAGCCCTCCCAGCCTTCCTCGGGCGAGTCGATCGAAAGATGGACGTCGGCGGCGCCGCGCAGCTTTTCGAGCTCCGCAGCGTACATAATGTCGCGCGAGGTGCGCCCGCCGTAAAAGACTGTGATCTTGCCGAACTCGCCGCGGTTCGCTACCGCGGTCTGGATCACGGGCCAGATCGGCGCCAAGCCGCAGCCGCCGCCGATGAACACCAGGTTGCGGCCCTTCCAGCCGTTCACCGGGAACTTGTTGCCGTATGGGCCGCGCACGCCGACGATATCGCCGGGCTTCATGTCGTGGAGGGCGGTGGTAACGCGCCCGACGCGCATGATGGAAAACTGTTTGTATTCTTTAATCGCGGGCGGCGAGGCGATCGAGATCATCGACTCGCCCTTGCCGAACACCGAGATCATAGCGCATTGGCCGCAGTCGTGCTCGAAGCCCTCGCCGTCGAGGAACTCGAGGCGGAAGGTCTTGATGCCGCGCGGGCCAGGCACTTCTTCCTTGATGCCGGCGATGCGCGCCAGTTTCGGCAAATAGATGTTGTTTGCCTGTCCTATCGCTTCGCTCATTGTCCGGCCGCCTCTTCCATGACATTTGCGACCCTGACGATGTCGATTCCCACCGGACAGTGGGAAATGCATCGGCCGCAGCCTGTGCATTGCTGCATGTTGTGGTTCTCGACGAAGTACAGCAGCTTGTGGCAGATCCTCTGCCGAAGCCGGGCACCGGTTGTGTTGCGCGGATTGTGGCCGGAAGTGTGCATCGTGAATTCGGGGAATTGGCAGTTGTCCCACGTTCTCACGCGCTCTCCGGCTAGCGGCGACTGGCTGGTGACTTCGTCGTTGATGTCGAAGCAGTGGCAACTTGGGCACAGATAGGTGCAGGCACCGCAGCCGATGCATGCCCGGGCGAGCGTGTCCCATTGCGGCGAGTCGAAGTTGCGCTTCAGTCCTTCGGCCACCTTCTCCATGGCGGCGATGGAACGCTGCGGATGGCTGCGAGCGGCGGCATGGACTTTCTCCACTTC
>Ga0326728_10008973_pt1 | contig 24380 bp, 25 predicted proteins | sample MB3enrmetagenome_FD_207602 | JGI IMG/M metagenome (GOLD analysis project Ga0326728, IMG submission 207602) | Lab enriched peat soil microbial communities from McLean, Ithaca, NY, United States - MB31MN | ecosystem: Environmental > Terrestrial > Soil > Wetlands > Peat | place: USA: New York... | reverse complement strand
CCCCACTCGCCACTCGCCCCCTTCCCCCTGCCGCGGGGTGGAGCAGCCCGGTAGCTCGTCAGGCTCATAACCTGAAGGCCGCAGGTTCAAATCCTGCCCCCGCAACCAATCCCTCGGCGACGGCGTTCGGCGGCGATCTCGATCCGAGAGGCGCGGCCCGCCGCTGCGCGCCGCATTTTCTTGACACTTTCGCCGCTCCCTTCCTATAAGCGGCCGGCCCGACCGGGCGGGCCTCGTTGTCGAGGCGTGGCGGGGTAGCTCAGCTGGTTAGAGCAGCGGAATCATAATCCGGAGGTCGCCGGTTCGAATCCGGCCCCCGCTACCATGTCCGCCCCGTACGTCGATGCGCCCTGCGCGCCGTCAATCCGGCGCTGGCGCCGGCGGGGAAGCGCCGTTCCATTGCGCCACCAGGTCCGACAGCATCGGCACATAATCCTGGCCATGACCGACGCCGACGGCGAGCGCAAAACCATTGCGCACCGCGGCGCCGAGCGGATTGGCGACCCCGAGCGTCTCGGCGAACCCCGCGAGATAGGTCATGTCCTTATGGGCGTTGGCGATGGTGAAGCGGTGCGCGTCGCGGTCGCGCTCGAGCACGTATTGGAAGAAGGTGCGATAGAACGGACAATCCATCCGGCCGTCGCGGACGACCGCGTCGATGGTCTTCGCCGACAGTCCGGCCTTGGCGCCGATCATCAGCGCCTCCGAATAGAGCGCGGCGTAGCCCATCGACACGAAATTGTTGAGTAACTTCATCGCGTGGCCCGTGCCCACCGGCCCGGTCGGAATGATTCGGCCGGCGAAGGCTTCGAGAACGGGCCGCGCCCGCGCCACCGAAGCGGCATCGCCGCCCACCATGACGTCGAGCGAGCCTTCCCAGGCGTCCTTCGGCGTCCGGCTCAATGGCGCGTCGATGAGCGTGACGCCTCTTCGCGCCAGCGAGGCCGCCAGGCGCGTCGTGACCGCAGGCGCCGAAGTCGAACAGTCGATGACGAGCAACGGCTTTCTCGCCGCCGCCAACCCGTCCTCGCCGTCGACGACCGCCTCGACCTCAGGCGAACCGGTCACGCAGATCACGACCACGTCGCTGCGAAGCGCGAGCTCGCGCGGCGAAGACGCCTCGGCGGCGCCGCGCGATTTCAGGTCCTCCACCGCCTCGCGCCGGCGATGGCCGAGAACCGTCAGCGGCCAGCCTTTCTCGACGATGTTCTTGGCCATGCCGTGGCCCATCAGCCCGACGCCGATGAAGCCGATTTTCTCTTTCATCGCCGAACCTCCCTCGACGCCCGCGCCACGCGCGTGCGATGCGCCTGGCCGCTCGCGCGCCGAGCGTCGCAAATTCCCTTACCGCGCGCAAATCTCGTCTCTGTAAGCCCGGCGAAGCCGCCGACGCCCGCGCCTTCACGCCTTGCCGTTCAACGATCGTTCGACCTTCGGGTCGAGCGGCCAGCGCGGGCGGGCGGGGGCCGCGAGATCGTCGACCAAGCCGCGCCGCAGGCGCTCGATTCCCGCCCAGGCGATCATCGCGCCGTTGTCGGTGCACAAGGCTTGCGGCGGCGCGATGAAGGGCAGTCCGGCCTGGGCGCAAAATCGCGCCATCGCCTCGCGGATCGCGCCGTTGGCGGCGACCCCGCCGGCGACGACGACGCCTTGCGCCGCGCCGACGCGCTGACGAAACCGCTTGAGACCGACGCGCATGCGGTCCTCGATCACGTCGACGACCGCGGCCTGGAACGAAGCGCAGAGATCGGCGACGTCGCGTTGGGTCAGCGGCGCGATCGATTGGGCCGCCAGGCGCGTCGCGGTCTTCAGCCCGGAGAGGGAGAAATCGGCGCTCGGCCGGCCGAACATCGGGCGCGGCAGGGCGAATCGCTGGGGATCGCCGCCCCTGGCGGCGGCTTCGAGGGCGGGCCCGCCGGGGTAGGCGAGACCGAGCATCTTGGCGGTCTTGTCGAAGGCCTCGCCGATCGCGTCGTCCATCGTCGTCCCCAGACGGTCATAATCGCCGACGCCCTTGACCGCGAGAATCTGGGTGTGCCCGCCCGAGGCGAGCAGCAGCAGATAGGGAAACGCCAGACGGCCGGAAAGCCGCGCCGCCAGCGCGTGCCCCTCGAGGTGATTGACGGCGAGGAACGGCTTGCCCGCGGCAAGCGCGATGCCCTTGCCGGTCATCAGGCCGACCAGCACGCCGCCGATCAGGCCGGGCCCCGCCGCGGCGGCGACGCCGTCGAGGTCGCGCGCGCGCATGTCGGCGCGGCGCAGCGCCCGGACGACCAGCGCGTCGACGATTTCGACATGGGCGCGCGCCGCGATCTCCGGCACGACGCCGCCATAGGGCGAATGGGCGGCGATCTGGCTCATCACTTCGTCGGCCAGGATTTCGCCGGCGCCGTCGGGGCGCAGGCGCACCACCGCCGCCGCCGTCTCGTCGCAGGTGGTTTCGATTCCGAGTACGCGCATCGTCCGTTCGAATAGCACAGTTGCGCGCCGCCGGCCCGTCGCGCCGGGCGCGGCCATGTCTATACGCTTGGCGCGCGCCCGCCCAGCGCATAAGGGAGGGAAGGCGGCCGCAAGGCGGCCGCTAAGCGGGGAGCGCCTCGAACGACGGTGGCGAAGATTTGAAGAAGAAAACGATCGCCGTCATGCGCGCGCGCGACGACGCGGCCCGCAGCGCCGCGTTGCTGCGCTCGCGCGGCTTCCTCGCCGCGCTCGCGCCGGCGATCGAAATCCGCGCCACCGGCGCCCTGCCGCCGCCCGGCCGCTTCGACGCGGTCGCGGCGACCAGCGCCAAGGCGATTGCGCTTCTCGCGCCGGCGGCGCGCGCTGCGATCGTCGGCCCGCCGCTCCACGTCCTCGGCGACGAGGCGGCGGCGGCGGCGGCGGCGGCGGCGATCCCGATCGCCGGCGAGGCCGCCCCCGACGTCGTCGCACTGATCGCGGCGCTCATCGATCGCCTCGCGCCCCATTCGCGCGTCCTGTATCTGGCGGGGCGCGACCGCAAGAACGCGCTGGAGGCCGCGCTGAGCCGAGCCGGCCATCTCGTGACGCCGGTCGAAGTCTATGCCGCGGAAGCGCGCGCCGCCTGGAGCGACGAGGAGGCGCGCGCGGTGGCGGCAAGCGCCGCGGCGTTGCATTATTCGCGCCGCTCCGCCGCGCTGGCGGCGCAATTGGCGAAGCGCGCCGGGCTCGCCGATCCCTTTCTTGCGCTGCTTCACGTCTGCCTTTCCGCCGATGTCGGCGAGCCGCTGCGCGCGCACGGCGCGGCGCGCCTTGTTTTCGCCGCGGAGCCGCGGGAGGAGCGGCTGATCGACGCGCTCGAACGCGCCCTGAGGTGACGGCGACGGCGCGGCGCCCCGCGCGGGTTTCCATCGCGCGGCGGCGCGCCTATAGAAAGCCGAGAACCGGGAGCGCGAACCCATGGCCGACGAACCGAGCCCGATATCCGAACCCGAAATCGTCGAGCCCGCGCCGGGCGCCGTCGCCCCGCCGAGCCGCGAGCCGCGCCGCGATCCCGGCGTGATCGAGGGCGAGGCGACCGAAATTCACGATGGGCCGCCGCCGGCGCCGCCGATCGCCGAGGCGGCGATCGGCGAGCCCGCGACCGAGGCGCCCGCGAGCGAGCCGCCGAGCCGCGAGGAGCCCGCAAGCCCGGAACCGGCCGCCGTTCCTCCCGCCGCCGCGCAAGCGCCAGGAATCCGGCCGAGGCCGCGCTGGGCGAGCCTGCCCTTCGTCGCCGGCGCGCTCGGCGCTCTCTTCGGCGCAGCGCTGGCGCTCGCCGCGGCGTCGCTGGTCGAGCCGCGCGCGGGCGCGCTCGACGCGGCGGGCCGGCGTCTCGCCGCGCTCGAACGCGGCGTCGAAGGCCAGAGCGCGGCCGCCGCCGACTTCGAGCGTCGCTTGGGCGCGCTGGAGACGAGCGCGGCCGGCCTCGCCAAGACCGCGGCGGACGAAAGCGCCAAGGCTGAGGCGGCGGCGGCCGAAGCGGGCGCCGCACGCGCCGACGCCGCCAAGGCGCTGGCGGCGGCGGGCCTGCCGGCGGCGGGGCCGACGCCCGGCGGGGCGCCCGCGGCGTTCGACGCCGACGCTCTCGAGGCGCGCGTCGGCGTCTTGGAGAGCGAATTGGCGGAGCTGAAGGCGGGCGAGGCCGATCTCAGCGCGGCGAAGGATCGCCTCGCCAAGCTGGAAAGCGCGCTCGCCGCGCCCAAGAGCGAGGCGCGCGTCGCCGCCGCGGAGGGCGCGGCAAAACGCGACGTGGCGGCCGAGGCGATCCTCGCCATTTCGTTGAACGAGCGGCTGAACGCGGGAGCGCCGTTCGCCGGGGAATGGGCGGCGCTGGCGCGCCTCGACGCCGACGGCGGCAAAATGTCGGCGCTGAAGCCCTTCGCCGACGCGGGCGCCCCGACGGTCGCCGCGCTCGCCGCCGCCTTCGCCAAGCTCGCCCCGAGCGTCGTCGCCGCGGCGACGCCGCCGGCCGAAGGCGGCGCCGTCGATCGATTGCTCGATCACATCCGCAAGCTGGTGCGCGTGCGCAAGGTCGGCGAAGTCGCCGGCGACGACCCCCAAGCGCTCGCGTCGCGCGTCTCGGCCTCGCTCGCGCGCGGCGATCTCGCCGCCGCGCTCGACGCCTACCGCCGACTGCCCGACGCCGCGCGCCAGGCGAGCGCCGACTGGGGCAAGGCGGCCGAAGCGCGACTGGCGGCGGCCGTTGCGGCGCAGAGCCTGCGCGCGGACGCCGTCGCGCGCCTCGCCGCGGCCGAAAACTGAGGCGCGGCAAGGGATTTTTCATGACTGGCGCGTTAAGGATCATCCTTAGGGCGCTGGAAAGCTCGAAGCGGGGACGCCATGATTCGCTTGTTGCTGTTCCTCGCCGCGCTCGCCCTGGCGGCCTACGGCCTGACCTGGCTCGCCGAGAACCCGGGCGAGGTGGCGCTGACCTGGGGCGGCGTCGAATACGACGTTTCATTGATGGTCGCGCTCGGCGCGGTCGTGGCGCTGGCGATCCTGCTGTCGCTGGCCTGGGGCGTGATTCGCTTCGTCTTCCGCCTGCCCTCGCTGGTTTCGCTCGCCGCCAGGGCGCGCCGGCGAGAAAAGGGCTACGCGGCGCTTTCGCGCGGCATGATCGCGGTCGGCTCGGGCGACGCGCGCGCGGCGAGCCGGCACGCCGACGAGGCGCGCAAGCGCCTAGGCGACGAGCCGCTGGCGAAATTGCTGCGCGCGCAAGCGGCGCAACTGGCGGGCGACCGCGCCGGCGCGGTCGCGGCGTTCCGCGAGATGCTCGATCACGCGCAAACCCATGCGCTCGGCCTTCGCGGCCTGCACATCGAGGCGCGGCGCGGCGGCGACCACGAAGCGGCGCTCGAGTTCGCGACCCGCGCCCACAAACACGCCGCGCTGCCCTGGGCGGCGCGAGCGGTGCTCGACGACCGCGCCGCGCGCGGCGACTGGGCCGGCGCTCTCGCCATCGTCGAATCCAACGCCGCGCAGAAGCTGATCGACAAGCCGACCGCCAATCGCTGGCGCGCAGTCCTCAAGACGGCGATGGCGCAAGAACTGGCGGACCGCGACGCCAACGGCGCGCTGGCGCTGGCGAAGGAGGCCTGCGCGTTGGCGCCGGGCCTGGCGCCGGCCGCCGCCCTCTGCGGGCGATTGACCGCGGCCGGCGGCGACACCCGCCGCGCCTCGAAGATCATCGAGGCGGCGTATCGGCGGACGCCCCATCCCGACCTCGCCGCCGTCTATCTCAGGCTGCGGCGCGGCGATTCGGCGGCCGACCGGCTGACGCGCGCGCGCGCGCTCGCCCGCCTCGCGCCGCACGATGCGGAAAGCGCGATCGTCGTCGGCCGCGCCGCCCTCGAGGCGCGCGATCTGGCTGCGGCGCGTGCGGCGATCGCGCCGCTGCTGGCGCCGGGCGCTCAGGGCGGCCGACCGACGGCGCGGGCCTGTCTGTTGATGGCCGACATCGAGGCGGCGGCGGGCGCCGAAGGGGCGGAGCGCGAATGGCTCGCCCGCGCCGCGCGCGCGCCGCACGATCGCGCCTGGGTCGCCGGCGGGATCATTTCCGATCGCTGGGCGCCCGCGTCGCCCTCGGGCGCGCTCGACGCCTTCGTCTGGCGCACGCCCGAAGAGCGCCTGAGCGCCCCGGAGCCGCCGCAGAGACCGGCGGCGCCGCCAAAGCCGGAACTCGCCGCCGCGCCCGAGGCTTCCTCCGCGCCCAAAACTTCTCCCGCGCCCAAAACTTCTCCTGCGCCTATGTCCGAACCGCCGCGCGGACCCGCGGCCATCGTCCTCCTGCCATCGAGCGCGCCGGACGACCCCGGGCCGGAAGAGGAGAGCGAGCACAAGACCGCCTTTCGGCTGTTTGCGCGGGAGTGATCGCCCAAGGGCGCGCTTGCCGCGGCGGGCCGATCCCGACGCCTAAGCGTTTTTCTCGTTGCGCCCGCGGCGGCGCCTTGCCAATCCGAGACGACCCCGATAAGAGGTTGCCGCCCGTCGGCGCCGAGCCCGCACCGATTCGCCGCCGCGCGCCGCAATAGCTCAGCCGGTAGAGCACCTCATTCGTAATGAGGGGGTCGGGGGTTCGAATCCCTCTTGCGGCACCATCAATTTCAATGGCCTAACCGAACGGCGAGCCAATCGTAATGTTCGCTCGCCGCGTCGGTGAGCGCATGGTGAGCGGAAATCAAGAAACAGCGCTCGACGGACTCTCGACCAATCGAGAGCCTGCCGGCGCGCGAATTGAGCGCCTCGACCTCGCCCTCGCCGTCTAGGGCCTCTGCCGCCGAGCGTTCCGCGGGCGCCTAACGAAACAGCGCCGCGTTTGCCCGGCTCAGCCGGGCGAGCTTCTCATCGACGGACTCTTCCTCGACGTCCGACGTGGGCGGCGGCGCTGGAGTCGACGTTCCGTCGGCGAGGATTCGGCGGAACAGGTTCGGCGCTTGCGCCGAGCGTCTCCGTCGCGACGCGCCCTTCGGCCCGCCCTGCAGCCCCGCGCAGTGACCGAACAACCGATCGGAAACCACGGTTGATGGCGCGCCTGGGAAAAGCCGCCGGATCGGTAAAGACTTTGTTATGACCTCGCAAGGTAGGGTTGCATATCATGTATTCGATGCAATCCCAGGTCGTGCCGAGTCGTGTGCGGCGGCCCATTCCTTCGCCCGTCTCGATCATGGCAGCGTCAAAGCCGCTCGCGTCGCCGATGAGGGCGAGATGGACTCGGCTTCGCGCGCGGGCGTCGCGCGGTCCCCGAGGCCCGGCGCGCCATGTGGCGCAATCCGGCGGGGCGCCAGGCGTCCTATCGGCCCGATCCCGCGCTTCGCCCGCCGGATCGTTGGGGGCCAGTTCGGAGACCGTCTTGACGCCCCAACAACCCGTTGTCCTCGTCATCGACGACGACCGGAACATGCGATGGGTCATGCGCAACGTCCTGTCGGACGCCGGGTTCGAAGTCGCCGAAGCCGAGGCGGGAGGGATCGGCCTCGAAGTGGCGGCCCGCTGCCGGCCGCACACGGTCCTGCTGGACATGCGCATGCCCGACCTCGGCGGCGACGAAGTGCTGAAGCGCCTGCGATCGTTCGATCCGGACCTGCCGGTCATCATCGTCACCGCCCATGGCAGCATTTCCTCGGCGGTCAGCGTGACCCGGGAGGGCGCTTTCGATTTCATCACCAAGCCTTTTCGCAACGAACATCTCGTCGCCACCGTGCAGCGAGCCGTCGCGCGGCGACCGCTCGTTTCTCCCGCCCCGGGCGCTCGGGCCGCGGTCGCCGCGATCATGGGACAAGGCCCCTCCATTCAAAGGCTCGCGGATCAAATCGAAGCCGTCGTCTCCACCGACTATTCCGTGGTGATTTACGGGGAGACCGGCGCCGGCAAGGAAGTCGTCGCCCGCGCCCTGCATCAGCACGGTCGGCGCTCGGCTCACCCGCTCGTCGTCATCGATTGCGGCGCCATCGTGGAGTCCCTGATCGACAGCGAGTTCTTCGGTCACGAGAAAGGGGCCTTCACCGGCGCCGGCGCGCGCCGCTACGGTTGCTTCGAAGTCGCCGCCGGCGGCGGAACGATCTTTCTCGACGAGGTCGGAAATCTGCCCGCGAACGGGCAAAAAGCGTTGTTGCGAACGCTCGAAGAGCGCACCATCTGCCGGCTGGGCGGAACCGAGTCGATCCGGCTCGACCTGCGCGTCATCGCGGCCACCAACGACGATCTCAAAGAGCAGGCCAAGATCGGGGGTTTTCGCGAAGACCTCCTGTTCCGCCTGGCCGAATACGTCATCACGGTTCCCTCGTTGCGCGCCAGGCCGGAGGATATCCCTTTCCTCGCGCGACGCTTCTTGACGCAGGCGCGCGAAGCGTTGGGGCGATCGCCGGTCGAAATCGCGCCGGCGGCGCTCGGCTTGCTCTGCGCCTACCGATGGCCGGGAAACGCCCGCGAACTGCGCAACGTCATGAGGCGGGCGGCCCTCACCGCCGCGAAGACGATCACGGCCGACGATTTGGCCGACAACCTGGGCGACGGCGCTCTCGCCGCGACGCCTGCTCTCAAGCCGCTCGACTCCGCTTCCTTGCGCGATCGGCTTCGCGTCCAGCTACGGGCGGTCGAACGCGACGCGGTCGTCTCCGCGCTCGATCAGGCCGGAGGCAACAAGGCCGAAGCGGCTCGCCTCCTCGGCATCGACTACAAGACCTTCCGCACGAAGTTGAAGACGCTGGCGGAACGGCACGGAGCGCTCGTCGATGGCGGGCGCTGAACCCCTCTTCCCCGGCGAGGACGGCGTCGATTCGTCGGGTCTCGCAAGCGAAACGGCGATCTGCCTCTTCGGCTTCGCCGAACGCGTCGACGCGCCGAGGCCGCCGCAGCCCGACGCGACGCTCGAGCGGCGGCTGATGCTGCTCGGCGTGGGATCGGTGGCGGCCCTTGTCGGCCTCGTGCCGATCGCCGATTATTCCGGCGCCGATTCTGAACGTCATTTGAGCGATATCGCTTGGCTCGCGCCGCGCGTGCGCCGTCATGGCGAACTGGTGGAGTGGCTGACGCAATGGTCGCCCGTTTACCCCGCGCCGTTCGCAACGCTTTACGCGAGCCTCGATAATCTGACGGCGTTCATGCGCGCGCACGAAGCGACGATCGCCGCCTTCCTTCGCGCCGTCGCCGACAAGGAGGAATGGGAGCTCAGGGCTTTCGCCCGTTTCGACGACCCGGACGCCTTGGATCGACTGGCCTGCGACGCGTGGCCCGATTGGCGCAAATTATCGAAGGGCGCCCGGTACATGCGCCTCTGCCGCGACAGAGCCGCGCTGATCGATTTCGGTCGCGCCGAGGCCGCCGCGTTCGTTGGCGATTTCGTCGCCGAGCTTCGCGGGGCGACGAGCGATGCGAGGCCGCTGGGCCTGCCCCGCCCGCCCGATCCGGACGGGCGAGAACCCGTCGCTCGCTACGCTCTTCTCGTCGCCAAGACGGGCGTCGCCGCGCTTCAAGACCGCGTCCAAGACATAGCCCCGAGAGCGTCGAGCCGGCGCGTCGAGATTGCGCTGTCGGGACCCTGGCCGCCGTTCAGTTTCCGACCGGATTTGAAATAGCCGAATGAGGCTGCATCGAATTGAGGCGATGGGATGGCTTTGACCCTGCTCGACCACGAAAGCTTCTTTCACGCCATCATGGCGACGATCCCCTCGTCGATCCTGATCTTGGACAAGCGACTCGCCGTTCTGACGGTCAATCACAATTTCCTGGAAAAGTCGCGAACCAGCCTGAGTTCGATATTGGGGCGGCCGCTGCATGAAATCTTCCCCGCGGCTTTTCAGGACACCGCGCTCGATCGGCAGATCCGCGAGGTCATCCTCACCGGCCGGACGTTGCACCGTCAGCGCATGGCCTATCGAGCGCCGGGCGTTTCGTTGCGGGTCTATTCCTACAGCATCTGTCCGCTGCAGTTGCTCGGCGGATCGCGCGGGGCGATCCTGGTGATGGACGACGTGACCGATCTCTTGCAACTCGGCGAGGAAGTGCGGCGGATGCAACTGCATCTGGCCAGCATCGTCGAGAGCGCGGGAGACCTCATCATCTCCACCGATCCGAACGGCGCCATCATGACTTGGAACGCCGCTGCGGAGAAAGCCGCCGGTTACACGCATCTGGAAGTGCGCGGCTCCGAGCTCGCCGACCACATCGAGGCGCCGCAAAATCTCGAGGTGCAAGCCTGCTTTCGCGGGATCGCTCAGATCGACGACCGCCGATCGGTGGAGTGGCCGATGAAGTGTCGAAGCGGAGAAAGCATACCGGTGTCGTGGCGCCTGTCGCGAATGACCGGCGCCGCCGGCGAGGTTACCGGGGTCGTGGTCGTGGGGCGCAATCTCGTTGAGCAGCGCGCCATGGAGGCGCAGATCCGCCAAGGCGAAAAACTCGCGGCGCTCGGCATGGTCATCGGCGGGATCGCGCACGAAATCCGTAACCCGTTGGGCGTCAGCTCCGCGGCCGCGCAGCTCATGCGCGACAGGATCGCTTCGCCGGCCTTGCTCGAAGAGTGCATCGGAAAAGTCATCACGGGCATCGACAGAGCATCTCTGGTCGTCGAAAGCCTGTTGCGTTTCGCCCGACCCGGGCCGATCGCGGAGACGACGAAGATCAATGTGCTCGACGTGCTGAAAAACGCGTTGATGTTCGCCTCCGGCGAGGCGGCGGTCGGGACGACGGTCGAATGGAGGCTGCCCTCCATCGCCGGTCCCGTTTACGCCGAGGGCGTACAGAACCTGCTCGAGCTCGTCGTCATCAACCTCATCCTCAACGCCTTCCAAGCGATGCCCAACGGCGGTCGGCTGACGATCGGCGCCTGGCGCGACGGCGCGGAAATCGTCATCGAGATCGGCGACACCGGTCCGGGGATACCGGAAGCGAACGTGTCCAAGATATTCGATCCGTTCTTCACCACCCGGAACGACAGCCGACGCTCCGGGCTTGGCCTGTCGGTGTCCCATTCCATCGTGCGTCAACACGGCGGCGGCGTGAACGTCCGCACCTCGCCATCCGACGGAACGACTTTCGTCGTGCGCATTCCGGTCGCGCGCGAACTGCGCCTGGCGGCGAAGATGAAGAAGGCGTCCTGACTTGGCCGCGTCCGCCGTCCGGCCGGCGCCCGAAACGATCCTCGTCGTCGACGACGATCAGGACATGTGCTGGGTTCTCGAGGCCGCCCTGGCCGGCCTCGGCTACGTCGTCAAGACCGTCGGCACGGCGAGAAACGCGATCGCGTCGGTCGCCGATCACGCCTTTCCCGTCGCGTTCGTCGACGCCAGGCTGCCGGACATCGACGGTCTTCGGTTGGTCGAGAAACTGCGCGGCCTGCGGCCGGCGATGCGGATCATCATGATCTCCGGCTATTACCTGGAAGACGATGCGCGAATATTGAGAGCAATGCGCGAGTCTCGCATCGACGGCTTTCTCGCCAAACCCTTTCAAATTGAAGCGATCGTGAAGGCCGCCAGTGGCGAGAACATCGGGAATTTTCACCCGTGACTGCGGGCGCGGCCGCCCGCATTTCGTTGACGTTGGCGTGAAGGGTCGTCCTGCGCGATGTCCGACGCCGTTGACAGCGCAGGCTTATCGGCAACGGCGAGGCGGCGTGGTCGGTTGGCCTCGTTCTTGCGCTCCGTTGGATGGCCGGACAGGCGTTCCACTTGTTTCGGCATGCAGAGGAAGGGCTCAACGCCTTCATCAAGGAGAACCTTCATGGCACGCGTACAAAAGTCCACCGACTCGTCGAGCCTCGCCGAAGTCGTCGACCGGATTCTCGACAAGGGAATCGTGATCGACGCTTGGGTCAAGGTGTCCCTGGTCGGCATCGAGCTGATCACGATCGAAGCTCGCGTCGTCGTCGCCTCGGTCGAGACGTATCTCAAGTATGCCGAAGCGGTCGGCCTTACGGCTTCCGCTGCGGCCCCTGCGTAAGCAACGACTGCAGCCGCCGGGAGCGGGCCCTTCAGCGCCCACTCCCGGCGGCGACAGATCTGACAGGCTAGGACAGGAAAGGACAGGATATGGCGAAGACAGCGGAAGGCATGGCGCGCGCGTCGGGCGCAATCGCAGCGGACGGGTGGCGAGGCGGCGAACTGGCGATGGAGGTCAAGCGAGCGACGCAGGGCCGTCGCAGCGAAGTCCGCTCGTTGTTGACGAGCTTCGGAGGCGCGCGCTGGCGCGCGACTCGGGAACAGGCGGCGCAAATGAAGAACGCGACGAGCGCCCGCTTCGGCGAAGTCCGCTCGTTGCTCGCTGGCTTGAAGACGTCGCGCGGCAGGGCGAGCCGAAAATATCTCAAAGAGGCCAGCGCCGCGATGAGGGAGCGCGAAGCCGAGGTGAGCGCGCTTCTGACGCGGTTCTTCCACCAACGCGTCGCGCGTCGGCGCTATCTCCGGGCGTTGGCCGCGCCGTTGCGTCATAAGGCGGCGGCCTTCATGCGCGATTTGACAGGCGGCGTCGCGGCGCTTCGCGACGGATTCGCCAAGGACGGTCGCGATCGCGCCGCCGCGATCCGCGGACGCTTCCTCGCCTACGCGCTCGATCGTCGCGAGGCGATCGCCGTGTGGAGCGAAGGCCTGAGGCTCGCACGAGGCGCGCCCGCCGAGCGCGGCGAAGCGGGTCAGCGGCCCGCGGCGGCGCCTCGAACGGCCGACAGACCGTCGTCGGAGCCGGCGCCAATCGCTCCCGTCTCGCCGACGCCGTCGGATCCGCCCGCTCGATCCGGAAGACGCCCCTCTGGCAACCCCGGCCATCGAGACTCGCCGGCGCTTCATGGAAAGGATTGGAAATGAACGTGGTGGCGTTTGCCAACGCCGGGCGGGTCGCCGAGGCGCCCGCCCGCGGCGAAGACGGCTCGATCACGCTGGGCCCGAGCCAGGCGTTCGTGACCTCGCCGGCCGTTCAAGCGATCGCCGAACGGGCTCTCGCTTATCTCGATGCCGGTTACGCCGTGCATTTCTCCGGACCTGCCGGCACGGGAAAAACCACGCTCGCCTTCCACGTCGCCGCGCAGCTCGCTCGTCCCGCGATTCTGCTTCACGGCGACCACGAATTCGGCAGTTCGGACTTGATCGGCCGCGAGAGCGGTTATCGCAGGTCCCGCGTGGTCGACAATTACATCTCCTCCGTCTTCAAGCTCGAAGAAGAGGGACACGCGCTATGGGTCGACAACCGGATTACGACCGCTTGCCGACTCGGGCACACCATCATTTACGACGAATTCAGCAGAAGCAAGCCGGAGGCCAACAACCCATTCCTGAGCATCCTTTCGGAGGGCGTGCTGAACATTTCCGCGCTGCATGGCAGGGGCGACGGCTACGTCGCCGTCCATCCGAATTTTCGAGCCATCTTCACTTCGAACCCGACCGAATATGCGGGGGTCTATCGCACCCAGGACGCCTTGCTCGATCGCATGATCACTCTTCACCTCGATCCCTACGACCGCGACACGGAGATCGCCATCACGATCGCCAAGTCCGGTCTCGACCGGACCCGAGCCACGCGGGTGGTCGATTTGGTGAGGCTGTGCCGCAAGGAGAGGAACGATCCTCACCGTCATCCCACGCTGCGGGGTTCGATCGCCATTGCGCGGGTGCTTGCCGCGCGCGGCGGCGAAGCGAGCCGCGGCAACCCGGTTTTCCTTTCGACTTGCCGAGACGTCCTCAGTTCGGCGCCGCCGACCGAAAAGAACGGCGGCGCCGTTTCGCACGCCTTCGTCGATCGTCTTCTCGCAAGTCTGGAGGGCCCAGGCCCGACTGAGCGGACGACGGCCCGTTCGCGCACAGGACGATGACCATGCCGCAGCAAAGACGACCAACCCGGGGACTTGCCGATCTACGAACGCTGACCGCGTGCTGGGACACGCCGATTTCCCCTTACAAAGCTTATCTCCGCCTCAGCTTTCTCGAACTCGAGCGCGCGCGGCGCATGCAAGAAGTGCGGGCTTGCAACGATCGCTGCGACACGATCCGCGACCGCTTTGACGAGATCGACGCCAAAGTCGCCCATATTCGCGCGGGCCTGGACGCCGCCGCTCCGCCCGCGCGGGCGGTCGAGGCGCCGCCGAGATCGCCGGTCGGGCGCCGTCCGGCGACTCGACATTTTCAACTCAACTACTGAGGCGTTCGAACGGAGGCGAGACCCATGATGCAGAAAAGCCAAAGGAGCGAACGCGCGGCTCCTCATCGACAGGCGCCAACCGTCAGGACGCCGCCCCCTTCACCGGAGCCTGCGACCGCGCCGATCACCAGGACGCCGCCTCCTCCGACGCCGGTGTCCGCGTCCGCGCCGATCGGCAGGCTGTCGGCGGCTCGCGCCGCGGCGCTGCGGTTTCTTTCGAGCGAACTAGGGGCCCGTGAGGTTCGCATCACCAAGCTCATCCCCGCCGGTCACGGCTCGGAGGGTTGGTCCGCGGAGGCGGAAGTGCTGGTGCCGAACCTGGAGGTCAAGATGCTCGGACTTCCGCTGACGCAGGAAATTCTCGAACGGGAATGCTACGCGCTCGAACTCGACGCCGACTTGACGGTCAGGTCGTACGAGCACGCCGGGTCGGACGACCCGTGAGGGCGGACGGCTCCTATCGGATCGATCAAGCGTCTTTGCGGTCGTCCTGGAAAAGCGACAGGCGGGCCCGGCCCGCGGGAGAGTGGTTCATGGGCTTCTACGTCTATGCGGTCGGCAGATCCGGCGAAGGCGAAGCGCCGCGCTTGACGGGCGTTTTCGACCAGCCCGTCTATCGGCTCGACGCCGGATCGCTTTGCGCGGTGGTGAGCGAATGCCCGGCGGCTACGTTGCGCCCCGAGCGCCGACACATCGCCGCGACGCAACGCGTGCTCGCCGCCGTCAGCGCCGGGTGCGACGTGTTGCCGATGGCGTTCGGCACGATAACGAAATCGAAAGGCGACGTCCGCCGCTTCCTCGAGGATCATCGCGAGACGCTTGACGCGCAGCTGCGGCGAGTTTCGGGCGCGATCGAAATGAGCCTGCGTTTAAGTCTCGAGACCCCCGATCCGGTCGCCTATCTCGTCGAACGCACGCCGGCGCTGCGAGCGGCGCGGGAGCGAGCTTTCCACGGCGGGCGGCCGCCCTCTCACGACGCCAAGATCCGCTTGGGCCAGATGTTCGACGTTGCGCTCAGCCAATATCGCGACTCGCGCACGGCGCAGGTCGTCGCCGTTGTCGGAGAGTCCTGCGCCGAAGTCGTCGCCTTGCCGGTTCGCGACGAGCGCGAGATCGCCAATCTCGCGGCGCTGGTGCCCCGCTCCGGCCTCGACGCGTTCGAAGCGGCCGTCCGGCTTTCAGCGGCTGAGATCGAGGAGGACATCGCCTTCAGCCTCGGCGGCCCATGGCCGCCATACAATTTCGTGCAATTCGATCCAGGCGACCGATAGATCGCGCTGACCCGCCGTCCATCCCGGAGAACGAGAACATGATCGTCATCGACAGTCTGCTAGCGGCGCCGCTGCGCGGTCTGATGTTCGTCGTCGAGAAGATCGACGAGGCCGTCCACGCGGAAATCGAGGCGGACGAGCGGGCGATCATGGCCGATCTCACCGCGCTCCACCGCGCGCTCGACGGCGGAGCGATCGCGGAGGCGGAGTTCGACCAGCGCGAGCGGAAGTTGCTGGACCGGCTCGATCATCTCCATTCCAAAGGGGCAAGCGATGCAGACGATGATCGAGACTGACCGTTCCCCGCTCGACTCGGCGCGATCCCCTCGCGGCGATCTGTCGTTGGCGGACGCGCTCGATCGGGTCCTCCACCGCGGCGTCGCGCTTCATGGGAACCTCACCATCGGGCTGGCCGACGTCGAGCTGGTGTTCCTCGATCTTCGACTGCTGCTGGGCTCGGTGGATACGATCTGGCCGGACGGCCGTCCGGTCGTCCCCGCGCTTCGCCCGCGAATTCCGCCGCCGCTCGCGTCCCTGGAGCCGCCCTCGGCTGCGGTCGAGACCGAATCGCGCGAAGTCGCTCTCGCCGGCGCCGGCGGCGCGCCGATCGCGCCCCCGGAGCCGCCCCCGGCTGCGGCCGAACCCGAATCGCGCGAGGTCGCTTTCGCCGGCGGCGGCGGCGGCGCGCCGATCGCGGCCGCCGAGCGCCAAGGCGCGGAAGGGTCGTCGACCGCGAAGGGTCTCATCCGACTCGTGCTCACCCTGGTGAAACTGCTTCACGACGTGCTCGAACGGCAGGCCGTGCGGCGCATGGAGGCGGGCCGGCTCACCGACGTGCAAATCGACAATCTCGGAACGGCGCTGTTCGCCCAAGCCGAAGAGATCTTGCGGCTGCAGCGCCAGTTCGGCTTCTCCGAAAAGGATCTGTCGCTCGACCTCGGCGTTCCCGACGGCGCGTTGTGAAAGGAATCGCCATGCCCTCCGCCAAGCCCCTCATTCACTCCGTCGACAGCACGAACCTCGCCGATCTGCTCGAGCGCATCCTCGACAAGGGGGTCGTGATCGCCGGCGACATTTCGATCAAGCTCGTCGAGGTCGAACTGTTGACGATCCAACTGCGCCTGGTGATCTGCTCGGTCGACAAGGCGCGCGAACTCGGTCTCGATTGGTGGAACCATGGCGAACGGACGGACCGTCTGACGTCCGAGCGCAACCCGGCGATGGAGGCGATGGACGGACGATTGGCGCGCCTCGAGCAGGCGCTCGGCGCCGTCGTCGCGGCGCCGGTCAAACAAAGGAGTGCGGTTCATGAGTAAGAAGGATCCAGATGACAGGAACGACGCCACGGGCGCGGCGGGCTTCGCCAAGATCACGCGCGGTCTTTCCGACCTGTTCAACGCGCTCGCCGATTTCGATCAGCTTCCACACCACGGCCGGCATGAAAAAGATGGACGGGTGATCGAATATTCCTTCGGAACGCGCACGCTGGGCGAAGCGGCGGGCGAGAGGCGGGCTTCGGAGGGCCGCTCGACGCGCTCAGCCGCGCCGCCGCGAAGGGCGGCGACGAAAAGCCCGCTCGAAGTCGTCGAGCCGGTCACGGACGTCTTCGACGAGCAGGACGAGATCGTGCTGCTGTTCGAATTGCCCGGCGTCGAACGCGAGGCCATTCACTGCGTCCTCGACGGCGACATCCTGCTGCTGGAGGCGAAGACCGACGATCGACTCTACCGCAAGGAGACGCTGATCGAAGAGAAACTCGCCGCCGGCTCGCCGCGTCTCAATTTGCGCAACGGCGTCCTCGAGGTTCGGTTGAGCAAGGCGACTTAGCGCTTCGCGGTCGCGCGAAGCAGGCCAACGAAGGGATTGCGAGATGGCGCGATTGATCTACGTTCCCGTCGTTCACTCCATGGCCGAGATGGGCTCGGCCGCGCCGGCGTACAAAGCGGCCTTCGTCGCCCGCTACGGCCAGGTGAAGTGGGCCGAACGGTCCGCCGAATTCGACGCCGTCTGGCGGGCGATCGCCGACGAGATCAAGACCTTCGGGTTCGATTTCAAGCGCGTCAAACTGTATCAGGACAGCCTCCCGGTGTGCGGCCGCGAGAGCGAGTTGGTGCGGGACTTGGCGTCCCAGGGCAGCTGCAATCACCAACTGCTTGAAAGCCTCATGCGCGAGGGCGCGACGCTGGTGGGGACCGAATCGCCTGCGCTGCTTCTCGACGAATATCGGCTGCTGCAATCGTCCGACAACGCGCAGGGGCAGGCCGCCGCGCTGCTCGAGGCGCGGGATCGATTCATCGCCGGGCAAATCGACGCCACGCTTCACGACGACGAGGACGGCGTCCTCTTCATCGGCGCGCTTCACAAAGTCGCGAGGTTTCTGCCCCGGCGCGTCAAAGTCGAATACTTGGCGATGCGCGGCCAGTAGCGGCGGTCGATGACCGCAAGAGGAGATTTCGATGTCCAACCCATCGCCCGAGAATAGCGCCGCGTTGCGCCTGACGGTCGTCGAGGCGCGGCGCGAGGATGTGGGACGCGGCGTCGCGCGGATCGATCCGGAGACTCTCAAGCGGATCGGCGCTTCCCCCGGCGACGTGTTGGAGATCGAAGGTCGCGCCAAGACCGTCGCCAAGGCGATGCCCACCCATAAGGAGCAACGGGGGCGCGAGATCGTTCAGCTCGACGGCGTCGGGCGCACCAATGCCGGCGTCGCGCTCGGCCAGCAGGCGGGGATCAGGAAGGTCGCGCACGCCCTCGCCCGGCGCGTGGTCGCAGCCCCCTTAAGCGGCGGCGCGCTGCAAGAGGACGAAATCGAACATATGGCGCGCCGACTCGACGGGCTCGCCGTCAAGACCGGCGACCGGATGCGAATCGCCTTGTTCGGAGGAAGCCATCGCGACTTTCACGTGGTCCGCACCGAACCCGACGGGCCGGTGATCATCCATCCCGACACCTTGCTCTCGGTCGAAAGCGCTCGCGGCGGCGCGCAAGCCCAAGCGGCTCGCGACGCCGAGGACATCGTGACCTATGACGATCTCGGCGGCATGGAGCGCGAAGTCGCGAAGATTCGCGAAATGATCGAGCTGCCGCTCTCTCATCCCGAGATTTTCGAACGTCTCGGCATGACCCCGCCCAAGGGCGTGCTGCTGCACGGGCTGCCCGGCTGCGGCAAGACGCTGCTTGCGCGCGCGGTGGCGCACGAATCCGACGCCGAGTTCATCTATGTCAGCGGACCGGAGATCATTCAGAAGTTCTACGGCGAGAGCGAAGCGCAATTGCGCAAGATTTTCGACGACGCGCGCAAGCGCGCCCCCTGCATCATCTTCTTCGACGAGATCGACTCGCTCGCGCCAAAACGCGAACGCGTCGAAGGCGAGGTCGAAAAGCGCGTCGTCGCGCAGCTTCTCGCCCTGATGGACGGCCTCAAGAGCCGCGGCGACGTGATCGTGATGGCGGCGACCAACCGTCCGAACGCCATCGATCCGGCGTTGCGGCGACCCGGGCGCTTCGACCGGGAGATCGCCATCGGCATTCCCAACGAGCAGGCGCGGCGCGACATCTTGCAGATTTACGCGCGCGGCATGCCGCTCGGCGAAGGCGTCGATCTCGCCGATCTGGCGGCGACGACGCACGGGTTCACCGGCGCCGACCTCAACGCGCTGTGCCGCGAGGCCGCGATGGCGGCGCTGCGCCGTCAACTTCCGGAGCTGTCGCTCGGCTCGGGGCCGGTCGACGCCGAGGCGCTGATGGCCATCGAGGTCAAAATGCCGGACTTTCGCGAGGCGTTGAGCGAAGTGTCGCCCTCGGGGCTCAGGGAAGTCGCCGTCGAGGTGCCCAATGTGCGGTGGGACGAAGTCGGCGGCCTCGATTCCGTCAAGACTGCGCTGCGCGAAGCCATCGCGTGGCCGTTGAGCCAACCCGCATTGTTCGAAAGAATCGGGTTGCGGCCGCCGCGCGGCATCTTGCTCTACGGCCCGCCGGGAAACGGCAAGACGCTGCTGGTGAAGGCTCTGGCCTCGCAAAGCTCCATCAACTTCATTTCCATCAAGGGCCCGGAGCTGTTGTCGAAATACGTCGGCGAATCCGAGCAGGGCGTGCGCGAATTGTTCGCGCGGGCGCGCCATGCCGCGCCTTGCGTCGTCTTTCTCGACGAGCTCGACGCGCTGGCGCCCAAGCGCGGCCAGGAGAGTCGCTCGCCGGTGACCGATCGCGTGGTGAGCCAGTTGCTCACCGAACTCGACGGCGTCGAAGCGCTGGGCGACGTCTGGGTGATCGCCGCCACCAACCGGCTGGACATGATCGACGACGCGCTGCTGCGCCCGGGCCGGCTCGACTATCACCTGGAGGTGGCGCGCCCCGATCGCCGCGCGCGCGCGGCGGTTCTGGAGGTCCACTTACGCAAGAAGCCGATCGCCGAGGGGATCGATCTTGCGGCTCTCGCCGAGCTGACGGAAGGGCTCTCCGCCGCCGAGGTGCGTTTCGTCTGCGACCGCGCGGCCCTCGGCGCCATTCGCCGCGTCTTTTCCGCGACCGGCGGCGAGGCGGTCGAAGTCGATTCGCTGCGCATCGAACAGCGCGACTTCGACGATGCGCTGGCGGCGCAGGCCGGCGCTCCGGGGCGCCCGCCAAATTTACAGGCCGGGAGAATTTAGCGGGTGGAATTCGAAGCTTGATCGCCGAAGGCGCTCCCGCGACGAGATCGACGGCCAGGCCGAGCTGTTGCGCGAGCGCCCGTTCGCCAACGGCGGCGCAAAGGCGAGTGAGGTCTGTGCGCGGGAGAAATCCGCGCCTTCGCGCGGCTCCATTTTCGCGATCGGTCTCGAAATCGCAGCGACGGACAGCAGGTGGCCTCGGCGCGCCATCGTCGGCAGGTCCGGCGCCCTTGCGGATGAGAGCGTGATGCGATTGGGTGGAACCGTCAGCGATGTCATTCGCGCGAAAGCGGGAATGACGCGAGGCGAGAGCCTCATCGGCCTCGTCTCAAATGCAGCGCGCTTGAGGAGGGAACGTCATGCAACGCGTCACGGTGACCCTCGACGACGATCTCATCGGGGAACTCGACAAGTTCGAGGCGGAGCGCGGCAATGCGAACCGCTCGGAGACCCTGCGCGATTTGGTCCGCGCCGGCCTGCAGCAGTTTAAACAGGAGGGCGGGAGCGGCGCCTGCGTCGCCGCGCTGGTTTATGCGTATGATCACGAGGTGCGAGCGCTCGCCTCGCGATTGGCTTCGACGCAGCACGAACGCCACGACCTGTCGGTGGCGACGCTGCACGTCCATCTCGACCACCAATCCTGCCTGGAGGTCGCGGTGTTGCGCGGCGCCACGGGGGACGTGCGCCATTTCTCGGAGCACGTCATGGCCGAGCGCGGCGTCCGCCACGGCCGCCTCGTGATCATCCCTGTCGACGTCGCCGCCGAGGCGCACGCCCACGGCGGCGACGCGCCGCACACCCATCCCCACGCCCATGTCCGCGAGGCGGGCTGAGGGGCGGGGCGCGGAGCTTCCGGAGAGCCGCAACCGGCGCCGGCCACGGCGCGCCGTTGCGCTGGCCGCTTGCTTGGCCTCCATTTCGAGTTCAACGGCTGGCGATAAGGGGATAAAGTCAGCCGCCGCCGCAATTCCCGGCGACCACGCCGCTCCGCCGCCGTACGCGGGACAGGATCGAGCCATGGAAGCGAAAGCCGTTCAATCCCTCGCTTCTTATCGCAGCTGCATCGAGCGGATCGAAGCGGCTTGGCCGGCGTTCCGGGCGACGCACGCGGATCGTCTGCGACATGGCGCCGAAAGCGAGAAGGTCGCCGAGGCCATCGTCGAGGACCTATTCACGCAAGTGCTCGACTGGGACAAAGGCGATCTGCTGTACCAGGTCGGCTACGCCGACATTGTGCTCAGCCGCAACCTCGCCAAGTACCTGGTCATCGAAGTGAAGCGGCCGGGGACGCTGTGGCCGGGCCGGAGGACCCTGGACGCCGCCGTCGCGCAGGCCCGGCGCTACGCGGACGAACAGAAGATCCGGGTTGTCGCCGCGACGGACGGCCGTTTCCTTTACGCCGCCGACATCGCGGCGGGAGGACTGACGGATCGGGTTCTCGTCGACCTCGCGGCGCTTTTGCCGCCGCACGGCCTGTGGCGCCTCAGCGTCCACGGCGTCTATCGCCCGTGCGACGCGCCGGCGCTCGACGCGCCGATCGCCGCCGAGGAGCTGGCGGCCGCGGCCGGCGACGACGCAGGTTCCGAGGCGCTTCTTCACCCCAAATACAAGCTGCCGGCGCCATGCTTCGCCTACGTCCCCGACGCCGGCCGGCCGGGGACGTGGAAGCTGCCCTATCGGCTCGCGAGCGGCGACATCGACGCCAAGCGCCTGCCGAAGGCGATCGAGGCGATGCTCAGCAATTACCGCGGCGCCAAGGTCGAAATTCCCGAGGCCGACGCCAAAGGCGTTCTGTTGCGGCTCGCCCAAGCGGCGGAAGCCGAGGGCCACATGCCGCCGCGCGCCATCGCGCCCGCGCCGATCTACCGGCAACTGGCGGTGGTGCTGGAGCAGCTAGGGATTGGCGAGGCGGGGGTGCCGCATCGATTAGGGGTTAAGTAATTAGCAATTACTTCAATTTGTTTGCGTTTCCGTTTGCTTGATTTTTTCTTCCAGTTCTAAGATTTCATCTTGCAACGCCTTCTTGCGGTTGTTTATGCTTGTGACATCGTTACTTTCTGATCCAATGCGCTTTCCGCTCGCATCCTCAAAGGCTAGCAAGGTCAAAGTCAGTAGTACCCCACTGACAGTTTCTTTCGGCACTTTGCCCCAATCACTGAACATGTTCGGAGTCAAGTCCAACGCTTTGACTTCTTTTGGTTCCAATCCGCCGGGAAATTCGTAATTGAAATCGGAATCTACCCACGGTATCGCTCTACCCGGCGTCTGGAGCTTTCCGTTAACGAAGATACGCTTTATTGGGATTGCACCGTTGTTCGCAATAGTAAACGAAATGTCTGGGTCATCGGAGTATAAGACCTTCTTAAAGTCGAAGTGCGGTTTTGTGATTTCGATCCGATCCAACAGCGCCTTTTGCTCCGCCTGCTTTTTTTCATCTGCATTTGCTTCAGCGTCAATGTCGTTGAGTGCGACTCTTGCCTTCTCCAGTTGGTCGTGATAGATGGCGAGCGCTGCGTCAATAGATTTCTTTCGCTCGTCCTGTGCTATAATGATAATCTCTTTAGCCGTGCGCCCATCAACTACTGCCCGTGCATTTTGAACAACCGCCTTGGCGCGATTTGCGCTCCAGCCGGTCTCCACCGCACTCTTCATACTAGCGACGCCTGCGCCCATGATTGCCTTTCCCAAAGCTGCGCCGGGTTCGTTTGAAGAAGGCCGGTAGCTCTTGGCCTCCAACTCGGGGCCGTAGAAGCCGACTTCCACAAGCACAATGTCCTTTAGCGCCGCGTCTAGTTTTTCCTTTTCAGCTTCGCTCATATTGCGAGTTACTGCGGCTAAAGAGGTCGTAAAATTATCTTCACTGTTGGCCTTGAGCTTCGGATCCTCAAAGCACCCTGAGAGGAACGAAATCATGACGATGGCTACGACGCGTTTCATGACTGAATGCCCCTCATTGAAATTACGAAATTACGCTGCCAGGCACCTATTTCCATTTTGATTACCGGGACAGGATTCCCCAATTTCGCGATCCGCAGTCAGCGCCGAACTTCCTCCTCCGGAGCCGCCTGCCCCTCTCCGTCACACTCCAATCCGTCGACCTTATGGAAGCATGAACTTCCGAAGTTTTGCAGTTGTCAATGGTCTTCGACCGCCGGAGGCGGCGCGCGAAACGCGCGCCATTGACAGCGTCAAATCTTCGGAAAAAAGAGGCTTCCATGAGATCGACGGCGCTCCCCGCCGAGCTGGCGTCGAGCAAAAAGGGAAATAGGCGTGTGTCAACGCAAACCGTAAACCGATCGGCGCGCCGGCGGCCGGCCGTCGAGGGACGCGCCGGTCGATCAGGCCGGCCACAGCCCGATTCGTCGATCGCGATCGCGCAACCATTGCAGCGCCGGAAGCGTCAGCAGCACCATCCACAGTTTCGCGACGACCTGGCCCGGCAGGAACTCGAGGCTGCCGAACGCCAGGCCGAGGAAGACCACGCTGTCGACCACCAGGCCGACGAGACTGCTGGCGAACGCGGCCCGGACCAGGCCTTTCTTTTGCAACGGCGTGTACACCGCCAGATCGGCCGTCTCCGACAGCGCGAAGGCGACGGTCGAGGCGACGACCAGGGCGGGCGGGGCGAACGTCGCCGACAGAGCGGCGCCGACCGCGATGGCGATCGCCGACCAGACGAGGCCGAGACGACGCTGCACCAGATCCCGCAAGATCAGCGCCAAGCCCGCGACCAACACGCCGCTCGGCGCGGAGAGGCCGGGCGCGACGGGAATCAGGCACGGCCCGTGCGCAACGCAGACCGCGCCGACGTTATTGATCAGCCAGTTGGCGAGGGGCACGCACGCGGCGAAGGCGACAAACAGAGCCGCCCCTTCCCGTCGTCGCCGCGCTTCAAGACATTCCTGCATCGCCGCTCGTCTCTTCGTCGATTGAGGATCGGCGTCGCTCCCACGCCGCGCCCGCCGTTCGCGCGCGAGGCGCGATCCGCCTCCAAGCCCCCCACCAATGGCGTCGCGCGCCATTAACAGCGTCGAAACTTCGGAAACAAGAGGCTTCCAGGAGCGACGGCGCTCCCTGCCAAACTGGCGCCGCCAATGATGCAATATACATGCCATTATAGTGAATAACATCGAGCGCAAGTCTGTTCGGCTCGCCGCGCCCCGTGGCGAAGGGACAGAAAATGGCGCCCAAGGTCATGAAATCTGGCCCCGCGGGACAGAAGCGGCGCCGTCATCGCGAGCGAAGCGTGGCGATCCAGCGGTCGAGGAGATTGCTACAGAGAGTCGCGGCGCTTGCGACATCCGCGAAGGCGCCCGACGCGCAAACAAGCAGGCGC
>Ga0326728_10008972_pt1 | contig 24382 bp, 21 predicted proteins | sample MB3enrmetagenome_FD_207602 | JGI IMG/M metagenome (GOLD analysis project Ga0326728, IMG submission 207602) | Lab enriched peat soil microbial communities from McLean, Ithaca, NY, United States - MB31MN | ecosystem: Environmental > Terrestrial > Soil > Wetlands > Peat | place: USA: New York... | reverse complement strand
GGAGTTGTTTATCGGTGGTGCCATCGTCTTTGTGCCTGCACTCATGGTGATGTTTCAGGGAGACCTGGGAACCGCGATCACGTTCTTCCCAATTTTTGCCGTTCTTTCCTGTTTGGCCGGCATTACAAAGAAGCATTTGATCGTTTTGCTCATGATCGCTGTAGCCGCCGCTCCGATTGCATGGTTTCTGATGCGCGGGTACCGGCAAGGACGGATAGAGACGGTATTCAATCCCGAAGGCGACGCACATCGCTTGGGTTACCAGACGATCCAATCCGAAATAGCGATCGGTTCGGGCAGGTTTTTGGGCAAAGGATTCAAACAGGGGTCTCAAGGACATTTGGGGTTTCTGCCGGCGCGTCATACTGATTTTGTGTTTGCGGTCTTTGCCGAGGAAAAGGGATTCGTGGGGAGCATGGTCGTCTTGGGCCTTTTCCTTTTCGTTGCACTGAGGCTATTTCGGACAGCTCGCGAGTCCAAAGATAAGCTTGGCTCTATGATCGTGATGGGAGTATTGGCGGTGCTGCTCTTCCATATGGTGATCAACATCGGAATGGTGGAGGGACTAGTCCCAATTATCGGAATTCCACTTCCTTTTGTGAGTGCTGGAGGATCCTCGTTGGTCTCCTATTTTGCAGCCATGGGCCTCTGCATGGGGATCCGGATGCGGCGCTACGTCAATTAACGATTTCGGATTGTGGATCTCCGATCGGTATTCGAGCGGATTTCTGCGTGAATCGGTGGATTCGAGAAAAAGTGGACATTGCCCGATTTCACTAGGCTTTCCAATCAGCAATCCGCGATGGAGAGTCTTGCATTCGACCAATAACCCATTTACCATAACTGGTTTGGGCCAGACTGGCGAAGAGGGCGGAAGTATTACGACGAGATATCAAGCTCTGGAACAGAGCTGTTGAAAAATAAAAATGACCGGTCGCGACTCGAATTGATCGAGTAACAGTCATCAAACGGATTGGATTTATTCGGGACATAAAGAGATCGCATCACAATAGATGCCTCGTTCCCAAAGTTGTTCCCGTAAGCGGGTTTACTAATTTTTTGATCGTTCGAATCATTGATCAGGAAAGGCCTGCAGGTAAAGCCGCAGGGTCCCGCTTTTCTCTCCTTCGCTTGCGCCCGGTCCAGATAAATTGGAGCATTCAATGATCAAAGAGATGATCGTTTCCAGTACAGCGCTGGAAACGAAGGTCGCTATCCTGGAAGACGACCAGCTGGCCGAACTCTATATTGAGAGGAACCGAAACCGCGGCATCCTGGCAAATACCTATAAAGGGAAAGTAACCAAAGTCCTTCCCGGAATGCAGTCCGCCTTTGTCAACATTGGCCTCGAAAAGGATGCTTTCCTTTACGTTTCCGACTTCGTGGAGGAAAGTGAGGAGTCCGACGAGGTTTTCACGGCGGTCGAAGAACAAGTCACTGCCCTGTCGGATCCGGAAGTGCAGGAACGACCGCAGCCGCGGCGGGACCGCAAGTCTGAGAGGAGCCGCTGGCGGGAGCGAAAAGAGCGCGCGGATGCAGCCCGTGTGCCCGCTGTGCGTCCCGTGGCCGAGGAATCCGATTCTCCTCCGGAGCACTGGGATATAAGCGCTGAAACCGAACGCGAGGTGGAGTCTCACCTCGAGTCCGATGCTCTCTATACGCCTGCCGATATCCCCGAACCGCCTGTATCGGCTGCTCCGGAACTCCCGTTTGAGACCCTTGAGCCTGAAAAGGCCGTTCCGTTCCCGGAAGAAGATGCGGCGCCGGAGCACCCGGAGTTACCCGAGACCCAGTCACTGGATTCCGCTTCGATAAGGGATGACGGCGAAAACCTGCCGTTTGCGGCTGACCAGGAAAATTCGAAGGCAGGATTCGCTCGCCGCCGGGGAGTCGCCGCACGGAGGAAACGCTACACGGCCGCCCGCCATACGAGTCGGGCAGAACACCAGTCCATAGACGACATGCTGAGGGAAGGACAAGAGGTATTGGTGCAGGTGGCCAAAGAACCGATCGGCAAAAAGGGAGCTCGGGTGACCAGCCACATCGCCCTGCCCGGCCGTTACCTTGTTTATATGCCTACGGTGGAGCACGTAGGCGTATCCCGGAAAATCGGTTCCGATACTGAGCGGATAAGGCTGAAGGATATTATTCTGAAGCATCGGGATCGTTTCCCGGGCGGAGTGATTGTGCGAACGGCCGCCGAAGAACACAGCGAAGAGGATCTGGTCAGCGATTTGGATTTTCTTGTCAGACTTTGGGAAGACATGCGAACGAAAGCGGAGAGAGTCTCCGCCCCGGCTTTGGTTCATGCCGAAATGAACCTGGTTCAACGGCTGCTGCGCGACCAGTTCTCTTTTGAATTTGCCGCTATACGGGTCGACGACGAAGTGGAGTACCAGCGGATCGTGGAGTTCGTCGACAAGATCTTTCCGAATCTTGTTCACCGGGTCAAGCTTTATACGAAGGAAAACTATATTTTCGATGAATACGGGATCACACCGGAAATTGACAAGCTTCTCCTGCCGAAAATCTGGCTGAAGTCCGGCGGTTATATCGTCATTAATCAGACGGAAGCTCTGGTCAGCATCGACATAAATACCGGCAAATTTGTGGGGCGGGGCAACAGCCTCGAGGAAACCATCACCCGGACCAACCTGGAAGCGGTTAAGGAAATCGTCCGCCAGATACGGCTAAGGGACCTTGGCGGGATCATCGTGATTGATTTCATCGATATGGACGAACGCAAAAATCGCAAGCGCGTGATGGAGGCGTTGTCCGAGGAGATCGCCCGGGATAAGGCGCCGAGCAAAATATTGGAGTTCAACGAGTTCGGGCTCGTGGCCATAACCCGCAAGAGAGTCAAGCAATCGCTGGAACGTACTCTTTGCCAGCCGTGTCCATACTGCACAGGTTCGGGAATGGTAAAATCGGTGGCCACCACCTGCTACAGCATCTACCACGAAATTGAGAAAATGCGTGATTTCGTCGATGAGCGTTCGGAATTAATGGTGCGGGTGCATCCGGATGTCGCGCGGGCTTTGCGCGAGTCGGAATCCATCGTGATTAACGAGATCCGGCACGTGTTGAAGCGAGACATCATCATAAAGGCCGACCCGACCCTCCACATCGAGCACTTTAACATTGTCACCTAGCAGTCGGTTGTCGGTTTTTGCCCAGTATTGAATTCGCTTTTTTCAAGCTTGCATGCCGGCTGGATGTTGGTTTCTGCCGGCGGCTGCTGAACCTCAACGGCCTTACTGTCGACTACCGACCGTTTTTTTTGGCTTCTTCCCACAGCTCGTCCATCTCGGCAAGCGAAGCGTCCTTCAATTCGCGGCCCTGGCGCTTGATTGCCGATTCCAGGTACCGGAAACGGTGCTCGAATTTTCGGTTGCTGCGCTCCAGCGCTGTTTCCGGATCAATCCCCAGGAAACGGGCAACGTTTGCCGCTACGAAAAGCAGGTCGCCCACTTCATCCGCAACCTGCGCGGAGTCTCGCCTGGCCTGAGCCTCGAGCAGCTCTGAGGTTTCTTCCGCCATTTTTGCCAGAATGTCCTTCAGGTGAGCCCAATCAAAGCCGACCCTGGAGGCTTTGGCGGTCAGCTGGTGAGCTCGATGCAGGGCGGGCAGCTTGGAGGGGATCCCATCCAGGAGCGACCTCTCGGATTCCGGACGTGAAGACGACTGGATCCCTTTTTCCGCCGCCTTGATGTCTTCCCAGTTCTTGAGCACATCCCCGGCGGTTTTAAGATCCGCATTCCCAAAAATATGAGGATGCCTGCGCACCATCTTCTCGTGGGAGCGGTCAATGACGTCCGCGAGATCGAATTCCTTTTTCTCACGAGCGATTTGGGCGTGGAAAATAACCTGGAACAGCAAATCCCCCAATTCCTCTTTCAACTCGGCCGGATCGTCAGCATCAAGCGCGTCAAGTACTTCGTAAGCCTCCTCGATCAGCATGGGTTTCAATGTCTCACGGGTCTGTTCCTTATCCCAGGGACACCCGTTCTCGCCCCGCAGCCGCTCAACAAGACTTACAAGCTTCTCTATATCAGCATGTCTCTTTTCCATGGTTTTGATATAGTACCAGCCCATGACGCCTATAGAAACGCAGGAAATGAAGCCGGGCAATCATTGGCACAAGGGAATGATGCTGTTGCCGATCGTTCTTGCGGCGGTTGTTTATTTTGTTTCGACTACGCACCGCGGCGTCATCGATTATGACGAGGGATATTATGCCCAGGCTGCAAAAGGCATGGCCGAGAGCGGTGATTGGGTAACGCCATATGTGAATGGGGTTCGGTTTCTCGAAAAACCGCCGCTTCTATACTGGCTGACGGCTGCCAGCTTCAAGGCCTTTGGAATCAACGAGTTTGCCCTTCGGCTTCCAACGGCGCTTGCCGTAATCGCACTTGTCTGGGTAGTCATGCTGATCGCCCGGCGGGTCGCCGATGCACGGACGGCGTTCATCGCCGGGCTGAGCACCGCTTTCTCCACGGGGACGTACATTTTTACGCGCGAGACGCTCCACGATATCTGGCTCGTGTTATTCGTGGCTCTCGCGATGTATGCATTTATCGACTGGCATCTGGATCCCCGACATTCCCGGTGCAAGGCCTTGCTTTTCTATGCGGCGACTGCAGGCGCCGTGATGTGCAAGAGCCTGATCGGCGTTGTTTTTCCACTGGGTATTGTTGTCGTCTTTTTCCTTCTCTCGCGCGAGATGCCCAGGTGGCGGACGCTTCACGTGTTGCCCGGCCTGACTCTGTTCCTTGCATTCACGGTGCCCTGGCACTGGCTCGCAGCCGTTCGGAACAGCGGTTTTCTCTATTTTTTCTTTGTGGGCGAGCAATTCCTGCGCTTTTTCGGGCATCGCGAACCACCCGTTCTCTGGTCCCTTCCACTTCTCACCTTTTGGGCGCTCATCCTTGTCTGGCTGTTTCCCTGGACGGCATTTCTGCCGGCGGCGATCGCCGAGAGTCGCAAATCGGATGACCCCCGTCAGCGTACCCTTTTTAGACTGGCATTGGCGTGGGCCGGCGTCATTCTGGGTTTTTTCTCCATCTCAAACAGATTGGAGCATTACGCCTTTCCGGCGCTTCCGGCGCTCTCGCTGCTTATAGCAGGTACTCTGGCTAAGAGCCAAAGCAAGCGGGTGCTGTGGGCGTTTCGCGGATTGGCTGTTTTGGGAATTGCCGCCCTGTTGATCGGAATCGGCGTGAGTGTCTGGTTCATGACCGGACATGGAATTCACTCCGGATCAACCGGTCCCACGGACCGGCTTGCTGAGACGGATTTCAGCATTATGGCGGAAATACCTCAGGCGACCCTATCCAACCTGATCAAGCCCGCGGCGGCAACGGTCATTTTTATCGCAGTCGGTTTTTTTGCCGCTTTGTGGTTCGAGACACGTCACCGGAGGGTTCAGGCCGTGATCTGCGTCTCAGCCGTGATGATGGCAATTTGCGGCGCCATTCACTGGAGTTTTGGAATCTGCGAGGATCTGATCTCCTCCAAGAGGTTCGCGATGGCGATTGCGCGGGAGGCACGGCCCGGCGATCGTCTCGTGGTCCTGGATGACTACGAATCGGCCAACTCGATCAACTTCTATGAACCTTTGCCGGTCGAGGTCTGTGACGGAATCGCTTATGCGCTCATTCCCGGGATGAAATACCCCGATGCGCCAAAGCTTGTGATGACGCGGCAGGAGTTTAAGACAGCCTGGTTTTCAGCCCGCCGGGTCTTTGCCCTTGTGCCGGAAAGCAAGATGGCCGAATTGGATCCTGGGGGTATCGAAATTATGAAACTCATTCATCGCGTGCTGATTCGGAATCACTGAGGGGAAAGCGTTCAGCGATCAGCTTTCAGCGTGATAAGATATCACCTATGTTTCCAGACAAGCCGCTGGTTATTATCCCGACCTACAAAGAGCGCGACAATATCGTCCACCTCATCCCCGCAATCCTGGAGATTGATGACCGGCTGCACATCCTGATCGTCGATGATGCCAGCCCCGACGATACGGCCGGCGCGGTGGTCGATCTGCAGAAAGACGGTTATGCCCAGCGCCTGTTCCTCAGCTCACGCTCCGCAAAGCTCGGCCTAGGTAATGCCTATGTGCATGGCTTCACCTGGGGCCTTGCCAAAGGCTATGAATTCCTGATTCAAATGGATGCAGACTGGAGCCATCCTCCAAAATATCTGAGCACGATGCTTCAGCTGGCCGGGAACGCCGATTTTGTGGTCGGTTCGCGCTATATGTCGGGTGGCGGCACTCTTAATTGGAGCGCAGGAAGGCAGATTCTCTCAAAATTCGGCACGCTTTACTCGCGCACCGTTCTGGGGTCCTGCTTCACCGATTTTACCGGGGGATTTAACGGTTGGGCAGCCAGGGTGCTGAGCGCCGTGGGGTTGGATGCTCTTAGAAGCAACGGGTACGGTTTTCAAATCGAACTCAAGTACCGGGCCGACAAACTCGGGTTCAAACATCTCGATTTCCCTTTCATTTTTGACGAGCGGCGTGCCGGCAAAAGTAAAATGTCGACCTCGATCGCGCTTGAGGCTTTCTGGCGCGTATGGCAGATCAGGCTGACGCATAAAAGACAGTGAGCACGAAAAACACGAAACATCTTTGAAAATTTCGTGAACTTCGTGTCCCAACTTTGTACTGATCCCTGATTTACTTCCACCGCTTCTTGGGAGAAGGCAACGACAGAAGGCCGCAGCACGCGGTGACAGTCAGCCGCTAGCTCCGCCATAGGACGACATCGTGGCGTTTCGCGAAGAGTGTGGGCTGTTTTTGGGTCAACTGATTCAAGAGCATAGCTTCTGATCCGTTGATGGACGTCCTGAATGCGGTCAGAGCGCTAGCCGGATTCTCCTAGCCAAACGCAGTTTCCCGGTGGACATAACGCCTCGCTTACCAGAACTGAAATCGCTGAATTCGACGGACTGGATTGCAGCTCAGAACCTAAGGCGGCTTAGTACTCGAATCCTGAATAGCGGTACGTTACCGTAATGAAAAATTCGAGTACTAAGCTCATTGATCCGCTTCCTCGATCCCGTTAACCAACCACCTCTTTCAACGCATGCAGCACCTGTTGTGCTTCCTCCTCCTGCATGCCGGGAAAAACAGGCAGGCAGATGTGCCTGGAACACAGATCTTCTGAGATCGGCAATGGGCCGGCCGCGAATTTCTCAAATACTGGCTGCTTGTGAAGCGGCTCTTCGTAGACCTCTCCGGCCAGCGAAACACCGTATTTTTCTCTGAGAAGCGTCTTCAGCTCTTTGCGATCCCGCCTCTCCCGCAGAACGGCGATGTATTTGTAATAGTTGCAGAAGCCGTCAGCGGGAACTGGCAGTGCATATAAGTTCCTGAATTCGCTCAGTCCCTTGTCGTAGATTTCGGCCATCGCCCTCCGGTCAGCGATCATTTTTGGCAGGCGGTTCAGGTGCCTTAGCCCAATGATGGCATGGGGTTCAGACATGCGCCAGTTGTAGCCCATGCGGATATGCGAATTTATTGTGAAACTCGCCTTTCCCTGGTCCCGATAAATTCTGGCTTCCTCCGCAATATGAGCGTCATTCGTTATGATCATGCCACCTTCGGCTGAAGTCATGACCTTGGTCGGGTAAAAACTGAACGAGCTTCCGATACCAAAAGCGCCGGCACTGATGGATCGATACGAGGAACCGTGAGCGTGGGCTGCATCCTCGATAAGCCAGATCCCTTTCTGCCGGGCTAATTCCACCAGAGCGGGCATCTGCGAAGAAACAATTCCTCCAATATGCACAACCACCATTACGGCTGTTTTCGAACTCAGGCTCTTGGCCGCGACTTCCGGCCGAATGGCGAAGCCATCCGGATCCATGTCGATGAGCACTGGTATCCCGCCCGCGTGCACCACGGCCGCGGCAGTGGCGAAAAACGTATTGGTCGGGACGAGTACCTCCTTCCCCTCCACATCCAGTGAACGCAGCAGTATTTCCAACGCGCTCGTTCCGCTGTTGACGGCGACTGCATGGCGCACTCCACAAAACCGCGCAAATTTCTTTTCAAACTCTTCTCCGTACTTGCCGAGCGTCAACTGGCCGGTTTCAAGAACCTCCTGAATTCGTTCGGCAATCCATGCTCTGTCTTCCGGCAGGAATTGAATTTTTGCAGCAGGAACCCTTATCATCGCGATCCTTTCCTATTCATTTCAGATTCCAAGTTCCTGATTGCTGACGAAAGCCGGTAGATGCTCTTCCCTCAGGAATCAGGAATTCGAAACCAGGAATCGTCAGTCGCCACCGCCACGGGCGATCAGCACAACTCCGATGACAACCAGGACAATCCCCATCCATCGCATCGGGGGTACGCTTTCTTTGAGAAGCGTGATGGCCAAAATCGCAGCGAAACCGTACTCGATGGCACTCATCGGCAATGCCACGGTCACTCCTGTCCAGGAGAGAGCTGCCAGAAAAAGAAAATAGAAAATGGCATTTAGGACCGTTCCGGCGATCACGTATGGGTTGCACAGGGCGTGCCAGAAATAAATGATCAGCGGCCAGGGAGCGTAGTTTTCCAAGCTGCCGACCTGCAACATCCCGCGCCTGACCAGGATTTGGCCATAGGCGGCTGAGCCGGCCGCAATGGTCATGGCTACAACCACTCGCAGCATCTTTCCCTCCGAAAAGAATGGGTTGGACCACCGCCGAGGCGCAAGGGATGCAGAGGATGCAAAGAAAAATTTAACTACCCCTGGGTACCTTTGTGTTCCTTGCGCCTTGACAGTTGCCGGTCAACTCCTCCCATGGACAAAGCCTAAAGATCGCTGAAAGTTATTCGCCCGACTCCTGCCGTCTGCAGTTCCCGAATCAGCGATTCGCTTGTGAGTGCCCTGAACTCTTCCTCGTGCCGATAAAACGGCATTGTCTGATCGATTTCGACACAGCGGCGCGTCGCCGGGTGAAAGCAAAGCTCCGTAATTCCGCTCGGAAGATTCCTGATTATCCTGAGCGTCAACTCCGTCGTCATGGAACCGCCATCCGCCATTCCGAAAAGGAAGTCGTTAAATTTTATGTTCGCCCGGCGAAGCCTGTGCTTCATCAGCGCCATCCATGGAAGCAGAAGCGTCCAGGAGGTCAGCCTGGGTCCCAGTGATTTCCTGGACGCTTTCCATGACAGCACCGGAGGCTCGTTGGGCAATCGCACGGCCCTTAAACCGTATTCCTTTCCCACCTGCAGCAGGAGTCTCAACACCGTTGGGTGAAAATGCATGTGATTGTGCGCATTCACGTGATCCAGCGCAAGTCCTGCTTCGCAGAACGCCTCGAATTGTGCGCGGATTTCGGCTTCAAGCTGTTTCCTGATGCCGGGATAAAAGAAAAACCTGAAACCTGCCCGTGCAAGATGCGTCGAGAAGGCTCCATCCGGACCCACAAGATCGGGTATTCTCCGGGGCTCGAGAACCGGCCTGCCTTCAACGAGAGTCAAATGGAGTCCCACCCTGAGTGATGGGCATTGCCTGGCTCGCTCCACTGCATCCCGGCAGAACTCCGCTCCGACCATGAGGCTTGCGGTCGTGAGAATTCCTTTCCGGTGCGCTTCCAGGACAGCTTCGTTGACAGGCAACGCAAGACCGAAATCATCTCCAGTCACTATAACTTTATTCAAACCGGGCCTTTCACGGCGGCATATAAACCTTGAATTTTTCTTCGGATCAATCGCAATGGGGGGCCTGGGCAATGAGACGCCCATCTCTGGTAAGAACGAAGCTTGTTCCTCGCCATACAGTTGTGCGTTTGGTGAAGGCGAGAAGCCAGGTTACCAGGGAGGCGATATCCCGAAAGATCAGCAGCCCAAGGCTGCGTAAACCCTCACGATCGCGCAGTCCCCAGCCAAGGATGATCGCGGCGGACGCCGTCCTCACGACAAAGACTCCTGCCGTTACATATAATCCAATCGCATCTCCCATCCGGGCGATTGCAAAAAGCAGGGCAAATGGAACGGAGCGGATAAGAGCTGTCGAAAAAAAAGCAAACGGTCGGGCGGCCCGTGTGTTCTGGTCCCAATAGACCTGATGATCCCACCATTGGCCAGGGCTCTTGAGATCGACAATGGTGTCAACGAAGTATGGAACGATGGCGATTTTTTTGCCCAACAGCCAAATACGTCTTCCCATCTCATAATCTTCGACCAGGTAATCGGACAGAGCCTCGAGTCCTCCCACCTGCTCCAAAGTCGAGCGGTGCAGTGCCGCCGACGCGCCCAGGCAAAACTTCGACGCTCCGCTGATGTGGGCGAAAAGAACATTTGCCATGAAGTCGGCGTTCAGGGTCAATAGCTCCATTTTTTCGAACCATCTCCCGGCGCCCGCGGCCTTATACAATGTGCAGGCGCAGCCTACCTTCGGATCGCTCAGGGGAGAGACGATAATCTTCAGATAATCCGGTTTCAAAAAGACATCGCTGTCGCTGATGACCAGGAGGTCGTGGCGCGCGTGCCGCAGCCCTCCGATCATATTGTTGATCTTCCCGTTGGTGCCGGCGCGGCAGTTCTCCACAGCGACGGTGACGCGCCCGGGTCCGAACTCCTGCTGAATCTCCCTCAGTAATGGGATTGCGGGATCATCCGGTTCCTGAACTGAAAATACAACCTGGAACTCGGGATAATCCTGGATGCAAGTGCTGCGCAGGTTCTCGCGTTGGTTCTTCTCCAAGCCATGGACGGGCTTCAAAACCGTAACAGGTGGCCAGGAGTGGAGCGCAGGTTTGTGATATCTGGTTGAGCGGATTCGAAACCGGCTCACGGCAAGGACGCACAGAATGGCGTACACGGAACCGCCGATCGCCGGGATGAAAAAAATCCACTCTAAAGTTTGTCTTACCAAGATCGACATCGAATTCATCAGTCTCCGAGGACCTCGAAACCCAAGTTCCGAAAAGTACCGGCTAAATCCGGATAACCTGTGCCTAAATCAACCGTGAAATGGCGGAATTCAAGTCGCAATGGGGTTGCATTGCGAAGACGGTCGAAACCGGCGGCCGCCTGATCAGCCGCAGCGGTCCCAAGAGCTCGCAGTTCCGCATCTTTTTTCAGAATGTCGAAACCCTGCAGAAGTACCGAGGTTGCCGCCTCCAACCCACGAGTCCCTTCTCTGGGCTGGATACGCCTGTTTGGGGGATATACCGAATCCGAAAGCCCGGAGGATGGGATTCCCCAAAACCTGCTCAGTTCCTCACGGGCCATTTCGGTGGCCCTGACTTTCCCGTCCAGTGCAACCCCTGCAATGTGGGGGGTCCCGATATCAACACGCTCCAGGAGCGAGTAATCGATTTCAGGTTCACCCTCCCAGACGTCCAGAATCGCACCTGAGATCCTATGCTCCCGCAAAGCGGCTTTCACCTCACGGCTATCAAATACTCCGCCCCGTGAAGAATTGATGAGGAATTGGTCCGGAGACAACCGATCCAGCGTCTCTCGATTGATCATGTGCCACGTCGGGTAGCATCCACCTGTGGAAAGAGGCACATGGAAAGTCAGGATATCAGCCCCAAGAACATCCTCCAGGTTCCGGTATCGGGTGTCCCCGGTGGATTCTCGAAGCGGCGGATCACACAAGCAGACTTCCATTCCCAGGGCTTCAGCTTTTTTCGCCACCCGGGATCCCACCTTGCCCACGCCTATGACCGCGAGCGATTTTCGTTTCAGGTCCCAACCTCTCCTGGAAGCGATGATGTGCAGAACTGTGACGATGTATTCGGAAACGGAATCGGCGTTGCATCCCGCGGCGTAGGCAAAACGAATTCCGCGGTTCCTCAAATAGCCTTGGTCTATATGATCTATGCCGGCGCTCGCTCCGGCTATAAACCGGACGGAGGTTCCATCCAGAAGCGGGGCATGGATCGGTGTGACTGCACGGACAATCAGCGCATCAACGTCACGAATGTCGTCCGCGTTCAGATCTCTTCCGGAGAAAAGGCGAATCTGGCCGAACGGCGAAAACGCCTTTTCCCAATACGGTATGTCTTCATCAACCGCGATGATCATCCAATCCCCGAAAATCTTATATTGCAGTCATTTTATATCAAAATCAAACTTTTAACGGGTTCACAGTTCCCGGTTCGCTTGGTCTCCTGGTTTTATTCAAATGCAAAACCGGGAGCTCTGAACTGAGAACCCTAAAACGCGAAACGGTGTTATGATGATGGCCATGAGCTGGTTTAAGAAAGAAAAAGGTCCGATTGCCAATACCAAAGAGGAAGACAAGACGGTACGGACCGAAGGATTGTTCACGAAGTGCAACGGATGCCAAGCCTTTGTCTGGAAAAAGGATCTGGAAGCAAACCGTAAGGTCTGCCCGAAATGCGCCCACCATTTCCGACTGAACGCGACGGAGCGGCTCGAGATGCTCTTTGATGGCAGCTCGTATCAGGTTTTGGACAATCATTTGGTCTCTCCAGACCCGCTGAAATTTGTGGACCGGGAACCTTACGGGCAGAAACTCGCCGCGGCCAGGAGTGCAACGGGTCTCAATGACGCACTGGTTAATGCTCGTGGTACTCTTGGCGGCTGTCCTGCCTTGATCTCCGCCATGGAATACAACTTTATTGGTGGTTCGATGGGATCGGTTGTCGGCGAAATGATTACGCTGGCGGTCGAGAGGGCAGTGGAGGGGGAAACGCCGCTCATTATCGTTTCCGCGTCGGGGGGGGCCCGCATGCACGAAGGGACACTGTCTCTCATGCAGATGGGCAAGGTGAGCGCCGCACTTGCACAAATGGACGAAGCGCGTGTCCCTTTCATCTCAATTCTGACGGACCCAACGACAGGCGGGGTTACCGCAAGCTATGCCATGCTGGGCGATTTAAACATCGCGGAACCTGGGGCCTTGATTGGATTTGCCGGGCCGAGGGTTATCGAGCAGACGATACGCCAGAAACTTCCCAAAGGTTTTCAGCGTTCCGAATTCCTGCTTCACCACGGAATGCTGGACGCCATTGTCGACCGGAGGGATCTGCGAAAATACCTCACCAATGCCCTGAATTTTTTCAAACACTAATTGGTTCGAGATTCAATTTTCGAGATTCGAGATTAAAAACCAATGATCCCCTTTTAATCTCGAATCTCGAATCTCGAATTAGCCGGCGGTTGTCTGAATCGGTGCTGCCAGCCGGAGTTCGAGCTCTGCAACTTTCCGTTCCAATTCTGTCAACCTGGCTGGATCAGCAGAATCGCCCTTTGGACCGGCTGGTCCAACCGGTCCGGGAATTCCTGCAGGGCCAGCTGGTCCGGGGACTCCCCGAGCCCCTGCCGGCCCGGGAATGGGGGCCCTGTTCTCCAGCGCTCGAATGCGGGAACTTAGCTTTTGCATCTGACTGGCAATCAAGTCGGCGTTGCTTTTCGCCGCACTCTTTCGGGCGGGTTTCTTTTTTGCGGCGGGTGCTTTCTTCTTTTTGCTGGGTTTTGCCTTTGTTGCCATCGCTGCCTCCCTGTCAACAGTGTGGTTCAATGACTTCGGTTTAAGGTGAAGGGGTAGAGTCCGACTACTAAAATAACGAAACCAACGAGTTGTCAATGAAAATCAGTCGGCAGCGACAGGCTGATGCAGAAAGTACCCAGCCATGAAAAAAGAGGCTTTACCAACGAACAGGAAATAGCGACGACTACAAGAGATCTTCCTCGCCCAGGATTTCGATCCCTAACTCTCTCGCTTTATTCAACTTACTCCCCGGATTGCTGCCGGCGACGACATAATCGGTTTTTCCTGAAACGCTCGATGTGGTTATGCCACCAAGCCTGCGAATCTGCTCCTCCATCTCAGCTCGGCTGAAATGCGTCATTGTTCCGGTAACCACAAAAGTTTTTCCGGCAAACCTGGACCGGTTCGATGGCCTCTGGGCCGGTGTGTCATCAGACATTTTCAGGCCGTGCTTTTCGAGGGTTCGGATGGTTTCGATTCCCGCGTCGCTTCTAAAAAACTCGTACACGCTTCCGGCCACAATCGGACCCACACCCTGGATCTGAGCCAGGCGTTCTTCTGAAGCGGACATCAATTCGCGGACGTTGTCGAATTCAGCCGCGAGCAGCCGGGCATTGCGCTCTCCTACGTGCCGGATTCCGAGAGCAGTCAGCAGCCTCGACAGCCCGCGGCTTTTGCTCGCCTGAATGCCTTGAATCAGGTTCTGAGCGGATTTCTTCCCCATGCGCTCCAGTCCTTCGAGCCGCTCCGCAGTCAATCCGTAGATGTCCGGCAGGGATTCAACCATACCCTGATCCACAAGTTGGTCGATCAGCGCCGGCCCTAGCCCTTCTATGTCCATCGCACGTCTCGAAGCGAAAAACCGGAGCCGTTCCTTGAGCTGGGCGGGACAGGAGGGATTCAGACAGCGGATGTATGCGCCTCCTTCATCGCGTCCCACATTTGCTGTGCAGACAGGACATTTTTCCGGAAAATGAAAACACTTCTCCGAGCCGGACCTTTTCTCCAACTCCACCCGTACGACATGCGGAATTATTTTTCCCGCTTTTTCGACGATGACGCTGTCGCCAATGCGGATGTCTTTGCGTGCGATTTCGTCCGCATTGTGCAAGCTCACTCTGGAAACTTTTGTGCCGGCAATCTCGACAGTTTGAAGCTCGGCTACAGGCGTCAGAGTGCCGGTTTTCCCGACCTGAACGTGGATGTCCAGGATCCGGGTGCTCGATTGCCATAACTCCACTTTGTATGCGATCACCCAACGCGGGGATTTGCTTGTGGCGCCCAACTGGTCTCGTTGAGCGAAGCTGTTGATTTTGATCACAAGTCCGTCGGTCTCGTAGTCAAGATCCCTGCGGGATTCCAGCGTTTCATTGCAGTACCTCAGGGCGTCTTCGATGGAGTCGAATGGTTGACTGTGAGGCACAACAGGGATACCGAAGCTCCGGATCAGTTCAAGAAAGCCGTGATGGGTAGTCTCGCTGATACCTCTTAACTGTCCTTCGCTATGTGAGAAAAATCGGAGCATGCGTTGGCCGCTTTGGCGGGGGTCGAGGAGTTTCAGGCTTCCTGCGGCTGCATTCCGGCAATTGGCGAACACCCGTTCCCCTCGCTCGGACTGAAGCTTGTTCAGCCGCGAAAGTTCCGTGTTGGTCATGTAGACCTCACCACGAATCTCCAAAAGAGCTGGAGTCTTTCCCTTTGGCGGCATCAACCGGAGAGGAATGTCTCGAACCGTGCGCAAATTATGGGTAATATCGTCCCCGCGAGACCCATCTCCGCGCGTCACGCCGAGCGTGAAACGGCCGTTTTCATACAGCAGGGATGCGGAGACACCGTCTATTTTGTGCTCGACAACGTATTGCGGCTTCTCATCCTCAAGCCAGCGCCGTATGCGGGCATCAAACTCCCGGACCTCTTCTTCGTTGTAGGTGTTCTCGATGGAAAGCATCGGCACCCGGTGCGCCACCTGCCGGAATCCTTCAACTGGCTGACCGCCGACTCGCTGGGTCGGGCTGTCTGGAGTGACGAGTTCCGGGTTCGCGGATTCGAGATCCTGCAGTTCCTTCATGAGCCTGTCGAATTCAAGGTCGCTGATCTCAGGATTGTCCTCTATGTAATACCTGTAATTGTGGTATTCGATTTTCCTTCGCAACGCTTCTATTCGATTCTCCACGGCGTCAGTCATGCAAAACCTCGATCCTGGTTCTTGTCCTGCAATACAATCTTCAATAATTTTACTGTCAACCGGGGCATCGGCGATACTAGAATGAGTAAACAGAATTGGCGAGCGGAGCAATCCTCTTTCGAGGGTTTTTCCCGCAGTCTATTCGAAATGGAGATTGGAAAATGATTGGAGACGAATTCGAGCAGCACGGAACGCCAGCCCAAAAAGCCCCCGTTGTCCCCCAGACCTTGCATGCAACTGGGCCGGAACTCAACCCAGGTGAAATCATAATGGAACCGCTCATGGATCCCGAAAAGCTTTCGCTCGAGATCGAGCGCTTTTCAGGGCTCAGTGCAGAATTGAGCGAACTTTTGTCTCGTCTCAGGCTGGAAATTCAAAACTCCGCAGAACAGCTGAGCCGGATCCGGTCCGCTGTGGATGCCAAGAAAGGAGAGCTGAAAACCCTCCATGATATCGAGGCATCAGCGGTCGCTTTGGAACGCCTTATCCAAGATCAACGGCAACAGAGAGAGAGCTTCGAGCGTTCGATGACGGACCAGCGCGCCATGTGGGAAGAGGAAAAGGCAGAGCGAACACGGCAAGAAAAGGAATATCTGGAGAATCTGCTGATCTCCCGCGAGCGAGACGAGGAAGACTACAGGCAAGCGTGGGCAGCGGAAAAACTGAAGGCGCAACAGCAGCTCGAGGAGGAGCTCAGAGTCGTTCAGCAGGAGGGGCTCCAAAGACAGCAGGCGCTGGAGAAGGATTTGTTGGAACGGGAACTGACCTTGAGGGAGAAAGAGCTGGAATGGGTTCAACTCATTCAGGAGCTGGAGCAATTCATGTCAAAACTCACGCGCCGAGCCCAAGCCCACCACGCCTCTTACTCCGGGCCCGTTCATGGGGAAGCTGCCGCAAATTCGTCCCCTCGCGAGGCTTTAGCTCCCGAGGGGTCGCTCTCATCTTAGAAGGGAATGCTGGTGCCCCAAAGCCGGAGAATCGAAAATCTGGATGCGAAAGGCTAGCGGGAGTTTACAGGGAACGAGACCGCGATCACGCCTCCTCTTCTGATAAGTCCTTTCTTTTCACCGCACTGAATCGATCCGGTAGTGTTCGGGCATGGTATTCCCCTATATCGCGCCCAGTTGCAGCTTCTGGCCTTGTGGAAGGGAAAGAAACTGGTCAGTCAGCGTTTGTTGTCCCATGACTCCGCGAATTTCTACACCTTTGCGGCCTCGACGAATGGGCGCAATACGATTGCTCAGCGCGGCCACAACAAGCAGGGTCGGCACAATCTGCGGCAAGCAGGGTTGTCCTGTGTCCTGGATGGCATCTATGGTTTATCGCTCTGCCATCATGTTTATCCGGCGAATGTACCCGACACGGAAGAGTTCGCTAATTCGATGCCCCGGTTGCTGCGTTTTCTTGATGATAATCAGATTGCGCGCGAGACGGTCACGCTGGTATTCGACAAAGGCTCGGCGGCACTTTATAGCACGCTCGCTCTGGATCAATCAGGCGTGGGCTGGATCTCGGCCTTACCCTGGAATCGGGCGCCGCCGGAGTTCCGGGAGATGCCGCTCGAGAAACTGAAGCACTTCACCAGCGATCAGCCTGGCGTGCAGGCCGCAGGCGCGAAACTTCTGGTCCACGGCAAAGAACGTCTTTGCGTCCTAAAGTATTCCGCACCGTTTCTGAGTGAACAGATTCACAGCCTGAGCACCAGCCTTGCCAAGATCAGCCAATCGTTGCGCCGGCTCTCGATGGAACTCGCTCAGCCGGATCGCATGTTGAAGGAAGTCCACATCCGCAACAAGATCGGGCGGTGGTTATCGTCGGCCCAATTCCTTGATGAACTGGTTCGCTATGAACTCAAGCGTGAAGGTGTCAGTGGCGGCTTCAGTTCGATGTTGATTCCTCGGCTTTCAGCCGGCTGATAACGCAGCGCCTCGGCAGGACGGTTCTAATGACAAACCGAATGGACTGGACTGAAGAGCAGGTTGTCGAAGCTTATGGAGGTCGACAGCAAGTTGAGAAAGTCTTCCGCGGCCTCAAAGACGGGGACTGGCTTGGTTGGGGCCCAATGGATCACTGGACCGACAGCAAGATACGAGTCCACGCTTTCTACTGCATGCTCGGCATCTCACTTCTTAACTATCTCCACGCTCAGGCGCTCCGCGTGTGTTCCCGGATTGCAGTGCAACAGATGAAATCTGGGCTCGAGGGGATCTACGAATTTGCCCTGCTTTACCCACCACAGGGAGAAAAAGGACCACACAGAACAGCAACGGTCCAGAGTAAACAAACATTCACGCAGCAGATACTATCCGAAGCCCCCGGGCTTCACGCGTTAAGCCCAGCCCAAGTGGGCAAGACGAAGTCCCGCCGGTAACCCACTCTCAATGTGCTACTTACCCCTGATCACGCTCTCGTTCCCGGTAAACTCCCGCCAGGAGCCTCGGTCGCCGCGGACGTCGCCGGCTGCCTTCCATGTGCAAATTCAACAAACGGTTTGAGACGGCTAACCCCCAAATTCCGGATTCTGGCTTCTGACTGCTGACTTATGCAATTTCCTGATCCAACACCATAGCGCGAGTCCAATGGTGGCGCCGATCGTGTCGATGCATACGTCGTCTATGGACGCAGTGCGCCCCGGAGTGAATCTCTGGTGAAACTCGTCTGAAGCCGCGTAGATCGAAGCCAGGCAAACGGCTTGGATGAACTGTGACTTCGTCATTCTCTTGCCTTTATTCAGCGCGTGAAAATAAGCCGAGGCCAGAAGGGCATAGCCCAACATATGGCCTCCCTTCTTGACCAAAAAATCCCAGGCGCCGAATGTTGGCAAATCCGAACCGGGGGTTGCGGATGCCCTATAGATGATAGCCATAACGAGAATTGCCGGTCCCCAGCGCCAGATCCAAGCCTTCACTCGAGTCTCCCTTCCAATTTACGATTGGCAAACAATAAAGCAAGGTGATTGGGCTCTCAGATCATCAATCGCCAGTTAGTATGACACACTCTCGATCTAAATTCACAAGGCGCTCAGAAGTTCGGGCCGTGGTCTAAAAGAACTTGAGTGTTGAGGCCGGACGCGGTAGTGTCTTCTCTTTGGGAACGATCGTGAAGACGAATCAGAACGGCTGGAATTTGCGCTCGCCGCTCCTGTCCCGTTATGCCTTGACATGCCGGAAGTCGGACGTTTAAGATGGCTAACGAATCGGAGTAAACGATGTCCAGTCTTGTTGATGCCGCCTGATGAAGATAATAGCCAACGAGATTGACGTAATCATAAGCAGCGCCCTGGACAACCTCGATCTGATCCAGACCCTTACCGATTGCATCACGAGTTTTATGTGCTTCGACGAGGATTCTGCGCATTGGATCGGAATGTCGGTTCGCGAGGCGGTGACGAATGCGGTTCAGCACGGAAACAAGCTGGATCTGAGCAAGAAAGTCGATATCTGCTTCGAAGTCTCACCGGATCAACTCTCTATTTCCGTAAAGGACCAGGGCAATGGGTTTCGGGTCGAGGAACTCCCGAATCCGCTGGACAGGGCCAATCTGCTGAAACCCAGCGGGCGAGGGATCTTTTATATCCGTACCTTCATGGACGAAGTTGAGTTCAGATCTCTCTCTCAGGGCGGCATGGAAGTGCATATGGTGAAGAGGATTCCTTCAAACTAAGGAGACTAGATATGAAGATTGAAGCACGCACTATTGGGGATGTGACCGTATTGGATTGCAGCGGAAAGATCACGCTGGGAGAGGGCACGATGACTGTCCGCAACACAGTGCGCGATATCCTGAAAGCCAACGGGAAGAAGATCATTCTTAATCTCGCCGATGTGAATTATATCGACAGCTCGGGAATTGGCGAACTGGTGAGCACCTACACCACCGTTACCAGCAACAGCGGTCAACTCAAGCTTTTGAATCTTACGAAAAAGATCCAGGAACTTCTCGCCATCACAAAGCTGCTCACCGTCTTTCAAGTGTTTGAAAACGAGCAGGCGGCGCTGGCCAGTTTTCGCTGAGGCGGATTATCGAAAGAGCCGGCCGAAGTCGACAACTTTCGAAAGATCGTTGAATACGACGAACCCCATCAGGAGAATGAGAAAGACAAAGCCAACCTGTACGATTTTTTCCTTTACGGAGAGGCTGAGATCTCGGTGAAGCAAACCCTCCACAACGAGAAGTGCAATGACGCCTCCATCCAGAATGGGAATTGGAAGCAGGTTGAATATGCCTAGGTTAAGGCTGATCAACCCCAGAAATTCGAAGAAGATTCGAGCGCTGCGGGTTTGGGCAGCGCTCCCGGATATCCGGGCAATCTCGATCGGCCCCCCGATCGTCTTGACGGATACCGATCCCTGAAAGATCCTGCCGATAAGCCTTAGCGTGAGGTTCAACATCTCGTAGGTGCGGCGAACCGACTGGTCAAGGGCTCCGATGATCCCGAATTGCTGCAAATCCGTAGGGTAATCCGGAACGAATCCCACCACCACACGTCCCTTTTCTTCAACAGGCGTAATCGTCAGATGCAGGATCCGGCTCTTGGCATTTTCCGAGGCTTCCCAGAGCTTATCTTTTTCCAGCTCAACCTCCGGCCTGCGAACCTTGAAATCTAGGGGGATTCCCTTGCTGTCCGAGATGAGGTTGAGAATTCGATTGTAGTCTGCTGCGGTCTTGCCGTTTCCTGAAACCGAAAGGATCTGATCTCCTTCCTTCAAGCCTGCTCTCTTTGCGGGCGAGTTTTCGTCAAGCGCATACACTAAAGCCTTTGGCAAAGAAAACCTGAAACCCAAAGCGCCCGGATCGACCTGTTCGGCCTTTGGGGGATCAAAGTGAAGCGGCAAGACCTGATGGTTCCGCCATACCTCGACATTCAGCTCGTTCCGCGGGGCGACCAGGAGCGCAAGCTCCATGTCTTCCCAGGTATTCGTCGCATTCCCGTGAACCGAAATAATCCGATCTCCTGTTTCCAATCCCGCGCGTTTGGCGATTGATCCCGCATAGACCGGTCCCACGATCGCTGGCTCCTTCGGATATCTTGGAACAGGAACTCCTTTGAAGTACGAGAAGGCAAGGATTGCGATTGCCAGAAGGATATTCATGGAAGGCCCGGCGATGGCTACGAGAAACCGGTGCCATTTCGGGTGCGAGAGGAATTCGCCCGGATCCCCTTTGCGTTCCTCATCAAAAGTCTCGCCGGCCATTTTCACGTAGCCGCCAAGCGGGATGGGACTCAAACGATATTCAGTCCCGCCGCGTGTAAAACCCACAAGCCGAGGGCCAAAGCCCAGCGAGAAAACGAGAACCCTGATTTTGAGGAGCTTGGCAACTGCAAAATGGCCGAACTCATGAACTGTGACGGTGATTCCGAGCACGACCACAAATGCCAGGATTGTGATCATCCATGACGGCAACGCGAATAATGATGTCAACGTGAAATCTCCTCCCCCTCGTCCTCAATATGATGCCTTATTGAAAGGAAAGGCTCAACCGGCGAAATGGAATTCGAATTCGGGGACAGGCGCTTGCCCGCCCAGCCAAGGACCGTGTTCAAGGATCGGAGAGATCCCTTAAGTATCGGACAGCGTTCTCGAAAACCTCATGATTTGGAAGCTGCCGAGATGGCCGAACGGCTAAGGATACGGGCTTCCTCTCTGGCCCATGCGTCGGCTTTCAACACCGCTTCCAGTTTGGAAGTGGCACCGGCTCGGTGAGATTCCAGCACGGCCTCGATAACCTGTGGAATCTCGTGGAATGCTATTTTTTTGTCCAAGAATGCCTCCACCGCCACCTCATTGGCTGCGTTCATAACCGCGGGCGCCGTGCCGCCTGTGCGCAAGGCCCTGTAGGCCAATTCCAGGCAGGGGAACTTCTCCTGATCAGGCCTTAAAAACTCCAGCTTGGGCATTCGATAAATGTCGAGAGGCGGAAGCGGGCAGGTCCAGCGGTCGGGATACGTGAGGGCGTATTGAATGGCGATCCGCATGTCGGTCAAGCCGAGCTGCGCCAGGATAGAGCCGTCGATGAATTCCACCATTGAATGGACAATGCTTTGCGGATGGACGACAACAGCGATCTCTTCAGGCGTAACCCCGAACAGCCAGGACGCTTCAATAACCTCGAGCCCTTTGTTCATGAGCGTGGCGGAATCAATCGTGATCTTTTTACCCATGCGCCATGTCGGGTGATTGAGCGCCTGTTCGAGTGTCACGGAGCGAAGTTGTTCTTTGGGGGTGTCGCGAAACGGACCGCCAGAGGCGGTCAATATCAGACGCCGCAGTTCCCCTTCCCGGCCTCCGCGCAGGCACTGATGAATGGCGTTGTGTTCGCTGTCAACGGGAAGAATCGCCACCCCTTTCTCCCGCGCTTTTCGGATCATCAGCTCGCCCGCCATGACCAGCGTTTCCTTGTTGGCAAGAGCGATGCTCTTTCCCTGCTCCAGTGCCCGGTACGTGGGCAGAAGCCCTGCGGCTCCGGAAATTGCCGACAGCACCATGGTCGATTCCGGATGACAGGAGACTTCGATGGCTCCCTCAATGCCGTGGACGAATCGCGTGTGCGCCATTGGATACCCCCGCTGGCGGAGGACGCTCTGTAATTCGGCGGAAGCGCGCTCGTCGCCGCTAGACGCAATCTCAGGGCATATGTCTTCGATCTGGCTCGCCAATTTCGGGATGTTTCGACCTCCGCTGAGTCCGGCTACCCGGAAATCCTTGGGAAAGCTGGATGTGACCCTAAGGGCATTCGTGCCAATGGACCCGGTGGAGCCAAGAAGAGAGAGAACTTTCATCGATATGTTCCTGCAAAAGCGCTTATTCTAGCACTATCAATGCGCCTTGGCGATTTATTTGGGATAAAGCTCGAGCAAGTAAAAATAGAGGACAGGAAAGGCGAACAGCAGGCTATCCATCCGGTCGAGCACGCCCCCATGCCCTGGAATGAGCTGCGAGCTATTCTTGATGTCCGCAGCCCGTTTCAGCATAGATTCAGCCAAATCCCCGAGCTGTCCGAAGAAACCAAGAAGGATGGACGCAATGGCTACGTGACGCAAGGGCAAATCGGGGAAAAAAAAGTGCTGCACGGCTGTGCCGACTGCAAGACCTCCCAGCAATCCTGCGATGGCCCCTTCATTGGTCTTTTTGGGGCTCAGGACAGACGCAAAGGGGCTCTTCCCGAACGTCTTCCCGACGGCGAGCGCAAAAGTGTCCCCCGTCCAGATAACGATCAGCAGAATGAGGGTCCAATGCAGGCCTATGGGGTTTCCAAAGTCATAGCGCACCGCGACGGCCGGGTAGAGGAACAATGCTAGATAAAAAATGCCGAACAGTTCCGACATCAAAGCCGAAGCGCGCTCGCGAACCGGTTGTCTGGTCCGCCACATCGCCGACAAAAACCCAGCGAGCATCACCAAGGCCAAAACAACGGTCACGGGGAACCGCCCTTGGCGAAAGGCTATCAGCAGTACCCAAAATGACAAATAGCCGAACAGGGGCTGTGCCGGCACTTTCATGGAACGGAGCAGTCCGTAGTATTCATACAGGCACACCGTTCCTACGAGCCCAATTCCGACCAGGTAAAATACAGGAGTCGCATAAATCACTACGAGAATAGCGATCGGCACCATGATCGCGGCTGAGATTGTTCGAGCCATTTCTCACCATCAGTCTGCAGTGGGCAGTTGGCAGTGTGGGGGCTTGATTGTCGCATCGTTACTTTAATGCGACGCCCGAATTTCTGCTTCGGCCCTGCTGCATTCACTGCCCACGGTCGACTGCATACGGCCGACTAAATTCCGCCATAGCGACGGTCTCGCCGCTGATATTCCAGAATGGCCTCAAGCAGGTGCTTGCGCCGGAAGTCCGGCCAGAATGTTGGAGTGATGTAGATCTCGGAATAGGCGATCTGCCAAAGAAGGAAATTGCTGATGCGCATTTCGCCGCTGGTTCGAATCAACAGGTCAGGATCCGGGATTCCCGACGTGTAAAGGAATTGCGATATCAGTTTCTCGTCGACGGGATTTTTGTGCCCGTTCTGCTTGAGTTCCTGCAAGAGCCGGTTGAAGGTGTCGACAAGTTCCGCGCGGCCGCTGTAATTCAGCGCCACGTTGAGAATCATCCCGGTATTTTGCCTGGTTGTCCGCATGGCTCGCAGCAGTTCCGCCCGCACCGATTCTTCAAGTTCTTGAACTCTGCCGATTGCCTGGAACCTGATATTGTTTTTGTGAACGTTTTTCAGCTCCAGCCGGACGTACTCCTTCAAGAGGGTCATCAGGGTACGGACTTCGCCTCGGGGTCTTTTCCAGTTCTCGACCGAAAACGCGTATAGTGTTAGAACCTGCAATCCGAGCCGGGCTGAGCTATCGACGATCTCCCGAACCGATTCAATGCCGGCGCGATGTCCTGCCACCCTGGGGAGCTTGCGCAGACCGGCCCATCGCCCGTTGCCGTCCATGATCACAGCCACGTGCTTCGGCAACCGGTCCTGGTCGATCAGTTTCAAGATGCCGGCTTCCGGGCTTCCAGTCTTCGCGAAGCCTTCAAGCTCCATAGATTATTCCCCAGTCGACTATGATAGCAGATAGCCTGCCTTCAGGACAGCAGGATGCCAGCGCTGAAGAGTGATACGGGGTGAGCGTGCGGTGCTCGGCAACGTGAGCGCGAGGTTCTGTTGGATGAGGATAGGGACGGAAAGTTCGGTCAATCATCAGGGTTTCTGATGCTCGGAAGCTGTTTCTATTGGC
>Ga0326728_10008969_pt1 | contig 24388 bp, 19 predicted proteins | sample MB3enrmetagenome_FD_207602 | JGI IMG/M metagenome (GOLD analysis project Ga0326728, IMG submission 207602) | Lab enriched peat soil microbial communities from McLean, Ithaca, NY, United States - MB31MN | ecosystem: Environmental > Terrestrial > Soil > Wetlands > Peat | place: USA: New York... | reverse complement strand
GGCCCCCGGCATGCGTTTCGGCCAATGTTTGCAGGGGTTTTGTCTTTTGAAAAAAGTGGTCACCATGACCTGTACATTTTCCGCCTTTTGTGCTAAAATCGCCAAATGAGCACGCTGTGTCGCGCCAAACGGGAGTGTCGGAATGTCCGGGGAGCGCGACCGTTTTATCGCGCCGCAGCAACGCGGAGGCGGACCCGGTCGCTGGGCGGCGCGTCTCGCGCCGCCCTTCCGGTCAAAGATGTGTTTGGCGGGACGCCAACCACCGCGCGCGAGACGCACGCGCTCCCGATCCAGAACTCTGCCTGTCTGGAACCCGGGCTTAAACGAACCCGAACAATTTCGGATAATCAGAAATATTTCGGAAATATTTCGGAAAAACGGCCCTTTTCCGAAAAAATTTCGGATTATTTTTTTTGGGCAAAGCCTGTCAAAGCGGGCTTGCCGCGCCGTAGCCCCGAAGGCTGTTCCCCCGAACGCTTTCGGGGTTCGGGGCGAAGGCAGGTCAAACCGATATGGCATATTCCCGCTTCCAAAGGGCCGGGCTGCAAGTTATTTCTTCCCCCGCATCATGTTGAACACAATTAACATACCGCGCATCAGCCCGGCTCTTCTGGTTTTGGCCCTGGCGGGGGGCGCGGTCCAACCGCCCGCCGCGGCGGAAGCGCCGCCGCCCGTGGAACGGGAGTTTCGCGGGCTGTGGGTGGCCGCCGTTGACACAGCCGACGGTGTCGATTGGCCGTCCAAACGGACCTTGACCACTCGCGAGCAGAAGGCGGAATTGACCGCCATCCTGGACCGGGCGGTGGACTTGCATTTGAACGTGATTGTTCTCCAGGTGCGCGGCAGTTGCGACGCGATGTATGACTCCAAAATCGAACCCTGGTCGGAGTACCTGACGGGCCAGATGGGAAGAGCGCCCCGGCCCTGGTACGACCCGCTGGCCTTCGCCGTGGAGGAGGCCCATAAGCGGGGCTTGGAATTGCACGCCTGGTTCAATCCCTACCGCGCGCGCTTTCGGGATTTGAAGACGCCGGCTTCCCCCAACCATGTCAGCGTGACGCACCCCGGGCTGGTGCGGACTTACGGCAAGTTTCTGTGGCTCGATCCGACGGAGCCGGGGACGCGGGATTATTCGCTCAGCGTGATCATGGACGTGGTGCGGCGTTACGACGTCGATGGCGTGCATTTTGACGACTATTTTTATCCCTACCCGGAAAAAGCGGGCGGGCGCGAGCTGGAATTTCCGGACGACGCTTCGTGGGGGCGCTACCAAAAAGCGGGCGGAAAGCTGTCCCGCGGCGACTGGCGGCGGGAGAACGTGAACCTGTTCGTGCGGACGGTTGACCAGGCCATCAAAAGGGAAAAGCCCTGGGTCAAATTCGGGATCAGCCCTTTCGGGATATGGCAGCCCAACCATCCGAAGGGGATCGCGGGTTTTGACGCGTATGACAAGCTGTATTGCGATTCGCGAAAATGGCTGGCCAACGGCTGGCTCGATTATCTGGCCCCGCAGCTTTACTGGCCCGCCGCGCCAAAAGCGCGGAGCTTTCCGGTGTTGTTAAATTGGTGGGCGGAACAAAATACGCAGCACCGTCTCTTGCTTGCGGGGATGAGGGTCGGCGGCTGGAAGGGAATCGACAACGAGGCGCGGGAGGCAACGGATGAAATAGTATTGACTAGAAGGCAGACCGGGGCCTCGGGCCAAATCCTGTGGCACAGCGCGCCCTTGCTGGCCAATCGCGCCGGAGTGGCGGACGCTTTGCGCGGCGGGGTCTATGCCGGGCCGGCGCTGGTTCCGGCCTGCGCCTGGCTGGGAAACGCTTCGCCCGCCCGCCCCGTTTTGGAGGCCCGGGAGAGCGGCCGGGGCATCACGCTGGACTGGAGAGAGGAATCCGGCGGCGTCTGGCAATGGGTGGTGCGGAAAAAAATGGGCGGCCGTTGGACGACGGAAATTCTGCCTGGCGCGCAAACGAAGGAAGTCGTGCCGGACGGGGCCGGGAGCGCGCCGCCGGAAATCATCGCGGTCTCGGCCGTGAACCGCTGCGGCATGATGGGCGAGGCGGCGGTGTTCGACACGGGCCGTTTGGAAAAATGACGGATGGCCGGGGCCTCCTGTCACCCCGCAAATTTTTGGGCGGCAATGGAGGCGTTGTGCCCGCCAAAACCAAAGGAGTTGTTGACAATGGCTGTGACCTTCATTTCCCGGGCCGCGTTCGGCACGTAGTCCAGGTCGCACTCCGGATCGGGGTTCTCAAGGTTGATGGTCGGCGGCACGATATCGCATTCGATGGCCTTGACACACAAGGCCATTTCGACGGCTCCGGCGGCGCCGAGCATGTGTCCGGTCGCCCCCTTGGTGGAGCTGACGGCCAGTTTTTTGGCGTGCGAACCGAAGACGGCCTTGATGGCCTGGGTTTCGGCGAGGTCGCCCTGGGGTGTGGATGTGCCGTGGGCGTTGATGTAGGAGATGTCCTCTGGATTGAGGCCGGCCGAGCGCAAGGCCATGCGCATGCAGCGGGCGGCGCCTTCGCCCTGCGGGGAAGGGGCGGTCAGGTGGTGGGCGTCGGCGGTGTTGCCGTACCCGACGATTTCCGCATAAATGCGCGCGCCGCGCGCCGTGGCGTGGTCCAATTCCTCCAAGGCGACGACGCCCGCGCCTTCGCCCATGACAAAGCCATCGCGATCGCGGTCAAATGGGCGGGAGGCGTGCTGCGGATCCTCGTTGCGGAGGCTCAAGGCGCGCATGGCGCAAAAACCGCCCAGGCCCAAGGGGACGATGACGGCCTCGCTGCCGCCGGCGAACATGACCGTGGCGTCGCCCATCTTGATGGTTCGCCAGGCTTCGCCGATGGCATGATTGGAGGTGGCGCAGGCCGAACAAGTGGAGAAATTGGGCCCGCGCAAATCGAAGTTCATCGAGAAAAGCCCGGATCCCATGTTGGAAATGAGCATGGGAATCATGAACGGGGAAAGACGCCCCGGCCCCTTGGTGAGACAAATCTTGTGCTGTTCCTCCAGCGTGTGCAGGCCGCCGATGCCGGAGCCGATGATGACGCCGATTTCGTCCCGGTCCGCCTTCTCCAAGTCCAGCCCGGAGTCCAGCAAGGCTTGCTGGGCCGCCACGGTCGCAAATTGGGCGAAACGGTCCGTGCGGCGCACGTCCTTTGGGGAGGGAAAAGCAGGGGTGGGATCGAAGTCCGTCAGCTCGGCGGCAATCCGGCAGGCGTAGGCGGAAACGTCGAAGGAGGTAATGTTGCGGATGCCGCACTTGCCGGCCAGGATGTTGTCCCAAAAGACAGGGAACTTCTGCCCGAGGGAGGAGACAACGCCCAATCCCGTCACGACCACTCTGCGGTCTGTCCAGTGCCTGGCCATAAAAAAGGGCAGCGACACTCAAGACCGCTGCCCTGGCAAGTGGGGTGAACGCCTATTTTTTCTGGGAGTCTTCAATGTATTTGACGACGTCGCCGACGCTTTGCAATTTTTCGGCCTGTTCGTCGGGGATTTCGCTGCCAAATTCCTCCTCCAAGGCCATGACCAATTCGACCGTGTCCAACGAATCCGCGCCGAGGTCTTCGATAAACTTGGCGTCGGGCGTCACTTGATCAGGGTTGACACCGAGCTGTTCGACGATAATGTCTTTGACTCTTTGTTCAATTGTTTTCTCTGCCATTGTTCAACTCCATTTCTGTTTGGTGTGTGTCTATGCCCCACGCTGCAAAACGCGTCAAGCCCCGATTCAAACTATTTTCCCCCCGGCCAAAATGCTCTTTCATCTCATGGTCCGGCTCTTGTCACGGCCTGTTCTAGCGGTTGAAAATCAAGCCGTCCAGCGCGGAATTGAGTTTCTACATTACCATCCCGCCGTCCACGGTCAACACCTGCCCGGTGATGTAGCTGGCGCCGGGGCTGGCCAGGAAAAGCGCCGCTTCCGCAATGTCCTCCACCCGCCCCAGGCGCCGCAGGGGGATGCGCTGGAGCAGTTCGGCCCGCAACTCCTCTGTCAACGCCCCCGTCATGTCCGTCTCAATAAAGCCCGGCGCCAGGGCGTTGACGGTCACGCCGCGCGAGGCGAATTCCTTGGCGATCGACTTGGTGAAGCCGATCAAGGCGGCTTTGCTGGCGGCGTAGTTGCATTGGCCGGCATTGCCGATCAACCCAATGACCGACGCGATGTTCAGAATTCGTCCCGAACGCTGTTTCAGGAAGCCCCGGCTCAGGGCCTGCGTCAACAAAAAGGCGCCCTTCAAATTGGTGTTCAATACCGTGTCCCAATCCTCCCCGCTCATGCGCAGGATCAAGCCGTCGCGGGTGACGCCGGCGTTGTTGACCAATATGTCCACTTTGCCCGGTTGCTGGAGAATCTTCTCCGCGGCGGCGGCGACGGCGGCGGAATCGGCCACATCCAAGGCATAAGCCCAAGCCTGGCGGCCCAGGAGGCGGATTTCGGCGGCGACTTTTTCGGCGTTTTCGGCGGTGCGCGACAGGCAGGCGATGTCAGCGCCTTCGGCGGCAAACTTCAGGGCGATGGCGCGGCCAATCCCGCGGCCCGCGCCGGTGATGACGGCAATCTGGTTGGCAAGTTGAGGCATAAATGGCTGGCGCTTTAACGGCCGGCTTTCAGTGCCGCCACTGTCGCTTCAAGGCTGGGAACGTCCGCCACTGAGTAAGTCCGGACGTTCTTGTCAATCCGCTTGACGAACCCGCTCAAGACGGTGCCGGGGCCTAATTCAATAAAGCGCGTGAAACCCTGCTCAATCAAATAGCGGATCGAATCTTCCCAGCGGACGGAGCAAACCACCTGGTCGGTCAGCCGCGCCCGAATGTCAGGCGGCTCCGTGTGCGGACGGGCGGAGACGTTGGCAATGACCATCATGACCGGCTCATTCATCGGCACTGCGTTGAGCATCGCCTCGACTTTGGGCCGGGCGCTGGCCATCAGACGGGAATGATAGGCGCCGGCCACCGGCAACATCACGGCTCGTTTGGCGCCGGCGGCTTTGGCCAGTTCGCACGCTTGGGCGACTTTATCCGATTCACCCGAGATGACGATTTGGCCCGGGCAATTGAGATTGGCCATTTCAACCTGTGTCTGATCGCAGACGGCGCGCATTTTTTCGATGTCCAGGCCAAGAATCGCGGCCATGCCGCCCAGTGTCAAGTCGCACGCCTCCTGCATGAAACGGCCCCGCTGCCGCGCGATGAGCAATCCATCCTCGAAAGTGAACACCTCGGCGGCGGTCCACGCCGTCAATTCACCCAGGGACAATCCCGCCGCGGCCTGATACTCCACCTCGGGCAGGCGCTCTTCCAGCAACTGCAAGGCGATCCAACTGATGAGGAAAATCGCCGGCTGCGCGTTTTCCGTGCGGATCAATTCCGATTCCGGGCCATGGAAACACAGGGCCGGCAAATCGAAGCCAAGGATTTCCCGGCTGCGGTCGAACCAGGTTTTGGAGGAAGGGCATTGCCGGGCGAAATCCAGGCCCATGCCGACATACTGGGCGCCCTGTCCGGCGAACAATAATGCGGTCTTTTGCGTCATGTCAACCAGGTTCCTTGCAGCCGGACAGATGGCATTCGTGAATCATAAGTGTTCAAAAATCAACATCGAGGCGCCAAAGGTAGCAAGGCCGATGACTAATGTCCAAGCACGAATCATCCAATGTGTGCTGAACAGGCTGGCGCATCGCCGGCTTTGGAATATCATGGCCGCGCCTTTTCATTCTATGAAGACAAAACATTTGCCCGTCTTATGCGCTCTCTGGTTCGCCGCCCTTGCTGTCCCGGCCGGGCCGCCCTCCACTCCCACCAACCTTTACACCGGCGACACTTGGGCCTTCGTGGACGCCAGGAAGGCCCTGGCGGCCGCGTCTGAAATCACGCCGGCCAAATACCCGGATTGCGACGAGGCCACGGTGGAGAAGAAATTGGTGCGGGTCTATCACCCGGACGGCACCGGCGAATGCCAGGATGAGGCCTTTGTCAAAGTGCTCACGGAAAAAGGCAAGCGCGGCAACCGCACCCTTTCTCTTTCCTTCATGCTGCCCTATTCGACCGAGGAGGTCGTCAAGTTGGAGGTGATAAGTCCGGACGGCACGGTGGTCCCGGTGGACGTGGCGGCCAATTCCAAGGAAACCATTGATGACAGCCAGATGGAAATGAACATCTACGACCCGAACATGCGCATTTTGCGGGTGAATCTTCCCAAGGTGGAAATCGGCGACGTCGTCCACTCCGTCTCCCGCCAGACGATTACCCGTTCGTTCATGCCCGGCCAATACGCGGAAGTGAACGTTTTTGAGGACGAAGGGTTCATCCGCCATGTCTCCTACGAAGTCCATGCGCCGGCCGACCGGCCCTTGCTGCGCATCGCCCTCCGGGACGAGATTCCCGGCACCCTCCGCCACTTTGCTGAACCGGGCCCGGACCACACGGTCATCCACCGCTGGGAGGTCAACAACGTGCCGCGCATGTTTGATGAACCCTCCATGCCGCCCCCGGAAAATGTTTTGCAACGCGTGCTGGTCAGCACCACGCCCGCCTGGCAGGACGTGTCCAAATGGTACTGGGACTTGAGCCGGCCGCATCTCGAAGCCACGGCGCCGGACATGACCAATACGGTCAATGAGCTGGTCACCGGAGCCAAAACCGACATGGATAAAATCAAGGCGATCTTCTACTACGTCTCCAAAAAAATCCGTTACATGGGCCTCACGCCGGAAAAAGACCGCCCCGGCTTCGAACCGCATGATGTCAAGATCACTTTCGGCAAAAAATACGGCGTCTGCCGGGATAAGGCCGCCCTCCTGGTGTCGCTGCTCAGGACGGCGGGGTTGAACTCCTATCCCGTCCTCATCAACGTCGGCACGAAGATGGACCCGGAGGCGCCCGATCCCTTTTTCAACCACGCCATCGTCTGCGTGGAATTGACCCGCGGCAACTATGTCCTCATGGACCCGACCGATGAACACACGCGCGATCTTTTGCCTTATTATGATTGCGACCAAAGTTACCTGGTCTGCCGGCCCGAAGGCGAGAACCTCATGACCAGCCCGATCGTGCCCCCGGAACAACACATGATGGAAGTCAAGACCACGGGTGTTTTGACCGCGGCCGGCGCCCTGGAAGCAAAGTCGGAATTGTATTTCGGAGGGGTCAACGACGATGCCTATCGCAATGCCTTCGCCCACATGAAGCCGGACGACCAGCGGAGATTTTTTGAAAGGAACCTCAAAAGGGCCTTGCCCGGCGCCCGACTCGACTCGTTCCATCTTCTGCCGGAGAACATGCTCGATGTCTCCACGGTGGTGCGGGCCGAACTGGAGTTTTCGGTGGACGGCATGACCGCCAGCGGCAGCGGGAAATCCATGGTGAGCGTGCCCTGGATCGGCAAAAATTTTGGGGTGGTCAATTTCATCCTCGGCGGCTGCGGCCTGGATAAAAGAAAATACCCGATGCGGACCGAAGTGGCGTGCGGCTTGAAGGAGAACGTCTCGATCAAAATGACCGGCGGTTTTGCGGGCGCGGTCTCCATGCCCTCCTGCCCGCCGGTGGACGACGATTGCATCAGCTACGGGGAAACTTTTTCGTACAAGGATGGAACGCTCGATTGTTCGCGGGTGTTGGAGCTTAAAGGGGTCGAGTTTTCGCCCAAACAGTACTTGACGCTGAAACAGACCTTGAAATCCACCGAGTACGACGAGCGCAAAGTCCCGGTGCTGGCCGTGTCGGAAGGCGCCGCGACCGAGCCGGAGGCGAAGGCGGATTCCGCGGCGGCCCCTCCCGTCGAATCCGATGCGAAGATTTTGGAAAGCCGCAAGGAACTCGCGCTGACAGACGCGCACAGCGCCGTTTACCGGGTGCGCTACTCGAAGCAAATTCTCAATTATGCCGGCAAAATCAGGGAGGCCGAGGTGAAGATCGATTACAATCCCTCCTGCCAGGAGGCCCGATTCATCCGCGGCACGGTCATTTCCAAAACGGGCCAGCGCCAGGAAATCGCCACCAACGAAATGAACGTGATGGACGCCGGTTGGAATGCCTCCGCCAAACGTTACACCGGCGGCAAAATTCTGGTGGCCAACCTGCCCGGCGTGGATATCGGCTCCACCATCGAGGTCGAGTACGAGATCACCAGCAAAGGCAGGCCGTTCATCGCCGGATTTGAACCCTTCCAACTCCGCGACGCCCTGGAGCGGAAGTCGTTTCAATTGACAGTTCCCGGCGGCCTTCCATTGCGGGAAATGGTCACTGGAAAAGCCGGCCTCATCCGGGGTGAAACCAATGGCGGCCCCGGCTCGCAAGTGTTCCTCTGGCAGTCAACAAATATCACGGCCCTCCCGGCGGAAGGACAGCTCCCGCCGGATTGGGTTTACAGCGCGGGTGTCGGTTACTTTGCGGGCGATATGAAGGCCTATCTGAAAACTCTCAACAACACGATGCTGGACCGGTCGCAAAAGAGCGCCAAAGTCAGCAAGATGACGCGATCGCTGACCAGCCGGAGCAGGACCAAACTCGACAAGGTCAGGGCCATCCGCGATTTTGTCGCCAAGTCCATCCGCGATGCCGGTCCTACCTTCACGGAACTGCCCTTGAGCGAACTTTCCGCCGCCGACACCACCCTGGCCGATGGTTACGGCCACGCGGCGGATCGGGCCATTCTGTTGCATGCCATGCTGGCCGCGGCCGGATTCCAGCCCGAGTTTGTGTTGGCCTCGGACTTGCCGCCCATTGCGGGCATTACCAATGTCTCGCTCTCTTTCCCGCTGCCCAATTCCTTTGAATCGCCCCTGGTCAGGGTCGCCGTGCATGGCAAGACTTATTACCTGAATGACACCGATCAATACGCGAAATTGGGCGCCACTTCCTTCGACGGAAAAGAGGCCCTCGCGCTTTCCACCCAGACGCCCGTAATCATCCGCGCGGCCAGGGGTTGCAAGGACAAGACGGAAACCGATTACACCCTCTCCATTTCCGACAGCGGCCAGACGCGGGTCGGCGTGACGCGGCATTATTACGGCGATTATTACGCCGGAAAGAACCGGTTTTTCTCGGAACTGCCGCCGGAGGAGAGGAGGCGCTACCATCAGGAGATTGTTTCCCAAGTGGCGCAGGGGGCGCGGCCGGTCGGCGATCTGAAAACCCGGTTTGACACCTATCCCGGCCTGGAGCAATTCACCGTCGAGGTCGATAACTACAGCGTGGTGGATGGCAAATATCTTTACTTCGATCTCCCCTTCACGCCCTCCCTTTTTCCCCCCGGCGCGGACCGGCGCACGCTGCCCTTATACCTGGCGCGGACGGACCGGAACATCATCCGCACCGAGATCGATCTGCCGCGGGGATTTCGCCACGAGGTCATCGCGCCGCGGAGCCGGAACCTCGACGTGCCAGACGGCGGGGGAACAGCCCGGATAACCTCGGCGCAGACGCCCGGCAGATGCGTCATCACCGATGAATTCGACACCTCGCCGGCCATCATCGAACCGCGGGACTATTCCGCCGTGCTCAAGGTCGAATCGACCTTGGAACGTAAATCCTCCAAGGTCTTCCTCTTCTCGTCAGCCGAACCGTGAAGCCGCCTGAATCCTTGGCGGATTTTTGGGAGCGCGACCGTCTCGGTCGCACGCGCCGGCGTCTCGCCGGCGAAAATCGTCCCACAGGGGTTGTCGAGTTTTTGGGGATTTGCCTTCTGGCGCTCCTGGCGGTTTGGTTCCTGCATGAGTCCTGGCGGAAGTGGCCGGACCCTATAATTGACTCCGGCCCGCAATGGTATGCCATCTGGCGGGTGTCGCTCGGGGCGGCGCCTTACCATGACTTCACCTGGTACTACGGGCCGCTGTCCGTTCTTTTCAACGGCCTTCTCTTCAAATGCTTCGGGCCGGGAATGATGGTGCTGGCCGCGGCCAACTTGGTGGTTTATGCGGCCATCGTGTCGCTGGCCTGGCTCGCTTTTCGGATGGCGTGGGGGAGCCTGGCGGCCTTCGCCGCGCTGGCTGTTTTCATTTCGGTTTTCTCCTTCTCCATGCTGAACGCGGTGGGCAATTACAACTACGTGCTGCCCTATTCCAACGAAACCACGCATGGCATGTTGCTCATGCTGGCGACGGCCTTTGTCATGGTGCGATGGAGCGGCAAACCGTCGCGCGCGGGGGCGTTTCTGCTGGGGCTGTGCGGGGGCGTGGCGGCGGTGTTGAAACCGGAATTCATGCTGGCGGGAGGCGTCCTGGGAATGGCGGCCTTGCTGTTGCGTTACCGGCAGAAGCAACCGGTGAGCCTCGCCGAATACGGGATGATACTGGCCGGCGTGGCGTTGCCGACGCTGGCAATTGCGGCCTGGTTTGCGCGGGGGGAATCCTGGAAATCAGCATTGATTGACTCCTGCCAGGCCTGGCGGTTGGTGTTTGTCAATCACACGGGGCCGAGCGCGATGGACGAGTCATCTTACGTGGGTTTCGACAATGGCTGGCGCAATGTCGGGTGGGAATTGGAGTTCACACTCTGCGCCGTTTTGATGGTTGGCGCGATCTGGGCCGCCGGATGGTTTCTCAACCGTCCCTGGTCCTGGCCTCTCCGATTGGCCACAGCGTTGGGCGCGGGCGTTCTGGCCTGTTCGGTCGATATGGGCGGAGGATTTGAAATAGGCCCGTGTCTTCCGGGATTGATCCTCATTATTTTCATCATCGTCGTGGCGCGTCTTGTCCGCGAGCTGCGGCAAACCGGACGCGTGCAAGCGCGCAACATTATGGCGCTCGCTCTCGTTTTGCTGGCTGGAACCATGCTGGTCCGCATGGCATTGCGCGCGCGCATAAACCATTTCGGATTCATCCAGGCGGCATTTGCGGGGATGGTGGCGGCGGCGGTCATCATCTCGGAAGTTCCCCGATGGACCGGCAACGGCAGGTGGGGGCGGCGAGTGGCGCTGGCGGGAATCACGGTCATGCTGGCCCTCGGCTGCGGCGCAATCATTACGGAATCGGCCAGGAACCATGCCGCCCAAACCCAGCCCGTAGGAGCCGGCGCCGACCGCTTTTACGCGTTCAACCCCAACCTTGACGAAACCGGTTCGGTGGTCAACTGGTGTGTCGAGCGACTGCGGTCCATACCGCCCGGGGCCACGTTGCTCGTCCTGCCGGAGGGCGTGATGATCAACTACCTCACCCGTCATCAAAGGCCCATGCCTGAATTCGTGAGCGATGAAGAGGAATATATTAGACAGTTGGGCCGGACGCGGCCCGATTACGTGATCTACATCTGGGGCGACCAGCGAGACGGCGGCATCCCGCGTTTTGGAGATCCCGGTCAGCCTGGAGAAAAGATCCTAAACTGGCTGCGTGAAAACTACGTGATTGAGGACAAGCGTCAAGGCCGCACAAAGTGGGCCTTCATTTTCCGCAAAAAACCAGCCCCTTAATTTTCTTCACTATCTGGCAGCCAACTGTCGGGCGTGGGTGATTTCCCCGTTGCCCACAGGGCGTACTTGCGTGGCTTCCAGAGTGGTCACTGCGGCGGTCTTTCCGTCCAGCGTTGTGAATTCCACTTCGTAGGCGAGGCCGTCTTTATAAACGTGGACCACCGTGCCCACGTCGCCGGACTCCAGCCCTTCCGCCGGGACGTTTGCCGTCAATACCACGCGTTCATGTTCTGCGATCATAGTTTCTCATTCCTGGCACGGATAAGCGGTGACCAGTCGCGCAGCATCCGCGCCCCGGTCAACTATCCAGACGGTTCGCACTGTCGGCGACTTCCCGCCAGGGGTCTCAATGCGACCTTCCACAATATACTTATGACCGTGGGAACTTTCCACACTTTTCGTGACCTCCGCCCTTCCCGCGAGCCTTCGAAACGCCAGTGCCAACTCCTCCCAATCGTCCTGATTGAAACCGAGCGATACAAAGAATGCAGCCTTGCCGCCGTTATCAGGGTGCGCCGGATTGAGCAGGTAATCCGCGACTTTTTCACGTTCAATTATGGCCGATCCCGGGTTTGGCAGCTTCATCGATTCAGAAATGGGTCAGAAGAGGGGTCAGAGAAGTTCTAACAATTGACAATCCTTTAATGCAAGCGTGCAGGCGTCAGTCACTATTGACACAAATTCAGCGTCGTCGTTCCTCATTCAACAGGTTGCAGACATTGGGCCAACTGCCCGATAAAAAAGCCGCGCCATCCATTTTGCGTTTCATGATCATTTCTTGCCGCAGCGGGCGCGCCAGCACCGGCGCCACTTTGCTTTTATCCCCTTTCCCCAGGCCCGGCAAGTCCTGTTCCAGCCTCGCCATTTGAGTTCCTCGCGCGCGATGCGTTCGGCCTTTTGGCCGTTTCAACTTTAGCCTTCAGCCTTCGCGAGGTGGCGGTTTCTAATCAAGGCGCCTTGACAGCAGGCGGCATTGGTGGGATTATCCCATCATGAAATTAGTCGCTGATGATCGAAGCCGGATTGCAAGCACTGTCCTTTTTAAACCCCGCGCGGTTTATGATGCTGAAAAAGGCGCCGATGGCCGCATTGTCCTGGTTGAACTGGTGGCCGCTGAAGTGCCCACAGTCAAGCCGCGCCGCATTCATGGACGCTTGCGCGGTGCGGACGTTGTTTTGAGTCCCAAAACGGTGGCGGCAGCGGTTCGATCGGACAGAGATTCAAGATGAAACGCTATTGGGATACTTCGGCGCTGGTAAACGCCCTGCACGATCTAAAACTTGAAGCCAAAGCTTTGGAACCTGACCAGTGGACGCGCCCACACACGCTTTCAGAAGCTTTTTCCACATTAACAGGCGGACGTTTGGGCTTCAAGTACGCGCCGGAGGATGCGGCGGCACTGCTCAATAACATCACCCGTGGAATGCATTTTGTGGAACTGGATAGAAAGGACACGCTGGCGGCCCTGACTTTGGCGCGGAAACACGGCATTCGGGGTGGATGGGTGCATGATTGGATGCACGCCCGCGCTGCAACCAAGGCAGGAGCGGCCTTTCTAGTCACTGACAATCGCTCAGACTTTGTTGGGTTGGAAGATGGTTTTAAGTTGGTATCTTCAGCCGATTTATCGTCCACCTGACGGCTTGACCCCCCGGATATGCAACCCAACAAAAATGCGAATGATTCCCGGCTGCAACCGGCGCAAGCGGCCAAAATCGCCGCGCTGGTGGATTACCAAAGCGGCTCGATTGTCAGCCGCGAAATTTTGAAAGGCGCGACCGGCAAGATTACGCTGTTTGCCTTCGATGAAGGGGAAGGTTTGAGCGAGCACACTTCGCCTTTCAACGCTCTCGTCCAGATTGTCGAGGGTGAGGCGGAGATCACCATTTCCGGCAAGCCGCATCGTGTCAAAGAAGGTGAATTGATCCTCATGCCCGCCCAGCAGCCGCACGCGTTGAAAGCGCTCCAACGCTTCAAGATGATCCTGACCATGATCCGTCCCTGAACCGTGCAGGCGTTAGTCCCCGCTCACTATTGACACAAATTTAGCGTCGTCGTTTTTCATTCAACAGCTCGGAGACATTGGGCCAACTGCCTCATGCAGCCGTTCCGCCATGCCACTCAGCGGCACGGTGCCCTTCGCTTCTTTCTTCTTTTGGGCGCGCTATTTTGATGTTGACGGTTCACCCGGCCTTTGGCAGTATCCCGGTGAATCAAGCGAAAGATGAGCGGGAAAAACCATCCATTCTCCCCTGGCCGCCCGGTGTCGGAAGGCAAATTCCCCGCGTTTGGATTCATCCGGGCGCCCTTTGGATTACATTCGGAAACGAAAGAAATGAACTGTCCAACTTACGGGTTCGGAACGGTGTTCGCAGTGGTCGTGATACTTGTTCTGACCAATCTTTTCACGGCGCGCGCCTCGATGCCTGGTGACGAGCATTGGGACAACCAATTTGGGGCTGTCGGCACCAGCGATCCGTGCTATGCCGTTGCCGTGGCTGGCGGAAAGATTTACGCGGGCGGCTATTTCACGTCCGCGGGCAACACCATGGCCAGCGCCGTCGCGGGCTACGACGGCACGAATTGGTTTCCGCTCAACAATGGCGTCACCAACGCGGGCGCAGCCTACATCTATGGCATGGCCAGCGATGGATCCAATCTTTATGCCGGCGGCTGGTTCACCAACGCGGACAATTCCGGCGCGGCCTGCATCGGCCGATGGGACGGAACTAATTGGTGGCCGCTGGCCGGGGGCAATCCGAACAGCATTGTCGAGGCCGTCAAGCTCACCGGCACAAATATATTTGTCGGCGGATTGTTCACGACCAACGGCAGTGTGCCGGTCAGTCTCATCGCGGGATGGAATGGTTCAAATTGGGAGGCGTTTGGGGCCGGCATTTCCGGTGGGTCCCTCCCGAGGGTGGATGCAATCGAATACGACGGCACCAATCTGTACGCCGGCGGCATATTCACCCAAGCCGGCGCGGTGAACGCGACGAATGTCGCGGTATGGAATGGCACCGCATGGTCGGCAATGGGCAGCGGTTTTGCGGGTTCAGTTTTGGCTCTGTTGAGATATGGCGGCTATCTTTATGCTGGCGGCAGTTTCACAAACGCGACCCTGGCCATCACCAACCTGGCAATTTGGAACGGAAGTGTCTGGTCCGCGGTCGGGACCGGGGCGAACGCGGCGGTGCGCGCGTTTCTCACGGACGGCACGAATCTGTACGTGGGCGGCGATTTCACGCAAATCAACGGTGTTCCCGCCAACCGGATCGCGGAATGGAACGGACTCAACTGGCTGGCGCTGGGCGCGGGCGTGGAGGGTTTTGGCGAGTCAGCCAATCCGACCGTTGCCAGCATGGCGTTTGACAGCAAGGGCCGCCTGATTGCCGCGGGAAATATCAATCAGGTCAACGGCTTGGGGGTGAGTCACATCGCCGGCTGGGATGGCACCAACTGGTTCGCGCTGGGCGGGACGACCAGCAAGGGAATGACGCATTTCGACGGCCTGATCAACGGTCTGTTGTCCGTCGGCACCAATCTGTATGCCGGGGGAGCGTTTACCGAGGGTGGAGACGTCATTGTGAATGGAACGGCGCAATGGAACGGGACCAATTGGTCGGCGTTGGGCAGTGTCGTCGATGGCCAACAGCCATTCGTGCAGTCGCGAACATTTGCCCTTGTCGGAAGCGACTTGTATGCCGGCGGCAATTTCACGAATATCGGCGGCGTCGCAGCCAATTACATCGCTGAATGGGATGGCACCAATTGGCACAACATCGGCAATGCGGATTCGACGGTTTATGCCCTGCTTTATGAAGGCACGTATCTTTGGGTGGGAGGAGCTTTCACCAACATCGGAGGTGTCAACACTCCCGGTCTGGCCGTGTACTGGAATTCGGCTTGGTACAACCTGGGTTCCACGAGTGGCGGGACTCAATTGGTCAAGGCGCTGGCCTGGGACGGAACCAACCTTTACGTGGGCGGCAGCTTCACTTCCATTAACGGTGTCAGTGCGACCAACATTGCCAGCTACAACTGGAGTTCGTGGAGTGCGCTCGGCACTGGCGTCAATGGCACGGTCAATGCAATCGCAGCCAGCAACGGGGTGGTGTACGTCGGCGGCAGTTTCACCACGGCGGGCGGCGTCACTGTCAACCACATGGCCCAATGGGAAGGAGGCAGTTGGTCCGCTCTCGGCAGCGGGTTGACCGGCAGCAGTTCCTCGGCAGCCGTGTCCGCCATTGTCATTAACGGGACCAATGTCTATGCGGCTGGCAGTTTCACCAATGCCGGCGGGATTTATGCGGCGGGAATTGCCAAATGGACCGGCACGAGTTGGTCCGCGCTGGGCAGCGGACTCTATTACAGCGTTTCCAGCGGCCCCGGCACAGGCCTTGCCCTGGCAGCCAGTGGCAACGACCTTTTTGTGGGAGGCTCCTTCACCTCCGCCGGCGCCAAACCCTCGATGTTCATCGCGCGGTGGAACGATCAGTTGGATTTCTACCCGCCACCGGAGCCATTGCTGATGCGCGAAAGGATGCTGACCAACGGCCAGTTCCAATTCAGGCTCACGGGCACGAGCGGCCAGAGCTACATCCTTCAAGGTTCGACCAATCTGAGCACCTGGATCCCGTTGCTCACCAACACCGCCACGTTTTACGACTTCACCGATTCTACCGCCGCGAACTATCCCAGCCGGTGTTATCGTGCCGTGGTGGAACCTTGAGAGAGCGCCTCTTCTCACGCAGCGCGGCGGATTGCACTTGCCTTTGCAGTCTGTTTTCTGTGAGAGTGGCGTGTCAATATGAGCAAGTGGCCCAAACAACTTCCCCCTCTTTCGCCCGAAGACAAGCGCATTTGCGACGATTTCATGGAGCATTGGCATGATGTCTTCCCCAACCGATACTCGATGGCGGACCGCTTCAGCCATGTCTATGTCGTGCGCCATCGTCCGGCGCAGTTTGCCCGCACGCTGGAAATCGGCGCGGGGCTGGGGGAACATCTCAAGTACGAAAGGTTGACGGAAGAACAGGAGCGCCAATACGTGGCGGTGGATACGCGCGAGAACATGGCGCGGCGGCTCCGGCAAAACTGTCCCCGGATTCAAACCTGCGTCGGCGATTGCCAGACGCGGCTGAACTTCGCCGATGGATTTTTCGACCGGATCATCGCCATCAATGTGCTGGAACATTTGCCCAATCTCCCGGCGGCCATTCGGGAGATGCACCGGCTGTGCGACAAGAAGGCTGGCACCTTCTCGATCGTCATCCCGTGCGAAGGCGGGCTGGCCTACAGTCTGGCGCGGGAGATTTCGGCCAAACGCATCTTTCAAAAGCGTTACAAACGGCCCTACCAGCTTTTTATCGGCCGGGAGCACATCAACGTTCCCCGGGAAATCCTGGCCGAATTGGAGCCCTGGTTTGAAATCACGCACAAGACTTATTTTCCCATCCCGCTGAGGTTTGAGTTTTGCAATCTGTTTATCGGGGCCACTTTGAGGCCCAAAAACACCATTGAACATTAATCCTTCCGGCGGAAGCGCATCCAATAAAGGACGCCCAATCCAAGGAGCAATAAAACGCAGACCGCCGCCGTGCCGCTGCTGGGATATTCTGGGAAAAAAGCCAGCGCGGCCGCCGCCATGGCCGGACCGGTGGCGTTGCCCGCGCCAATGGCGGCTTCGTGAATGCCGCCGTGTTCGCCTTTGGTTTCGCCGACGTCCATGGAATAAAACAGGGAGGAATAATAGATCAACCCGATGGCCAGCCCGAAGACGGCCTGGGAGGCAATCAACACCCAAATGTTCCGCGCCAGCAGCATCGCCCCGAAGGAGACAATCATCGCGATATGGGAGCCGGCCAGAAAACGGAACCTGTAATGCCACCCGGGCCAAAGACGCAGGAAAACAAATGCGCCAGCCCGAACGAAGAGCCAGATCGAGCAGACAAAGCCAGCCTGCATGGGCGTGAACTGGAAATGTCTGGCCAGGGTGGGAATGGTCGAAACCACGGTGTTGATGGCCAGATAGGCCAGAGGATTGGCCAGCCAGGCCATTTTGAGAAACAGGGCGGGAGCAATGGGCGATGCGCAGCCTTCCGGCGCGGGGCGAAGCAGGGGGCGCTCCAATGCCACCGGCGGCTGGCGTTGCGCCTCCCGCTCCAGCCAGAAGGCCAGGCCCATTTCCAGAAAGAGCACACCGGCCGGGACGAAAAATATGCTTTTCAACCCCCACTTTTGCATCAGAACGCCGCCGGTGAAATAGGCGAACGCTCCTGTCACCGCCCAGACCACATTATAAATGCCGACCAAACTCTGCAAACGAACGGGCGGTTCGCCTTCGCTCGCCAACGCCTCCAGGGCCGGCCAGGTCAGGCACAAGCCGAGGGTCGCCGCCACGATGACCACGATGGTGGCCGGCAATCCTTCGACCTGGCCGCCAATAAAAATTACCAACGCCATCAGACCGGTGCCCCATCGGACCGCGGTAAAGCAGCCAAACTTCTGGGCGAATTGCCCGCCAAAATAAGCGGCGACGGAATAGACGGCCCCCAGCACCGCCGCGAGCACCAGATTCTGCAGAGCGCCGAAGTTGAATTGGGCCTGGGTGTAGAAGTAAATGTCGTAAAAGAAGTAAGTCGTGGCCAGGCTGTTAAGCCCTTCCAGCGCGAAAACACCGATTTTCAATTTCCCTGCTGTCATTCAAGAAACTTTCGCCTGCAAAAATCAGCTTGCGCCTTAATTGCGGCCCTGCCAGGCGATTGCGCCGTTGACGATCGCGGCCCTGGCTTTGCCTTTCATGGCCCATCCCGCAAACGGGCTGTTGCGCGATTTGCCGGGCGATGTTCCCGGATCAAAAGTCCATTCCTGTCCGGGATCAAACACCGTCAGGTCCGCGTCGGCGCCGATGCCCAGGTGTCCCTTGCCGGGCAGGCGGAGCAACCGGGCGGGGGCAACGGTGAATTTCGCGATGAGATCGGAGAGGGACAGTTTTTTGGAGTGATACAGTTGCATGAGGGCCAATGCCAGTTCGGTCTCGAAACCGATGATGCCAAACGGGGCGTAATCGAACTCGACTTCCTTTTCGTAGTCGCAATGCGGGGCGTGGTCGCTGCTGATAATCTCGACCGTGCCGTCGGCCAGGCCTTCGATGACCGCGGCGCGATCGGCGGCGGAACGCAAGGGGGGATTCATTTTGAAATTCGTGTCGTAGGACGGCCAGCGGGGCCGCCCCGTAATCGGGCCGCCCATGATTTCCCGGCCGTCCGTGCTCCAGAACTTCTCGCTTCCGGCCAGCGCGGTGTCCGTCAGGGTGAAGTGATGGGGGCAGGCTTCGCCGGAAACGGGGATGCCGCGTTTTTTGGCCTCGCGCAGCAATTGCACGCTGCCCGCCGAACTCAAATGCTGGCAATGCACCTGCGCCCCCGTCAACCCGGCCAGCAGGATATTGCGCGAGACAATGAGTTCCTCGCCCGACGCCGGCCAGCCGCGCAATCCCAGGACCGCACTCCAATAACCTTCATGCATCACGCCGTCGGTCACGATGGAATAATCCTGGCAATGATCCAGGACGGGCAAATCGAACATTCTGGCATATTCCAAGGCCCGGCGCATCAGTTCGTTGTTCTGCACGCAATGGCCGTCGTCGCTGATGGCGATGACACCGGCGGATTTAAGCGAGCCGATGGGGGCCAATTCCTCGCCGGCGATGTTGTTGGTGATGGCCCCCGCGACGAAGAGGTTGATTTTGCTTTCGCGCGCCGCCCGCTCGCGAATCAACGCCACCGTGCCCGGATTGTCGATGGCGGGGGAAGTGTTGGGCATGCAAACGACAGAGGTGAAACCGCCTTGGGCGGCTGAAGCCGTTCCGGTGGCAATGGTTTCCTTGGCGGACTGTCCCGGTTCGCGCAGGTGCGCGTGCATATCAATCAATCCGGGACAGACAACGAGTCCCCCGGCCTCAAGCCGTTGAATTTGCGCCGGCGCGCCCGGCGCGAGGTTGGGGCCGACGGCGGCGATTTTGCCGTCCACCACAAGAACATCCGCCACGGCATCGAAGCGATGGGCGGGATCGATCACGCGTCCCCCGGTCAGGAGCATCGAATTCATTGCGGGGAGGATATACGGAGGCGAATTGACAAGGCAAGCGCGGCCATTATGATAAAGGGGAAAAGGCGCGGGTGTAGCTCAATGGCAGAGTTCCAGCCTTCCAAGCTGGCCATGAGGGTTCGATTCCCTTCACCCGCTCCAACTTCTATAAACATCTTATCATTAGATATTTACGATTAAAGGACATTCTCAAGACAGCCAAAGTAAGAACACTTCTAAGAACAAATCCGCCCGTGTTTGCGGGTATGCGGGGATGTCAAACCTCTGCGCTTTTGGGCGGTTTTGCTCCGGTTGCTCACGGAAAATGCTCTGCCTGTGCGCCTAATCGCGTCCAGCAAGCGTTTTGACGTTCTGACGCTGCAAAGCCCCGTGGCACGCTCCAAACGCGCCCGAACCGCTTTCCACCTGCTTTTTGCATTGCCCTGCCGGGGTCTAGCGCACCAGCGCCGGGGACGCATTGCCACCCTACAATCCGCCTTGAACAACCCCGGCAAGGGTGCTTTAATCGGCAGCGTCAACAGAATTAAGAACCAGAGAAACTTTAACACAACAGAATTTGCGTAGCTTCGGCTACTGTCCGCAACGAAACGGGAAATTTCGACCACAGGACAGCGTTTGAAGGCACGCCCAATCGGGCGTGTCCGAAAGCGTTCCTGTGGAGGCATTCCCGTGCCTGTTGCGGAGCGTGAGTAGGTCACGCCCCTTTTTATGGCAGCGGCACGGCGGCGCGGAAAGGGATTTGATGAAATTGAAAGTCATTATCGCAATCAGCGTGTTCGCCGTTGGACTCTTTTGCAGTTCTGGCAAGGCGCAAACCAACGATGTTTATCCGATATTGAAAACTCTTGACGGGGCCACATATACCAACGCTGAAATTTCTTCCGTAACGGCGGCGTATGCCATCGTGATTTACGGCGGCGGCGGAACGAAAATTCCACTGACAAACCTTCCGCCGGAACTTCAAAAGAAATATCACTATGACCCTGCCGCTGCCGCCGCGTTTGATAAGGCACAGGCGGACAAAAAGGCAAAATACCAAGCAGATCGACTCGCGGCTCTAGCGGCGCAAGCAGAAGCAAACAAAGACAGGTTGTATCGTTTTGTTGACGGCGAGCTTGTTCCAATTTCTCAATTCGTGCAACTTCGCGGGAAAATTTCGCAAGTTCTAACAGATGGAATTCGCCTCAACATGGACCCTTATATGATTAGCGGAGACCCGCGCATCGTGTTTGTTAAATGCCCAGTGCATGGCCTCATTGACAACCAAATGTGGCGGGGCTACGCATACCATACTGGTGCGTATAAGTATGAGGCTGTCAGCGGTGCGTCGATAACGATTCCAGAATACAATACTGGGCTTTCGTATCTCACCAAGTCGGATAACGTCCTTGAGGAATTGCCGCGAAGATGGCCATAGCAACACGAAAGGAAACATGCCAAACCTTGTCACCTGCCCTTGCCAGCATTGCAATGGGAAACTTGAATTCGACCCCGCCACACTTTCAGAGGAGAACAAGAGAATAAACTGTCCGCATTGCTCCCTTGAGACGGTTCTTTTCGTGCCGCCGCCGCCCGACGCCAAGATGAAGGCGATTCTTTCCCCACCGCCGCCAACTCCACGAATTTCGCAATCGGTGCCGCCACGCCCCGTCAATCCCAACTTGCAGTTGTGCCCGGCATGTCAGGCACAGGTGAGCCACGAGGCGGATATTTGTCCGCATTGCGGGCATCCGATTAAGCGCGGACTTCTCGGTAAGGCTGGCACAGAGCGAGTTGTGAACGTCGGATGCCTTATTATCATTTTGGTCATTGTCGCCTTGGTCATCCTTGGGTCTTGTTCTGGAATGATGAGATAAAAGAATCGCCATGTATGGACATTGCGTTTAATTGCGACAAATGCGGCCAGCACATCGTGATTGATGAGGCAGGCGCGGGAATGTCCGTCCAGTGTCCGACGTGCGGCGCAAGCCTGATCGTGCCGATGGCCGAGGATGCGGAATGCGTACAAATCAATGAAGATGGCACAAGTTCTATCTGTCCGGCTCCGCAGACACGTTTGCCACGCCTTGGGGAGCAAGTCGAATACACAATTGAAAGGGATGGCCAATCCAGATTTTTGAAAGCGGAACAACTCCATTTCTTTGGTGAGTGTTCACGTTCACCCGATGGCCGTTTCATCCTTGTCTGGCAGGAGTCCGCGGTTCACCCATTCACTGGCAAACGCAACTGGGGACTGTATTTTTTGCTGGATAGGAAAAGCACAATCGCCGCAGGGAAAATGCAAAGACCGAATGACGGCAAGGTCTCCAACATCGGCAACTTTGTCCTAAATGACTGGATGTTAAAGACTGGCGAAACGCTGGCAGGAACATTTTACGCTTTCGCCCCAAATGGCGATATTCTTGTCACCAAGGAATTGAAGGCCAATCTCGACGGTAACGGCATTTCGGATGACGGACGAATTGCGTTTTGCGGGACTTGCATGAGCAATTACAAGGATCACAGCGACAAAACATTTGTCTTTGACTTGGACAGTAAAACATTGCTCTCCACGATTGAGGGCCAAGCAGGAAAGATTAAAGTCCAGAATTTAGTGAAGCGCCTAAAACAGGGGACTCAATCGGTGAGTGATTGACAACAGAGTGGCAGACTTACTTCGCTTGAAGGCTGTCCGCTACATGTTCGCGCGTTTCGTCGGCTCCCTCGCGCTAATAATATACATTGCTCGCGCGCGCGCGCGCCACTCGCATACCTGTCTTCGCGCGATGAATATACATTCTCGCGCTCGCGCTACTTATGTAAATAAGAAATGCCTTGTCGCACTCGCGCGCGCGCGTGAACTGCATACACGACTTCGCGCGAGTGATATATATCACACATTGTGGTGTGCCATCGCTTTCACCACCACAGATTGTGGCATTGGATTTTCGACGGTTTTCTCGCTTGACGGCCCCACGTTTTGGGAACCTAATGGCGGGCATGAGCAATGAACATCGCAACCCGACGGCCGTAGTGATCGCCAACATGCCCGACGGCACTCCACAAACCGTAACCGTAGCGAGTTGGAGGTCTTTTTTATCCAGAATACAAAACATCGAATTGAAGCCCGGAGGTAAAATGTGGATTCACCAAAATGCTTGGCAGATACCTTTAAATAGTGGACTGAATCTCTTAGCCAAGCTTCATTGTTATGCGGAGGACAACGGAATACCATTGCATGTCCTGATTCTGGAGGAACTTCCAACTTGGACAAAATATCCACCAGACGCCGAACAAAAGGTTTGAGCCGCGCTTTCACACGTCACCCACATTTTTACCGCCGCCTTCAACGTTTATATGAACCCATTGACTCACACTTAAAGTGTGTCTCAATTGTCGCTTTTTGTAAAACACATTCATTTGCCCGCGTGAGTCATCTATCTGCCAACGTCCGCCGCGCGCGCGTGAGAAGAATAATCTTCAAGAGACGACTTTCAGGGGGTCTGACTCTGCCCTACAGCATAGCGCCTTGCGCTCTAGGACTGCGCCAGGCGCGTTTTGGTTGCGGAAGTGGGGAATATAGCATTCCCGCCCCTGCGGTTGCGTTCCAAGTGAGACCAACAAGCGAGTGTCACGAATGTCACGAGTGTCACAGGGATGATTGCTCAATTTCAAACGGCAGTTGCCCGCTGCATTTGAGACAGATAGCTTTGTGACAGACGTGACAGACGTGACACTCGGACGGTCATTTTGTTGCTCTTTGGAAAACCCGTCTGACGTGGCCGCCGCCTTCCGGTTGAACGTCATGGCCGGTCAAGATTCCTTCATTTTCGATGCGGTCAAGAAGTTGCCGCGCTTCATCCGCGCTTTGAACGATTCGCGCCCGTTGCACGTCTCGCGCCGTGATTCCAGTGGGTGTGTCCGTCAATAAAGAGAGAACTTTATCTTGCAAGGCGCGTTTCGCCGCGTGCCTGCCCGCTGCTAGAATCTCCAATTGTCGCCCGGCAAACCATCCTGCAATGGTAATTGCTGCTTGCGCGGTTTGAAGATCAAGGTTCCGCTCACCGGCGCTTTTCGCGTATTTGCCTGCATGGAGGACAACCGCGATTCGCCAAGCCTGTTCGCACCACCGCGAGGCATAATTGCCTATGTCACGCAATTCACCGCGCCACCGTTCAACAAATTTGTTCCAGTAAGTATCCAAAGCTTGCTTGGCTTCAGTGGTCGGTTCAATTGTCAAGGGCTGGCTCGCAAAGCGAAACGTTTGCAGCAAGTCTCGCACAAGCTGTTCCCATGCTTGGGCCACTTGTGGCGGAATGCCGGGACGGTCGCCGGTGATAGGTTGCGGTTCCGCCCCGGTGTGGCTGACCAAAAAACGCGGCATTAGGCCGCCATCAGTCAAAGACCTCTCCGCCAGCAAGGTTTCAATTTTATCCGGCTGTGTGAGCCAGAGAACCGCGAGGCATGGCTTTTGTAAAATCACGGGTGCGCGCGTTTGACGATCCACGCGGCAAATATCCCCGCTGTAAGCCTTGACGTAAAGAATGTCGTCTGTTCGTTCCGCCTTGTTATACCGCCCCAAGATATTATTGACGATTGCCCCGGCATCCGCCGAAAGCGAAGCCAAGCACTCGCCCTGATTCATCATCATCACCGCGAGTCTTTCCGTAGTCACGTCCTCCACGATTAAACGCGGGGGTTGCAAATCGGGTTCCACTTTCAAAAGTTCCGCGTGTTTCTCTTGCAGAGCCGCGCGGATTTCTTCGCGTTCAACTGCTCCATGTTTTTTGCGGGCGTCGCCCTTCAATTTTCCGATTTCCTGCTCAATCAATCCCTTTTCGGCTTGCGCTTTGGGAAGTGTCTCTGCCTTCCAACTTTCCA
>Ga0326728_10008968_pt1 | contig 24395 bp, 21 predicted proteins | sample MB3enrmetagenome_FD_207602 | JGI IMG/M metagenome (GOLD analysis project Ga0326728, IMG submission 207602) | Lab enriched peat soil microbial communities from McLean, Ithaca, NY, United States - MB31MN | ecosystem: Environmental > Terrestrial > Soil > Wetlands > Peat | place: USA: New York... | reverse complement strand
ATCGGGCTTTATGGCGAGGAGGATCCAACCGATGGAGGCAACGTTAGCCGCTTTGCGCTGTCGGTGCGCGTGGCCGGAACGGACGATCTCGGACCCTGGAAAGGCAATGCCTACATCGTAAAAAGCGAGCTCGATCTGTTCAACAACTTCACGTATTTTCTGACGAATCCCACCCTCGGCGACCAATTCCATCAGCATGACGACCGCCTTCTGACGGGTGCGAACGCTGCGCAAACCGTGAAAGGCTCGGCCGCCGGCTTGCCGGTGGAGACGACCTTTGGCATTCAAACCCGGTACGACGACATCCATCTCGGTCTTACCGATACTTATGAACGCGCCTTTCTGTCGAACGTGCGGAGCGACAATGTGGGTGAGGGGAGCATAGGGGTCTATGTCGAGAGCACAGTCCATTGGACGAGCTGGCTTAGGTCGACGCTCGGCTGGCGCGGCGATTATTTCGAGGCAAAGGTCGATTCGATCTACGATGCAAACAATTCCGGCTACGTGCAAGCGGGGCTCGGCAGTCCAAAATTGACCGTGGTTGTGGGGCCGTTCAACAAGACCGAGCTATTTTTCGGCGCCGGCGAAGGGATGCACAGCAACGACGCGCGCGGAGCGACGATAACGGAAGAGCCCACCGATCCAACCGTGAAACTATCTGCTTCACCGCTCTTGGTCCGTACCGAGGGGGCTGAGGCTGGCATACGGACCAAGATCGTCCCGGGGCTCGATTCATCGGTCAGCGTGTTTATGCTCGATCAGGCATCCGAAATTATTTTCCAGGGCGATGCTGGAGACACCTCCGCGAGCCGGCCAAGCCAACGTTATGGGATCGAGTTTACGAATAAGTATCATCCCGTCTCTTGGCTTTCCTTGGATGGCGATCTCGCTCTCACGCACGCCCGGTTCGTTGGATACGATAGCGAGCAAGCAGCGCTCTATGCATCTCTCGCCGGCTATCCGCAGGCGCAAATCGGAAATGCCCCTGGCAATTATATTCCCAACGCGCCCGCGATGGTTGCCTCCGCTGGCATTACGCTCGGCGAGAAAACCGGCTGGTTCGGCGGATTGCGCTACCGTTTTCTCGGCGTGAGTCCCCTGACCGAAGACAACGCCTTCCGTACCCTGCCGATAAGCATTTTCAATGGCCGCGTGGGCTACCAATTCGACAACGGCTGGAAGCTCCAGCTCGACGCTCTCAATCTGTTCAACGCAAAGACCGATCAAATCGCTTACGCTTATGGGTCTCTGATTAAGACCGACAGCTTGTATAATCTTTGCTATGGCTCAAGCCCACCACCAGCGGCAGTCTGCCAGACCGGCGTGATGGACAGGGTTTTGCATCCGATGGAACCGCTGGCGTTCCGGCTCACGCTTAGCGCAGCATTCTAGCCTTGAGTGGCTTCGAATGCGCGAATTGTCTTCAAAGCCACGCCGGCCCAACGCGCGCTTCCTGCGTCCCCATTGGTCTCAGCTGTTCATGGTTATTCGCAGGGGCGCGTCGCCGGCTCCAAGGTGACGTCTGCACGCCTAGAAGCCAACCGGAAGAAACGGCTCGACCCAATCGAGTTCTCTTATTGTGCAGGTTTTCGGATGCCTGCATGACTGAGCCATCCACGCGCGCTGACGGCAGGCGTCCGAAAAGCGCCAAGGCAGGAAATCGCGGGGGCAGCAGCCTCGCAGCGGTCTATGGGGATTTGAAGAGCGCGCCGGTAGCGGCGCGTGCCGGGCCGCACCCAGGCCGGCGGTTGTTTTGACAGCCTTGGCGGCGCACAGGCCGCTCTGCGGCAGCATGAACCGATGCCCAGCAAGCGGTTGGCAGGCGATTTTGGTGCGCTACCGGCCGTCTTATGGCGAGCGCCGCCGCTGTCTGCACATTCGGGGGCGAAAGCGCCGGGCAAAACGATCGCTGGACATGGCCGCCTGGCTGTTTGAGCGCGAACGAGACGGAGAGATGAAGCGATGATGACCGGACCATGTTACGACTGGAAGGACCGTCTGCCCCGGGCTCTTTTGGCCTTCCTTCTTGGAATGCCGCTTCTCGCGATGCCCGGCTATTGCGTCGCCGCGCCGGGCCCCGAAGTTGAAGGCCTTGGGCAGATCCGCTTTGCAGGGGCCGCGCCGGACGCGCAAGCGCGTCAGAAGGCGCTGCAGGAAGCGAAACAGGACGCAATCGAGAACTATGTTGTCTATTTGCGCGCGAAAGGCGCCTTCCCTGCTGACCGCTATCGGGCTTACCTCGATCATAAGAGCCGGATGGACGCGTCGCCGGACCAGTATTTTGTCAGTGTGACCGTTGTCGAGGAGGCTGCCGATAGCGCGGCCGGACAATACCGGGTCAGAATACGCGCCACGATTAACGGGGTCCTGTTCGACAGGGATACGGTGCTGGTCTCTTCAGTCCGGAAATGATCCCAAAAGCGCAACTAGCTAAGCCAGCGCCCCGGAATCTCTCTTGGCCCGTTGCAGAATTTCGAACTGAGACCCCACCCCTCCGCCCTTTCATTTTGATGCGGAACGCGCAGATGCTACCATTGCTGCAGCATGGCGATCCGGAGAGCGAACATGAACCCTTACGCTCCGCAAACTCATCTCGAAACTCACGACGTCACCAACGTGCCGCCGCCGCTGGCGGGGCGGAACCTTTACGCGGGCGATGCCGCCTTACGCGATGCCGCGAGGCTGCACGGCGGCGATTGGGTTGAGGCGCCGTTGATGGCGCTTGGCGCGGCGGCGGGCTCGGAAGAGGCGATGCAATGGGGCGAGGATGCGAACCGCTACCTGCCCGAGCTGCAAAGCTTCGACCGCTTCGGGCGGCGGATCGACGAGGTGAAGTTTCATCCGGCCTATCACCGGCTGATGGCGCTGGCGATGGAGCATCGCATCCACAGCATCGGCTGGGCGGAGAAGCGCCCTGGCCGGCACGTTGCGCATGCGGCCATGCTGGCGCTGTTCACGCAGGCCGAAGCGGGGACGATGTGTCCCATCAGCATGACCTATGCCAGCATCCCCGTGCTGCGCCATCAGCCCGATATCGCGGCCATATGGGAGCCGAAGATCGTGGGCGGCGTCTACGATGCGCCGTTGCGGCCCATCGCGGAAAAGCGCGGGCTCACCATTGGCATGGCGATGACGGAGAAGCAGGGCGGCTCGGATGTGCGCGCCAACACGACGCGCGCTTTTCCGCTCGGCGCCGGCGGCCCCGGCGGCGATTACCGCCTTGTGGGGCATAAGTTTTTCTGCTCCGCGCCGATGTGCGACGCGTTTCTGACGCTCGCTTACACCGATAGGGGCCTCTCCTGCTTCCTCGTGCCGCGCATCAAGCCGGACGGAAGCCGCAACGCGTTCCACATCATGCGGCTGAAGGAGAAGCTCGGCAACAAATCGAACGCTTCCTCCGAAATCGAATATCACGATAGTTTCGCGCAGATGATCGGCGAGGAGGGCCGCGGCGTTGCGACTATTATCGACATGGTGCATCATACGCGGCTCGACACCATGGCGGGCTGCCTCGGTATCATGCGGCGCGCGCTCACCGAAGCGGTGCACCATGTGAGCCATCGCCGCGCGTTCCAGAAAACGCTGATCGATCAGCCGCTTATGCGCGCGGTCGTGGCCGATCTTGCGGTGGATTACGAGGCGGCGGCGGCGCTGACTATGCGCATCGCCCGCGCCTTCGACGGCGAGACGGAGCAGGACAAAAGTTTTGCGCGGCTCGCCGTGGCGCTCGGCAAGTTCTGGACCGCGAAGCGCACGCCGCAATTCGTCTATGAATGCCTCGAATGCTTGGGCGGCGGCGGCTATGTCGAGGACGGCCCAATGGCGCGCTACTTCCGCGAGTCGCCACTGAACGCGATCTGGGAAGGCTCCGGCAATGTGATCGCCCTCGATATTTTGCGTACCTTGCAGAAAGAGCCCAAAGCGCTGGAGGCCTATTTCGCCGAGCTTGAGCCCGCGCGCGGCGCGCATGCCGGCTTCGGCCGCAGCTTCGAAGCGCTTGCAGGCGCCGTCCGCAAGGGAGCCGGCGAAGCGCAAGCCCGGCACGTCGCAGAAACCATGGCGCTGGCGCTGCAAGCGGCGCTGCTGCTCCGTCATGGCGCGCCGGAGGTAGCGGCGGCCTTTTGCGAGCTGCGCCTGAGCGATGCCCGCAGCGTCAATTACGGCGCAAGCACCGCGCCGGTCGATGCCGGTGGCATTATCGCCCGCCAAACCGGCTAGCCTGGCCTGCCCGGGGAGCGCCTGCTTGGCGATGCACAATTCTCTTATCTCTACGAGAATGTGGACCAACTCCCTCTCGTAGAATGGAACGAGGCGCGAGAGTGGATTCTCGGAGCTTGAGGGCTCCAAGCGTTGTACGAGGCGGCGCGGGTGCCCCGATCCACGCCTGGCATAATGCTGGCGGATAATCGCAGGTTTGGCCGCAGCTTACACTTCTTTGTGAGTTCTTCCCGGTCGACTCGCGGCACGCAAGCGTTATAGTAGCTAGGCGTCTGCCAACACAAAATTGGGACCGGAGGAAGTATGTTATTTCGTGCACTGGCCGCCTGTTCGATTGCTGCTGTAACGCTCTCATCCGGCATGGCAAAGGCTCAAACGCCGCCGCCCGCCGCCCCCTATCCGCTCGACACTATACCGGATAAAATGCCCTTCAACGTTCCCTACGGCGCGCCCATTTCCGCCGCGCGGGCCCAGGCGGTGATCCAGGCCGCGGCCGGGGAGGCCACGAAGCGGGGCTGGCCGCTCGATATCGCCGTGGTCGATTCTGGGGCGAACCTCGTGGCCTTCCTGCGCATGGACGGCGCGCAACTCGCCTCGATCTCCATCGCCGAGCATAAAGCGAGAGCCTCCGCCAAATTCCGCCGGCCAACCAAAGTCTTCGAGGAAGGCATCCAGAAATCCGATAATAAATATATTCTCACCCTCGACGACGTGATCGGCTCGCGCGGCGGCATCCCGCTGATCGAGGACGGCAAACTTATCGGCGCCGTGGGATGCTCGGGCGGAACCGGCTCGCAGGACGAGGTTGCGTGCATGGCGGGTGCGGCTGTCGTCAATAAGTAGCGGCGATTTGGCATGACCGGCTTGCTGCGGCCATGACCGCGCAGCGGCACCCCGCTATCCGGCAGCTTCGATCAGCTCGATATCCTTCTTGAGCAGCTGGTTTACGAGATGGCTAAGCGAAGTGCCGCGCGCTTCGGCGCGCGCCTGCAGATATTTCAGAACGTCCGGCTCAAGAAGCGCTGGTCAGTCCGGCGAGAGATTGTGCGGCATTGTATGCGGGCAGCTTATGTGCTTCCGCGAGCCCGCCCTCAAACTTTATAATAAATTCATCTTGCGACATTCGAGTCGCTCCATCGTTCGTACTGTGGGTTCGGCTGATATGCTTTTACAAGGAGGGCAAGCGTTGGCGTATCTGTGCAATGTTAATACCGATTCGGTTGAATGCTCCAAGCGCTGCCCTCCGTGGAAGGCCGTGAAACGTCACTCCGCCGCCGTAATAAGCGCCTCCCCCGGCTCCTTTCGCTCCTCCAGCTCCACCCCCTCGATGCGCGCGCCGCGGCTGGCGATCTTGTCCGCCGACACCATAATCTTCTCCAAATCCGGCCCGAGCTGCGTGAAATGCCGCTGGAAATCGAGCACCCGTGCCCGCAGCCGGCCCACATCCTCCAGCATCAGCCCCACCTCGCGCTGAATGACATCGGCCTGCTCGCGCATGCGCACATCTTTCAGGATGGCCATCATGGTCTGCACCGCGAGCATGAGCATGTTCGGCGAGACGATCACGATGCGCGCGCGGTGCGCCTTCTGGATGACGTCGGGGAAGCTCTCGTGCAACTCGGCGTAAACGGACTCCGACGGCACGAACATCATGGCGGTGTCCTGCGTCTCGCCAGGGATGAAATATTTCGCCGCGATATCCTCGATGTGTGCCGCCACGTCGCGCCGGATGCGGGCTTGCGCCTCACGCCGGGCGGCCTCGGTTCCGGCTTCGCGCAGCGCCTCGAACGCTTCCAGCGGAAATTTCGCATCGACCACGATGCCGGCGGGCGCATAGGGCAAACGGATCAGGCAGTCCGGCCGCCGCCCGTTCGAGAGCGCCGGCTGAAAACTGAAGGCGCCTTTCGGCAACCCGTCCTCGATGATCGCCTCCATGCGGATTTGGCCGAAAGCGCCGCGCGCCTGCTTGTTGGAGAGCACGTCCTGCAGCGAGACGACGCGCCCCGACAGCTCGGTAATGGTGCGCTGCGCGGTGTCGATGGCGGCGAGGCGCTCGTAAAGCGCGGCCAGATTGTCGGAGGTGCGCCGGCCGGTTTCCTCCACGCTGGAGCCGAGATGCTGGCCCACGCGGTCGAGCCGCTCGTTCAGCGTGCGCGCGAGTTCCTCCTGGCGCTGCGCCATGATATCGCTCATTTGCGCGACGCTGGAGCCGAGATGCTGGCCCGCGCTGTCGAGGCGCTCGTTGACGGTGCGTGCCAGCTCTTCTTGGCGGCGCGCCACGATCTCCGCCATTTGCGCAACGCTGGAGCCGGCGAGCTGGCCGGCGCGGTCGAGCCGCTCGTTCAGCGTGCGCGCAAGCTCCTCCTGCCGGAGCGCCGAAATCTCCGTCATCTGCGCGAGGCGGCCCTTGAGTTCGGCCAGCTCAGCCTCGGCGGAACGCGCTTGTTCCGCGCGGCTGCGCTCTTCGCGCGCCCGAAGCGCGCCTTGCCGGATGGCGAGAATAATCAGCAAAAGGAACGCGAGGATCGCGGCCGCTGCAAACACGGCAAGCAAGGCCAGCGGATCGTCCTTCAGCCGCAAAAATCCCGGATATGCGAGATCCGCCATGCGCCCTCCCCAAAGGCCCATCAGGAACAGTGGAAACCGGCCGTTTTACGTTGACGCGATTCGAGATGGCCGGGCCCGGGGAGCGTAGCTGATTCGTTCTGCCGAACGAATGCGGAACATGGGAGCTTGTGCTGGTGGCGCGATGTCGCGCTGATCTAGGAAGGTCCCCCCTCATCCTGTCCTTCTCCCCGAGGGAAGAAGGGACGCTGCTTCCTCCCTCTCCTTTTGTGGAGAGGGCCGCAGTCAACTCCCTCTCCCCATCCGCATTGGCTTGCGAATGCGGACACTCTAAGTTGCAAGCTCGCCAAGGCGAGCTTGCCGGAGAGGGCTGGGGTGAGGGGGTCTTGCGACCGTTCGCTCACAATGGGCGGCGGCCGGCTTAAGCGTGGATCGACTCGCCGTGCTGCGTGATATCGAGCCCTTCCATCTCGCATTGCGGCGGTACTCGCAACGCAGAGAACAGGCCCACAAGTTTCAGAAGAGCGAAGGTGACCGCTCCGCACCAGACGACGGTGACGGCCACGCCGAAAGCTTGGGTGGCGAGCTGGCCGGAATTGCCTTCGAGCAGCCCTGGCAATCCGTTCGGGTTGTCCGCATCGATGGAGACGCTTGCGGCCGCGAACACGCCGGTAAGGAGCGTGCCGAGGATACCGCCAACGCCGTGCACGCCGAACACGTCGAGCGAGTCGTCATAGCCGAGCATGCGCTTGATCTCGGTCGAAGCGAAGAAGCAGACGGCACCCGCGATAACGCCGATTACGGCGCCGTGCCAGGGCAGAATATAGCCCGAGGCGGCCGTGACCGTGCCGAGCCCGGCGACGGCGCCCGAGATTAAGCCGAGCACCGAAGGCTTGCTGCGGAACCACCATTCGAGCCCCATCCAGGTGAGCGCGCCAGAGCTGGCGGCAAGATGGGTGGCCACGATCGCCATGGCCGCGCGCGAGCCCGCGCCATAGGCCGATCCGCCGTTGAAGCCGAACCAGCCGACCCAGAGCATGCCGGTGCCGATGACGGCCATGGAAAGATCGTAAGGCGCAAGATTCTCGCTGCCGTAACCGCGGCGCTTGCCGAGCACGAGCGCGCCGACAAGGCCGGCAATACCGGCATTAATGTGCACCACAGTACCGCCGGCAAAGTCGAGCAGCCCCGCTTTGGCGAGGAAGCCGCCGCCCCAGACCCAATGCGCGATAGGCACGTAGACGAACACCAGCCACAGAGCTGAAAACCAGAGGAAGGCCGAAAACTTCATGCGCTCGGCCACAGATCCCGCCACGAGCGCCACAGTGATGACCGCAAAGGTCATTTGATAGATCATGAACAGGATTTCCGGGATCGTCTTGGCGAAGGGGCTCACCGAGTTCATGCCGATGCCGGTTAGGAACCAATTGCCGAACGATCCGAGGTAGGCCCCGTCGCCGGTGAAGGCGAGGTTGTAGCCGAAGGCCATCCAGATGAGCGAGCCGAGTGCGACCGCCGCAAAGCTTTGTGCCATGGTCGCCAGAATGTTCTTCTTGCGGACCATGCCGCAGTAGAAGAGCGCAAGCCCCGGTATGGTCATCATCAGCACGAGGCCCGTCGCAACGAGCATCCATGCGGTATCGGCGGCGTCGATCTTCGCCGGCTCGGCAAGAACCGGCGTGGCGCTCAACGCAAACACAGCGGCCGCCGCTGCGCCGCGCGACACGAGGCGCGGCAAACTCGATAGTTTCATGTTCTCCCCCGATTAATATCCCCTCGCAGCTCTCTTAAAGAGCGTCGCTGTCGCTTTCGCCCGTCCGGATGCGCACCGCCTGATCGATTGGCGTAACGAAGATCTTGCCGTCGCCGATCTCGCCCGTGCGCGCGGCCTCCGAGATGATCTCGATTGTCCGGCTGGCGAGGTCCTCAGGGACAGCCACCTCGATCTTGATCTTCGGCACGAAGGAAATCTGATATTCTGCGCCGCGATAGATCTCCTTGTGTCCCTTTTGCCGGCCGTAGCCTTTGACCTCGCTGACGGTCATGCCGCCGACACCGGCATCCGTCAGCGCCGTCCGTACCTCGTCGAGCTTGAACGGTTTTATGATGGCTGTGATGAGCTTCATGGGAGTATCCTGGCTAGTGGTGCGCGGTGCCTGCGGCGTGAGCTTACGCCCGAAGCTTGAGCTGCGATTGCTCATTTTAATGCACAAAATACCGCCAGCGCGCTAGAAAATTAAGCGGGCTGCCTCAAAAGGACGCTACGTCGGCCAATGCTTGCACGCCGTCGAAATCCTGCTTGCCTTCCGCGGCCGTCAAATTAAGATCGCGGCGCTAAACAACTTAAGGCTTTGGCTTGGGCCGCCATCGCCTAACCGAAACTCAGCAAGGCAGAGACGAATGTGGAGAGCAGGACGGTTCTTACTTGCGGGAGCTCTTGCGGTTCTTGGCGCGGCTAAGCAGCCAGCCGCGGCGGGGCCTGCCCTTCTCATGGAGCCCTCGACGGGCCTCGTGCTTTACACAGAGGATGCCGATCTGCCGTGGCGGCCTGCATCGCTCACGAAATTGATGACCGCCTATTTGACTTTCGAGGCGATCCGCGACGGAAAGCTCTCGCCCGAGGACGTGGTCGTTTGTACCCAGCACGCGCAAAACCAGCCTCCGAGCCGGCTCGGGATGCCGGTCGGCGGCCAGCTCAAGGTCGATCTCGCCGTGAAGGCGCTGATCGTAAAATCGGCGAACGACGTTGCTGTGATGCTGGCCGAGAAGATCGGCGGAACCGAAGCGGGTTTCGTCGAAATGATGAACAACACCGCCAAGCGGCTCGGCATGACGAACACGCATTTCGTCAATCCGAACGGCTTGCCCGTGTTCGTTGCGGAGAACGTGGAGGGTCCCGATCAAGCGGTGACGACGGCGCGCGACATGGCGATCCTGGCGAGCATGATACTCAGGGAGTTTCCGCAATACGCCGAAATCTTCGCCATGACGGAGGTGAAGATCGGAAACCGGATGGTGTCCACGCATAACGGCCTTTTGAGGAGCTATGACGGCGCGGACGGTATGAAGACCGGCTTCATCTGTGCGGCGGGTTATAATGTGGTGGCGAGCGCCACGCGTAACGGGCGGCAGCTCGTCGCCGTCGTGCTTGGCGAGAATTCGGGCGCTGCGCGGACCATCCGGGCCGCCGGCCTCTTCGAGCACGGTTTCGAGATCTATCCATGGAAAGCGGTGCTGGCACCGACCTTGGCAACTTGGCCCGTGGAAACGCCTGAAGGTGCAAGAGCCCCCGATCTGCGCAACATCGTCTGCGGCGGCCACAAGGCTGCAAAGCAAGGCAAGAAGGGTAAGCGCCCGCATTTGAAGCCCGGGCATCGCTCGCCTTCGGCGGGAAAGCCGGGACGGAAAAGGCAGAGGTAAAGACCGGCGCACTAAGAGGCGCTGCCGTTGCGTGGCGTGAACAGCCGCGCCTCGTTACCCGATTCAACAATGCAACAGTACCCAGACCATAGATTCAGCGTCGCGCCCATGATGGAGTGGACCGACCGCCATTGCCGGTATTTTCACCGGCTACTGAGCAAGCGCGCGCGCCTCTATACCGAGATGGTTACCTCGGCGGCCATCGCCCATGGCGACCGGCAGAGACTGCTCACTTTCGATCCCTCGGAGCATCCGGTAGCGTTGCAGCTTGGCGGCTCCGATCCGCACGAGCTTGCGCACGCGGTGGAAGCCGGGCTCTCATTCGGCTATGACGAGATCAACCTGAATTGCGGCTGCCCATCGGACCGCGTGCAATCCGGCCGCTTCGGCGCATGTCTGATGGCCGAGCCCGCACTCGTCGCGCAATGCGTTTCGGCCATGCAAAGCGCCGCCGGCGGCAGTGTGCCCGTTACTGTGAAATGCCGGATCGGCATCGACGATCAGGACAGCGAGGGCGAACTTTCAAGGTTCGTCGAAGCCGTCGCCTCGGCCGGCTGCGCCGTTTTCATCGTCCATGCGAGGAAAGCCTGGCTTCAGGGCCTCTCCCCGAAGGAGAACCGCGAGATCCCGCCGCTCGATTACGAGCGCGTCTACAGGCTCAAAGCGGCCTTTCCGGAGCTAACCGTCGTGCTCAATGGCGGAATCGCCACGCTCGGCGAGGCTGTCACCCATCTTGAAGCGGTGGACGGCGTCATGCTCGGGCGCGCAGCCTATAAGACGCCTGGGATTCTTGCCGATGTGGATCGCGTCCTATTCGGCGAGCCCGATGCGGCTCCTGCCGCCGATATGGTTTTGGAGCGCATGCTCGGCTACGCGGCCGGCGAGCTTGTGCGCGGTACAAAGCTTGCCTCTATCACGCGCCACATGACCGGGCTTGTGAACGGGAGGCCTGGCGCGCGCAAATTCCGCCGGCTCCTGACCGAGGAGAGCATAAAGCCCGGCGCGGGTCTTGAGGTTCTGCAAGGGGCAATTGCCGCCGCGCGGGAGGCTAAGGGAAGAGAGCGCGGCCATGACCCCGCGTTCAACCCCTCACCCTGTCCCACTGGGAGAGGGAACGATGTTGCAACGGTTACAGCAGCGTCCCTTCTCCCATGGGGAGAAGGACCGGATGAGGGGCGTGACGCCCGATCATGGCTGTGTCCGGCAGCTGAACAAGACTTAAGTTAGCGCCCATGCGTCACGTCTTGGGAAAATCGAGGCCCATCTCGCGGTAGCGCTCGGGGTCGTCGGCCCAATTCTCGCGCACCTTCACGAATAAGAACAAATGCACGGGCGCCTCGACGCCCTCGGCGATCTCTTTGCGTGCCTCCATCGAGATCTGCTTGATCGCCTGGCCTTTCGCGCCGAGCACGATCTTCCTCTGGCTCTCGCGCTCGACAAAGATGGTCTGATCGATGCGCACCGAGCCGTCGCGAAGCTGCTTCCAGTCCGTTGTTTCCACCGTGGAGGAATAGGGAATTTCCTCGTGCAGGCGCAGAAACATCTTTTCGCGCGTAATCTCTGCCGCCCATTGGCGCATCGGCGCGTCGGCGATTTGATCCTCGGGGAAGAGCCATACGCCCGGCGGCATCCGGCTTGCGAGATAAGACTTAAGGTCGGCCACGCCGTCGCCCGACAAGGCCGAGATCATGAACAGCCGCTCCAGCTTCAGCCGCTTCGAAGCCTCCTCCGCAAGCGCGAGCAGCTTGTCCTTCTTGACCTTATCCACCTTATTGAGCGCCAGCACGAGCGGCAAAGTCAGCTCCTTGGAATGCTCAAGCACCGGGTCTGCGACGTCGTCGAAACCGCGCGCGGCATCCGCCACCAGGACCACGATGTCGGCTTCGCGCGCCTCCGTCCAGGCGGTCTCCACCATCGCCCGATCGAGGCGGCGTTTGGGCGCGAAAATGCCGGGCGTGTCGACGAGGACGATTTGGCTTTGGCCTTCGAGCGCGATGCCGCGCACGCGCGCACGCGTGGTTTGCGCCTTGTGGGTTACGATGGAGACCTTCGCGCCTACGAGCGCGTTCACGAGCGTGGATTTGCCGGCGTTCGGCGCGCCGATAACGGCGGCAAAACCGCAACGCGTGCCTTCCTCCGCTGCCGCCTTCTTACGCAAGCGCCCGCTCCCTCGGCCATACTTCTTCGCGGATGAGAAGAGCCTCCGCCGCGGCTTGCTGCGCCTTCTTCAGCGACGTGCCTTCGCCAAGCGCTGGCTGCAGCCCCTTAACTGTAACTTCTACCGTGAAACTCGGTGCGTGGTCTGCCCCGCTCCGGCCGGTCTCCCTGTATTCGGGCAGGCCGCGCCTTTGGCTTTGCGCATATTCTTGCAGCGCCGTCTTGGCGTCGGGAGGCGGCGCCGCGGCCGTTGCAACGAGGGGGCCCCATAGTCTTAGAACCACGGCTTGCGCGGCCGCGAAGCCGGTATCGATATAGATGGCGCCCAGAATAGCCTCGCACGCATCGGCCAGAATCACGGCCTTCTTCCGGCCGCCGGAGCGCGCCTCGCTCGGAGCCATGATGAGATGCGGCCCAAGATCGAGAGTTTGCGCGACCTCCTCGCAGCAGCGCTCGCAGACGAGCGCATTGTAGTGACGCGCGAATTCGACCTCGCGGGCCTCCGGGAATTGCTCATAGAGCATAGCTGCGATGGAGAGGCCGAGAACCCGGTCGCCCAGGAATTCCATCCGCTCGTTGTCGCGGCCGCCCCGGGCGTTACGGGCGCTGGCATGGGTCAGCGCCTCGGTCAAGAGGTTCTTGTCTTTGAAACTATAGCCGAGAAGAGCCTCAAGCTCTTGGATATGCGGTTTTTTCGGTGACACTCAGTGAATCACGTTTCCAATGCGGGACCAGCGGATTTCGAATGGCCAGCGCCAGGGCGCGAACCAGCTCGCATCGGTCTCGTCGATAGAGAAGAACAGGACGCGCGCGCGGCCAACCAAGTTTTCCTCCGGAACATAGCCCACGCCATTGCCGATGGAGAAGCGGCTATCGGCGGAGTCGTCCCGGTTGTCGCCCATCATGAAGTAATGCTTCGGAGGCACGACAAACACTTCGGTATTGTCGGCCGCACCCAGCCGGCTCATGGGGCAGGTTTCGGAAAGCTTTTGGGTGAGGTAGGACCGCCCATCGGGCAGCGTTTCGCGGTAGACATGCACAGGCTGATGCGGGCCGCACTTGGTATCCTCGACGATATCCTCGACGCGTTCGCGCTTGACGGGCGCGCCGTTGATGTTCAGCACACCGCCAATCATTTGAATCCGGTCGCCGGGCAGGCCTATGAGACGCTTGATGAAGTCGGTCGAATTATCGGTGGGCGTCTTGAAAACGATCACGTCGCCCCGGTGAGGCTCCGAAAGGAAGATGCGCCCGCTGAAGAGGTCCAAACCGTAAGGGAAGGAATATCTGCTGTACCCGTAACTATATTTGGAGACGAAAAGATAGTCGCCGACGAGAAGCGTGGGGATCATCGATCCAGAAGGAATATTGAAAGGTTGAAAAAGAAAAATCCTAATGACAATCGCGATGGCGACGGCCTCTAGCAGCACGACCGCCAGGTCGAAAACGCTGCTTTCCTCTTTTTTTTGATTGACGCCGCTATTCACGCTCATTGTTCCTGGTCCGGTTCGTTGAAAAATTTATCACCGCTCCGGATGCCTTTGAGCGGCAAGCGCGGCCGGTGAGAGCAAAAACTTGGGCGAGCGCGCCCGGACGCCAAATCGCTTGGATTGTGGGTAAGCCCGCTCTGCGCCTGATATAGACGATGGCGCACCGAAAGCAAGCGCGCCCGATTGGCACCCAAATGATTCTGCTAGGTGCGTTGCGTGAAGCAAACGGGGGGCTTCTGGGCGAGCGCCGGCTGCGCCCGTCTCTGGACAAAAGGTAATAGCAAGCCGCCACGTACCCCAAACTGCCAGACTCCGCGACAATAAAGTCGCCCCGCGCCATAAAACTGGCCCGAACGTCGATAATCTTGCCGTGGTTAGCAATTGAGCGGTTTGTACCGGATGGATGTCTTAGACTTTCCTTTGTCGCGCCTGTGCTACGCAGCTCATTCCGAGGACGCGATAGAAGTTGAACGTGCGGGCCTGCCTGCTTGGCTCGACCGGCAGCTCGACGCCAGGAATGCAGCGAGCCACGATCTCGAAGCCCGGCTGCGCTCCTTCACGTTGCAGATCAAATATGCGGCCGGCAATGGCCAGCCGACGCCCAACGGAGACACGAAAAATTGGCCGGCCGTGGACGAGATGCGGCCGTTCCGCTATCTCGAGGCCCCCATCGACACCGCGTGGGCGCTGCTGGACCCGAAAGTTGCGCGGCCGGGCGAGGAGCAGGCCCGCCCTTATCAAGAGGTGGCTTGCGCCACAATCATCCGAGCTGTGCATAGCCGCGCGCAAGTTTTCGAGCGAATGGCAGGTTTTTGGCACGATCACTTCAACGTGCTGGCAACAGACGACCGCAGGATCGGCTGTGCGCTGCCCGCATACGACCGCGATGCGATCCGCGCCCACGCGCTCGGCAATTTCCGCGACATGCTCGAAGCTGTCGCTGCAAGCCCCGCTATGCTCGTCTATTTGTCGAACGCGAGCTCACGCGCCGGCGGCGACAATGAGAATTACGCCCGCGAACTTTTGGAGCTGCATACGCTCGGGCGCGACGCCTATCTCAACGACCGCTACGACCGCTGGCGCGATGTGCCGGGCGCGGCCGAGGGCAAGCCGGCCGGTTATATCGACGAGGATGTCTACGAAGCCGCGCGCGCGTTTACCGGCTGGACCGTTGAGAATGGCCAGCGGCTCGACGGTGCCACCGAGCTGCCCCGGACAGGCAGGTTCATCTATATCGACAGCTGGCACGACGGCTATCAGAAGCGCGTGCTGGCAACGGAGATCCCGCCCTTCGCCGCACCCATGGCCGATGGCCGCAAAGTGCTCGACCTCGCCGCGTTTCATCCGGCTACGGCGCGGTTCCTCTGCCTCAAGCTCTGCCGGTGCTTCGTTGCCGATTATCCGCCGCAAAGCCTGGTGGACAGCGCGGCCAAGGTTTGGGTGGAGAACGCACGAAAACCCGATCAGATCGCGGCGGTTGTCAAGCACATCGCGCTTTCGAAGGAGTTCGCGGCGTCGCGCGGGCGAAAGCCGAGATCGCCACTGTCCCTTGCGGCGAGTTTCGCTCGCGTTACCGGGATCGATCTTTCGCCAACCTGGCCGCTCGTCCAGCAGCTCGCGCAATGCGGCCAGCGGCTGTTCGGTTGGCCCTCGCCGGATGGCCGGCCCACGAGCGCTGCATATTACTTGACGCCAGAATACCTGCGCGAGCGCTGGGTCTTGGTGGCCCGGCTCGCGGGCAATGCATGGGCGACAGGGTTGCCGAAGGCGGTGCTGGTTCATGCGAGCGGCGATGCTCCACGCGTTGGCGATGCCGTGGAGCGCTGGCTCCCGCGCTTTGCAGGACCAGGTGCCGCCGCCGCGCCGTTTTTCGCCGCGCTGGGCATGGACCCTGCGCAGCCGCTCTCCGATGAGAAAAAGCTTGCGCAGATCGCCGGGCTTTGTGCCGCCGCTCCCCAGTTTCAAATGACGTGAGGCCGCCATGCGATCGAGCCGCCGTACTTTCCTGGAAGGAGTGCTCTCGGGCAGCGCTCTTCTGACGCTGAGCGGCGGGCCGCTGCGTCAGCTTGCTTTTGCGGCCTCGCCCGGGGCGCAGAATCGCATTCTCGTCGTTCTGCATCTGCGCGGCGCTTGCGACGGGCTCAGCCTCGTCTGTCCAGCGAACGATTTGAATCTGATAACCGCGCGTCCCATCGAGCTGCGGGTGGCAGAGAGCGGCGACAAGGCGGGTCACCCCCTGCGGGCGGCAGCGACGCCTCATATCGATTGGCGGTTGCATCCGGCCGCGCCCGAGCTCGCCGAGCTGTATAAGTCGAACGCGCTCGCCTTTGTGCACGCGGCGGGCATTCCCGAACCCAACCGCAGCCATTTCGTCGCGTCCGACATCATGGATCGCGGCGCAGCGAACAGCGCGGCTCTGGCTCGCATCGGGGACGGCTGGCTCGGGCGCTATCTCGCTCAATCGAAACTTGGCGGCCTGCCGGCCGTCTCGGCTTCGGGCTCTCTTGCCGGCGAATTTGCGGGTTTTGGCAGCGCATTCTCCGTGCCCGATCTCAATAATGGCTTGCCGTTGCCCTGGGACGAGAAGACGGCTGGCGCCATCGAGGGACTCTATAGGCAAGCGCCGGGCGCTGCCAGAGCGGCGGGCATTCGCGCGCTTGAGGCGGCCAAGCTCATCGCGGCCAAATTACCGCGCGGCGCGGACGGAAAATTCGCGCCTTACCTCGACCAGAAGGAGACCTACGACAAAGCCGGCGACATCGGCCGCGGCCTCAGAACGGTTGCACGGTTGATCAAGGCCGATATCGGCCTGAACGCGGCGAGTGTCGATGCGGGCGGCTGGGACACGCATGAAGGACAGCAGGGCCGCTTTCACAATAACGTCCAGCGCCTCTCGGGCGCGCTTGGCGCGTTCTGGAACGATATCGCCGCCTACCAGGCGCGCGTGACCATCGTGGCCTACAGCGAGTTCGGGCGCCGCTTGCGTGCGAACAAAAGCGGCGGCACCGATCATGGCCGGGGCGGCATTATGGTTGCGATGGGGGCGGGTGTCGCAGGCGGGCGCATTTTGGGCCCTTGGCCCGGTCTTGCGGAGGCCGCCCTCGACGAGCGGGTCGATCTTGCAGTCAAGACGGACTACCGGCAGGTGCTGTCAGAGCTTCTCACATTCCACGGTGGCGAACCGCCCAGTGCAAACGTATTTCCGGGTTATAAGGCGCCGGCGTATCTCGGCATCCTCGCTTAAGAGCTAAGACGGGTTTGCTTCTGGCTTGCTGCCGTTTTCGCTGAAGAAGCTGTCCAGGGAAGGTGTTTCCCCGTCACGTGCACCGTCGTCCTCAAATCGCCGTTCGAGCATGCCTGGAAGCAGCTTAAGCTCCGCGGGCGTGGCGTGCCCATGCTTTTGCATGGCTTCAGCGAGCATATCGAAGGCGGCTCCCCAGGCTTCGGCGGTTGCGCTGTCGAACTTATCGCCGAGCATCGAGGCCAGCGAATCGAGGATGGCCGCGCGCATCATCGCATAATGCTCGCTCTGCACGCCGGTTGCTCTGTGGCCGGAGCGCAAGCGATCGATGCCGGGTACGACCGCTTGACCACCACGATCCGTCGCCGGCAGGAAATGCTGCGATCGCTTCCGAAGCTTCACGAACTCATCGAAGACGCGAACGAGCTTTCCGTGCTGGGCGGCCATATCGCCCGTGAACAAGGCACGCAATTCGGGCGCAGTCTTAAAGAGCCTGCTGTAGACTTCGGCACCGAGTTCGGACATCCGGGATTCGAGCTGATTAAAACTCTCGGCAACGAGCTTGGTTTGATTCGGCGTCATTACTTTCTCTGATTGCGTTAATAGGCACTAGGGGCGATGTCTATCCTTGACCGTTCCCGTTAACAAAATCGTATAGGCACAGGTTGCTCCCGAAAAAGAATCTTTCGTCGATTTGCGCGTTTTATACAGCACACACGCCTGGATAGAGCAAAGCACAACGATTTGGATTTGCGATTATAATTCTCGCCATAAGCCGCACTGAACCGCAAGCGTGACAGGCTCATTCCTTCTTAAAAAAATCATCTAGCGAAGGTTCGCCACCGCTGCCGGCGGCGTTCGTATCTTGGAATCTCCGCCCAAACATGCTGGAAAGCAGTTGCACCTCTTCAGGCGTAACGCTGTTGGGCCCTTGCATGGTTTCAGCGAGGGTGTCGAATGCGGCTCCCCAGGCTTCCGCGGTGCGCTCTTCGAACTGATCGCCGAGCATCGCCGCGAGCGAGTCCAAAATCGCCTTGCGCATGAACGCATAATGCTCGCGCTGCACGCCAGCCGCTTTATGTCCCGAACGCAGGCGGTCGATACCAGGGACGACTGCTTCGCCGCCATGAGCGGTTGCAGGCAGGAAGTGCTGCGATCTCCTCCTGAGTTTCACAAACTCCACAAGGACGTTGACAAGCTTTCTATGCTGGCTGGCCATGTCGCCTTTGAACATGGCGCGAGTGTCGGGCGCTATATAGAAAAGAGTATCGTAGACCGCGGCGCCGAGTTCTGGCAGCCGGGATTCGAGCTTAGAAAAACTATCTGCAACGAGCTTGGCTTGTTCCGGAGTCATTACTTTCCTTAGGGGTCAAAAAACACGGCTTGGGCCAAGTCTTCTATGGACCGCCCACATTCTCCATATGGTGTACAGGTTCCAGTTCCCGCGGAAAAGTCCCTTTTTGGAACTAACCTCCCATTTAATGAAGATCCCCTCCGGGAATAAGCAGTTCAGGCCGGCGCAAACCGCATTGTTGCGGCCTGTGCTAAGCACTGCAAACAACGAAATGCGTCGTTTGCTACTGCGCCGTTTCTCGAACGCTGTCCTTCTGCCCGGCCTGCCCGAAGCGCTTCTCGATGTAATCCTGGACCATCGCCATGAAATCCTGCGCCAGCGTGGGGCCGCGCAGCGTTGCGGCTTTTTTGCCATCGATAAACACAGGCGCGGCGGGCGACTCGCCGGTTCCTGGGAGCGAAATGCCGATGTCGGCGTGCTTGGATTCGCCGGGGCCGTTCACGATGCAGCCCATAACCGCCACGTTAAGCGTCTCGACGCCGGGATAGGTCTTGCGCCACTCCGGCATCTTCGCGATCAGATGGCTTTGAATGTCCCGCGCCATCTCCTGGAACAGCGTGGATGTGGTGCGCCCGCAACCGGGGCAAGCCGCGACGATCGGCACGAACGTGCGAAATCCCATGGTTTGCAGGATTTGCTGCGCGACCTCGACCTCTTTGGTGCGCGCGCCGCCGGGCTCGGGCGTGAGCGAGACGCGGATCGTATCGCCGATGCCATTCTGCAGGAGAATACCCATGGCGGCAGACGACGCCACGATGCCCTTCGAGCCCATGCCGGCCTCGGTCAAACCGAGATGCAATGCGTAGGTGCAGCGCGAGGCGAGCAGGGTGTAAACGCTGATAAGGTCCTGAACCGCGCTGACCTTGGCCGACAAGATGATCTTATCGCGGCCCATGCCGAGCCTTTCCGCAAGCTCCGCCGAAAGCACCGCCGATTGCACGATGGCCTCATGCAGCACGTCGCGTGCGTCCTTGGGCTGAGCGCTCGACGCGTTCGCGTCCATGAGGCGGGTGAGAAGCTCCTGATCAAGGCTGCCCCAGTTTACGCCGATACGCACGGGCTTAGCGTGTTTGAGCGCGATCTCGATAATGTCGGAGAATTGCTTGTCGCGCTTGTCGCGGAAACCGACATTGCCGGGGTTGATGCGGTATTTCGCGAGCGCCTCAGCGCAAGCCGGATGCTCGGACAGAAGCTTGTGGCCGATATAATGGAAGTCGCCAACGAGCGGTACGGTCACGCCCAGCTTGGCGAGCTTGTCGCGGATATGCGGCACCGCGGCCGCGGCCTCATCGCGATCCACCGTGATGCGCACGAGCTCGGAGCCCGCCCGGGCGAGGTCCGCCACTTGGCTAGCGGTTGCGTCCACATCGGCGGTGTCGGTGTTGGTCATGGACTGCACCACGACGGGCGCGCCGCCGCCAACCGTCACGCCGCCCACATCCACCGGAGTTGTGATGTGCCTAGCCTCGCGCATGTCTGTCATCGATCGTCTCCGGAAAACATCGGGTCAACGGCGATTACATAAGGGAAGTTCGCGCCGGCCGCTAGCGGCTTGGTAAAAGGCTGTTTAAAACAGGTGCGGACAGGCGTCATCGCGAGGCGGACTAAGCCGCCGTGCCGATCCAGAATAAGCTTGCACTACGCTCGCAAAGACGGCGTTGCCAAATTGGTGTGCGCCGCTCTAAGAAGCGGGGGCCGTGTAAGCCTGCGTCCCATGAACCTTGGCGTTCTTCAGGCCGCGCGACTTCTGCATAGAACCCCAGTGATGCGTCGCGTATGGCGCCTCCGAATGCGGGTTCGATCCTTCATAATGCTCCGGGCTGAACACCCAGGACGGCAAAATGGCCGCATCCGGCGCATTGCGAAGGTGCTTTGTAAGCAATTGCGGGCCGCTTATCTCGGCGGCGGACACGGCCTTAAACCTGAATTTGCGCCAGCGCCATTTCCGGGGCCATTTCTCGATGCCCGACAGTTCCTCGATCATGCCCTTAAGAAGCGGGTGGCCTGGCACGGACGCAAGAAACGCGTTGTTCACAAGACCGGGCGAATAGACCTCGCTTGCCCAGGACGCAACGAAATCCTTCTCAAAAAGACAGTCGTCAAGCGGACGCAACGCCGTCGAGTCTGCATCCGCGTAGAAACCGCCCTCATTAAAAAGAATCTCGTATCTCATTAAATCGGAAGCAGCGCTGTACTTGCGATGGGACATCGCCCATTCGATAAGGCGCTTTAGCCGCCATCCGCCATTTGCAACGTCCTCATTTCCCCATAGGCGGAAATTCCAGGACGGGTTCAGTTCTTGCCACGACCGGATGCACGGCTCCGGCGGCGGCAGCGGGCCAACCCAAATCATGTGCAGGTTCTTAGGAATGCGCAATGTTTCCTCCGCGCCGCGTGCGAGCCCTCACCCGAGATTACGTTACCGGTTTTATAAGAGAAAACGAAGGCACGCGCTAGTGTGGCGTCCCGCAATTGCCGGCTGCCTTTGTTGCGCGCTCTGATAGGCAATTGCGAAACTTAGCGCCAAGGAAAAACGCGGATCGCGGTGGACAGGTGGGGTCCCCGCGATGAGCAGCGAATGTGGCCGGCAATTGCGGGATGCCGCGCTAACTCTTCTAGGCGCTTGTCAGGCCCGCTTTCCTCGTCTACCTGTAACCGCCACCCTTCAGCTGTGTATAGGATTTGCGATGGCTATCGCCCAACCGGCCTCTGACTTTGGCCGTTACCGCATGCGTCCCCTTCTAACCTTCCTGCTGCACGACAAGCGCGTTCCAAGCTTCGCGCGCCGTATGCTGCGCGCTGTTTTTCGCAACCAGAAGTCCGATATCGAACTGGATGGCATCAAGTTCCGCTGCTACCCTAATCAGAATCACCACGACCGCGCCATTGCAAGCGGAACGCTGTTCCGCACCGAGGGCGAGGAATACCGCTTCATGGAAGCAGCCTTGCAAAACGGCGGCGTATTCGCCGACATCGGCGCCAACATCGGGGCTGTATTCATCCCGCTTTCGGTGCGCGCGAAGGCGCCGGTTCAGGTGATCGCCATCGAACCGAACCCAGACAATATCCAGCGCTTGACCTATAATGCAAAGCTGAATGGCATCGGCAATCTGACAGTTATGCCTTATGCTGTTGGGCCATCTGGAAAGGTGCGCCTCTGGACAAACAACGCAAGTAATTCTGGGCAATCGTCTTTATACGATTACGGTAAGGGGAAGTCTTTGGGTTATATTGAGGTTGAAGCAAGACCTCTCCTCGATATACTGAAGGAAGCCCATGTTACCACCATTTCCCTCCTCAAGATCGACATCGAGGGATATGAGGACAAGGCGCTCATACCGTTTTTCAAAGAGGCACCGCGCGTGCTCTGGCCCAAAGCGGTCATCGTTGAGCATGCGCACCGCCATGTCTGGCAGGACGACTGCATCGCCGCCATGGAAGCCCGTGGATATGCCGTCCAAAAAGCCACCAAGGGCAACACGATGCTTACTCTTGCATCTTAAACGATGCGCGCTTGAAGTGCCTGGGCGCCAACCGCCGCCGGTAACATAGAGAAGTTGGACGCGAGACAGGCTGCTAGCGCTCGCTTATCGCACCCCGAAGCTTAGCGAGGAGAAACACCCGGATCGCGGCGGAGAGGCTGGCGGCGCCGCGCACCGAATCGATGGCAGAGGCGAGCGCGGTCACGCTCACATCCATCTTTGCCGCCGCCGCCTTCAGCTCGCGCCAGAAAGCGTCTTCGAGCGTAATGGAGGTGCGGTGCCCGGCAATCGTCAGCGAGCGCTTTCTCGGGAGCGCCGCGTCAGGATCGAGGGAGAGCGCGAGGCTCTCCCTTTCACCGCCGGCCTCGTTCCGCGCCATGCGCTTTACGCGCCGGGCTTAATCATCAGCTCGGGCTTCATGAGCGCATTGAAGTCGTCCTCGGAGATGAAGCCGAGCGCCAGCGCCTCCTCGCGCAGCGTGGTGCCGTGCTTATGCGCGGTTTTGGCGATCTGCGCGGCCTTGTCGTAGCCGATCTTCGGAGCGAGCGCGGTGACGAGCATGAGCGAGCGTTCGAGCAGCTCGCGGATGCGCTTATCGTTCGGCACGATGCCTACGACGCAATTATCCGTGAAGCTCACAGCCGCGTCGGCGATCAGCCGGATCGATTGCAACAGGTTGTAGATGATGACGGGCTTATAGACGTTCAGCTCGAAATGGCCTTGGCTGCCGGCGACCGTGATCGAGACGTGGTTGCCCATGACCTGGCAGCAGACCATCGTCAGCGCTTCGGCTTGGGTCGGGTTGACCTTGCCCGGCATGATGGACGAACCGGGTTCGTTCTCGGGCAGCGAGACCTCGGCGATGCCCGAGCGCGGGCCGGAGCCCATCAGCCGGATGTCGCTTGCGATCTTGAACAGGCTGACCGCCAGCGTGTTCAGCGCGCCAGACAACTCGACCTCCGCATCGTTCGAGGCCAGCGCCTCGAACTTGTTCGGCGCGGTTACGAAGGGCAAACCCGTCTCGCGCGCAACTTCTTCGGCGAATTTCTCCGCGAAGCCCACCGGGCAGTTGAGGCCGGTGCCGACCGCCGTGCCGCCTTGGGCCAGCATATAGATGCGCGGCAGAGCGGCCTTCACCCGTTCGATGCCGAAGCGCACTTGCGTGGCGTAGCCCGAAAATTCCTGCCCGAGCGTGACGGGCGTCGCATCCTGCAAATGGGTGCGGCCGATCTTGATGATGCTTTCGAAGGCGCGGGATTTGTCCTCCAGCGCGCGGGCCAGATGATCGAGCGCCGGCAGCAGGGCTTCATGCACCTGCATGGCGGCGGCGATGTGCATCGCAGTCGGGAAGGTATCGTTCGAGGATTGCGCGCGGTTCACATGGTCGTTCGGGTGAACCGGCTTTTTCGAGCCCTTCTCGCCGCTGAGCATTTCGATGGCGCGGTTCGAGATCACCTCATTTGCGTTCATATTGGTCTGCGTGCCGGAGCCCGTCTGCCAGACCACGAGCGGAAATTCGCCGTCGTGCTTGCCGTCGATCACCTCTTGAGCCGCCTTGACGATCGCGTCGGCGAGGCCGGCATCGAGGTCGCCGAGCGCCAGATTGGTCTTCGCCGCGCATTTCTTGATGATGCCGAGCGCGCGGATCAAGGGAAGCGGCATGCGCTCGCCGCCGATCTTGAAATTGCCGAGGCTGCGCTGGGTTTGCGCGCCCCAATATTGGCTGGAGGAGACTTCGATGGGGCCGAAGGTGTCGGTTTCGATGCGGGTTTGTGTCATGGCGCTTTTCCGGCTTAATTTCGCGGCGCATGTCTAGCATGGTGTTGACCGCGGCGCTACCAGCCATCGCCTTAATACCGATAGACAAGTGTAAGGCCCTCTCATGTCCAATTCCGCGCAAGCTTGGCCATCCCATAATACGATGACGGCAGATGAATTCCTGGCTTGGGCGGAAGCCTATGATGGCGACGAAAGGCTTGAGCTGATCGGCGGGCATATCGTGCCGAAATATGCGGCCATGCCCCGGAGACGCGAAAGCATCATCATATCAATGTAGCTGTCTTCGACGCGCTAAGGCTTGGCATCAAGAAGGCCAATCTACCTTGCGGAGCGCTGAGCCCAAAAGCCCCTCCCCTGGCTCGCGCCATCTCGTAGAGCTTGGCCACGCACCCGCCCAGATCAAGACCGGGCGCTTCGGCGCTTCCGGCTAAGCAGCTCAGAGGCAGAGGCGGTCAGCGATCGAGATAGGGGCAGGGAAGCACCTCGCCGCCATAAGTGACGTAGGTGCCGCTCGCCCGGTCGAAAGAACGGAATTCGCGTTCGCAGGCCGCCACGCCGCTTTCTCCATAAGCACCGCCGTATGCGCCATAGTTTGAGCCGGCATAGTACGGGCGGCCATAATAGGAAGGGCGATCGTACGAAGCGCTATCGTAGTAGCCGTTATCGTATGCCCTGTCATCGTAGCGGCT
>Ga0326728_10008966_pt1 | contig 24399 bp, 14 predicted proteins | sample MB3enrmetagenome_FD_207602 | JGI IMG/M metagenome (GOLD analysis project Ga0326728, IMG submission 207602) | Lab enriched peat soil microbial communities from McLean, Ithaca, NY, United States - MB31MN | ecosystem: Environmental > Terrestrial > Soil > Wetlands > Peat | place: USA: New York... | reverse complement strand
CGGGTTGATGCCACAGCGGGCTGCTGGCGGTTTCAGTGATCGGCGCGCCGCGATTGGGCAGGTCGCGGACGAATTTTTGCAGTCGGTCCATGCTGATCATCTCGCCGCCGGTGCGGCGGGCGATGGTATCCAGGAGGGCGCGGTTGGGTTTCAAGGTGCGAAATTCGTCCACGGCGGGATCAGAGGTCAGGCCGGTTTCGGCGCGGCCGACGACGGCCCCGTCGGGTTGGGTTACGAGCGCGCCGACGGCGTAAGCTCCGGCCTGGCGCACGACATAGGTGGCTTCGTAACAGCCCGGTTCGGTGGCGGAAGGTTCAGCGGTCAGTTCAAGCGGCTTGGAGTCGGCCAGCGATTCGACGGCAACACGGACGTTGACGTTGTCCTGAGGTTTGTATTCCTCGTCCCGCACCTGGACAACGAGGCGGACTTGGGTTGGGTCGTCGCAAGGCTGGGCTTCGAGGTGGACGCGCGAAGGAATATCGGACACGAGCCAGCGGACCAGTTGCCGCCAGGTCTTGCCCAGATCCTTTTGCATGGCCTCGCTTTGGATTCCCCAACGCCACAAATCCCCGGCCATGAGGGCGCCGACGGAGCCGAGGCCGAAGCGCTGCACCACCAGGGCGGGATAGGTGCGGTTGTCAACATCAGAAACAGTGGCCAGGATGCTTGCCCCCGGTTTGGCTTCCCGGATGGGATTCAAAACGGTGAATGGCGGCATGGCGCTCAGGCGCTGCTGCTCTTCCGGCTCGGTGGCGCGCAGGCGGGTCCAGGGCTGCAGCCAGCCTTCGCGCGTCAGCGAGAGCTTGAACGCCGCGGGCAATCGGACGACAGCGGGGCGGTCCAGGTAAACCGGCAGCATCGAGTTGATGGCGGTGACGGCGTAGCCGCCCTCGCGGAACGTCTCCGCGCCGCCGAGCATGAGAAAGCCGCCGCCGCGCTCGGAAACGAAACGGCGCATCAGGAGCAATTGCTCGTGAGAAAAGAACCCGGCTTCCACGCGGTCCAGAATCACGGCGTCATACTTGAACAATTCGGCGGCGGATTTGGGGAAGCCGTCCCGCAGTTCGAATTCGTCCCTGGTGTTCAGGCGGATCATGACCGGCTGGTCGTAGCGGGCGGTTTCCTCGTTGGTGGCCTCATCGAAGCCGCGGAACAAGGGATTGCTCGCCTCGCCGGCCCGGCCTTTGAAATCAAATTTCGGCTCGCGCGGAGCGATGCGCATGAGCGTGACCATCTGGACCTGGGGGTCTTCCTGAAGCGCGCGGTTCAGGAATTTGTATTCCCAATCCGGCCGGCCCGCCACGCAGAGGACGCGAAACGGCTTCTGGCCGCGGTCCACCACCATCATGCGGCGATTATTGACAAGAGTAGCCTCGCGCGACACGCCGCCGGGGTTGCTCAGATCGTCGTCCGCGCGGGCCTCGAGTTGGTAGAAGTGGATGCCCGGCTTGTCCGGTTGGAATTGAAAGCGAAAGTTCAGATCGCTCTCCTCGCCGCCGGCGCGCTGGGCAAGAGTGGAGACGGCGTTGGACACGATGGCAAAGCCCGCGAAGGGCTGGGCGGGATTGTTGGTGTTGAATGCGCCGGATTGGGTTGCGATCTCGGTCAATTTGGCGCGGACGGTCGAGCCGGAAAAACCGCGCGCCGTCACGGCGGCCTGGACGGTGACCGGCGCATCCTCGAAGGCGGTTTGGCTGACGGCGACTTTGTCCACGCTGATATCGCGAAGGGCGGAATCGTTTCCCAGGACGACTGGATAAACCGGGGGGCAGCCTTCGAGAGACGGCAAGTCGCCGTGGACGTCGGTGGCGTTGCCATCGGTGAAGAGCAGCACTCCGGCGACGGGCTGGCCCCGCCACCGCTGGGCCGCGTTGCGCAAGGCGCCGACCAGGGCGGAGGCGCGCCCGTCGAAATTAAGTTCGCCGAAGTCGTGCAGGCTTTGCAAACGGGAATCGAAGGAGTAACGGCGCACTTGAAAATTCTGATCCAGGCCGGCCTCCCAGCCTTGGGGATCGGCGACGAGGAGGTCGCGCAGAATTTCGCCGCGCGAATGCGGCTGGCCTTCGTCTTTGATTTGAAGACTCTGACTGTTGTCCGCGATGACAGCGAAGACATTGGCGCCGGGACGCGCGCGCCGGCTCACCAGCAGCGGCTCCAACAAACAGAGCGCGAGAACGGCGACGCCGGCGAATTTGAGAGCCGCGGAAAGGAAAGTGACCCATCGCTCGGCAGCATTTTTGCGCGAGGCCCAAACCAGCGCGACGAACAGCGCCACAAGCGCGGCGAGCGTGGGAAGCAGCCAGGATCGGCCCGAAAAAACGATGGCGGCAAGGAAGGTCATTGCGGGCTGCCGAGCTTTTCGTAGTATTTCCGCACGGCGTCGGAATATTTGTCCTGCACGGGGTCGCGGTCCAGCGGGACGAGGCTGCGGTCTTTTTGCGCGCGGGAAAGTTCCTGGGCAACCCAATCGCGGGCCATGGCCAGCGGCTCGAGCGCCTGGTTTTGCAACTCTTCCGGGGACGGAATGCGCCCGCTCTGGCGAAAATCGCGGCGATAGACGGCGACGCGCTCGCGCACGGTGGCCAACTGGTTGCGCAGATCCTGCGAATCCACCGTCTGCTCCACATCGCGCAGACGGTCCGACCAGTCCATATAATTATTGCCGGTGATGGGGCCGCGGTTAAGCCCGCCGACGCCGTTGGCTCCCCCGAGTTGTTGGGCGAATTGGCGCAATTGATCCGGCCCCACGTTGCCGCCTCCGCCATCAGCGTTTCGACCTCCGCGCTGGCCGCCCCGGCCGCCCCGGCCGTTCTGGCCGGCTTGCTGGCCGCCTTGGCCGTTCTCGTCCGGCTGTTGTCCCTCGCCGCCGTTTTGGGCCGTCTCAGAATTATCCTGCCGCTGTCCTCTCCCGCCGCGCTCGCCGCCGCGCCCGCCTTGGCCGGCCTGGCCATTCTCATCCGGCTGCTGGCCCTCGCCGCCATTCTGAGCGGTTTGGGAATTTCCCTGCCGTTGGCCGCGCCCCTGGCCCTGCCTTCCGCTATTGGGCTGGCCTTCGCGTCCGCCACTTCGCCGGGAAGGGTTCTGTTCGTCACCGGCCTGCCGTTCGCCGCCTTGCCCCGAAGCGTCCGCGTTGGCCACCGCGTTCGTGTCTCCTTCGCCGTTGCCATTGCCGCGGGCAGCGGTTCCGGGCTGGGCTCCGCGCCGGCCCTGCCCGGCGGTATTCGTTCTGGCGGAATTCGTGCCATTGCCCAATTCGCGCGCCAACTGGCCCGACAAATCATCCAGTTCCTTTTGGGCGTAGCGCAGAGCGTCGGCTTCGCTGCCGAGCACGCTTTCGGCGGCGCTGTCAACATTTTGACGGAGTTCATCAATATTGGTGCGGGCGAGGCTTTCGGTCTGCGCGGCCTGGGGCAGAAAGCCGCGGTTCACCAATTGCGCGCTGAGATCGAGTTGATTTTCCGTGTGCTTCTGATCTTCGCGGCGGATGATATCGTAAAGTTGCTTGGCCAGGAGCGGTTCCGTGTTCTCGGCCTGCTCGGTGAGGTCGCGCATTTGGGCGACCAGATTCGTCAAGGCGGATTCCTGATGGGCCAATTGCTCTTCGATGGGACGGCGCTGGGCGGAATCGTCCAATTGCTTCTGGTCGGAATCGTTCAAGGCGTTCAGATCGCGGGCGATTTTGTCCTCCTGCGCCGCCAGATCGCGGGCCTGATTTTGCATTTGGCGCATCTGCCGGGAGAACTGGCTGGAACTTTGCTGGCGCATGTTTTCGCGCAGGTTTTGGAGGTTCTCCTCGGCGCGGGAGCCGGCAGCCAGCGCTTCCGAGACGGACTGGCGCTCCATTTGCTCGGCGGCCCGTTGCACGTCGTTGCGGGTCTGATCCAATTGTTGACGGGCTTGGGATTGCCGCGCGGCATTGGGCGATTGCTCCATTTGCTGGCGCAATTCATCGGTATCGGCGAGCATCTGGCGTTCCTCGTCCTGGAGGCGTTTGAGCTGGCGCTGGGCTTCCTCGCGTTCCTGGGGCGTGCGGGCTTCCTGCAACGCCGTTTGCAGGTCGCGCAGCCGGTCGTTCAAATCCTGTTGGCGGCGGGCCAGTTGTTTCAAGCGGTCGGCGGTTTGGGCTTGTTCGGCTTGCTGCTGCGTGGGGGCGGCGGTGGCCTGGCGCTCGGTTTCGTAGCGATCTTGTTCGTCCGTCAATTCGAGCTGGTCCAGCTCGTCCTGGCCGGGCTGGCCGGATTGGCCGCCGCCGCGCTGGCCGCGCTGGCCGTTGCGCGAGCGGGCGACGCGATATTCCCGCGGCATGGCCTTGAGCAAGGCCTGGTAAGCGGACTGTTCCGCGGCAATGGCCTCGGCCAGTTTGTCCGGCGTCTTCCTGGCCTCTTCCAAGGCGGCGCGCGAACGCTCCATTTCCTTGATGACGGATTGAAGCGCGGCGTGGTCGCCTTCGCCGGCGCTTTCGAGCATTTGTTTCGCCTGCTGCAGCGCCTGGCCTTGCGCGTCAATAACAACGTCGAGATCGGTGGAGAAGTCGCCGGTGGCCGGGGTGGACGGCGTGGCGGCCCCTCCGCCCTGCCCGCGCGCGCGGCTCTGCGCGTGGAGGGACAAGGAACTGACGAGCGCGATGGCAAGGAAAATCTCTATTCTCATGGATGATGGGCGCCGCCGGCGCCGGTTTTTTCCCGTTGAAGGTTCCACGTCGCGACGACGATTTGCTTCTGCAAATCGGCCAGCCGCACGCGTTCGTTGCCGCCGCCCTGACCCTGGCCTTGATTCCCGCCCTGGTTGCCGCCCTCGCCCCCGCCCGATTGGTCAGCGCGAAAAATTTCCTCGAAGGGACGCACCTCGGCAAAAAACATGTCGCCGAAGGTGCGCCGCGCCTGGCCATCGGGACCGTAGTCGTCGGCCCAGGCAAAGTAGGCGACGACCTGGTCCACGTCCACTCCGAGTTGCTTCAGGGGAATAAGGTAGTTGAATTGGACCTTCGCGTTGGCGGGTGAAGTCTGGCCGAGTTCAACAAATTGCGGTTCCTGCCCGGCCACGCCGTAGCCGACGCCGTATTTGAGGAGGCCAAAGTCGTCGGACGCTTCGGCCTGCAACTCCAATTCCTCCAGGCGCGAGACGCGCGGATCGCCGCGCGGGAAAGTCAGTTTGACCACCGGACGCTGGTTGGTCAGGGCCTGGAGAATGAAATCCGTGGGGAATTTGTTGGAGCGGCCTTCCGCGTCCACCAATTCCAGCGAGTAGCGCGCATTGTTAGTCAATAAATAATCGGAGAGGATGGCGAGGGCATTGCCGGGCGTGGCGAGAGAGAAGGATTGGTCCTTGGCAATCCAGCGCGCGCGCGCGACCGGCTTGTTGAGTTGCAAGGCGTAGCTCAGGCGCGATCCTTCGACGGCGCTGACGCGCAAGGTGTCGCGAATGGTGCGATTGGTCAGACCGGTGTAGGCCGGATAAACCAGGCTCGCGTCCGCGCGCACGAGGGCCGGGAATTCAAAGACCGTGATTTTGTAATCGCGGGTCTTTTTGCCGCGATATTCGATGTGGTAAATTCCGGCTTCGTTGACCTCCGGAATGCTCGCGCCAAAAACCGGATCCGCCAGCCGGCGGGCCATGTTGAGGCGCGCTTCCTTGCCGCCGGCAGAATTGACCACCAAAGCGGCTTCGCCGGGCGGAGAGCCGCCAAAGCGGGCGGCGATCACCAAACCGGTGCCGCGTTCCACTTTGGTGTCGCCGGGAGTCACGGTGATTTCTTCGCCGAGCAAGGAACTGAAAACAGTCGAGCCGGGTTCCTTGCCGGGACGCAGCGCCAGCGAGACCGCCAGCAGCGCCAGCAGCGCGCCCCCCTGGGCGATTCGCGCGTAGTTTCGGCGCTGCCGCAATTGCCGGCGCCACTCCGCCTGGCCGGGATGGGTCAGAGCCTCCTCGATCAGGCGCAATTGGAGAAAACCATACGCGCCCGATTCCGCGTCCGGCTTTTGTTCCGAGGCGGCAGCCAATAAATGGCGAACTTCGGGGCGTCCGCGCCAGAACTCGCGGATGAGATCGCGGATTTGGTCATCCGTCTTGGCGTGTCGGGACAATACCACTCCGCCCAGCACCAGACCCGCCGCCAGGGGCAGCAGCCAGAAATCGGGATGGATTGCGCCGCCGGCGATGTTTTGGAGCACGAGCAGAGCAACCCCGAAGGCCGTCGCCGCGAGCCAGGAGAAGGTCAGGGCGCGCGAGCGGCGGGCGCGACGCTGGATTTGGGCCAGAGCGCCCAACTGATTTTGGAGGCGGCGTTCCATCATGAGGAAACCTCCAGGTTCGCCACCCGCCGCGCGAGCCAGCCGCCCAGCCAGATTTCCACCAGCGCGACGCCGAGAAGACCGGCGATCAGCCAGCGCCAAACTTTCTGGCGGTTTTCCAATTCCGCGCGCGCCAAAATGCGCTGCGTTCCGGCGGTCGCGGCGGCAGGAATCCGCGGAGCGCTTTGCAGCGGAACACCGAGGCGGCCCAAGTCATCGGGCGACATGGGCGCGGTGCGGCTTTCGTCCAGCGGCAAATTCACGGCGAAGCGATTGGTCCGGCTGCCCGCCATGGCCGAGTAGATTCCCGGAAGATCGGTCCCGGTGAAGGGCGCGCCGGCCGCCTGGTCCACGGATTTTCCGTCCGGTTTGGTCCAGTGAACGGGGTCACCGGGGGAAGCGGGGGCCGGGAGCGGTTCGCCGATTTGAAACTGCGCGCGCGCCGGCGCGGCCCCGCCGCTCCAGTCGAGAATCGTCTGCATGAGCGGCACAAATTTTGTTGACAATGCGAGCTGGCTGTCGGCGGGATTCCACCCGGATGCGAGGAGGAGGATGTTCCCTTTTCCCCCGGGGATTTGCGCCAGGGCGGGCGATCCGTCATCAAACTTTGCCAGCGCCCGAACCGGAGAATTGGCGGGAAATTTCAAGATGCGGTGTTTCCAGAAATGAATGCGCGAAAAGTCGCTGAAGCGCGGATCGGCGAAGGGCGCAAAAATCGGATGCGTGAAATCCACGTTGCCCAGCAACGCGTAATCGCCCGCCGCCTCGCTGACTTCCAGGGGAGCGTCCGTCGCCTCCATCAGCGTGTTGGTCATGACTCGAAGCTCGGTCTTGCCGCCGGCGACCCACGGGCGGAGCGCCGCGCTCTCTTCCGCGGTGAGGCGCGCCGGGACGACCGCAAGGGAGGCGCGGTTCAGCGTTCCCACGTCAAGAATAGAATTCGACAAGACGGACACCACTTCCACCTTGCGGCGTCCGGTTTCCGGAAAGGCGCGCTCAAGATAATAGCGCAATTGCTGGGGATCATTGGCCGATTCGGAGCCGAAGTACGCGACCGCCACGCGTTCGGTTTCGGGGACGGCGAACCAGGTGGTGTTGTCGAAATCCTCCTCATCGCCCCTTAAACGCAGAGCGCCGGTGGTGACGCCGTCGGGGAGCGGCGGCGCGGAGAAGGTCCGGGTTTGGCCGGGCGGCAGGTAGATTGGCGCGGGGCTGGCATCACCGGTGTCCCAAGCGAGCGCGAAAGATTCGCGATTGGAATCGCGGGCGTTGGTGACGCGGACTCGGGCCTGCCGTTCATCACCCGAGGCGGCGCCGGAAGCATCCACGATTTCCAGGCCGGCGTTGCCGGGCTTGGCGGGATCAATGCGCTCGACCTGGACGCCGACATTTTTGGGCCATTCGTGGCCCTGCAAGCCGTCCAGGTTCGCGCCTTCCTGCAGGTCGCTGATCAGCGCCACGACGCGCGCCGAAGAGTCGCCGCTCTTGTCCTCTGGAAACAGTTCGGCGGCCTCGGTCAGGGCCTGGCCGAGAACAGTGCCGCTCCAGCGGGGCGAAACGGCGGCCAGTTTCTGCTTCGCCAGCGCGGCCCGCTGGTCCGGCGGCCAGGAAAGCCACTCGGCGAAACTGACCACGGAGCGGACTTGCTGATCAAAGGTCAGCACGGCGGCGCGATCTCCCGGCGTTGCTTTGTCGAGATATTGTCCGGCCACGGCCAGGGCTTTGGGCCACAAACCCGCGCGGCGCATGCTGGCGCTCGTGTCAATCAAAATGACGGTTTGGCGCCCGGGGCCGGGAGGCGGGGAGGAGGCGCCGCTTTTGGGAAAAAACGGGCGGGCAAAGCCCATCGCCAGCAACACCAGGGCCAGGCAGCGCAACAGGAGCAGCAGGATGTGCTCGAGTTTGCGGCGGCGGGTGGCGCGGGGCGGGACGGGGCGCAGGAAGAGAATCGAACTGAACGCCGTCCGCTCGCGCACGGAGCGCCGGATGAGATGGAACACCACCGGGCCGGCCACGGCCAAAGCTCCGAGCAAGAACCAGGGCGCGAGGAAATTCATGGTGACGCGCGCGCCGGGGCGCGGCGGCGGATGAGTTTGTTGCGGCGGGAGCGCCCGCGCAGAAAATCCGCCAGCGCCAGTTCGAGCGGGCGGTCGGTGACGACGCGATGAAATTCCGCGCCGAGCCTTTGGCAGATGGCCTCCGCGCCCCGGCCATGCTCCGCGAGGCGGCGCTGATAATCGGCGCGCGCCTTTTCCGGGTCGAGGTAAACGTCCTGCCGGCTCTCCATGTCCTGATAAAGCGAGGCCTGGTGAAAATCGAAGGCCAGTTCGTTCGGGTCGAGCACCTGCATGAGGACGACTTCGTGGCCGGCCACAGTCAACCGTCCGAGGTTGCGCTCCAGTTCATCCAGCGGCGTGAGCAGATCGGAAGCGAGCACGATCAAGCCGCGTTTGCGCGCCAGTTCGGCGATGCGGCGCAACGGTTCGCCGACGTTCGTTGTTCTGCCTTCCGCGCGCCGTTCCAGGGCCACCATCAATCGGCGCAAATGACCCTTCCGATGGCGCGGCGGCAAATAGTCGCGCACGCGTTCGTCGAAAGTGACCAAACCCACGGCGTCTCCCTGCGCGTGCAAGAACCAGGCCAGCGTGGCGGCGAGGGTGCGGACGTATTCGGCTTTGGAGTAGGTCAGCGAGCCATAATCCATGGAGCGGCTTTGGTCCACGAGGAGGTGACAGCGGAGATTGGTTTCGTCCTCGAATTTCTTCAAATAGTAACGATCGGAACGGGCGTAGAGCCGCCAATCCAGATAACGGGTGTCGTCGCCCGGAGTGTAATGGCGGTATTCGGTGAACTCGACGGAAAAGCCATGATACGGGCTGCGATGCAGGCCGTTCCAAAATCCCTCGACCACCACGCGCGCGCGCAGTTCCAGACTGCGCAGGGCCATCAGCACCCTGGGATCCGCGTGGCCGCGATCTCGCGCGGACCCGGTTGGATTGCTGGAAGTGGCGGGGGCCATACACGGTTCAAGAGATTGCGGCTTCTTTCACGGTTTCGAGCAGGCGGCGGATAACGGTTTCCACGGTTACCCCTTCGGCTTCGGCGCGGTAATTCACCAGAATGCGATGGCGCAGCACGGCCGCGGCGAGCACGCGAATGTCATCGGCGGAAACATGGGAGCGGCCCGCCAGCAGGGCGCGGGCCTTGGCGCCGAGAGCAAGAAATTGGGCGGCGCGCGTGCCGGCGCCCCAACTGACCCAATCGTTGACAAAGCCGGGCGAGTTGGCCTGCTGCGGGCGCGAGGCCGCGGTCAGGCGCACGGCGTAGCGAATGAGGTCTTGCGCCACGGGCATGCGGCGGACCAGATCGTTAAAGCGCAGGATGTCTTCGCCGGTGAAAAGCGGTTCGATGGCGGGCGGGCGCCCGGCGGTGGTTTGCTGGACGACCGCCACTTCCTCTTCCTCCGGGAGGTAGTCAATGACCACGTTGAACATGAAACGATCCAATTGCGCCTCGGGCAGCGGATAAGTGCCTTCCATCTCAATCGGATTCTGCGTGGCCAGGACGCAGAACGGTTCCTCCAAAGCGTGCCGCACTCCGGCGGCGGTGACCTGGTGCTCCTGCATCGCCTCCAGCAACGCGGCCTGGGTCTTGGGCGGCGTGCGATTGATTTCATCGGCGAGGATGATGTTGGCGAAGACCGGGCCGCGCACGAACGACATTTTTCGCCCCTCGCCGGTTTCCTGCAAAATTTCCGTGCCCGTGATGTCCGCGGGCATCAGGTCCGGCGTGAACTGGATGCGTTGAAACTTGAGGTGAAAGACCTGGGCGATGGATTTGACCAGGAGCGTCTTGGCCAGGCCCGGCGCGCCGGTGATGAGGCTGTGGCCGCCGGCGAAAAGGGCGATGAGAATCTGTTCGACGACCTCCTTCTGGCCGACGATGACTTTGGCCAGTTCCTTTTCGATCCTGGCCCGGCCGGCGATAAGCTGTTCGACCGCCTCGCGCTCCGCGTCTTGGGTGGGTAGGGTGCTGTTCATTGAGTTAGGAATGGGTTTGGGGCATGTCCGGGTTTTTTGCCTTGGTGGAAGCGGCCTCGATATCGAGGAGCAACCGCTGGGCCTGGCGAAAACGCGGGGCGTCTTCCAGGGCCTGCAACACCTGGCGTTTCGCCTCCGTCTCCGCGCCGCCACGGGCGTGCAGCAAACTGGCCAGGCGAAAATGCGTTTCCGCCGGATCGGGCGGATCCAGCAGAATCAGACTGCGATAGGCCGCGATGGCCTGGTCCTGGTTGCCGGCGCCAACCCCGGCTTCGGCCAGCGCGCGGTAGGGGGCGGAGATCAGGGGGTTGATTTGCAGAAGACGATTGGCATATTTCGTTTCGGCGGCCCAATCCTGGCGCGCGCCGGACATTTCGATCAGGCGGACGTAGAGATCGGTGAAATCGGCATCCCGCGCCGCTGTTTTTTGGAGGATCGCATATTCGGCGTTGGTGTCGCCGAGTTTTTGTTCGGTGATGGCTTCCAGCCAGAGCGGATTGCCCGCGCCCCGTTCGCCGTCGTAGGAGCCGGCCAGGGATTGGAGAAGCGTTTTGGCTTCGGCCCATTGTTTGGCTTCCAGCAGTGCCTGGGCCTTTTTCATGCGGACGTAATAGTTGTTGGCATGGGATTTTTCCCAATCGGCCTCGTTGTCGCCCTCCGGCGGCTTTTCCAGGTCGAGGCCAGGCGCCAGAGCGTCGGCGCGGGAGCGGACAAAGGCGGCGAATTGCTTTTCCAAATCCGGCAGCGGTACTGTGCGGGCGGCGATGGCTTTGTTGACATCCTGGCCGTCGCGGAGGTCCAGGAGAATGGTTTTGAGCGTTTCGAGGCCGAACTTTTGCACGATATATTCCACCACCAGCGAGGACTCAAAGTAGGCAAATTGCAGCGCCTCGCCGTTCTTTGGCTGGAGAAACGCGCCGCTTAATTTGCCCAGCGGCGTCAATTTGCCGTCGAGGATCATCTGGCGATACCCCAGATTCATTCTTTCGCCCCACGCCGGATCGGCCTGTCGCTCCTCGTAAACGGAGATGCCTTCGCTCAACCAGCGCGGCATGCGGTTCTTGGTGTCGTTGAGCGTGACGACGTGGCAGAACTCGTGCCACAGGACATCCTCCCAATTGGCCGGGTTGGGGGCCTGCGAGGCCGGGCTGTTGGCGGTGATGACCGAGCCGAAACAAACTCCGAGGTAGCCCGGGTTGCCCGGCATGCCAAAGGTGCGGACGGCAAAATCTTTTTGGTCGGGAAAAATTTCCACCGCGGTCGGCCGAATCAGTTGCACGCCGTATTTCTGGCACAGCGCCGCTTTGGCGCGGCCCAGCAAGTCCAGCACACGAACGCCATAGAGTTGCGCCTCCGACGCGGACATGCGGACGATGAAGTCGGCATTGGTGAGCGTGCGGAATTTGGCCATCTGGTCGTGGAGCGCGGACAAATTGTAGGTGGTGACATCGTACTCGTCCTGGGCGCGGGCTTCCTGGGCCATGCGCCAGCCTTCCTCGTCGCGGCCGAGACGCAACAAATCCTCGGCGAGCTGCCGGCGGGCGGGAAGGTAATCCGGCGCGAAAGCAAGAGCGCGGCGTTGCGCGGCGGCGCCTTCCTCGAAGAGGTACTTCTGCGCCAGTTTCCATCCGATGATGTAATCCACCTGGGGGTTGTTGGTCCAAAAATGCAACGCTTTGGCGCGAAGATCCGCTTCCCCGGCCAGGTCGTTTGACAAGTGGGCGAGCACGGCGCGATAGGCCAGCGCTTCCGGCCGCCACGGATTTACCTCGAGTGCCTTGGCCAACTGCTTCTGCGCTTCGTCATATTGTTCGGCGTCAATCAAATGATCCGCCAGCAGCAGCAGGCTCGGGATGTGGTTGGGATTGATCTTCAAAGCGGCTTGCAGGGCGGCGAGCATCTGTTCCCCGTCGCTGGTTTGAAAGGCCTCCGCCAAGCCGGAATCGAGATCGGGATCGCCGGGAAATCTTTTCAGGCCGGCGCGAAAATTCCCGGCCGCCAAGTTGAAATCGTGCTTGTCCAAGGCGAGTTGGCCGCTGGCGAGGTAGGCCTCGGGCGTCGGAGGATCCATGTCGCAGGCTCTTTGGAAACAATTTTCCAACGCCAGGCGCGGTTCGACGCCCAGAATGATCAGCGCCCGGCCGAGGGCGACGAGTTGGTCGCTGCTTTGCACGACACGACCGGTCCGGCTGATCACGATCTTGATATCGTTCAACTGGCGGTTGGCGCCGGGCAGGTTGCTTTGGAAAAGCTCGGCGTCCCGCGCCAGCAGGCGCAATTGGATGCCGGCGGGAAACTCGTCCACGCCGGCCAGGGCGTTGCTGCGGGCGTCGGCGTAACGACCTACGGTCAATAATGATTTTACCAGCAGGATGCGCCAGCCATCGTCGTAAGCGGCGGCCGCCTTTTTCTGGGCGGACTTGATGACCTCGTCATAGCGGCCGGCGAAGAATTGGGTCTGGGCTTCGTCAATGGACTGGGCGCGCGCGCCGAGGCAAACAAGAAGGATTCCCAGTCCCATCAGCGCCCGAGAGGCACGCTGGGGACGGGGAATAATCCGGCGCTTGTTGCAATTGCACATCGTGGAGAAAATACCCTTGATTGGGAAAGAAAGCAAATGGCGATCACTCGGCGGAAACTCGCAACAAAGCTTCGGAAGATTCGGGCGTGGCGCGCTCTTCCTTGCGGGCGGCGGCAACGGTATCGGGGGAGACCAGGGTGGCGTGATTGCCGGCCAGGCGCGAGCGGACATAGTTCAGCACGACGGCGATCTGGTCGTCGCCCAGGTTTTCCTTCAGCGGCGGCATGGGGAGGTTCCACGTTTTGCCGCGGACTTGAATTGGGCCATTTAAGCCGTTGAGAACGATGCGCGCCAGGCGGTCGCCTTTGGGTGCGAGCACCCACTCGGAATCGGCCAGCGGAGGGGCCAGGCCGTCCTTGCCCTGGCCGTCCCTTTGATGGCAAGCGGCGCAGATTTTTAGGAAGATCTCTTCGCCCTTCGTGGCGGGGTCGGAGCTGCCGTCCATCACCGATTGCATGAAGGCGCGGAGGACGGGGTCGGCTGTGGCGTATTGGACATAGGTGCGCTGGTCCCCTTTGCCGACGTAAAAGCCGTCGGGCGCGTTGGTATTGATTGCTTCCGGGGGAGGCCGTTGAACTCCAGTCCGCGTCTGCTTGCGCGGGCGGACAGGTCCGGCCAGAAACACCGCCAGCCCGAAGAGGAATAGAACAAATAGCGTTGCAATCAGTCGCATAGCCGGCTTCAGGAGACTCTCTCTGCCGCCCTGAAAGGGCAAGCAAAAACTGGCGTTTTCATCCCGGCGAACACCCCTGGCAAGATCGAATCTTCGCTGAGAGCGCCACTCAAGGCCGCAATCGTCGCCATTGCCAACACCGCCACGAACAAGGGGGGCCAGTGAAATCGGTAGGGCGAGACTCCGTCGAGCCGAAATTCGATTTCCAGGGAAAAAGTCACGGCTCGACAGAGTCTCGCCCTGCTATGGGTTTTGTCAAGCGAGCGCGGTGTTTTAATTCATGATTTTTTTCGGGCTTGGGGTGAATGGTTCGTTTCGGAGCGTTTCCTCTTCAAGGCTGGAGCGGAGATTCCGCTGGCCGACCTGCTATCCGCACATGTTGGAACAGTGCCTGATGACTTGTTCGAGTCGGAAGAGGAACGAGCGCACCCAATCTACCGGACGGGTTCAGATCAACTGACCCAAGGGCGAGCCGGGCGCGCGCCGTTCCCAAAGTTGTTTTCATGCAAAGGGTTCTTTTATTAAATGCTCTTCGGGGGTTTGCCGGGCCGGGGGGCAGGGTCAGATGAGTTTTAATTTGACCGCCGTGCTGCGCCCGGTTTCTATCCGCCACAGGTCAATGGCCAGATGCCGCCCGATCGCCACGACGGCCTTCTTGCGCCCGCCCCGCGCGCTTTTGTTGTCCAGTTGCGGCCGCCATTTTTGCACCGGCGGGTAGTTGGGTTGAAAGCGGATGACCCGCCAAGCCAGTTCCACCAGGAGCCGCCGGATGCGCGGATTGCCGTGTTTGGTGATGGAGCCTTGCCGGCAGTGGCCGCCGCTGGCGTGGACCGAGGGGCACATCCCGGTCAGGCTGGCCACCTGGCGCCGGTTCTTAAATCGGTTCCAATCCAACACCTCGCGTCGCAATAATTGACAGGTCAGGGCGCCAAAACCTTTGGCCGGCGATTGGGCCTCGGCCACCACCTGCTTTTCCACTTGGGCCAACTGCTGGTCGGCCAAAAGTATCTGCGCCCGGAAGTTTTCCAGAATCCGGCACTGGAAGGGGGTCAACTCCTTTTGCAAAACTTCCCAGGCCCAGGGCCGCCACCACTGGCCTTGGACCCGCCGCCCGTGATAGAGCAGAAAGCTGCGGCCCTGGGCTTCGTGGGTCCGCCGCTCCTGGCCCAGTTGTTCCCGATGCCGCCCCAGGGCCCGCGCCTGTTCCTGCTCGGGCGTCGGAACGGTGATGACGGCCAATGCGTGGCGGTTGCCCTGGACGTAGCGATCCAGCCGCTGGACCAGCGCCAGCGCGTCAATCTTGTCGGTCTTGACCTTGCGCCCCAACTCGTCCCAGTTCTGCGGTCGCACCACCACATTCTCCACGCCCATGTCCAGGAGCCGGCGATGCAAGCTGTAGCCGAAGGGACCGGCCTCGTAACAGCTATGGACCTTCTCGCCCAACGGGAGCTGTTTGGCGACCCATTTCAGAAAGCCCTCCGGAGTGAACTTCTGGGCCGGTTGCGGGGTGTCGTTGTCCATCTGGCGGACCACGCTGTAACTGTCGGCGTGGACGTCGATGCCTAATTTTATGAGCTTGGCTTTGGCAGCCGTTTTGGTGGATGATGATTTTTGGGTATTGGTATTGTTTTTCATACAACCTTGGTGTAACGCTTGTGCGCTCACCTGCCAATACCCATGCCATCTACCAGATTGTGAAATATCCGGGTTAACCGCCTGCCTGGGCGCCGCGCCGTGCGACGGGATTGCTGGAGGGTTTCAATCGCGCTCGCGGTCGAATAGCATCATCTCCGCAAACGCCTTTTTGGGATACCCGGATTTCGACCACGAATGGTTTCGCGCGTCGTAATGCCACCCGCGGCGTTGCAGTTGTTGGGCAAACTCTTCCCGATCCAGGTTCAAACAACTCAACGCGCGGCGATGCCACAATTCGATGACCAACTGGTTGAAGAGAGCCTCGCTGGTAAAACTGGCCGTGTTCTGGTTCAGGCAGGCGTCGAAAACTTCCGAGAGAATGGCCGCCGAATCCAGATCAGGGCCTTTATTGGCCGGCTGCGCCGGCTTAGGCACTTTGGCGGCCTTGTAGAACGTCAGAATCATTTCGCCCGCCAGCACGCGCGCGGAATTCTTCTTTTTGTGCATGGACCAAATCACATCGCCGGTCTGCGTGATCGCGGCTTTGAGTTCTCCGCCGCAGTCATGGGCCGTTTCAAGAATGGTGGCAAAGTAACTTGTATCCCAGTGTTGAAAGACAATGGAAAACCAGCGGTCCGGTTTCAAAAGGCGGAACGAAGTCTTGATGCCGCGCGCCAGGCTTTGTTTGTAATGTGTCTCGGAGTGGGCGCGCTCGCCGCCGACAATGGTTTCCTGTTCGCGGGTTTCATCCGCAATCGGAAAACCAAGCCAGTGGTTCCACAGAATGGAAAGATCAAGATAGCTGATGAAGGCTCCGTAGGGCGGATCGGTGAAGATGTAATCCACGCTGCCGGATTTGATGACTTTATCCAGCGCCGCCGCGTCCTGCGCCAGCACGCGGAAATTCTTTTCGCTGTCGAGGTCCAGCGAGCCGCCGGACGGTTTTGCCCGGTAATCGCGCAGCCGCAACACTTCTTCCTTGGCCGCCAGCACGTTCAAGAAACGGCCATGAAAAGTTTCCCAAATGGGCAGATCCACGGAGCGCGCCGCCAGTTTGTAGCGATAGATGCTGAAAATGCTCGAACCGCCCCGGCTCTCCGCCCGGCCCTTGGCGGAAAGAAACGTCTTGTTGAGTTTGGCGAGCGATGCCGACCAAGCCAAAAGCAGCAAATCGCGGACAGGGCCTGCTTCGCGCTCAATGGTTGGTTTGATCAGGGCGAGACCGGCCAACTGGCGCGGCGTGAACATTTCGTAGAAAAAATCCGCGTCCGAGTTGCGCGGCAGGCGGATTTTTTCCGGCAGCGGAAGTTTTTTCAGCCATTGATGCGCCACGGCCTCGTCTTTCTCGATTTCGTGAATTTGCCGGGAGCAACCTTGCGCCACGCGCTCAAACGCCTGGCGAAGCGCGGCGGTGGAGGGCAGCGTGGTGTCGGCAATGTTGCGCGCGATGAAGTTGGCGAATGGATTCAGGTCATTTTGAATCGCGGAGCGGCCCAGCAAAAAAGCTTCGATGGCCGTCACGCCCGTGCCGCCGAACGGATCGAGCACCACGTCGCCTTGCTCGGAATATCGTTCGATGTAAGCGCGCACGACATTCGCGGGGCGCCGGGTGAAATAGGGATGCACCCCGTAATGCCGCGCGTCTTCCTGCCTGGCGGCGGGAATGGCGTCCAGAATTGGCTCAATGCAAGCGCGAGTCATTTAGCCGCGTAATGTGTCAGTCTCAGTCGGTAGGGCGAGACTCTGTCGAGCCGAAACTCGATTTCCTGGGAAAAAGTCACGGCTCGACGGAGTCTCGCCCTACCATTCCCCGATGTGAGTGACGCATTACTTAGCCGCCAAGATAATCCGCGAAGGCGAAAAGTTCGAGAATAGGAAGAAGTTGCTCTGGCGTTCACGGCTGCCGCTCGTTGATGGACTGGAGAATGGCCGCCACCACTTCGCCTTTGGGCCGGGCGCCGAGGTTGCCTTTGCCGTGGACACGGACGCTCACGGTGCCGGCCTCCAGGTCGCGCGGGCCAATCACCAGCATGGTGTGGACTTTGGCTTCCTCGGCGCGCTGGATTTTGCCGTTGATTTTGTCGCTGCCGAAATCGCCCTCCGCCCGGACTTGCCTGGCGCGAAGTTCGGCGATGATCGTCCTGGCGCAGGCGGCCAGTTTCTCTTCCTCGCCGATGGTCAGAACGCGCACCTGCTCCGGGGCGAGCCACAAGGGGAAATTGCCGGCGTAATGCTCGATGAGGAAACCGATGAAACGCTCGTGCGTGCCCAGCGGGGCGCGATGGATGCAGAGCGGGGTCTTGTCGGTGTTGTCCTTGTCGCGGTAGGTCAAGCCGAATTTGGCCGGGACGGCGAAGTCCACCTGGTTGGTGGCCAGGGTGAATTCGCGTCCGATGACGCTCCAGACCTGCACGTCAATTTTCGGGCCGTAGAAGGCGGCTTCGTTGGGCACCTCCACAAAATTGATGCCGCTGTTTTTGAGGACGTCGCGCACCATGTTCTCGGTCTGAATCCAGAGAGCCGGCTCGTTGACGAATTTCTGGCCCAGCTTGGCCGGGTCGTGCGTGCTGAAGCGCATGACGTGTTTTTCGATGCCGAAAATCTTGAAATACTTGAGGTACATTTCGTTGACCGCGTTGAACTCCTGCGCGAATTGCTCCGGCGTGCAATAAATGTGCGCGTCGTTCATGTTGAGCGAGCGGACGCGCATGAGGCCGAAGAGTTCGCCCGACTGCTCGTAGCGATAGCAGGCGCCGTATTCCGCCAGGCGCAATGGCAAATCCCGGTAACTGCGCGGCTCCGCCGCAAAAATGCGGTGGTGGTGCGGGCAGTTCATGGCTTTGAGGTAATAACGCTCCCGCGAATGTTTGATCTCGACTATTTTCGCGCTAATTGCCAGAATGCGTAATTTCAAGGATTGCATCTCTGTCAAAAGGAGACGCGTAACATCCTCGGAAGCGCCTTGCTGAACTTCTGGGTTCATTGATTCCATCTTCCGCTTAAGATTACGTTGTTCAGCGAGAAGACCTTCCACCCTTTCTTTTAATTCTCCTTCGAGCGGCATTTCCATGGGCGGATACATCGAATCCGCATAGAGCAAGGGCAAGTGTCCGGAAGTCAGATACATTTTCTCACGGGCGATATGTGGCGTCTTTACCCGCACATACCCAGCCGCAAATTCTGTTTCCTTGGCGAGCTTTTCAAGTTCTTCCAAAATGGCGGTGCCTTTTGGCAGCCAGAGCGGAAGGCCGGGGCCGACGTATTCGGCGTCCATGGCGAAAAGGCCCATTTCCTGGCCGATCTTGCGGTGGTCGCGGCGCTTGGCCTCCTCCACCATGGCGAAATAAGCCTCCATCTCGGTCTTGTTCTTGAAGGCGGTGCCGTAGATGCGCTGGAGTTGCGGGTTCTTTTCGTCGCCCTTGTAGTAGGCGCTGGCGACGGTGGTCAGCTTGAACGCCCCAATGTTCCCGGTGCGCATGACATGCGGCCCGGCGCAGAGGTCCAGGAAATCGCCGTTCTTGAAATAGGTGATCTGCTCGCCTTCGGGGATGTCCGCCAGGTTGCCGATTTTGAACTTGCTCGGCTGGCCGGGCCGCTCGGCCAGCGCACCGAGGCGTCCGCTTTCGGCGTCGCGCATCGCCTGTTCGCGGGTGACGGCGATTTTTTCGAAAGTGTGGTTGGCCTTGATTTCCTTTTTCATCTCGGCCTCGATGCTCCCAAAATCCTCCGGCGTGATGCGGTGGGAAAGCTCGACATCGTAATAAAAACCGTTCTCGACGGGCGGCCCGGCGGCGAATTGGGCGTCGGGCCAGAGGCGGAGAATGGCGGTGGCCATGACATGGGCGCAGGAATGGCGGATGCGTTCCAGGTCGGTCATTTTCTGGCGGTCGTCCAGCGTTTTGCGTTCGTTATCCATAAAAAATCGTGATGCGTCTGGCTTGGGTGGTAGGGCGCGCACTCCGTGCGCGCCGCGGCGGGCAGAGGACTGCCCGCCCTACCTTGTCCCCGTCAGCGCCGCATTACACTGAAAACTCTATTGGTACCTCACTGTGCTCCCAAATTCAAGTTCCTGGTCTGGCCCTTCCATTCCACGGTGACTCTGTTCGGGGTGATGGCGACGATGCGGACCTCGCCGATGAGTTCGTTCTCCCGGTGGATTTCCCCGTTGATGGCCGCCCTGGCATTGGTGCGGCTGTAGAAAATCCCCTGGAGTCTCAAGTCGGGAAAGGGCGGCGCCACGGGCGCGGAGCCGAGGTCCGGAGCGGGCGGAGGGGCCGGCGGATTCGTGTAAGGCGTGGGCGTCACGACGGCGGGCAGGGGAGCCGGAACCGGCGCGGGAGGGCCTTCCTTCTCTAAAGTTACCAACTTCGCCGGGACTTCGGCGGACGGGACAGTGGACGGGATGGAGGGCAAGGGCGCGGTGGAAATGGTGGCCGCGGCGTCCCGCCGCGATGCCTTCGTTGCGGCCTCCGCCTTCGCCGGGCCTGGGGCGGATGGGGCGGAGGGCGGGGGCGCGGGGTTTTGGTGATGGGGAAGGGCACGCCAAGCAAGCCAGCCGGCGGCAGCCAGCAAGGCGACGACGGCAACGACGCCCGCCGCCGGAAACAAGGAACGGCCGGACTCCGGGGCCGGTTGCATGGCGGGAGGCAGGCCGGGGTCGCGCGGGCGGTTTTTTTCCGACTGGCTGGCGCGTTTGAGGGCGTCGTTGATCAGGCTCATGCTTCGATGTGCCCTTCCAATTCGCGGATGGCGGTGCCGACCATGCGGTAATCAATTTTGTCGCGCTGCTGGACGTAGCCGGCGAGGAGGCATTTGTCGCAGACGGTGTTGATGAGGCGGGGGATGCCGGCGCTGTAGCGGTAAATGCGCCAGACGGCCGGGCCGCTGAAATAAGGCGCGCCGTTGGCCCCGGAAACTTGCAGGCGGTGCTGGATGTACTGGCGGATCTCGCCGTGGCGCAACGGATTCAGATGGTAGCGGACGGAGATGCGCTGGCGCAACTGGCGGAGGCCGTGCTCGTTGAGGCGGTCGCGCAATTCGGGCTGGCCCATGAGGACGATCTGCAGGAGTTTGCGCTCGTCGGTTTCCAAATTGGAAAGGAGTCGGACTTGTTCGAGAAGTTCGCGGGTGAGGTCCTGGGCTTCGTCAATAATAAGAACGGTGTCCTTGCCGCCCTCCACCTGTTGGAGGAGAAAGCGGTTGATCTCGGCCACCGTTTCCAGGCGGTCCATTCCCTTGACCTGCAATCCCAGTTCCATGGCGATGGCCTTGAGGAGCTGGCCGGCGTCCAGGACAGGGTTGAGAATGAGGGCGGTGGAAAACTGGGGGCCCAGTTGCTCCAGGAGGGCGCGGCAAAGGGTGGTCTTGCCCGAGCCGACTTCGCCGGTCAACTGGACAAAGCCCTTGCGCTCGCGAATGCCGTAGAGCAAATGATTGAAGGCCTCGCGATGCTTGGCGCTGAAAAACAGGAACCGCGGATTGGGCGTAATGTTAAACGGCGGCTCTTTCAGCCCGTAATAGTCCAGGTACACGGCTTTTACTTAGCCCAAATCGGGCGGAGGGGAAAGGAAAAAGGTTTTTTTGGCCTTGACCGGGAGCCGGGCAGCGTTTTCACTAATGCCATGAATAAAACATTTCAAATCTCGCGCAGATCATTTGTAAAACGTTGCGCGGCCACGGCCGCCGCAACGGGATTGCCTCTTTGGTTCGTGGAAAGGGAAATGGCCGCCGCTGAACAGGCCCCACCCCCTCCCACCAGCCCGAACGACCGCCCGGGCATCGCCTGGATCGGCTGCGGCGGCCGGGGCGGGGACGACGCCCGCGATGCCGCCCGGCGGGGCGACATGATCGCCGTTTGCGACGTGGACGACAGTCATGCGTCGGCGGCGGCGCGAACGTACTCGCGCGCCACCAAGTACAACGATTTCCGCAAGGTGATGGAGTTGAAGGACGTCCATATCATCGTCCAGGCGGCGCCGGATCATTGGCACACGCTCATCAATGTCGCGGCGGCCAGAGCCAAGAAGGATATTTATTCGGAAAAGCCGCTCACGCTGACCATTGAGGAAGGGCGGCGCGTCATCAAAGCGGTGCGGGACAACAAGGTGGTGCTGCAGACCGGCACGCAGCAGCGCAGCCAGCGCGAATTCCGTCTGGCCTGCGAATTGGTGCGCAACGAGCGCATCGGCAAGCTGAAAACGATCCAGGTGTGGGTGCCGGCCGGATTGAAAGCCGGGCCGTTCCGCACCGACCAGCAGCCGCCTGAATCATTGAATTGGGACTTCTGGCGCGGCCAGACCCCGGCGGACAACTATCAGAGGGAGCGCTGCCACGGCTCCTTCCGCTGGTGGTGGGAATACGCGGGCGGCCCGGTCACGGACTGGGGCGCGCATCACAACGACATCGCGCGATGGGCCATCGGCCAGGACGGCCCGATCGCCATCGAAGCGAAGGTGATCACGCCGCCCATCCCCGGCGGCTACACCACGCCCAGCGAATATGAAGCCACCCTGACCTGGGCCAACGGGATTACGCAAATTGTCAAGACGACCCTGGACGATACCTGGACGGGCGGCGTCATTAACAGAGATGGCCAGCGGAATGGCCTCCGATTCGAGGGGACGGACGGCTGGATCTGGGTCAATCGAGGCGGGATCAAATCCAGCAATGAGGACCTTCTGACCACGCCGTTGCCGGCCAATGCGGTGAAGCTGGAAACCTCCAGCAATCACATGGGGAACTTCTTCGAGTGCGTTGCCTCCAGGAAGGACCCCATTTCCGAGGTGGAGACGGGCCATCAATCGGCGGTGGTCGGACACCTCATCGTCATCGCGCTCCGCACCGGCCATAAGTTTCAATGGGACCCGGTCAAGGAAATCTTCATCGGCGACAATGCGGCGGAAGGCAACGCGATGGCGGCCCGCGAAATGCGCAAGCCGTACGATGGGAGCTTCCTGGGCTGATGGCGGGCGCAACCCATGCCGCGACAGAGGGGTTTTGACGCATGCGCCCGGCGGGACGCCGGGCGCGGCCGGCGGGGACGCGCGCGCTCCTGAAGAATTGCCAGGGACGCCGGGATTTCCTGTGGGCGACACCAGGGAAGATGTATCACTAAACCTAATGGCTAGTATTATTTCTGCCTAATTCGTGAAGAAACTCACAAAGTCGCTTGCCGGGAAATGGAAGTTGCGTAAAGTGTTGGAGGTTGTCGCCTGATTTAGAAACGCAGAAATGTCAGACATCTTTCCAAAGTGGACGAACCGGTTGCCGCGAAACATCATCATCGCGGCGCTGCTGGCCAGTTCCGGGGTGCTGGCCGGCGTCACCTATTATTTCACGCCCAAATACACGCGGGTGGGTTATGAACCGATCCAGCCGGTGGCCTTTCCGCACAGCGTGCATGTGGATCAATTGGGGCTGGATTGCCGGTATTGCCACAATACGGTGGAAAAATCGTGGTATTCCAACATCCCCGCCACTTCGACCTGCATGAACTGCCATGTGCAGGTGTTGAAGGACGATGCGCGGCTGGCGCTCGTCCGGGAAAGCGCGGCGACCGGCGAGCCGATTCCCTGGGTGCAAATCCACAAGATGCCCGATTATGTCTATTTCAACCACTCGGTGCATGTCAACCGGGGCATCAGTTGCGTGGAATGCCACGGGCCGGTCAACCAGATGGACGAGGTGTATCACGCCAAACCGCTGAGCATGGCGTTTTGCCTGGATTGCCATCGCGACCCGGCGCGGCGCGTGCGCCCGCTGGACAAGATCACGGATTTGAAGTGGAAAGCGCCCTCGCCGGACCAGCAACTGGCGATGGGCGCCAAATATGTGCATGACTGGCATGTGCAATCGCTGGAAGACTGCTCGACTTGTCACCGATGAAAAATCGCCCCACCCAAATCATCCACGGCTCGACGGAGTCTCGCCCTGCCACTGGTCCCCGATGAAAATTCCCCTCCCACCAGAACCAGCCGGGCCGGCGTATTGGCGCAGTTTGGACGAACTGGCGGACACGCCGGCGTTCCGCCAATGGGTGCAGAACGAGTTTCCGTCCGGGGCCGGCGAGTTTTTTGATCCGGTGACGCGGCGGCATTTCGTCAAAATCATGTCGGCGTCGTTCCTCCTGGCGGGCCTGGGCGCGACGGGCTGCCGGAGGCCGGCGGAGAACATCTATCCGTTCGCCAAAATGCCGGAGAATTATATTCATGGCGCGCCGCAATTTTTTGCCACGGCCATGCCGTCGCGCCGCGGAGCGGTCCCGCTGGTGGTCAAATCCAGCGACGGACGGCCGACCAAAGTGGAGGGCAACCCCGATCACCCGGACAGCAACGGGGGCGCGGACGCTTTTGCGCAGGCGTCGGTGTTGAGTCTGTATGATCCGGACCGGGCGAAGAACTATGCCCGCAACGGAAGCATCACCACCAAGGCGGCGGCCTTGGACGCCCTGGCGGATTTGGCCGGGAAATTTGGGAACGGCGACGGGGTGGCGTTCCTGATGGAGCAAAGCAGTTCGCCTTCCCGCGCGCGGTTGCAGCAAATGGTCCGCCAGAAATATCCCAACGCGCGCTGGTTTGTTTATGAGCCGGTGGACCTGGATGCGGCGCGGTACGCGGCGTCGGTGGCTTACGGGAAATCGGTCGCGCCTTATTACAACCTGGACAAGGCGGAAAAGATTCTGGCGCTGGACTGCGATTTTATCGGCAGCGAGGAAAACGCGGCGGTCCATATCCGGCGCTTTGCCCAGGGCCGCCGCATCGCGGGCCGGGACGGCGCGATGAGCCGGCTCTACGCGGTGGAAAGCCTTTTCACCTTGACAGGCATGAACGCGGACCATCGGTTGCGCGTCCCGCCCAGCCTGATGGTGGCGGTGGTGGCGCGGATGGCGCGCGAGATCCTGCCCTCCGGCGAATGGGACGCCAAGTTGAAGGAGTTGTCGGCCCTGGCGCAGCCATACGAGGATTGGATCGTCCCTTGCGCGAAGGATTTGACGGCGGGCGGCGGGAAAAGCCTGGTGATGCCCGGCTACCGCTTGCCGCCGGCGGCGCAAACGCTGGTTCTGGCGATGAATGAGGCGCTTGGGGCGGTGGCGGAACACACGGTCGAATTTCATGAAGTTCCCAAAGCCGGCGAGGAGGATATCGGGTTGCTGGCAGATGCTTTTAGGCAATACAAGGTGCA
>Ga0326728_10008965_pt1 | contig 24400 bp, 26 predicted proteins | sample MB3enrmetagenome_FD_207602 | JGI IMG/M metagenome (GOLD analysis project Ga0326728, IMG submission 207602) | Lab enriched peat soil microbial communities from McLean, Ithaca, NY, United States - MB31MN | ecosystem: Environmental > Terrestrial > Soil > Wetlands > Peat | place: USA: New York... | reverse complement strand
AGCCCGAACAGTTCCCCGGGCTTGTCTACCGGATCAAAGATCCCAAAATTGTCGTCCTTATCTTCTCTTCAGGAAAGCTTATTCTCACGGGCGGCAGGAATCTTGAAGACGTCAGGAAGGGCCTTGAAGTCCTCGAACACAAACTCGAAAGCGTCCTGTAGAAGAGGAACTGTTTTTTTATCTTTGGGAGAAACGCAAGCCAGATCCCACGTATCCGGCGTCTCCCGGGGTACGCGGTCCCCGTTAACGACATCCTGCTAAAAACGGGAGTGCAGCCGGGAAGGGGGCCGGTTTCGCATCACGACCGTCCGGTGCAGCCCGGTTGTTCTTTCATTGTATCGGGACCGCGTCAGGGAGCCTGTTTCTTTGGGGCCTGCGCCGCCCAGGGGTTCGGAAAATTGCGGTTGCATTGCTTGCAATGCAGCGTCGGCGTGATCTCGGTAGTGCGCCACTTGAGTTCGCAGTGCGGGCAGGTAAAAATATGCTCCTTGCCATGATCTGACATGTATGCCCTATTGCCGGGGATTCCTGATAGGGGTTTCGATAGGGATCACTTCCCTTGCGGCAGAACCCTCCTTCGTGCCTCCGGCCGGGATGCACTCATCCTTCCGTTCCGGCACCGGGTACGCCTCGGTCCCCTCCCTGAGATACGGGCATGGGACCGGTTCCTGTTTTCACCGGGGCCTTTCGATAACTGCGAATAGTTTCGTAATCAAAGCAAGTATTATTGCCCGTTTCGTGCAACCTCATGCATATGCTTCCGGATCAAAAAACGCCGGGTACCTCTTTCCCCATCGCCGTCCTGGTCGTGGTCACCCTTCTTGCCTGCGCCTGCGTGAGCGCTCCCGCGCCAAAGACCGTACCCCCGCCGGTGACACCGCCCCTCCAGCTCACCGGGACCCCGGGCACCGGTAACCAGAGCACGGTACACCCGGTGACGCCTCCGGCCATTATCTGCAACTGCCCCATGGAGCCCGCGGTCCCGCGCACGGTCACCCCGGCGGCCACCCCTGACAACGGCCCCTGCCACTGCCCGTGATGGCGTGCCAGGCCGGTACACCCGGACCTTCCGGTGCATGTACGCGGTATCTGACTCATGCACCGCTTCCGGCGAATGACGCGGCTTTGAGCTAAAAAAAGATTACTTGGCCGGGGTTTTTGTCTCGCATTTCATTGCCATTTTAAGTGCCAGTATGACCATCAGGACACCTGCAATGATGAGACAAATACCCGTTACATAGACCGCACCGAGACTCGTATACCCGCCCACTATCAGGGCAAGCCCGATGAGAACCAATAATACAGCTGCTACTACCTTACTCATGTTCCTACCTCCGATTGAATCAGTGGCAGCTTGGAACTTCCCGACTGTAAGAAGTTCAACGGACAAGCTACCAGATGCGGTATTGGGTACCCCCCCAGATAAAGATATGGCCGGGGGTCTGGCACGGTGACGATTTTTAAAAAAACCCTTGTCATGGAGAGAGACTGAAGAGACGGGATACTCTTGCCCCACGGGGTATCCGGATACTACCTCGGCTGCTTCTTCATGTTCAGGCCGGTGTAACAGCGCTTTTACGGTGTCTGAACGGATGCAGGTCCCGGCCTCCTCATTTCCCGAAATACGCTGCAACTGTTTTGAGGTGCTCGCGGATGGGGAGGCCCTGGGGACATTTTTCCTCGCACTCCCCGCACTCTTCGCAGAGCGAGGCGTAGTGGGGGGTGCCGTCAAAGAAACCGCCGAGGAACATCGAATAGTGCTGCCGGGTCTGCTCTTCGTCCTCATAGATGTGCCCCCGGTTGAACATCTCGAAGCACTCGGGGATGCTCACCCCGTTCGGGCACGGTACGCAGTACTTGCACCCGGTGCAGGGGATGATGATCCGCTTTTTCAACTCTTTTCTTACCTTCCCGAACAGGGCGGACTCTGACCGCGTGAGCGAGCCCGGTAACCCGGTTCCGGCAAGGGCGACATTCTGCCGGACCTGCTCCGGGGTCGACATGCCTGAGAGGACGACGGTCACTTCCGGGTGGTTCCAGACCCAGCGGAGCGCCCATTCAGCGGGGGAGTGCTTGACCTTCGCCTTCTGCCAGATCCCGGTTATACCCGCGAGTTCCCGTGCAAGAAGGCCGCCCCGGATCGGCTCCATGACCACAATGCCAAGGCCTTCTTTTGCCGCGTACAAAAGACCCTCCGTCCCGGCCTGGTAGTGCTCGTCCATGAAATTGTACTGGATCTGGGCAAATGTCCAGTCGTAGCTGTTTACGATTTCCTTAAAAAGCGTCACGTTGTCATGGAACGAGAAGCCGGCGTGCCGTATCCTGCCGTCCGCGATCGCAGCGTCAAGAAAGTCCGTGACACCGAGTGCCGAGAGGTTCTCCCAGAACGGCTGGTTGAGCCCATGCACGAGGTAAAAATCGATGGTGTCAGTCCTCAGCCGGGCGAGCTGCTCATCGAGATACTTGTCCATGTCCTCCCGGGACGTGACGAGCCAGCTGGGGAGCTTGGTTGCAAGGTTCACCTTTTCGCGGTATCCATCGGCAAGTGCCCGCCCGACAAACGGTTCGCTCTCGCCGTTATGATAGGGATAGGCAGTATCGACATAGTTTACCCCATGGTCAATGGCGTACCTGATCATCCCGGTCGCGGTCACCTCGTCAATCTGCCCGTTCTCCTTTACGGGGAGCCGCATGCACCCGAACCCGAGGATGGAGAGTTCCGGTGCGGCCTTTTTCATTTTCCTGTAGAGCATTGTCCATCACCGATATCCATGATCCAGCATGCGTGTGCGGTACTCTATAAATTCTTGCATGCGGGTTATGTTACACGTGCGGGACGGCCACCGGGCCAGCGCAGACAGGTTACGACGCTGTCATTACCGTTGCGTCCCGTTCAAGCGGGCAGCACCCGCCCTGAGAACAAAACGCTCACAGTTTCATCTTCTTAAAGGCATACGTGCCGATGAGGATCATCACCAGGGAAAATGCGCTTATGACGAGGAGATCGAGGCCGAGGTTGAACCGGTGCAGCCCGACGAGCGCCCCCCGCAACCCGTCCACGGAATAGGTAGCAGGGTTGACCAGCACGAAGGGAGTGAGCCATGCCGGCAGGTTCTCGATAGGAAAGAGGGCCCCGGAGAGGAAGAACATGGGAAATATCAGGAAGCTGCTGATGAGCTGGAACCCTTCCGGGCTCTCCATCTGCGAGCCGATGATAAGACCGATGCTGACGAGCCCGACCGTCGTTACAAATAAAAAAACACAGGAAATGGCGACCGAAAGCAAAGAGAACGTGATCCCTGACAACACACCGGTCACCGTGAATACGCAGCCGATGACGAGCAGGATGGCCGACTGGAGGAGCGTATCCGTGGAGCCCCCGAGGATCTTGCCGATAAAAATGGATGTCCTCGACATCGGGGATACCAGGACCTCTTTTAAGAAATCGATTTTTTTGTCCCAGACGATATAGACGCCGAAAAAGACCGCCGAGAACAGGAGCGACTGGACGAGGATTCCCGGGTACAGGAACGTTAAGTAATCCACTCCCCCGAAGGATAACACGGATCCCAGGCCCCCGCCGATGATGAGAAGCCAGAGCACCGGGTTGACGATAGATGCAACTATCCGGGACCTCTCCCGCTGGAAGACCTTGAATTCGCGGTACCAGAGCGCATAGATCCCTTTGAGGTCGCTCATTTCCTCAGTCCCGCCTGCATCACTTTCTCGGCCCAGCCGCCCTCGGGGGCCCCTTCACGGATCGTTCTTCCGGTATAGTGGAGGAATACGTCCTCCAGGGTCAGCGGGCGGACCTCGACGGATTCCACCGTTCCGACGCGGCCGAGGAGGTCCTGCAGGTGCACGCTGGCGTCCCTGACCGTCACGCTGATGCCCCCGTCGTCCTGTTTGACATCCCTGACATAGTCCAGCCCCTCAAGCGATCCCCTGTTGAAGTTTTTGCCTCTCATGCGGATGATGTCGCCGCCCAGCTCTTTTTTCAGCAGGTCCGGGGGACCAAGTACCGCGACCTTCCCGCGGTCGATGATCGCGAGCCGGTCGCAGAGCCGGTCTGCCTCGTCCATATAGTGGGTGGTAATGATGATGGTGATATTCTTCTCCGTTGCCAGTTTCCTGATGTATTCCCAGATATGCTCCCGGGTCTGGGGGTCGAGGCCGAGCGTCGGCTCGTCCAGGAACAGGATCTCGGGGTGATGCATCAGGCCCCGGGCAAGCTCAAGCCTTCTCCGCATCCCCCCGGAATATTTCTTGACCATGTCGTCTTTCCTGTTGGTAAGGTCAACGAGACGAAGGACCTCCACGATCCTTTCCTCTCTCAGGCGAGCGTCCATGTCGTAGAGGAGGCCGTGGAGCTTCAGGTTCTCGTACCCGGTCAGCGTCTCATCCGAACTCGGGTCCTGGAAGACGATCCCGATGGATTTCCTGACCTGGTCGGGCTGGCGTATGATGTCAAAACCGTTCACGAGTGCCGTCCCGGATGTCGGCGGGATTAAGGTGGTCAGCATCAGGAGGGTTGTCGACTTTCCCGCACCGTTGGGGCCAAGGAGGCCGAACACTTCCCCTTTCTTTATTTTCAGGTCAAGGTTGTCAACCGCGGTGAGGCTGCTATAGGTCTTTGTCAGGTTTTTTGTCTCAATAACATGCATACGTTCACCGCTACCCTTTTGTCCTCTCTGCAAACCCCATGATTTCAAATCCGGGCTCGTATTAAAATATTATTAACTGTACTGGCTTTCGCTCAGGTTACCCGATTCGGAATACCCCCTCTGCTCCCAGTAGCCTTGGTAGTCCGGATTGCCGGAGAGTTCAATCTCGTCGATCCACTTGATCCACTTGTATCCCCATTTGTCCTCAGCCACCAGCCGGAAAGGAAAGCCGTGTTCGGCATCAATGGTGACGTTGTTCATCTTATACGCGATGATAATGTCGTTGTCCATGACGTAGCTGAGCGGGAATGATGTCGTATACCCGTCAGCGGCATGGAAGATCACCGTATTTGCCCGTGGGTCGGCACCTGCTTCATTGATGAGATCCCTGACCAGCACACCCTCCCAGAGGATCCTGACCGACCAGCCTTCGACACAGTCGAGCGTGACAACCTTGGAGTAGTGCTGGTGGTTGTCGATGATCTCACGATAGGTCGACACTTTCGTCGTCGTGGTAAGGCCGGTGACGGTAAGCCGGTAATCAGACTCGTTCAGGTACTGGGTGCCGGCGATTGCATTCTCGGGGACATCGCTGATGGAAGAGAGGTCCTGGCCCTGGTAGGACCGGACTTCGGCGGCGGCGAGGGGGGTGGTCCCGTTTGAAGGGGATCCGGGCCGGAGCTCCAGGATCACAAAAGCTGCAACAAGGGCGATGACCACAACCGCTGTCACGAGCGCGATCACGCGGGAGGAGCGGGTGTTCATTGCTTGTTACCTGCACCCTCCATCACATTAAGGTTGGGATCGGGGAACAGGGCCGGGGCCTGCCGGCCGGGAGCAGGCCGGCCGCCCATCCTGCGGGGGACAATGCGATCCGCATCAAGGTTGAGACCCAGGCCGGGAGCGATCCCCTGCTCATTCTCTTATAATAAAGCGATCTGCTCTGTAGAAATCATTAAGAATTACTTGACGCTCCAGGGCTCCGCCCCGCCGCTGGGGCACCCCGGTTGCGATAGTGTCGTTTACCTGTACACAAAAAACACAGAAAATTTTTGTACAGGTAATACCGAGGCATCACATGCGCCCCCGCCCCCAACGGGGGCAGGGTTGGCTTGAAGGGGGGCGATAATATCTCATGAAATAGGTTCTCTACGGAGCAAAGCGATCCGAAAATTCAGTCCTCATCTTCATCCTCGTTCTCCGGCCAGACATACTCATCGCCGGCAGGCCAAGGCTGGTCTTCATAGATATCCCTTACATCGCGGCTGGGATCCCGTTCCTGGAATTCCCGTTCCCACGGGTCATCGTAGTTCCCGCGCCCTCTGTCTCCCGAAAAGCCTTTACCGCCTAGGTTCCCTGCACGGTCTCGTATGCTTTTTCCCATCAGGTCTCACCATGTTCTGCTCATGTACCGGTAAATCTAAAATCAATCCTGCTTTTCCAGGTAAAAAATTTTTTGGCCGATCCGGGAAAAAACGGGTTAAGGCCCCCCTGCCACCATCTCCCGGCCGGCATGCGGCAGGTACGGCGCCCGGTACAAAAGCACAGGTGTGCGGGGGGGCAGACCTCCCGGTATGATGCAGCAGATCAAAGACACCCCGGGCGTGACGCGTGGCGCCGGGCCACGTGGATGGGGCAGGGAAATAAATCCACAACTGCATGTGCGCTGCCATGCGCCTGCCCCCCTCTTTTTGCTTTGTCCCGCAGGGAAACAAAAACCAGGGCCGGGGGCTCCTCCTGTTTTTTTAATTCAACGTGAGACACTCCTGTATGGTTATCTTGTCTGGTACCGGGCAGTGCAGGCTGCATGCCCGAACCGGTCCGGCAAGGGCAGTTTTTGCGCGTCCGGAACAATCAGGGCAGATAAAAAAAACGGCGTATATTTTAATGAAGATTATAGAAATATTCATGAGAATGCCAACCGCCCCGGCAGCGAATATGCTCTCACCTGTTGTCAATATACTAAAAAAAATCAGGTCGTATGTTAATCTCTCGTAAAAATCAAAACCAGTGATTAATTTGTACCAGTTTACCGTCTGTAACATTAGCAATCTTTAATTACTATTCTGCGTCAACGTTGAAATCAGGCAAATTTAATCGAAGAAATTTTGTCTGAATTTGTGTGTGATGTACATGGCTTTTGCAGTGCATGTAAACATGGAGCGCTGTACCGGGTGCAACAATTGCGTGGTTGCCTGCCCGGTCAACGCACTCGAGCTCTTTACGCTCGACCCTGTCACCAGGGAGAAGATATACCAGGTGCAGGATGGTGTCGCTGTCAGCCTTGATGTCAAGACTGAACTTTGTGCAGGATGCGGGGTATGCGTGGAGGCATGCCCGTATGGTGTGATCAGCCTTTCCGGAAAAGGCATGAGCGGGATCCCGGCCAAAACCTGATGTTTGGTGATACAATGCCAGAGAAGAAAATTACCCTCAACCTGATCACATGCCGTACCATCAAACAGGGTGTCGGTATGGAAGCAGGCAAAACGTCCCAGAAATATTTCGATGCCTGCACGATCATCCAGATGCACCCCGATGATTTCAAGCGGCTCGGTGCATGGAAGAACACCAATGTCAAGGTCACGAGTTCGGTCGGCAGCGTCGTTGTCAAAGCGGTCGAGACCACCGAGGACCTTGTCCCGGGCCTGGCCCACATCCCGATGGGCCCCTGGGCAAACCGCATCGTTCCGGCCTATACCTTTTCGACGGGCGAGCCCTGCTTCAAGGGATTCCCGGTGGATGTCCAGGTTGCCGCAAATGAACGCATCATGGGCGCGATCGAAGTATTGCAGGACGCCTGCGGACTCATAAGGAAGTGACGAGCAATGCCAAAAGATGTTACTGATGTTATCTGCCCGTTCTGCGGCACCCTGTGCGATGACCTTATCGTTACCGTATCCGATGACAACAAGACGATCCTCGGTGTCAAGAATGCATGCGCAATCGGCGCCGAGAAATTCAACCACCAGAGGCAGCCCGGCAGGGTCAAGCGCCCGCGGATGAGACAGGCTGACGGCTCCTACAAGGAGATAACCTACGATGAGGCGATCGACTGGACGGCAAAAATGCTCGTCAAGTCGAGGAAGACCCTGATGTACGGCTGGGCATCCACCAGCTGCCAGGCCATGAGCATCGGCCACGAGATCGCCGAGAAAGTCGGGGCTATTGTCGACAACTGCGCTACGGTCTGCCACGGCTCGTCCCTGATCGCCATCGAGGATGTCGGTGTCCCGAGCTGTACGCTCGGTGAAGTCAAGAACCGTGCCGACCGCGTCATCTTCTGGGGCTGCAACCCGGCGCATGCCCACCCACGCCACATGTCACGGTACTCGATCTTCCCGCGTGGTTTCTTTACCGCCAAGGGACATAAAGGCCGGAAGATCTACTGCGTTGACTGCCGGTACACGGACACCGCGAAGGTCGCTGACGGGTTCATCCAAGTCCAGCAGGGCTTTGACTACGAACTCTTAGATGCCTTCAGGACCGCAGCCCGCGGCGAGGCACTCCCTGAAACGGTTGGCGGGGTCCCGAAAGAGAAGATTATTGAGGTTGTCGAGGACCTGAAAAGCGGTCGCTTTGGTATCATCTTCTTCGGTATGGGACTCACCCACACGATGGGAAGGAACCACAACATCGATATCGCCATCAACTTCACCCGCGACATGAACGACTACACGAAATTCGCGATCATGGCGATGCGGGGCCACTGGAACGTTACCGGTTCCGGCCAGGTGCTCGGCTGGCAGTACGGGTTCCCGTACGCCGTCGATCTCTCCCGGAGAGACCAAGCCCGCCACCAGACCGGTGAGACGACCTCGGTCGACCTCTTAAACCGCAACGAAGTCGAGGCCTGTTTCTATATCGCCACCGACCCCGGGGCGCACTTCCCGGTCAACGCGATGATCAGCAGTTCCCGCAAGCCGACCGTGACAATCGACCCGCATATCAACTGCACCACCGAGATCTCGGACCTCCACATCCCGGTCGCCCTGGTTGGTGTCGAAGTCGGCGGCTGTGCCTATCGTATGGATAACGTCCCGATCGAGACCCGCAAGGTCGTCGACCCGCCGGAGGGCGTGCTCACGGACGAAGAACTCTTAACGAAGATCAACCACCGTGTTGATGAACTCATGGCTGCTGAAAGTGCCGCGAGCAAGGGCTCCAAGATCGACCAGCCTGCTGACAAAGCCATGGCCAAGGGAGGCGCGTAAATGTCAGAATATATCATCAAAAACGGCCACGTCTTTGACCCGACCCAGAGTATCAAGGGCGACAAGAAGGACATTGCCGTCAAGGACGGCAAGATTGTCGACCAGGTCGGCTCGTCCGCCAAAGTAATCGATGCATCGGGAAAGACCGTCATGGCAGGTGCCCTCGAGGTCCACGCCCACGTGGCAGGCCCCAAGGTCAATGCAGGCCGCTGGTACCGCCCCGAAGACAAGCACTTTGACTCCCACAAGACGCCCGGCATCACGAGAATCGAGGGCGGCAAGTCCATCCCGACCGTTTTCAAGACCGGCTACGAGTACGCCCGCCTTGGGTTCACGTTCGCCATGGAAGCGGCAATGCCCCCGCTCTATGCCCGCCACGTGCATGAGGAGATCCACGACACCCCCATCATCGATGAGGCGGCACTTCCGGTCTTCGGCAACAACTGGTTCATCTTAGAATACCTCAAGAATCAGGAAATCGAGAACACCGCCGCCTACATTGCGTGGATTCTGCGCCAGACCAAGGGCTATGGAGTCAAAGTCGTCAACCCCGGTGGCACTGAAGCGTGGGCGTGGGGACTGAACTGTCTCACCATCCACGACCCGGTCCCGTACTTCGACATCACCCCGGCAGAGATCATCAAGGGCCTGATGGCAGCAAACGAGTATCTCGGCCTCCCGCACTCGATGCATATCCACCAGAACGACCTCGGCAACCCCGGCAACTACAAGACCACGATTGAGACTTTAAAGCTCGCAGAAGGTGTCAAAACCCATAACAATTTCGGCCGCGAGCAGGTCATGCACTCCACGCACATCCAGTTCCACTCCTACAAGGGAACCAACTGGGGAGACTTCGAGTCCGGCGCAAAAGAGGTCATGGACTACGTCAACAAGCAGAAGAACCTCACTATCGATACCGGGAACGTAACCCTTGATGAGACCACCACGATGACTGCAGATGGCCCGTTTGAGCACCACCTCCACGGCCTCAACCACCTCAAGTGGTTCAACGTGGACGTTGAACTCGAAACCGCAGCGGGCGTCGTACCATTCATCTACGACCCGAACAACCCCGTCTTCGCCACCCAGTGGGCGATCGGTCTTGAAATTGGGCTCTATGCAAAGGACCCGATGCGCTGCTTCATCACCACCGACCACCCGAACGCCGGGCCGTTCACCCGTTACCCGCGTGTCTATGCGTGGCTCATGAGCAAGAAATATCGTGACGAACGCCTCAACACCTTCAAGAAAGCCGACAAGGTTATCAGTGCAACCACTCTTGCAAACATCGACCGCGAGATCTCGCTCTACGAGCTGGCAGCCATGACCCGCGCCGGCCCGGCAAAATGCCTTGGCCTTTCCAAGGACTATGGTGGCCTGAAGCCTGGCATGAACGCCGACATCGCCATCTATAACATCAACCCGGACAAGTTCCCGTCAACCGGCCCTGAGATCGAGAAGGCTTTTGCCCAGGTCGCCTACCTCTTCAAGGACGGGAAGATCTGTGTCGAAGGCGGCAAGGTCATCGACATGGGCCACAAGAAGACCTTCTGGGTGGATGCAAAAGTGCCGGAGAACAAACTGGTCATGCATGATATCCGCGAGAAGTTCCTCCGCTACTACAGCGTGAACGAGAACAATTACCCCGTTCCCGAGAGCTATGCACCGCACCAGCACATCATCAGCGTGGATGCAACCCAGGCATGAGGTGAAAAGACATGAACACGGTTACACTCACAGTAAAAACGCAACCGGAACTCTACCTGGAATGCGAAAAGGTTAACCCTGATGTATTTGCCGGTAAGAAGGCCGATGAGATCGCAAAGCTCCCCGCATACCAGGGTAAGGAGATCCTGACGCTGGGAGACTTCTTTGCCGTTACCGGGGATGCCGGAGCAACGGCAGCAGACACGAAGATCGTCATCAATGGCGACTGCACGAAGATGAAGTACATAGGCGCCAAGATGACGGCCGGCGAAGTGGTCGTCAACTCAGCCTGCGATATGTACACCGGCAGCTGGATGAAGGGCGGGAAACTCACCGTCAATGGCGATGTCCACTCCTTCTGCGGTCTTGCACTGGCGGGCGGCGAGTTCACCGTCAACGGCAATGCCGGCAATTATCTCGGCGCCGCATACCGTGGCGACTGGAGAGGCATGAGCGGCGGCGTCCTCCGCGTGAAGGGCAATGCCGGCTCGGATGTCGCCAGTTTCATGACCGGCGGCACGCTGATCGTCGAGGGCAACGTGGATATCCATCTCGGCACCCACATGGAGGGCGGCAAGATCATCCTCAAGGGGAACGCGAACCGCCGTGTCGGGGGGCAGTTGGTCAAGGGCGAGATCTACGTCTTTGGCACGATCAACGTCATGATGCCCGGCTACAAGGCGGTCGGGGACGTCGACCTCGACGTTGACGGAACCAAGGCGAAATTCGTCGATTATATCGGCGATCTCGGCGAGCGCCACCCCAAGAGGAAGGGCGAGACCGTTTACGGCCACCTTTACATGAAAAAATAATTTTTTACCGCCCGTCACACACATGGCGAGGGATCACATCTCTCACCCTTTTTTTTGAGATCCGCTTTTCGTTCAGGGTTATTTTGGTGCGACCGGAATACAAACGGCCGTGCAGATCGTCTTTGAGAAAAATCCTGTTCTGGAGACATCATTAAAAATTACCTGACGCTCCGGGGGCTTTGCCCCGCCGCTCATGGCGCCCCGGTTCGCGATAGTATCGTATTACCTGTAGAAAAAAAACACAGAGAATTTTTGTACAGATAATACCGGGGCATCACATGCGCCATGCGCCCCTGACGGAGGCAGGGCTGGCGCGAAGGGGGGCGCTTATATCTTATGAACCAGATTTTCTATAAGAACAAAAAAACCGGGAAAATCCTGCTGCTGCCAGCAACGTTGTCACGTCATCACGGGAGAAGATCGCCCGTGAAAATGGCGGTCAATCATTTCGACCCGCTCCTTCAGGGAAGCCGGATCTTCATCCTCTCCCTGATGGAGCCTATGATCCCGTGCATCTTCCTGATGCCCTGCTCACCCTCCCGGAAATAAAAAAGCAGGAGGTGGAAGTAGTCCGCAGTCAGGTCAACGGTCTCTTTCCGGTACCGCACTTCGACACTGGCGTCACCGGTAAATCCCTTGATGGAGATAAAATGCTCCTGCTCGAAAGAGAAGTACGGGCGCTTCATGTGGGGATATTCCCTGACGGTCCCGAATGACCGGAGAAACGCGAGGAAGGCCGGCGTGAGCGGCTCGTCGAGCACATATTCTTTCATCAGGGAGCCGTCGACACAGACCTTGGTCTGGACGGATTTAACGACCCGCACCCTCGGCCACCTCCCGCACGGCATCTGCTGCCGTCCGGCACTCCTCCGGTGTTGTGAGGTAGGAAAAACTCACCCGCACGCAGCCTTTCCCTTCATCGATCCGGTCGTGGACGAGCGGGGCGCAGTGGAGGCCGGTCCTTGTCACGATGTTGTAAGCCTTTGCGAGGATGTAGCCGGCCTCGTCGTTATTCAGGTCCCGTATGTTAAAGGAGACCACCGGGAGATCGGGTGCCGGGGTGTAAAGGATAATATCCGGGTTTCTCGTGATCTCCTTAATGAAGAGGGAGGAGAGATCCCTGCCCTTCCGGGTGATTTTATCCTGGCCTTCCCGCTCGATATACCGGAGGCCGGCAAGGAGCGAGGCAATCCCGGGATAATTCGGCGTGCCGGCCTCAAACTTCTGCGGCATATCCCCCGGGTGGGAAAGCGAATGCGAGTCCGTGCCGGTCCCGCCCTGCCGTACCGGCACGATCGCATCCGGGTCATCGAGATAAACCCCCCCGATACCGGGGAGCCCGAAGAGTGCCTTGTGCCCGGTAAAGACAAATGCACCGGCGGGAATTGCCGACAGGTTTATGGGGATCTGCCCCGCAGTCTGGGCGCCGTCAACGATAAGGAAAATGTCGTTTGCCCTGCAGTATTCCGCAACGGGCCGGATGTTCTGCAGGGAGCCCAGCACATTGCTCCCCTGCGTCATCACCACGAGCCGGGTCCCGGGCCGGATGGCCTTTTTGACTTCCTGAAGCGTGACAGAGCCATCCTGGCACGGTACGATGGAAAGCGAGAGGCGCCCTTCCCCGGCAAGGGTATGCAGGGGGCGGAGTACGGAGTTGTGCTCCAGTTCCGTCGTGATCGCGTGGAACGGGGCGTCCTCTTTTTTTGTAAACCCATGGATGAGCATGTTGAGGGAATCCGTTGCGCTCCCGGTGAAGATGAAATGGCCGGGCTCCTCTGCATGGAGAAGACCGGCAAGGGCATCCCGTGTCGCAGGGGGATAATCCGTTGCTCCTCCTGCCGTTGACCGCCCCTGCTCGAAAAAGGGCGTCTGCAGGCACCGGGCAACCTCCGCAAGGACTTCCGGCGGTTTTGGCCAGCTCGTTGCCGCGTTGTTAAGGTAAATGAGCGGCAAGGAGCGAATATCCCGGGCGGTCTCCTGTTCGTGTACCCTGTGCATGAACCAATGTAGGAATGTTCCGGTAATAAGGAGATCCCCTCGGGGTCAGGAAAAAAGAGTGCGGCGGAATATCCGGGTGGCCGTCGCTCCTGTCGGGAGATTACCGGTATCAGACCCGGGAGATACCCGGTATTTCCGATACAAATCGTCCCCGGAAGAGCGATCCCTGAGGGGGTGTTTCGATAAATTCAATACGCTAATATGGGGTGAATGATAATAGAGTAATATACCCAGAGTGCAGGCAATACACGAGGTTATGACAATGGACAAGTATGTGTGCATGATGTGCGGTCATATTTATGACCCGGCAGTCGGTGAGACCAAGGCCTTCAACAACACGATCCTGGTAAACACGGACAGAATGGAAGAGTACGAGGGCAAGATCATGGCGGCAGAGCCGATCAAGGCCGGCACGGCTTTTGCCGACCTCCCCGCGGACTGGAAGTGCCCCTCCTGCGGTCACCCCAAGTCCTATTTCCGCAAGATGGAACCCGATACTCTCCGCGCCATGCGGACGATCAGCTACTGAAGTGCAGATAAGATTTCTTCCTTTTTTTTCGATCCGGGTTTTTATTTGTGCAATGATAGTGCAGGTCATCCTGACGGGCACCGTGCGCGAGTCATACCGGTGGCAATCGCAATAAAAAAGAGATGGATCCTGCCCGGGATCCGCGGTTTTGCGGGGTTCCTGATATCCGGCTGCTCATGTATTGATAATGAGAGGGATTTTTCCCTCAATCGTATGCCGGTAAAACCGATCCGGGAATGTTGCATGGGCAAAACCGGTATACAGTGAATAAGGTACCGGCCCGTAGTATCTGACGGTGTTGTCTGAAAAGATAATCTCCATCGTACCTGTGCTGATATCGTATCCTATCGTGCGGATCCCGTGGGATACGCGGTTGTTCCAGACCATGTTCACGGTGTTTCTCCCGGGCACTAACACGGAGTGCCGTGCCCAGAACTTGCACGGGAAACGGGATAAGGGTTTGCCGGGATGCATCACCATCAGCCCGGGGACACCATATCGCGAGCTGTGGTGCCCATGACAGGTGTCGTAGGGAATCTGAACTCCGGTCAAACGGCACGCCCGCTAAAGATGAGGTCCGATCTGTCCCGGTTCCTGCGTGGGTACGCCTTCAGGACCCTTGTACCGTGGGAATCTTCTGATCAACCGTCTTGCGGTAGAGCCGCTCGGGGAAGGTTGCATGGAAGATCGAGGCATAGAGCGGGTAAGGTACCGGTGCATGGAACTTTTTTGTCTTGTCCGCAAAAACCACTGCCATTGTCTGCGTTGCGACATCGTATCCCAGCTCGCGGATGCCGTTCGATACGTACCTGTCCCAGACCATATTCATGGTGTTCTCCCGGGGCACTTTTTAAGGTGCCTCACGCGGCAATGCGGCGGTCAAAGGTATAAGGGTTGCGCCGGATCGATGTTACCCCCTCCGGCCCCTCCCTCTTTAAAAAAAACCGGATCCGGCCATTGTCCTACGGTGTCATTTTTCCGTTTTTTGTTGAAATCCCGGCTCTTTTTATGGGGGGCCGGATGGGGGGGAAAGTGTACCGGCGCCCATTCCGGATGCGGAGAGATGGTATCATTTTACGGTGAAAGTTTCAGCACAGGCCATAGGTTTTTTTGCCCCCCTCGCGCCAACCCTGCCCCCGTCGGGGGCGCATGGCGCATGTGATGCCCCGGTATTACCTGTACAAAAATTTCCTGTGTTTTTTGTGTACAGGTAATACGACACTATCGCGAACCGGGGCGCCATGAGCGGCGGGGTGGAGCCCCTGGAGCGTCAGGTAATTCTTAATGATTTCTCCAGAGCAGTTTTTTTAACATGAACTATCATGCCTGACTCCCGATAGGTTCCCGCATATGCGCCGGGGCCAGTCCATGACCGGTTCACAACAACCGTTCACGAGTGAACGGGAAAAAAGACGGGATGTCCGGATCGCGGGGTTGAGGCCCGGTGAACGAAACGGGCGCCGGGCCCGCCCCGGTTACCCTTCCACCATCCTGACGATGGTCTTCTTGAACTCATCGAACTCGAGTTCGTCCAGCTGCTCGGGCAGCAGGGAGCCTGACGAAGCCTGCCGGTAGATCCAGTAGATGATCTTGTCCACGACCCGGATTACGTCCTCGTGCGTCTTCACATCGATCAGGTGCCGGCCGATCTTCGGGTGCCGTCCCCGGTGGCCGCCCACCGTGACGCGGTACTCCGGGTTGGTGCCCCGGATGAGGTGGAACGGGCAGGGCTTGATGCAGAACCCGCATTCCATGCACATGTCCTGCTGGAGGACGACAATCCCGTCCTGCACGCTGATTGCCTTCTCGCGGCAGTAATGGGTGCAGGTGCCGCAGCCGGTGCAGAGTCCCGGGTCGCGGATCGGCCGCTGGATACCGGTGATCCCGATCTCGTTGAGCCGCTCGCTCTCGCAGCCGTTCGGGCAGGAGGAGATGGCGATCCTCACCTTCACCGGCAGTTCCTTTCCGAAGAACCTCTTGTCGATCTCCTCTGCAAGGCCCACGCTGTCGATGATGCCAAACTTGCAGTGCCGGCTCCCGAGGCATGAGGTCACATTCACGATCTCTTCCCGTTCGGCACCGAGTGGCGTGCCATTTGCCGCAAGATCATCGACCAGATCCTGAAGTATTGAAGGGTCGACGTGCGGGAGTTCCATGGTCTGGCGGGTGGTGAGGTGGATCTTCTCTATCCCGTGCCGGGCGGCAATCTCTCCCAGACCTTTCATCTGTTCAGGGGAGATCATGCCCGCTGGCATGCGGAGCCGGACGATACAGAAGTCGGGGTCGCGTTCTGTGATGATCCCGCCCTTGGTATAGAGGTCCTGGTTGACCGATTGGCTTCGACGTGGCATAGCACTCTTGATGTGTTGGTCGTACGAGTGGATAGACATTGTTAATGTACTAACGATTATACTATACGATTACCAAGTATTGTACACCTATGCCAAAGCAGTCCGAATACATGGAGGCATTCTTCGGGGTGGAACTCAACACCAAATTTGAGGACATGATCAGTGAGCTCAAGAATGCCGAGGAGAATCTCAAGGAACTCTCCTCGGAGATCGGGACCCTGACCCAGAGCCTTGACCCGGAAGAGTTTAAGGAACTCATCAAGGAGTGCCGGGCGGTTTCCTACGAGAATGCCCAGCAGATCAAGGATGTCCGGACCTTCCTTGATTTTTACCTCAAATCCGACAAGACCTCAACCCATATCATTCTCGAACGGGATGCCTACATGAAGATCTACCAGATCTTCAAATGGGACGGAGCGGACGTGCGGGACTTAAAACGCTGGATAAAAGAGCTCAAGGATATCTGCGAAAAAATCGGTCTCAATCCCCGCGACCTGATCAATTTCAAGAAGCTCACTGCCCAGCCGGTACCGGACGAACTCGTGAAGTTCCCGGTATATGCCCTCGACAAGCAGGGCTATTGCCTCACCGGGCCGGCATTTGACATGGTGATGCATATCGATGAAGTCCGCGAGAAGATGGAAGAGAACAACTCGTCATAATTAAAAAAATCTCCCGTTCCCTGCAGTACCCACCTGTCCTTGCGGGAGAATAGGGAGGCCGGCCGGGATTTTTAAAGAAATCTCCTCCGGTATGCGGAAAAACCTCCCTTCCGGAACATAACAAACCTCTTCTCCTGATGCATCGCGAACAAAACTCATAATAATCATGTTCGTATAACGTTAAGTGAGAGATACGCCATGACCTCACATTTTTTTCTTTTTGGAGAGGCCATCACGCAGGAGCGGCTGTCCTGGATCGAGGGATGCCTGAAATTTTTCTTTGTCAACCTCAACCCCGAGAACCTCCTGCACCATACCAAGGACAGCGGGGAAGGGGTTTTTGTTTTCCTCCTGACCGGGGACGCTCTCTACAGCCTTCACGAACCCGAGACCCTGCGGACCTGGGAGGTCATCCTCTCCCTGCCGTCCGTCCGGATCATCTGTGACCGGGTGGAACTTGACGCGAGGGGCATCTCGATCGAAGGCCTGAAGATGAAATATTACGATCAGGTGTTCGATCACAACCGTCTCGGGGTCAGCGGCCAGCAGTCATTCTGGAACGATGTGGCACAGATCGCACGGCAGCACGAACAGCCGATACCGAGCACGATCGGGTATCTCCAGATAGAATCGCCGTACATGCACCGGTCAGCAGTCTCTGCGGTACGGTGCCTCTCGGCTGTTCTCGATGTCCACGCGGCAGTTGACCTGTACGCGTATCTCGACGGCATCCACGTGAGCCACAGAGGCCAGAACCCGACGGAATCCGAGAATATCGGGAACGGGCTTGAGGCTATCAGCGAGAAGGCAGCAAAACGCGGGCTGCAATGCCAGATGATCGCCTGTTCGAAGCACGCCGCATCACGAGGGTACAGCACGTGGGATGATGGCCAAGGGCAGGTGGTCTCGGCCTGCACGATCAGGCCGTTTCGGATCCGCAGCCTCATGGATATGATCCACCGGTTCCGTCGCAACCATATCATCCTCGGGGAAAATGTCGCATCCATTCACCTGAAAAAGGATACCTCTCCCTCGTTCTCATCAGAAGAGACGGGTCTTTTTCCGCCTCTGACAATCCTCGTCACCAGTACCCCGTATGGCACCGAAAAGGCACTTGGCGCGATCTCGCTTGGCGTCGCCGCTGCAGCACAGGGTATCGTGACCCGGGTGATCTTTATCGAGGACGGCGTGTACGGCCTCTCCGGCAGTCACCAGCTGGAGAAGGGGACGCCCTCGTTCAACCTGCAGGAGATGATCAATCTCGTCGCCGGCAGTGAGAACCTCCAGTTCTTTGCATTCCAGCCGTCGCTGCACCTGAGGGAGGTCATGAAGAACCCAAAACTGAATGCCGTGCTCGACATCGGCATACCGGAACTGGGGAACCTGCTGTTCTCTTCCCCGAAAGGGGGACAGGCCGGCCACCAGCGGGTACTGTTCTTTTGAACCGTGGTACTTGCAGGGAAGGAGAATACACAAACGCACCGGTCGCTCATGTTTGGGGAACGTTTTTCCCTGCTGCCCGGCATCTGAGAGAAAACGGATCTGTGTACCGAATGCGGGCCGGGTTTACGGGTGGCCGGGGGATGGCGCCGGGGGGGCAGCGCTGATGGCGTGGGAGTATAAAAAACTCTAAAAGGAATTACATCCTTTTTGCCATCTCAAGGAATGCCTCGATCCGGGTCCTGATCTGGCCGGCATCGCCCTGCGAGTAATCGGTCTCGACCTGGAGGAAGGGCACGTTCCCGTGCCTGGCAAGGTAGTCCCTGAGCACGCGGGACTCAACGTTGTAGGTATGGCAGCCGGTCCACGTGATGTCAACAACACCGTCTGCATGGTACTCCTTTGTGAGTTTTGCCAGAAGTTCGAGCCTGCCGGTGTTCGGGCTCATGCAGGAGCAGGGGGTCTTGAGGTACTTGTCGGTTATCGCTTCGAGCGGTGAACCGGTGGTTGCGACATCATAAAGGAACTGCTTCATGCCGGAGCAGTTCTCGATGTAGACAATTGCAGCGCCGGACTCCCCGATGATCTTTAAAACCTTCTCTGCACCGATACCCGTGGGGACGCCGGTGACGATGATCCTTCTCGCAGTCTTCGGGAACGCACCCTCGCCCTTTTTCTTCATTTCCTTAAGTTCGGCAATCAGGTCCCTGAGCTGCCGGTTGAATGCAGGTCGATCGAACATGAAGTTGCGGGCCCACATCACCTTGAGCATATCCATGCCGGAGAGCGGGGCCGGGATTGCCATGTTCATGGAGGCCAGTTCCCTCATCAGGGCCCGCTGTTCGTTGAGTTCCGTAATCGCGGCCTTCATCTTCGCATCGGTAATGGTGACGCCGAGACGTTTCTCGATCTCCGTTTTGCACCGGGCCACTTCCGAGCGCCAGTACTGCTTCTGGGCGTCCCCCTTTGCACGCTGCGGCAATTCAAGGACTACGGTCGGCTTGCAGTCCGCCATGAGTTCGAACATCTTCTTCTTGCCGTCGCAGGTGGTCTCGCCGATAATAAACTCGGAGTTGTTGAAGAACGCACACTTCCCGGTGATTGCAAATCCGTAGGAGGACTTGATGAGCGGGCAGAAGTTCCGGGGCAGGTATTTCTCACCTTCTGCGATGGGTTCCTCCCGGGTGGAACAGAGGGTCACCGGCACCGCATCCGCGGCAACAATGAGTTCCTGCGGTGCAAACACGCAATAGAACCCGACGAACTTTTTCCCTTGTTCGCGTACGCTCCTGATCGCTGCTGATACATCCGGGATTACCGCATCAAAAAAGGTCATTTTTTCTGCTCGCATAAGGGATCCTTCCGTTATTGCTGGTCCGACGGCGTCGGACAGTCTGCTCCCGCAGGGTCATCCCGTTCCCGCAGGATGATCTTTGCGGTCTCTTCCGCAACTTCACCGGTGAAGGCAACACACTGCCGCATGTGTTCGGGTGATTTCAGGACCATGCCGCGGATCAGGGTGCGGCAGCAGAGGCAGCCGTGCCGGCTGGCAAAAAAATTGTGCAGTTCCCGGGAGAGGCAGAGACACCGGTCAATCCGTGGATCCTCTGGCTGGTCCCTGCCAAAGACCATCCCGATGGCCATCACGCCCCCGGTCACTGCACCGCAGGAGCAGCCGGCGCCGCCGATCCCGATGGGAAAGCCGGAGGCGAGCCGCACGACCTCTTCCGGGTAGCCGAGCCCGAACTCGTCATTGATGGTCTTTACGATCGCTTCGGAACAGTAGTACTGGCCGGAGCGATAGTACTCCTCTGCAATCTTCCGGATCCTTGACGGATCCGGCCCTGATCCTCGTTCCTGATGAGCCTGACTCCGGTGATGGGGGGCATGGGGCTCCATAGTACTAACACAGCCCTAGTATGATCTAACTATTTTCTGATGCGCTCAGCGCCGCCCCGATCGCACCGACAATCTGGGGATCGGGTGGTACAAAAACAGGTACGCCCATCTCGCTTTCGAGAAGGGCCCGTGCGCAGCCGTTCAGCGCGACACCGCCGGCAAAAAATATTTTTCCCGTTGGTGCAACCCGTTTTAAGAGGCCAGCGGACCGGCTCACGATGGCTTTGTGAATCCCCAGCGCAACTTCGTTGCGGTCCGCACCCTGGGAGATGAGGGATACGATCTCGGATTCTGCAAAGACGGTACACATGCTGTTGATCTTTTCCGCTCTTTTGGCAGAAAGGGCCGCAGCTGAGAACTCTTCCAGCGTAAAACCAAGCGCGGTCGCCATGACCTCGAGGAACCGGCCGGTCCCCGCGGCGCACCGGTCGTTCATCTCGAATTTACACAAATTGCCGTTATCATCCAGCGAAATGGCCTTGGTGTCCTGTCCGCCGATGTCAAGGACCGATCCGCAGTCGTCTGAAAAAAAGCGGGATCCCCGGACAAAGGCGGTGATCTCGCTTACCACCGGGCAGGCAAGATGCCCCTTGATCAGGTGCCGACCGTACCCGGTCGCGGTGACGCGATCAAACGCCACGCCCTCCATAAGTTCCCGTGCCGTTCCCAGCGGGTCGTGGGAGGTAACTGACTTGCGGGAAAAAACGAGCCTGCCGTCTTCAATGACGGCAAACTTGATGGTCCGCGATCCAATATCGATTCCTGCGTATCTCATTTTTTCTTCAGGCGCTCGTTGAATGCTTCGAGCCTTGTTTTGAGCTGCCCGGCGTCTTCAAGGCTGTAATCGGTCTCCAGGCGCAGGGTCGGAATGCCCGATTTCTCCAGCTCTTTTTCAACAGGGCCGCTTTCCATGATGTAGGGCTGGCAGAACTGCAGGCTGTAATGGATGACTCCATCTGCATGGAGTTTTTTGGTCATCTCTTTTATGTAGTTTACCCTTGAAGGGTTCGGTGTGAAGATCGCGCAATCGATATTGAAATACCGGTCCGTGATGGCATCGAGGATCTCGTCCACGGTGTTACCCTTTACCTCGGTCAGCCACCGGGAACCGCGTTCGCCCACGCAGGATTCCTCGCCAACGATCACGGTGTTGCCTGTCTCAATAAGCATCGGCAGTTTCCAGTTCGGGACTGCCATGGGGCATCCGGAAACGATGACCCGGGTTGTCCCCCTGGGAAAGACGCCCTTGTGGTGTTTCACACGCTCTTCGAGTTCGTCGCAGAGCTTGTTGACCGCATCGGTAAACCGGACCGGGTCGTCGTGGAAGAAGACCTGGTTTACGAGCAGCGAGTCAAGCCCCGAGATCGGCGCCGGGTCGGCTGCACGGATCGCGGCAAGCCGTATGACTGCCTTTCTCTTTGCATTAACGATCTCAATTGCCTTCCTGAGCGATGCCGGGGTTACCTTTTTCCCGCTCACATCCTCAAGTTTTGCAATGAATTTTCGGTATTCCTCCTTGAGCAACTTCTTTGCCATCTCGGATCTTGTCTGGGGAAGATCCATGACATAGAGGTCCTTTACGAGCGGGCCGAGGATCTCGTAGGCCTTCTTCTTGCCATCGCAGGTATTCTCCCCGACGATGACATCGCAGGACTCCACATAGGGGCAGAGCTTCCCGAGCTTGAACCCGAACGCGGATTTGATAAGCGAGCAGGTGTTTCGCGGGAGGAGCGTCTCGGCGGCCTCAAAGTTTAATTCAGCCCCGGCGCATAACCCGACTGCCACACCGTCCACGGCAAGGACAAGCTCTTCGGGAACAAAAACGCAGTACGACCCGATAACTTTCTTACCTGCGGCTTTTGCATCCACGAGTTCCTTGATGCGCAGCCCGTGGACTTCGCTCATCACAAAATCAAAGTACTTCATCCCCTCGGGGCGGTCCTTCTGGGAAAGGAAAATATCGGTATAGGCTTTCCCGAGACCTGCGAGCAGTGCGTTATGGCCGTCCACATCAAGACCGAGTGACGTCCACATCTCCGTGTAATCTGTCATTGTTGTACAACCTGCCTTGTCGATGATGTCAGATTTTTCTGACTTCTGCCTTTAACGCGATGGCATGCTGGATGGTGAACATGCCCATGCAGTGCGTCAGGGAATATTCCTTGAGGTCCTTGAGCTGGGTTTCGGTTACATCGCCCTTCACGTCCATAAAGACGCGGAATGCATTTACGAGAGGATTCCTGCCGAGATCGAACTGGGCGGTATAATCGAGATCGGCCTCGACCCGGGTCTTCACGCTGGTAAGCTTGATGTTTCTTAACGAGGCCTCGGTTACAAGGGTGCTTGAGAAACAGGCGGCAAACCAGAAGAGGCCAAACGCCATTGGGCCGGGACGGCTTGCAGGCCCGGCAAAGTTCGGGTGACTGGCCTCCAGAGTGTAGGTGCCGTCCTTTACCTTGACGACCGACCGGAACTGCGGTCCGCCTTCTGTAAAGAGCCAGTCTCCTTCAATCTTCGCGGTGAACTTTGCATCCGCCGGGTTCTTCTGGATCTCCTTTTTGTACTCAATTACCTGCTTGGTGTCGATGTTGTTGACGCTCATTAGTTAACCCCTTAAATTGATTTGTAGTGAGTGTTAATAAAATTTGTTAATCATGCAGGATTTTTTGTGTAAAGACTTTTACCCACTCAGGAATCAGGGTTATTTTTTGCTGTGCCGGACGAGAGCATCCACGACTTCTCCGGAGCCGGAGTGTCCCTGCCCGAAACTTCACAAAGGCCTTCCCCCTGTAATTCTAATAAAGGGGAATCCCGCGGCCCTCAAGAATCACCCGCCAGACCGAAACTGTAAACACGCCCCGCCTCAATCGTACAGTAATGGCAGAAGAAAAGTACAAGATTGTCGTTTTTGGTGCGTTCGGGGCGGGAAAGTCCACGCTGATCCAGACGCTCGACCCGCAGGCAAAGCACATCGAGGCCGAGTGTGCCGGGGGTTCCACGACCATTGCGCTCGACTACGGCCGGGTGCAGATCGGGGAAAAAAGGGTCTACCTGTACGGGACCCCCGGGCAGGAGCGTTTCGAGTTTGCCCGGGAGATCATCGGGAAAGGCATGGACGGTGCGATCCTGCTCGTTGATGCAACCTCCCCGGTGGATGAGTTCGTGGTGCACCTCTCCACCTCGATTATTGCCGCCCGTATCCCGTATGTGGTGCTGCTCAACAAGTGCGACGCTGTTGGCGCACAGCCGGACGCGGCAAAAGCGCATTTTGCCGGCACAGAGACGCAAACCGTTTCGGCAAAGGACCGGCGCGGGGCCCGGGACGCGCTCGAAGGGTTCATCGGTACGCTCCGGCCCCACGCCATCGATAAAACAGCCTGAACTGCGCCGGGGGAGGTCCCCCGGTTGCGAACAAACAGGAAGCCGCCCGCGTTACTTTCTCTTTTTTTAGTGGCGGCCGGGCATGACCGTCCCCGCTGTTTTTTTGGGGGACAAACTTTGTGCCCTGCATCCGGATCCCGGAAACAATCGTCTGCCCGGCAGCATGTGACCTCTCGTCTGTCACCGCGATCACCTCCACCGCGTCCGCAAGCGGCCCGGCCCGCACCTTGGGCGCGAGGATCTCCTGCACCTGGAAGATCCCGGCCGAACTGGACATGTGGATCACGAGCTCGATGGGCTTTTCCACCCCTTTTTTGATCCCGACCTTTTCGATGGCAAGCGCGGAGACCGAGTGAATGGTGATGCTGCCGGACTCAAACGCGGCCCGTCCCCGTCCCCGGGTCATGTCGGTCGAGTCCGCGATGCAGACCAGTGCCGCTTCGATAGTGAGCGGCCTTGGCACCCCATGATGGGTGTACATCGCGGAGAGGATAAACGACCGGATCACGGTGCGCTGGCCCGGGTTCTCGTAGATCGCCGGCAGGAGCCGGTCAAGGACAGGCATCGCAAGTACTACGCCGAGATCCGCGTGCTCCTCGCGGTGCACCGTGTTCCCGAGGTCGTGGCAGAGCGTCGCGGCCAGCACCACGAGCGCCGCATCATCCCGGTCCCCGAATTTCCCGGTGATGATATCGGGACAGAACGGCGAGCCCTCCAGCAGGTCGAGCATGGTGAGCGCC
>Ga0326728_10008964_pt1 | contig 24402 bp, 22 predicted proteins | sample MB3enrmetagenome_FD_207602 | JGI IMG/M metagenome (GOLD analysis project Ga0326728, IMG submission 207602) | Lab enriched peat soil microbial communities from McLean, Ithaca, NY, United States - MB31MN | ecosystem: Environmental > Terrestrial > Soil > Wetlands > Peat | place: USA: New York... | reverse complement strand
TGGAGCGTTGCTGCTGCAAGGCGAAGTAAGTGTCATTCATGGGTATACTGTGTACTATAGTACACAATATTACAAGCAAAAAACGGCGAGACTTCAATTCTGGTTACTTTTTTGTCCTGCGCCCCTTCTCTCCCACTCTCTCCCCGTTGCGCGGGGAGAGAGGGAAAACGCCGCCGTGTCTGCGGAACATCGAGCCGGCCTTGTTGACGGCGCGCGGAGCAACGCCCCGGCGCGGCGATCACATGTGGCCGTCGAAATCAATCTCGTTGTCCCATTCCGTTGTCGGCTCGAAGAGTCCGCCTTCGTGCAAATTCGCCTTGAGGACATCCATGTTGATCTCCAGGCCCAGACCCGGGGCGTCCGGCACCGTGAAGTATCCCCTGTCCATGATCGGGTCGTTCGGCCGCCCCGTCCTTTTCACCCGGTCCAGGAAATGGGGCACATCCGCCTGATGATACTCCAGCGCCAGGAACTCGTCGCCGGCGGCGGCGGCATGCGCGCTGGCAAACAGGGTGATGGGGCCGTTGTTGTTGTGAATGCAGGAGGCCACTCCGTATTGCGTGGCCAGATCAATCGCCTTCTTGGTCTCCATAATGCCGCCCAGATTGGCCAAATCCGGGTGGATGACGGAGATGGCCTGCTTGTCCAACAACTGCCGGAAGCCCTCGGCCAGATAGACATCCTCCCCGGTGCAAAGCGGCGTCGTGCAAGCCTCCTTGAGTCTGCGCAGTTGATCGGGGTAGAACCACGGCACCACGTCTTCGTACCAGGCCAGGTTGTACTTGTCCAGTCTCCGCGCGAACTTGATAAAGGTCTCGATGGGAAAGTGACCGAAGTGGTCCGTGGCAATCGGAATCTCATAGCCGACAATATCGCGCACCGTGGCACAGTAGTCCGCCAGCCAATCCAATCCTTTGTCGGTAAAGAACGTCGAGGTGAACAAGTGCTCGCCGTAGGGGTTGTCGGCGCCCATCGGGATCGTCTTGTCGGCCGGCTGCCGGCTATCGGCAAAGCCTCCCCGGGTCGGATGATTGGCCGTCGGGTCGGGAGCGGGGTGCGTGTACATTCCCTCGGTGCTTCCCGCCCGGCCGGTTTCCTCGTCCATCCCGCCGGCCCGCAAGTCCATCTTGCAGAAGGTCCAGCCTTGCGCGATCCGTTCCTTCAAATGCTGGCCCATCGTTTCCCCGGTCGGCCGGCTGGTGGTGTCGCAGTAGAGGCGGACGCGGTCGCGCATCTTGCCGCCGAGCATCTGCCAGACCGGCACGCCCCAGACCTTTCCGGCCAGGTCAAAGCAGGCCACCTCGATGGCGGAAACACCGCCCCCGGCACAGCCAAACCCGCCCTGCTTCTTGATCTTGCGGAATATCTCGGCAATATTGCACGGGTTCATCCCGATGATCCGGCTCTTTAACATCAGGCCGCGCGTCTTGCTCGCATCGTAACGGATCTCCCCGTACCCGGAAACGCCCTGGTTGGTATCCAGGCGCATGAGCATGGACCGATCCGAATGCGCGATGCGCATGTCGGTGATCTTCAACTTGGAGGGACTGGAATTGGTGTTCACCTGGGCGGTGAGATTCTCCAAGTCGGCATGGGTGACCAGACTGCCGGCGGCCACGACCGCCGTGGCCTTTGTGCTCCGGGTCAGCCAGGTTCGGCGGGACATCTTGATCTTACTTTGAAACATAGCAATTCTCCTCAAACTGAGAGTGCAGGGCGCCCATGCCGCCCGCCAGCAGAACCGGGCGGCCTTGGGCCAAATCCTGGGGATCGCTTCGGGTCACTGGCAGAAAATGCCGGCACGCTGCCGCTTTTCGTGCTGCGCGGGTGAATGGGAGTTGGTTTTCGCTCGCACTCATGTTGGAAGGCATCTTGTCAGAGGGCCGGCCGGCTGTCAACCGGCATTTTTTGTTCCCCGGACGGGATTTGCCGGTTGACAGTGGCGCGTCCGTGGGACATCCTGCGGCCGGAATGAGTGTGATCCAAAAGCCCATTCTCCCTCATCCGCGCAACGTCCAGGGACCGGCGGGGCGCGCAGATCCTTTTCTTGTCCGTGGATCCGTTGCGCCGGGCATGGCGCAGAAAACACAAAAAGGAGACAAAAAGAAATGAAGCGATTAAAAATGGCCGCCCTCCTGCTGCCCGCGCTGCTGCTGGCCGGCTGTCAAACATGGAACCACCCCGCCCCGGAGGCGGACCCGCTGATTGCGGGATTCAAAAAGACCAGCTCCGCCTCGGTCTCCGACGCCATGGACCAGGTGGCGGGACAGCGCGGCTTTCTTTCGCACAACATCCGCCCGGTGGTGGCCGGACCGATGGTGGGACGCGCCATCACCGGGCTGTCCAGGGCGGCAAAACCGGAGGAGGCGACGCCCGCCCTCTCCACCCTCCACCTCACCGCCATGATAGACCAGTCCCAGCCCGGGGAAGTGGGCGTGATTGTCATGGAAGACGGCGCCGATGTCGCCGCCATCGGCGGGCTGATGTCCACCGCGGCCAAGTCGCGGGGCATGGCGGGCTTTGTCATTGACGGCGGCGTGCGCGACGTGGAGGAGATCCGCCGGATGGGCCTGCCGGTGTATGCCTCCAGCGTGACCCCGGCAACCTCCGTGAGCCGCTGGGCCAGCGTCACCAACAACGTCCCGGTCCAGTGCGGCGGCGTGACCATTTGCCCCGGCGACATCATCATCGCGGACCAAGACGGGATTGTGGCGGTGCCGCAGGCCAAGGCGGCGGAGGTGTTGCGGCGCGCGCTGGAGATTGACGAGCGCGAATCGAAAATGGAGCCGCTCATCAAGCAGAACAAGTCGCTCTCCAAAGTGGTGCGGATGTTCAACCGCATTTGAGGCGGCCCGCCCAAAGTCAATACTACGATTGCCGGACAAATTTCTGCGCCCGGGTATACGGACCCACTTCCGACACGTAGATATTGCCTTTGGAGTCCAGCGCCATTCCATGATTCTCGCCCAATTGGCCCGGCTTGTTTCCCACCGTAAAGGTCCAGGCCAGCAGCACCTTTCCCCGCGGATCAAACTTCACAATCATGTTGTCATCGGTGCGGGGCAAGTGAGCAGAAGACTTGGCTCTCAGCGGCCCGTAACCACAGGCCCAGATATTGTCCTCCCCGTCCGCCCACAGATCAAAGGGAACGATGATGTCCGGCCACTGGTCAAGGAATTGGCCGTCCTGATCAAATACTTGCACCCTCGTATTGCCCCGGTCTGCCACATACAGGAGTCCTTTTGAATCCATCACGATGGCATGAGGACAGTCGAACTGGCCCGGGCCTTTGCCCTGTTTGCCCCAGGCCTTGATGAACCTGCCTTTCGGGTCAAAATGCACGATGCGAAAATTGACTTCCCCGTCCGCCACAAAGACTTCACCCCCGCGCGTTATGACCATGTCATTGGGATCGCCAAAATGGGCTTCATCCACACCCCGCTCATTATACTTGCCCAGAACCAGCAGCACCTTGCCCTCGGGCGAGCATTTGTACACCACCCCCAGACGCCACGTCGCAATCCAGACATTTCCCTCGTAGTCAACCCGTATCCGATGAATCTGGGGATTGGGCATGGAAAAGGTCAGATCCACAGGCCCGCCCGCTACGGAAGCAACCGCTTCTCCCTTCTTTCCCCAGGCCGTGAGCAACTGCCCATCAGCATCGTATTCCTGCACGAGCGGCAGGGAGCGCACCAGGATCCACACATGGTCATGCCTGTCCACATGCACGCCGGGCATCCCGCCGCTCCAGACAATCTCCGCGGGCTTCTTGGGCCACGCGGCATCCACTTCATAAAAAGTGACCAATCCCCAATTGGGAGGCCTCTTCATGCCGCCGGCTTCCCTGGCGCCGGCGCGGGGTATGCTTCCTGGAACTCCCGCCAGAAGAGCCGCCGAGCCAAGTCCCAGAATTTTCAAGGCGTCGCGCCGGCCTACCACCAATGGATTGTTTGCGGTTTTCATAAGGATGGAATTGACAAACGGAGGGGAATTTCCCTTGTTCGCGCCGCCCACTTGCTGGGGCCGGGCGGGTGAGGGAGAATTGGTTTTTCGCTCACACTCATTCGGACGGCAGAATGTCAGACCCAAGGGAAATTGTCAACCGGCAAGAACTCAGGCCTTGCGGGCCGGGGCTTTCAAGCCGCTGCCTGCTCTTGAGGGGCGGGGGACGGATAACGACCAGCCAGGTGGAACTGGCCGAGCATGGCGGCGCCGTCCAGGGAAGATTCTTCGCGGTATTCGTAATCAAAATCGCCGGTCCAGCGTTTCTTGGCGTCAATATAACCGCGGATCTTCGCGCCGCCGCCGGTGGTGGTAACCTTGCGGCCGAGTTTCACCTTCCCGGCGACCTCTTTGAGATGCTCGCCGTGGTAGAGGGCGTTGCCACGGATGATGGATAGCAACAGGTCCTGCCGGGTGGTTTCGAGCGTTACGCCGGTGAAGCTGGCCTTGAGTTGCTCCATCGAATAGCGCGAGCCGCCCAGGAAGGGCACGTACACCGGCAGCGATTCCTCGCAGCGGTCGCAGTCCGCGGCATCGAAAAATGAGCGAAGAGTCTCGGGAATATAGGCTTCGTAGAACTGCTGCCCGGTCATGTCGCGGCAGAAGACGGAGTGGAACCACTCCAGAGCCTTGCCGCCGGTATTGAGCACGAAGAAGGTGACCCAGCGGCCCGGAATGGCGTGGCAACGAATGTTGTAGTTGGGCGAGCCGATGGGCCGGTCCACGCAGACGAAGGTGATGTCGCAGGTGCCGCAGACGCTGTTGATGTCGCCCGGTTCGGTGATGCCGCCGGAAAGCGCGCTCAACACGGCGTCGTTGCCTCCGCACAGAACCACGCAATCGGCGGGCAGTCCGAAATGCGCGGCCATCTCCGGGAGGATGCGGCCAGCCGGTTGGTGGGAGTGCATCAGATTCGGCAGCTTGGTTTCGGGGATGCCCGCGATTTCCAACACGTCCCGGTTCCAGGTAAGATCGTTGCGCGCGCTGTTGTAGAGGCCCGTAATGGAGACGGTGGAGGGGTCAATCACCCAGGCGCCGGTCAGGCGCTTGACCATGTGGGTGTTGGTGTGCCCGAACCTGGCAGCGGCGGCCCACACTTCCGGCCGCTTTTCCTTGAACCATAGAATCGAGCAGAGCGAAGAGCCTCCGGAGACCGGCAAGTTGCACGTTTCGCGGAGGAACTTCTCTTCTCCCACGGCCTCGCGGATGGCGCGGGCCTGCTCGTGGGAGCGCCCGTCGAAGAACAGGATGGCGGGGGCCAGAGCGGTCCCGTCTTCGGCCATGGGCAGCAGGCCGGGCGTGGTCACGGAAAATGACACGACTCCCACAGCCTTGAGAAAGGGCGCCACCTCCCGGCAGCATTCCGCCAGCGCCTTCCACCAAAGGGCCGTATCCACATCGGCCCAGCCGCCCCCGTAAACGTGGACGTCGTAGCGGCGGGTGGCCTCGCAATGTTTCTCAAGCTCCGGGCTGAAGACGCCGAGCTTGATCGCTGTGGTCCCCACATCCACAGCCAGAATATCGCGGCTCACAACAAACCCTCCTCCGCGAGGAGGAGTCGCATGGCTTCCACCTGCTCCACAGTCAAAGGAAGCAGCGGACGGCGCGGAATGCCCCCTTTGAACCCGGCCAGAGTCATGGCGGCTTTGACGCCGGAAGGCCCGTAAGGGCCGGAGATGGCATGGTTGATGCGAGTCACGCGCTCCTGAAGTGGCAGGCCCCGTTGTTCATCCCGCTCCTGGCCACAGCGGAAAAGTCCGAGCGCCAGGTCCGGAAACGAATTGGCCAGGGAGACCGTGCCGCCCACCGAGCCGCCCATCATGGCCCGAAACAGGAAGTTGGCCGACCCCGCGAGGACATGAAAACTCCCGGATTCGAACGGCAGGAAATTCTCGATGCCGCTGGATGCGCTGTCTTTCATGCCAACGATGTTGGGGTGCCCCGCCAGGCGGCCCACCAGCGCGGGCGTGAGAGTGATGCCGCAGAACCCGGGCGCATTGTACAAGACCACGGGAATCGGCGAGGCGTCGGCCAGCGTGGAGAAATAGCGGAACAGAACGTCATCGGTCATCTGCTTGCGGAAGTAGCCCGGGGAAAGCACCAGGCCGAAATCAGCGCCCAGCGCCCCGGCTTGGTGAAGGAACCGCTCAGCGTCGCGCTGGGCATCGTAGGCCGCTCCGGCCATCACCACTTGGCCGGGCCGCTTGTGCCCGATGATGCGGCGCAACACGGCCAGCCGCTCGCTCTCCGTGAGGCTGCGGTTCTCGCCGTTGGATCCCAGCGCCAGAAAGCCCAGCAATCCGGTGGCGGCGTAGCGCTCGACGTTGAAGATCAGGGCGTCGTAATCCACCTCCTCCCCGTCGGTGAAGGGCGTCGAGATGGGCGCGAATACCCCGGCCATGCGGCTGCGCAACGGGCCGGTTTCAGGCGCGGGGGGCAGAGATTCGGTGGGCATAAGCGGGTGTCGGTGCGGGCCGGGCCATGCCCCGCACACCTCAAGTCATTGTCCGCCTTTTGCGGCGTTCATGAACCTCCTCTGGTAAGAGACAACCAGGTTGCAGCTTGTGAACATGGCAAGGTAGGAGGGTTCGGCAGTGATCACCACACGTTTGTTCATGTCCCTGAACTCCTCTTCCGCCAGCAATTTGTCAATGTCAGGATAGTTCCTCGGTCCCTCCATGCTGCAGATGATCAGCCTTGTGTCCGGAAGGTTCGCGTTTCTCAAGACCCTCAGATTGTGTCTCACCCCATCCAACCCATCTCTTCCTTCGCTGGTGTCCACCTTTCTGTATTCCAGCAGCAACTTCGCGGTCTCCTTCACCGTATTCAGATCCAGGTTGGAATCATTGGCTGAAAAATAGTCGCCTTCGATCATGAAGGTCCTCAATTGCTTGAGATGGGCTTCATTGCCGCCCAATTCGTATGCGGACAATAGAGCCTTGATATTCTGGCTCTGGTGATGCCGGTGCCGAATAAAACTGTTGATAAAATAGGGTCTTGCCTGAAGGGCAAGCAGGGTCTGGTAAGGCTCGAACATGAGGGTGAAATTCACCCGGTACCCGTGCTCTTTGAGCATCAGGGCGAGATTGTGCCCGTGCAACATGTCCTGGGTGCTGCCTTCTTGATACCTGCGGTAAAACTTCTTTCCCTCGGACAGGAGTTCCTGCACATTGGCGGCATTGACCGGTCCGGTATGCGGGACCTTAATAACCACCCTGTATTTTGTAAGCATCTCCCTGAATTTCGCCGCTTCCTCGAGGATCCGCTCTGTTGAAGAATTGAAAGGATCGTTCAATTCGACACTGATGTCCACCCCAGGACCCAGGATCCGCCCAAGTTCCCGCATCACTTCATCCCTTGTCTTGAACCGGTTGTCTTTATTGGCCTTGGGATTATTGATAAAGAGGTCGTAAATGATTCCTGGATTGCAGGTAAGGTTTGCCAAAAGGTCTTTGATCGGTTCCACTTCGTATGGGTTGGCGCTATCCGCCGAAAACAAGACATTCGTCGGTCTCTTGATGCCGTTCCGGCCATAGGAGATGTCCCTGGCCAAATCCACTTTCAGTACCGTCCCTTCCTCCAGCAAATAGTCAACCCTGAATCCCGCGGGGGTCTCGCCCTCCGGAACCTTGAACAGGTCAACCACCGCCCGGAATTCACGGGTAACCGCCGCAACCTTCACCACGTTTTTCAGTTTCAAATACGTGTCGTAACATAGCGAATGTTCACAAACCCGTCTCAAGTAAGGTATGTCGCCCTCTTCTTGCCGGATATCCTCCGACTCCAGCAATGTTCTCAATTTGCACTTTAGGGTCTGATGGTCTTCCATTCCACTCATTTGTGATTGTTTCATTTCGTCACTATTGGCGTCTTTCCGTTTGCCTGGCGGGCAGGCCATGCTCCACGCCCTTGATGGCATCGAGTTCGCCTTCCATCTGTTTGACGGTCTTCACCGGAAGGATTCGATTTCGGGAGTGATGGCCACTGATAGGAAATCGGCCTTTTCGCGCTGCCGGTTCATTTTCGCCACGCTCAATCTGGCGGCATGGTGTCAGACGGACGGGAGATTGTCAACGGTCAAATTCTGGAGATTCTGCCTGTGTTTTGCCGGCTTTGGCTGGCCGCAGGAGGAGCGGGCCGGAGTTGCGCGGGGGTCCGCCGGCGTTGCTGGAGCCGGTGTGCGGAATGGCCGCAGTTACGTTGACCGTCGCCTCCGAGCCGGTTGCGGAATGGCTGCATATTGCTTGAGATCATCGCGCGAATGGTCCGCCTCCACAGGTTGAGGGGTGGGATTGCGCAAGATTTGGAAAGCAATCGCCAAGTTTTGGGCTGTCAGTTCCGCCGGTTCAGAGGCATGTTTTCTACAGACATTGGCGGTGTTTTTCGCCTGCCTGAAGAAAAGAAAGCGAAAGTGTAATCATGGTCGCCACAACGGCACAAAAGAAACAGGGCCGGCTGAAGGCAGCGCTCGAACACGCTTCGGGGGACAAGCGCTTCAAGATTCTGGAAGTCCAGATGAAGAAGCACCTGTTCCGGCAGGACGCCTTGATCGAAGTGCTGCACAAGGCGCAGGAACTGTTTGGCTGTCTCGATGACGATTTGCTGCTGTTCATTGCCTCCAAGCTCAAGCTGCCGCCCAGCCGCGTCTATGGGGTGGCGACGTTCTATCATTTCTTCACCCTCAAGCCCCAGGGTCTCCACACATGCGTCGTCTGCATGGGCACGGCCTGTTACGTCAAAGGGGCGGACAAAATTCTCGCCGCCGTCGAGGAAAGCACCCAAATCAAGCCCGGCGAAACCACCCCGGACAACCGGGTGTCGCTTCTGACCGCGCGGTGCATCGGCGCGTGCGGCATCGCGCCGGCCGTCGTGTATGATGGCAAGGTGACCCCGCGCCAGACCGCCGCGGCGGCGCTGGATCAAATCCAGCAATGGAGGGCCAAATGATTCACAGCGATCTGCTTCAAATCAAAGCCAGGGAACTGGCCGGGCGGAAAAAGATCACCCTCCGCTGCTGCATGGCCGCCGGCTGCATGTCCGCCGGCGCGCAAGGCGTGAAACAACAACTCGACAAAGCGGTGGCGGAAGCGGGTTTGCAAGACCAGGTGGAAGTGCGCGGCGTCGGCTGCCTGAAACTTTGCTGCGAGGGGCCGCTCGTCCAGGCCGACCCGCGGAATTCCCTCTACATCAGGGTGACGGCGGAAAGCGCGCCGTCCCTGGTCGCCGCGCTCCAAGGCGGCCGCACCGATGTCGCGCAAACCGATCCGAACGCGGCGTTTTTCAAAGGGCAAACGTTCATCGTGCTGGCCAACAGCGGCGTGATTGATCCGGAGCGCATCGAGTGCTACATCGCGGCGGACGGCTACCTGGCGTTGCATGAAGTGCTCAACGAAATGGCGCCCAAGGATGTTGTGGCGGCCATGGTGCAGAGCGGCTTGCGCGGCCGCGGCGGGGCGGGTTTTCCCACCGGGATCAAGTGGGGCACGGTCGCCAAATCGCCGGGCGCCAAGAAGTACGTGATATGCAACGCGGATGAGGGGGATCCCGGGGCGTTCATGGACCGGAGCGTGTTGGAGAGCGATCCGCACAGCGTGCTGGAAGGCATGGCCATTGCGGCCTACGCGGTCGGGGCGGACCAGGGTTTCATCTACGTGCGGGCGGAATATCCGCTGGCCATCAGCCGGTTGCAGATCGCCATCAAGCAGGCCAAGCAAATGGGACTGCTCGGCGCCGGCATATTTGAATCGCCTTTCAGCTTCAACGTGGACCTGCGCATCGGGGCGGGGGCGTTTGTTTGCGGCGAGGAAACCGCGCTCATGGCCTCGGTCGAAGGCAAGCGCGGGGCGCCGCGGCCGCGGCCGCCGTTTCCGGCGGAGAGCGGGTTGTGGGGCTACCCCACCCTCATCAACAACGTGGAAACCTTCGCCAACGTGCCGCCGATTTATCGCCGCGGCGCGGAGTGGTTCGCCGGCATTGGCACGGAGAAAAGCAAGGGAACGAAAGTTTTTGCGCTGGCGGGCAAGATCAAGAACACCGGCCTGATCGAAGTGCCGATGGGCACGCCGTTGAGGGTCATCGTCCAGGAATTGGGCGGGGGCGCTCCGAACGGCGGGCAGATCAAGGCCGTCCAAACCGGCGGGCCGTCGGGGGGCTGCATTCCGGCGCAGCAACTGGACACGCCGGTGGATTACGAATCTTTGGGCAAGCTCGGCTCGATCATGGGTTCGGGGGGCATGATTGTCATGGACGAGCAGACCAACATGGTGGAGATCGCCCGGTTCTTCATGGAATTTTGCATGGACGAATCCTGCGGCAAGTGCATTCCCTGCCGGGCCGGGACGGCGCAGATGCACCATTTGCTGGACAAGATCATCCGGCGCCAGGCCACGGCCCGGGACCTGGCCAAGCTGGAGGAGCTTTGCGACATGGTCAAAAGCACCAGCCTTTGCGGCCTCGGGCAGACCGCGCCCAACCCGACCTTGAGCACGCTGCGCTTTTTCCGCAATGAGTACGAGGAATTGCTCCGGGCCGATCCCGGCGGCCCGCCCGGCCAGGGGGATTTGAAGCAACCGCCGGCGACGTAATGGAAAACTTTTATGGCTGCCAAAACATTAACCATTAACGGCCAGGAGATCAGCGCCGAGGAAGGCGCGACCATTCTGCAGGCGGCGGAGGAGGCCGGGGTGAAAATCCCGACCTTGTGCCACCTGGACGGCGTGTATGACGTGGGGGCCTGCCGGCTTTGCCTGGTGGAAGTGGCCGGCCTGCCCAAGCTGGTTCCGGCTTGCACCACCAAAGTCGCCGAGGGCATGGGGATCAAAACCGACAGCGACCGGCTGCGAAAATATCGCCGCATGACGCTGGAATTGCTGCTGGCCGAACGCAATCACGTTTGCGCCGTGTGCGTGGCCAACGGCCATTGCGAGTTGCAGACCTTCGCCTGGAGCCAGGGCATTGATCACGTCCGCTACGATTATTGCTTCCCGAAATGGGACGTGGACGACACCCATCGCCTCTTTGGCATGGATCATAACCGCTGCATCCTTTGCACGCGTTGCGTGCGCGTCTGCTGGCACATTGAGGGCGCGGGCACCAAGAACGTTTCGGGCCGCGGCGCCAACGCCCGCATCATCACCGACCTCAACCAGCCGTGGGGCGAGGCGGATTCCTGCACCTCCTGCGGCAAATGCGTGCAAGGCTGCCCGACCGGGGCGCTCTTCCATAAAGGCTCGACGGTGGCCGAGATGGAACGCGACCGCGGCAAACTCGAATTCATCGTCACCGCCCGGGAGAAAAAACAATGGATCGCATCCGATTAGCCACAGCCTGGTTCGGCGGCTGTTCGGGCTGCCACATGTCGTTTCTCGACCTCGACGAGTTCCTGATCGAACTCGCCCCCAAGGCGGACCTGGTGTACAGCCCGTTCGCGGACATGAAGGAATATCCGGAAAACGTGGACGTGTGCCTCATCGAAGGCGCCATCTGCAACGAGGACAATCTGGCGCTGCTGCACAAGATTCGCGCCCGGACCAGACTGCTGGCCGCCTTCGGCGATTGCGCCGTGACCGGCAACGTGCCCGCCATGCGCAATCAACTCGGCCCCGGCAACAGGGAGAGCGTCCTGCGGCGCGCCTACCTCGAGACCGCCCGGCACAACCCAAGGCTGCCCCAGGAAGACAGCATCGTGCCGGCGCTGCTGCCGCGCGTCATGCCGGTGCATGAAGTGGTGAAGGTTGAATACTTTCTGCCCGGCTGTCCGCCGCCGGCGGAATGCATCAAGGCGCTCCTCGGCCCCCTGTTGATCGGCGCCGGGCCGAAACTGGAAGGAATGCAACTCAGGTTTGGATGAGGTATGTCAAAACGAATTGTCATTGATCCCGTGACCCGCATCGAGGGCCACGCCAAGATCAGCATCTTCATGGACGACGAGGGCAACGTGTCGGACGCCGAATTTCACGTCGTGGAGTTTCGCGGCTTCGAGAAATTCTGCGAGGGCCGTCCTTATAGCGAAATGCCCGGCATCACGCAGCGCATCTGCGGCATCTGCCCCGTCAGCCACACGCTCGCCTCGGCCAAGGCGGGCGACGCCATCATGGCGGTCAGCATCCCCCCCGCCGCCGGCAAATTGCGCCGCCTGATGAACCTGGGCCAGATCGTGCAGAGCCATGCGCTGAGTTTTTTCCTCTTGAGCGCGCCGGATTTCCTGCTCGGCTGGGACACCCCCCCGGCGCAACGAAATGTTTTCGGCCTCATCGCCTCCAACCCGGGCCTGGCCCGCGCCGGCATCCGCCTGCGCCAATTCGGCCAGGAGGTGATTGAGATTATCGGCGGCAAAAAGATTCATCCCGCCTGGGCCGTGCCGGGCGGGGCGCGCAATCCGTTGACCGGGGAAGGGCGCGCCCGGATTCGCGCGCGGCTGCCGGAAGCGTTCACCACATCCAAACTGGCCTTGGATCTGTTCCAAAAGACGATGGAGACGCACCAGCGCGAGATGCAAATTTTCGGCAACTTTCCGTCGCTGTTCATGGGCCTGGTGACGCCGGACGGCGCCTGGGAGCACTACGACGGCAACCTGCGCTTCAGCGACAGCAGCGGGAGCATCATTGCCGACCAATTGGAGCCGCGGCGGTATGAGGAGTTCATCGGCGAATCGGTGCAAGGCTCGTCCTATCTCAAGTCGCCCTATTACACGCCGCTGGGTTTCCCGGAGGGCATGTATCGCGTCGGACCCCTGGCGCGGCTCAACATCAGCGAGCGCATGGGCGCGCCGCAGGCGGACGCCGCGCTGAGGGATTTCAAGAGCCTGGGGCGGGGCGCGGTCACCTCCTCGTTTCTCTATCACTACGCGCGGCTGATCGAAATCCTGGCCGCGCTGGAATTCATCGAGCGCTCTCTGGACGACCCGGATTTGTTGAGCGAAGACCTGCGGGCCGACGCCGGCATCAACAGCCTGCGCGGGGTGGGCGCGAGCGAGGCGCCGCGCGGCACGCTGTTCCACGATTACACCGTGGATCGCAACGGCCTTCTGGAAAAGGTCAACCTGATCGTTGCCACCGGCCAAAATAACCTGGCCATGAATCAGACGGTGGCCCAAATCGCGCGGCATTACGTCCGGGGGAATGTCATTCCCGAACCGCTGCTCAACCGGGTCGAACACGGCATCCGCTGTTACGATCCGTGCCTGAGCTGCTCAACTCATGCCGTCGGACAAATGCCGCTGCACATCCAGTTGATCGCCCCAAACGGCGCGGTCTTGAACGAAGCCATGCGCGGTTGAATTGCGTCCGGTGAGGGCGGGGCGCATTGCACTTTTTGGGTGGTTTTTCCTAATCTTAATCCTAATCTCAATCTTGTTCGGAGAAGCGGGGCAGGATTAGGTTAAGATTAAGATTATGATTAAGATTAGGAGGGAATACTCAAAATGAAATGTGCCGGTCCCCCAACTCCGGCCCCCTGCCCTCATGAGCCGCATGCCATCCTCCATCCGGCGCGATGATTTTCTCATCGTCGGCTACGGCAACACGCTGCGCGGCGATGATGGCGCAGGCCCGCGTGTGGCCGAGGCTGTGGCGGCCTTGAATTATCCCGGCGCGCGCGCCCTGGCATGCGCGCTGCTCACGCCCGAGTTGGCCGACCCCATTTCACAAGCTCGGGCCGTCCTCTTCGTGGACGCCGCCGTGGATGCGCCGCGCGAAGTCCGCTTGCGCAAAATCGAACCGGCCGAGTCCGCGCAAATCATGTCCCACGCCGCCGGCCCCGCCGCGCTGCTGGCGCTGGCCCGCGACGTCTTTGGTCGCGCGCCCGAAGCCTGGTGGCTGACCATCCCGGCGGTGAAGTTCGATTTCGGCGGCGATTTTTCGCCCCAAACACAACAAGGCATCGCCCGCGCGCTGGAGAAAATTGAGTCCCTCTGCCGCCAGAAGTCAGCCGGCGCGTCCCCGCGCCCCGACCAGCCCGGGCAACATTGATAAGCCTTGCCTCTGAGTGGCAGAGCCGTCCCGGCTCTGTCTGGCGTGGGCAAAAGAAGCACTTGGAGAGGCGGGAGATCGGTGGGCAAATTTTGCCCGGCGGAAGGGCGGGCAGGCGAATTGACACCTCAAGAAACGCCGCAACCGGCAATTTCCGCTCTCAAAACCGCCATTTTCCGCGATTTTCATGTGTACAGCGGTTGGCACGAATTCTGATATGAAGACTGTCCATGAAGAGCATACTCGTAATTGATGACAACGACGACGTCAGATCCATTGTCACGAGCGTATTGCGCAATTTTGGATTTGCGGTGCGCGAGGCCACCAGCGGGGAGTCCGCCATTCGCATGGCGCTGGCCGAGAAGCCGGACTTGATTATCAGCGACGTGCGCATGCCAGGGATGGATGGGCATCGCTTGTTGAGCGCCATCCGCGAGTTGCAATCCACCGCCGCCATTCCCTTTATTCTGATGACCGGCTCTGGAAGCCACGAGGATTTCCGCCGCAGCATGGTCTGCGGGGCCGATGATTATTTGCAGAAGCCTTTCACGCCGGACGAGTTGATTGAGGCGGTGTTATCGCGCCTGATCCGCCAGACGGATTTGCAGATGGAGGCCTATAACCACGCCAACAGGTTGCGCCTGGCCGGGTCCGAACACCCTGCCCTCGACGGCGCCATCGCTGTGGCGGGCGGCCTGCGCGTCGTGTAAAAAGGAATTACGAGGGCATGGCCGCCGGCGGCGAAACCGGAGGTTCGCCGGGCGACGTGGCGGGCGGGCGGGAGGGAGGGGCTCAGGCCGGCGGCGGAGGCGATTTCAAAACCCCTTCGCGCATTTCCTTGCCGGGCTTGAATTTGACGACGGCGCGCTGGGGAATCGCCACGTTCTTCTCCGGCTGGTTGGGATTGCGGCCGATGCGCGCCTTGCGAACCTTGACTTCAAAAACTCCAAAGTTGCGCAACTCGACGGTTTCCCTGGCCGCGACCGCCTCGCAAATGAGGTCCAGGGTGCGCTGCACCACTTCCAGGACTTTTTGCTGGACCTGGCCCGTTTCTTCGCTAATCCGGATTACGATATCACGCTTTGTCATAGCATTTAAACCACTGTGCGTACAGGACTTGTGTTATTTAAGCGCGGCGGCGGCCTTTGGTCAAGCGGAGAGACGCGATTCTGTGGGATTTTCTGTAGTGGAAACCCTTAGCTCTCAATCACCCCAATTTCGACCGGTTCCACTTTGATGCCCAGTTCCTCCAGCCATCGGATGGCGGCTTTGACGGCCGGGGGCGGGCCGCTCAATTCCAGGCAAACGATGCCGATCTCATCGGTGACGCTGGCCTGGCGGACATTGGTGATGACCGGGAATTTGCGGCCCAGTTCCCAAATGACCGGCGTGGTGATGAACTTGGGCGGATACATCAGCCAGAGGCGCGTTTGCGCCGGCGCTGTTGCGGGACCGCCTTTGGGCTTTGGTTTGATTTTTCTGGCTGGCATAAGCGTCTCTTCTTCCGGCTTCCTAATTCCCAATCTGGCTTCCCCATTCCTCACCCTCCCGCGATGGCGGGAATGATGCTCACTTCATCGCCCTCCTTCAGGGCCGTTTCCTGGTTTTGCAGAAACCGGATGTCTTCCTCGTTGACATAGACGTTGACGAAGCGGCGGATGCCGCCGGTCTCATCCACCAGACGTTCCCGGATGCCGGGGAAGCGTTTCTGCAATTCGGCAATCGCCTCCCCGATGGTGGCGGCGTTGACTTCGATCAGCTCCTCGTTGTTGGTCAACTTGCGGAGCGGCGTTGGGATTCGCACTTTCTTTGGCATAAATATAAAATCCGCGCTTCAAAACCTTCCGAAAAGAGAGCACGAGCCGCGCCCGGCGCCGCCCGTCCTCCCTCTCCGTTTTCCCAATCTTGCCGCCGCAGACAGTCTGATTCAAGACTTTTTCATCCCCCTGCCTGCCGCGGGGCGCATTCACTTTTTTGGGTTTCCCCTCGTAATCTTAATCTTAATCCTAATCCTGCCCCGCCTTCTCCGAACAAGATTAAGATTAGGATTAGGATTAGGAAAAAACCACCCCAAAAAGTGGAATGCGCCCCCTACCGCGTGTAAAGCGTCACATGCAGCGCGACGGGGTTTTTGCCGAATTTCGGCCCGCCGTTGTCCGTCTCATCGCCATTCCAGATGCGCAGGGGCTTGAACTTGCCGTTCTCGTAGCTGACTTCCTCGACCCGCAGATAATGCCATTCCTTTCCCGCTTTCGGGCCAATGGGGCGAAACGTCAGCCTGGCCGAGGAGCCGATGCACATAAGCTCATTCTCCCCAAGCTGCGCCACCAGCAACTGCCCAACCGCCGGCTGCGTGTTGGTCGTCGCGCCACGGCCCGCCCTGCCCCCCGGTCCGAAGCTCACGTTTGCCTGCCAGGAGCCCAGATCGAGCGTCTGCGCGGCGTGGTCATCGTGCTCGATGGCGGCTTGGAGCTTGCCCTCAAAGGACCAGCGCGCCAACTCGCGCATCATCGGGCCAAGCAGCGCGTAGTTGGCTGAAAAGGGCGCCAGCCGCTCGGCCGTTCGCTGGGCTGTCTCCCCGCTGCCGTTATCATCCAGCGGGCCGGTGCAAAAGCCTATGGAACCATGCGCCATGACCGCAAAAAGCATCCGCCCGAACTCCACGCCCTCGCCGATTTCCGGGATCATGAGGGGATTGTCCGGCCGGTCGTAGAGGTCGAGAACCTTGAGCTGGCGCGGACTGTCGGAGAGGTAAATGTCCGGCGCGACCAGGTCCAGCGCCGGGGCGGCCATTCTCCAGATCGGGATCACGTTGTCCGTCGGGCCTCCGCTTTCGTAGCCGCCGGCCTTGGGATTGCTCAACGGGTCGCGCAACGCCGCGTTGGCGTAGAGCGGCAGCGGATAGGCCGCCTTGCCCGCCGCCGCCACCCGCCCGACGTAATGCGCCACCCAATAAGCCTGGAAAAACTCGTCGGCATCGTCGCCAAACACCGCCGGCCAGTTCGCGCCCGCCGCGGCGGGGGCCTCCTTTTTCAACTCCTTGAGCAACTTCGGCTGGAGCATTTCCGCCGGCACCGGCGATTCAAAGATCTTCTGGGCCGCCGGCGAATAGTCGCGCACCGAGCCCCACGCGCCGCTTTCATTTTCCACCTGAACCATCAACACGGTGTGCTGCGGGTCGGCTTGTTTGAGGTGGCCCATGAATGCCGCGAAAGCCGTCGCATCCAACTCCATCGCCGCCTGCGTGTGCGGCGAGGGCGAATCCACCGGACGGCCGTTGCGCCCGGTGATATTGGGATACTTGACGCCCGCCTCCAGCTTCATCCACTCCGGCAGGTAGTGGGCGCTGCCATTTTTCCAGGTGGCGAACCACAACAAGACCAGGCGAACGTTGTGCCGGCGGGCTTCCTTGAGCAGCGTGTCCACGACGGAAAAATCGAATTTCCCCCGCGCCGGCTCGATTTGCTCCCAATAGACGGGCATCTCCACCGTGTTGGCGTGGATGGTCTCGACCGCCCTCCACACCTCCGGCAACTGGCTGGGCCAGGCGCTGGAGTTATTGATCTGCCCCGCGAACATGAAGAACGGCTGCCCGTCCACCAGGAGCGCGTGCCGCCCGTTTTGCTCCACGATCTTTGGCAGGTCCGCCGCCTGTCCGCGCACCGCGGCCAGCGACGCCAAAATCCCGGCGCAGGCGAGCCATTTTGTCCACTGCGATTGATGCAACATAAGTCATCTCCTTCCTATGGGCGGGAATTCGCTTTTTCGCGCCGCCCATTTGTTGATGCCGCGCGGGTGAGGGGCGCGGCGCGCGTGAGGGGAAATTGGTTCTTCGCTCACACTCATTCTGAGGGCATGGTGTGGGAGAGACCGGAGATTGTCAACCATGATTTATTGGGGCGATGATTACGGGCGTTTTTTTGACGTGTTTATCGGACACGGCGCCGTGGTGGATTTGCGTCCGCTGCGCCAAAAACAAATTGGAAATAACGGCCGCCACCCGGAGCCGGTGCTGCTGTCGGAGTTCTGAAATCGCCGAAGCGGGACGAATGCGACCCCAATTCCCGTTGCCTCCGTGCCTGGCTCAGTCGCGGCGCGGCCCATTCCGGTCGCCGGCCAGGCGCCGCGCGGCGGCCAGAACCCGCAAGGCGATGGGCCGGAGAACCCGGCGCAAGGCCGGAGTCATGCGGGGGCTGACGGTGAACGGGTCCTGGACTTCAATCGCGAATATCTTGATCCGGCGCGGAACCGGCAAGCCCAACTGCCTGCCCAGCGCCACCATTTCTCCCACCCCTAGAAAATGCGGGGACACCATCGGCAGGACCTTGAGCTGGCTGCCGTCCAATTCATGGAGAAAGCCGGGGGGCGACTGTCCGGTCTGCACGGCGTCCACCAGAACCAAGTCCTCAAAGCCCGCGATGTAATCCAGAAGGGCCAGCCCCATTTCCGAAGTTTCCTGGACCTCAATCCCGTCGGAGCCGGAGAGGCGCCGCCTGATTTCCCGCGCAACGCGCAATCCCACCGCATCGTCGCTCAGAATGTCGTTGCCCAGGCCGAGCACCAGAACGGGTTTCTTGCGGGGCGGCGTTTTGCGCGGCGGCCTTTGCGGCGAAGTCGTTGCCATGCTTCCATCTTGAGCCAAACATGTCCCATTTCAATGCCATTCCGGTTCCGTTGTTTTTTGAGAAAGTTTATGGCGGAATTGGCCAGGCGGAGACGCGGTGTAGATTAGACTATGGATTTGGAGCCTTGTGCATTAGTCTGGAGCAGGAAGGAATGAATTTTCGAGCCAGATTGTATAAGCCGGTTTTGGCCGTGTTGGCGGCGGCCCTGTTTTGCGGCTCCTCGCAAATGCAGGGGCGGCTGAACCTGGACCGCGCGAAATATGGCTTCACGCGGCTGACGGTCCTGTCCAACGCCCCGCCGCTGCTGGCGTTCACCACCATGGCCCTGGGCGGATTCCGCGGGCTGATTTCCAACGCCCTGTGGATTCGGGCCAACGAGCTGCAGGATCAGGAGCGGTATTTTGAATTGGTGCAGTTGTCCGACTGGATTGCCAAGCTGGAGCCGCATTTCACCGAGGTTTGGCAGGAGGAGGCCTGGAACATGGCCTACAACATTTCTGTCAAGTGCAAGGACTTCGAGGACCGCTGGCGCTGGGTGCGGCGCGGCATGGATCTGCTGCACGAGGGCCTGAAATACAACCCCGGCGAAAGCGGCATCTACAAGGACCTTTCCTGGATTTTCCGCCATAAAATCGGCATGAACCTGGACGATGCCCACATGCTCTACAAGCTCCGCTGGGCCCAGCAAATGCAGAGCGTCCTGGGCGGCCATCCCGACTTTGCCGCCTTGCTCCATCCGCAGACCCCGGCGGAGCGGGAACGGGTCCGAAAATTGCGCGAGGATTATCAAATGGACCCGGCGTTCATCCAGGAAATTGACCAGACCTACGGGCCGCTGGACTGGCGCCTGCCCGACGCCCACGCCATTTACTGGGCGGACCTGGGCGTGCGCAACGGGACGCAGGAGGACAAGAACATCATCCGCCGCCAAGCCTACGCCATCATGCAGCAGGCCTGCCGGCGGGGCGGCGCCCTGCCCCCGTGGGTCACGAATGTCACCGAGGACAATTTCATTCTGTGGCCCAATTTGGACCTGGTGCCCAAGGTCAACGCCGCCTACGAGCGGACCCTGCTCGAAGTGGGGCCGGACCAGAAGTTCGTCGTGCTGACCGCCCAAAAGAATTTCCTCAAGACCGCCGTCGTCCTCCTGTTTGAATATAACCGCACCCGGGAGGCGTCGCATTGGTTCAACTATCTGAAGGAGAACTTCACCAACGCCCTGGTCGGCGACGAAACCAATCTGACCGTCGAAGGCTACGCCTTCAAGGAAATCCAGTCGCAAATTCTCGAGCTAAATCCAGACCAGGCGACCGCGTTCATCATGGGCGAGATCGAGCAAGAGTACCTCTGTTTGATCGGGGGCGCCGATGACCAGGCCGAGAATTTCAGCCGGACGGCGGCGGCGGTCTGGCAGGGCTACAAGAACAAGCTTCCGAAAAATACAAAGGAAAACGCCGCGCGCATCGCCCTTCCTCCAATGGAGAAATTAAGGGCGAACGAGCTGGAGAGGTTGGAAAGCGAACTGACTCCGTCGGCCGCGGCCTTCCTGCGCAACAGGCTTGGCCTGGGGCCGAGGGTGCCGGCCTCTCCGACTCCCAACCCGTCCCCTCCGGCCGGCGGGGGAGGCGCCTAACCCAGGCGGAAGGAAATTCGGCGAATCAACTCCCGCCCGAAACTGTTCTGCAGCCGTTCCAGGATTTCGCGGCGCCGGTAGCGCACGATCTCGTCCAGCCAAACGCTGCTGTCCACATTGACGAATAACGTGCCGCGGCGGATTCCCGCCGGCTGGGCGTGCGCCACGATGTTCGGATCCATCTGGCTGCGCCAAACGTGCAAAATCTCCGCCTCCGCCTGGCGCCGCTCCAGGCGCAAATCCGCCAGCACGCGGGGCAGGATGGCGGCGGTTTTTTTGCCGGAGGCTTGCCGCGCGATTTCTTCGCCGCTCCAATTCCAGCCGCGCCACTGCGCCAGCGCCCGCTGCCGGGGCGAGGAAAGCGGCGGCGGGGAACGGCGCGGGGGAAAGGAAAACGGTCCGCTGGACATGGGGTGGGATCAAACCGCCGGCCGCGCCGCCGGCCGGCCGCCGGGGTCTTGGGCCGGGGCGGCGGAATCGCCGGCGCGGATTTCGTCCAGCACAAGGATTCCGTGGGGGGGCAGGTCGTAGTTGCCGGAGAAGGTCCGCTCGGTGAGGAAATCGTGCATCGGTTTGTAAAAGGTGATGCGCACCGCGGCGGCCTGGTGGTTGAGCAGGAAAAAGATTTTCGTCCCCGCTTTCTCGCGCATGCTCACCTCCACCGTGTCGGGCACCTTGAGCAAGGGATGCAAGGCGCACATCGCGCGCAGCCAGTCAATCAAATCATAGTAAAAAGGCTGGTCGGAAACCGTGCCGATGTAGATGGCCTTGCCCAGGCCGAATTCGTTCATGGTGACGGCGGGGCGGCTGGCATAGAAATCCTGGGTGTAAGTGGCCAGAACCTGGCAGCCGGCGGGCGCGATGACATCGCACCAGAGGCGCGCCCGGTGGGGATGGTTGGCGTGGAAGACGCCTTTGAAGGCGAGATGATTCTCATGATCGGCCGCAATCGGATCAAACTCCAACACTTCCAGCCCGAACAAATCGGTCATGTTGAATGGAAAACCGTCCCCGGAGGCGATGTGGTGCTCATCCACCAGCCCGGAGTTGCAGGTGGCCACCAGCGTTCCGCCGTTTTGCACGTACAGCTTGAGCGCGTCGGTTTCCGCGGCGGCCAGCAGGCTCAGGGAAGGGGCGAGCACCAGCTTGTAGCGGGACAGATCGTCCGCCGGCCGGGCGAAATCCACCGCGATATTGCGGTCGTGCAGCGCGCTGTGGAACAAATGCACATGGTTGCGCAGGCTGAAATGGGCGTTGGGCTGGCGCGGGAGGGAGAGCGCCCAATCGTTCTCATGGCTGTAAAGAATGCACGCTTCGGCCGCCACCTTGGTGCCTTCCAAGGCGGGGGCCAGCCGTTTGATTTCCTCGCCGATCTGGCTGATTTCCTTGTAAACCCGGTTGTCCCCGCGTCCGTTGTGGGTCAGGATGGCCCCGTAAAACTTCTCCGTCCCGATGCGCGGCTGCCGCCAAAAGAAATAGAGCACGGCATCGGCGCCGCGCGAGAGCAGTTGGTAAGTGAACAGACGCACCACTCCGGGACGGACCAGGGAATTGACCTCCTGCCAGTTGACGTGCCCGGCCCGCTGCTCGATCACCCAAAAGCCCTCCTCGCCCCCGGGCGCTTTGCCGCCGCTTTTCTTGAGGGAACGGAGAAAGTCTATTTGACAAGCATTGACGGCGGGTTTGGACTCGATGGTGGCGTCGCTGTTGAGCGAAACGAAGTCCAGCGCGCCCGCCAGATCGAAAAGGTCCACCTGATGGCCGAAGACGCGCAGGTTGCTGGTGGTCGGGGCGCGCGGCGTCAGTTCCCGCAGCAAATCCGCCTGCATCCGCACAAAAGCCACGATGGTATCGCTGCAAAAACGCCGCCAATCCATGAGCAAGGCGGGGTTATGCGGGGCCGGGGCCGCCATGGGCATCGGCACCTGCGACCACTCCGTGACCACCTGGCCCCAAAACCGCAGGCCCATCAGGTCATTGAGCCGCCCGATCTCTCCATATTTGGCCTCCAGCCAGGCCTGCCAATCCCGGCGCGTCTCCTGATTGAAGCAAGGCAGGGTGGAATGGATGCCGGCGTTGTTGTGGATTTGCCAGGCAATGAGCTGGGGATGTTTGCCCAGCGCCTCCGCCATGGCGCGGACAATTTTCTTGGAATAATCCCAGTAGAGATCGCTGTTCAAACAGCAGGCCAGCCGCGTGCCGTCGCTCATCGCAAGGCCCCGCTCGTCCACGGGCAGGATTTCTGGATGCTGGCGGGTCAGCCAGAGAGGCGGGGCGGCGGTGGGCGTGCCCAGCACCACCTGGATGCCGACTTCCCCCATCAGATCCATCACGCGCTCCAGCCAGGCGAAATCGAATTGCCCTTCCTGGGGTTCGCATATTCCCCAGGCGAACTCGCCCATGCGCACACAGTTGATGCCGGCGGACAGCATCAATTCGATGTCCTTTTTCCAGCGGGCCTCCGGTTCCTCGGGCGAACCCGCGTAAGGGTGGACCCAGTGCTCTGGATGGTAGTCGGCTCCGAAATACATGAGTTTGATCGGTCCGTGTGGACACAATTTCAGCGCAGCGCGCCCACCGGTGTCTCTTGCAACCATAACTCCGCCGCCCCTCCCGCGCAAGCGTGTTTTCAAGTTTTGTTGTAATGCCTCAGTCATGGACGGTAGGGCGAGACTCTGTCGAGCCGAAACTCGATTTCCTGGGAAAAAGTCGCGGCTCGACAGAGTCTCGCCCCACCTTTGCCCGCCGTCACTGACGCGTTACGTTTTTTTGCGGGCAGAGCGGGCGCGGAACCTTATGCCTGTCTCAAAGACGCGCCGGGGCGCCTGCCCTACACGGCCAACCGGGAAGCCGGCCAACTGACGCCGCTCAACTGGAAGAAAGCCCGTCAGCCCCAAGTCAAGCGGGCCGCTGGATTGTTCCATCGCCGTCCGGCCAATCCGCCCCGGTATCCCGCATCCCCGGCCCGCAAGAGGGGGGAGCCGTAATGCGTCAGTGAAGAGAGAGGAAAAGGTGGGGCGGGTCCCGATACACCGGGACCCGCCGCGGCGCGCACGGAGTGCGCGCCCTACCATCCTTGACTGGCGCATTACGGGGACCCTGCTTTACCGCTTGCGTTTGAACAGGCGGCATGCGCCAGGCAGGGGATTCTCCCTCGATTAACCTGCCGGACTGGGACAGTGGCACGCCACAATTCCAAAACATCTGTTGGAGGCGGTTCCCGCCGCCGCAAGAAGAACAAAAAAGGCGCCCGAAGCCCTTTTCAAGGGGCTTCGGAACGCCTGCGCAGAAATACAGCAACCGAATGGAACTAGGCCATCATTTTGCGTTTCATCAAGCCGAGGGCTGTCAGAACTCCACCGAGCAGCATTACCGTGGAACCGCCGTCAGGGGCGGAGTCGGGTCCCGACGAGTTTACCGACAATTCGGCGGAGGTTAAGTAGCAGTCACCGTCGACGGTATAACTAAAGGAACTGGTGCCTTCGTTTTTGATGTAATTAAGAACATCCTGACCGTATGCCGTATTACCGGAGTTGTAAGTTGTGTCGAGATTGAATGTCAAGTCTGTAGTGCTATAGGCATGGGCCGTTTGAGAGGATGAGGCATAACCGTCGATCACCAACCACACACTCGAGTTTTGACCATAGGGTTCATGGATATCCACTGTCACGAATCCGCTGGTAATGTTAAGATTGTAACCAGAATCAGCGAGAGTGAACCCATAAGTGCTGAGTGGAGTCGGGGAAGTATAATCCAGTGCTCCACTACCGTAAATTTGTGGAGTGGAGGTAAATGTTGGATCCTGAGCATAGGCTTGCAGGCCTGCTGCTAACAATGCTACCAATGCGCCGCCAAGTAATGTGCTGTTTTTTTTCATAATGATTGTGAGAATTTCAAATTCTCGAGTTCTTTTGGGTTGCTGTTTCAATTGTTCCGGCTCTTCGACGTTTTCAGTGGAATCCGCCCCGCTCGTAGCGCAGGTTTCCAAACCTGCCGTGACGCCGATTTCCAAATCGGCGAATCGGGGAATCTCGCTGTCGCCGCGGGCTTGGAAGCCCGCGACACGGCAGACTTGGAAGTCTGCGCTACAAGCCCGACACTCTGCGTGTCGAACCCGCAATCCACTGAACTCGTCAAGGAACCATTTTTCTTGTTTATTGCTTATTTGCTT
>Ga0326728_10008963_pt1 | contig 24402 bp, 17 predicted proteins | sample MB3enrmetagenome_FD_207602 | JGI IMG/M metagenome (GOLD analysis project Ga0326728, IMG submission 207602) | Lab enriched peat soil microbial communities from McLean, Ithaca, NY, United States - MB31MN | ecosystem: Environmental > Terrestrial > Soil > Wetlands > Peat | place: USA: New York... | reverse complement strand
CCCAGCGCGCCAGGGGAAAGCCGTCCTGCGCGGACGCAGGCACAAGCCACAAGAAATAGCGCATGAGGCCATAGACCCCGGTCTTGATCATGACACCGGAAAGCATCGCGCTCACCGGCGAAGGCGCAGCGGGGTGCGCATCCGGCAGCCACACCTGCCCGAAGGGCCACATGCCCATCTTGATGCCGAAACCCACGAGGAACAGCGCGAACGCCAGGGCCGTCAGAATGGGTTGCGCGTGCAACAACGCCGGCAGATTCGCGCTCACGGCGTCGAATTCATACTTCATCCCGCCGCCCGAAATTGCGGACGCGCCCGCGCGGGCCAGAATTTCCGCGCCAATGAGGGTCGCCGCGCATGCAATTTGCATCATCAGCAGGAATTTGTTGGCCGCGCGAATGTTGCCCGCTTCTTTGTGCTCGAAACGGATGAGCGCGTAGCCGGGCAGGGTCATCATCTGCCAGAAAATGAGGAAGAACCATATCATGTCCGTGGTGCTGAGCAGGCCGTACATCGCCGCCAGGAACAGGAGAAACCAAGGATAATACCGGGCGACGCCATAATCCCGGTAATGCCTCATGTGGGCGATGGAATAAAACGAGGCCGGCGCCGCGATGAGCGCCGTCAGCATCAGAAACAGCGCGGTCAATCCGTCCACATGCAGGCGCAGGGTGAAACCGATGGCCGGCAGGCTGCAAAACGATTCGGAGCGGACTGAACCTCCGCCCGCCAGCACCGTCGCCACGGCGAAGAAGACCAGCGCCGCAGTCGCGGCGGTCGCCAAAAAGGCGAGCCAACCCGCCAGCGTCCGCCATCGTGCGGTCAGCCACGTCAGCGCCGCCCCGGCGATGCAGATGAGGATGGACGCGAAGACGGCTTGTTCGGGAGTCATCATGGTTGAATTCCCTGGGTAAAGACGCCGCCAATCAGGTCGGTGAGGATGGCCAGGGTCGTTTGGATGGCGGGCGAAAGGGCGGGGGCGGGTTTCAAGGAGAGCGGCTGCGCGCCCAGAAGCCAGGCCCGGGTCATCCTGCCGCTCTCAACGTACCCGGCCAGCATTCCCAGCGAAATCTTGTGCGTGGAAATCTGCGGAAACCGCGCGGCCATTTCCTGTGAATTCAGGAAGACCACCGAACCGGGCGCGGCCCCGAAATCCACGGCATCCAGGAAGACGAGATGGTCGAACCCTGCGTCAGCGTAACGGACGACCAGTTGCTCTGGGGCGGTTCCGGCGATGATCACATCGAGCACGCCAGCGCCGGCAAGCGCTTCCGCCAGCCGCACTCCGAAAGCGTCATCGCCGCCGTCCACGTTGCCCAAGCCCATGAAACAGACCCGGCCGCGAAGAGCGGACTGAATTTGTTCGCGCAAGCCGTGCATCAGATGTCCTCCCCGAGTTTTTTGATTTGTTCGTAAGTGAACACAGGGCCGTCCACGCAAATGTAGGCGACGCCGATGCAACAATGGCCGCACTTGCCCACGCCGCATTTCATGTAGCGCTCCAGCGTGGAAACGATGTGGCTCTCCTTGAAACCGAGCGCGAGCAGGTCCTTGATAACGAAGCGGAACATGACCGGGGGGCCGCAGACAAAGGCGATGGTGTTGTCCACCGGCACGTCCACGCCAGCTTTCTTGAAAAGACTGCCGACGACGCCGACATCACCATTCCAGCCATCGCCGGCCCGGTCCACGGTGAGATGACACTCGATGCCGGCGGACTTTTCCCACGCGCGCAAATCCGGCAGGTAAAGCAGTTCGCCGGGAGTTTTTGCGCCATAAAAGACCTGGACGCGCCCGTATTGGGCCCGGTGTTCGAGCGCATAGACGATGCAGGAGCGCAAGGGAATCAGCCCGATGCCGCCGGCGACGAAGGTGAGGTTCATGCCCTGGTAATCCTGCATCGGAAAACCGTTGCCGTAAGGGCCGCGCACCGCGAACTTGTCGCGGGGCTTGAGTTGATGGAGGGCGGCGGTGCAACTGCCGACCTGCCGGATGGTGAAAAAAGTCTCCGCCTCGGTGGGGCTGGGCGGGAGCGAGGCCGGGAATTCGCCAACGCCGAACAAGGAAACCTGGGCGAATTGTCCGGGGCGGAAGCGTTTGAATTCCGCCTGTGCCGCCGGGTCCTCGAAGCGCCAGTAAAACGTCTTCACCTCCGGGATGTCGTCCACCACCCGGTCCAGGACCGCCAGCTTGGGCAGATAAATATTCTCAGTGTTGGGCGGGTTCATTTTTGGCGGTTTCCGGCGCGCCGCGCCGGATCATTTCAACGACGCTGGGCATGCCGATGTCGCCGTGGCAGACGGCGGCGCAACGGCCGCAGCCGACGCAGGCCATGTCGAGTTCGCGCTGGATGAAATAATACGCCAGCTTGCGAAAGAAGCGGCGGTTGCGGCGGTCATGCACCGCGCGGCGCGGATTGAAACCGCCCGCCATGCGGGTGAAACCGCTCAGGGCGCAGGAATCCCAGATCCGCACGCGCTCGACTTCGTGAGGCCCGATCTGACGGTCGGAAACCGTGAAACAAGTGCAGGCCGGACAAACATAAGTGCAGCCGCCGCATTCCAGGCAGCGATTGCCGATTTCTTCCCAAGTCTTGTCCAGGATCGTGCCCTGCGAAACGTAACGGACGGTGGCCGGGAACCAGCTCGTCGTGGTCCGGAACTGCCGGCGCACACCGTCCAGAATGGCGCGGCGGCGTTCCAAATGCGCGGCGGTTGCCTTGCGGAAAACCGGCTCGGAGAAAAGTTCTTCGCCGGCCGTTGTGCCGGCCACGGCCATGAATCCATCGCTGCCAAGGTCCATGAGCTGCAAGTCAAAATGGTCGCGCGCGGCGGGACCGGTGTCGGCGCACAGGCAAAAACAGTCCTCGCCGATGTCGCGCGCCGGGTCGGTGCAGACGACGTTGACCAGGAAGAGATTTTTCCGGCGCTTCTCATAATACACGTCCCGGAAGTCGCGGCCGAGATAGAAACGGTCCAGATGCCACAGGCCGGCCACGTCGCAGGAGCGGATGCCGAAGATGGCGCGCCTGGACTCCTCAAAAACCGGCTCAATCTTCATTTGGCCGTTCCGCCCGCGAACCTCCATCATTCGTTCGATGTGCGGAAAGACAAACCGCTTGGGAGGGTAATAAGGATTGGGCAGATGAATCTGCACCTGCTGGCGGTTCTCGTCGGTGACGCTGTCGAAGCAACTGTCGCGGCCCCGCCCGGAGAAGGGCGCGATGACCTCGTATCCGCGCGCGCGGAGCAGATCCACGATCTTCAGAACGTCCGCCGGGTCAACAATGCGCGCCTTCATGCCGTCTCCGTTTCCACGCGCACTGGAACGAGCGACCGGCTGTCGCCAGCCGCGCCGAGCATTTCTGGTTTCAATTGCCGCACAAAGTACGGAACAAACGCCGTGCCGCGGCGCACTTCGGACGTCACCCGCGCGGTGGAGGTCAGCCAGCCGCCGGCAGTGCTGAGCCGGATGCGGTCGCCATCGCGAATGCCGAGCCGCTTCGCGTCGTCGGTGTTGATCTCGACAAATCCGTCCGGATAATCCAGCAACAGGAGCCGGTATTCGCGCTTCAGGGTTTCACTGTGCCGGATCAGAACATTTTGGTGCCAGTAGTATAGCGAGCGTCCAAACACCAGCGTGAACGGGAACTCCTCCGGATTCCCGGACGGTTTCGACGGGCGGGCGACGGGAACAAATTTGAAAGGCCGGTCCATTGCCCCATCGGCAAACAGGAGCGCGGTGCCCAGCGGATGGTCTGAGGTGCAGGGCCATTGCCGGCCGTAATCGCGCGTGAGGTTGTCATGGCTGGCCCCGCTGTAGAAGGGGATCACCTCGCCAATCTCCTGCATGACATCCGCGGCGGACTCATAATGCCAGTGGGCCCCCAGGGCGCGGGCCAGGCGGGTCAGTTGTTCCCAGGCGGGCATCGGTCCCTTGGGCGGGTCAATCACGCGCTCGGCGATTTGAATGCGTCTTTCCGTGCTGGTGAAGGAAACCCGTTCCTCGCCAAAGGCCGTGGTCGGCAGCACCACATCGGCGAAGTCCGCGGAATCGGTCATGAACAAATGCTGCACCACGACCAGTTCGCAGCGGTTGAGCGCTTCGACGGCATCGCCAAAAAACGCCGTGCTGACAGGGTCATAACGCCCCAGCCAGAGGGCCTTCAGTTGCGCGCGCCCGCCGCCGGCAAACAGCATGTCGGCTCCCACGCCCGGCGCGGCGGGAACATTGGCCCGCCAGATGCCCTCCAGCGCGGCGCGCGCCGCGGGGTTGGTGACGGCCTGGTAGCCTGGCAACCGGTCCGGCAACATCCCCATGTCGCACACACCTTGCAAATTGTTATGCTCCGTGAGGGGAAACACGCCCGCGCCCTCCCTGCCAAGGTTGCCGGTCAGCAGGGCCAGGTTGATGATGCCGCGGATGCTGTCCTCGTCGCGCCCTTCAATCCCGGTCGAGTAAAGAATGGCCGCGCTCCGCGCCCGGCCGTAGGCCAGCGCCGCCGCTTCGATCAACTCCGCCGGCACGCCGCAACCTTCGGCCGCCTGCAGCAGGTCGTAATCCCGCACGCCCGCCAGAAAAGCGTCGCAACCCTCGCAGCGGGCCTTGACGAAGGGCAGATCCATCAGGCCGCGGTCCACGATGACCTTGGCCAGCGCGCCGTAGAGGAGAGACTCGGCGCCGGGCTTGATCTGCAAAAAAATGTCGGCGTTTTCCGCCACCCGATGACGGCGGGAATCGATGACGATGAGCCGGGCGCCATTGAGTTTTGCGCGGATGACCCAGCCGCCGATGGTCGGCAGTTGGCGGCCCAGGTCAACGCCGTCCACGATGATGACGCCGCTGCGGGCGAGTTCGCCGATGGAGTTGGTGGCGGCGGGAACGCCGATCATGTCAAGTAGAACGTTCACGGAGTTGTTGCCATAAACGCCCGCGCCGTGATCGACGTTGTTGGTGCCGATGATGGCGCGGGCCAGTTTTTGCAGAAGGTAGGCCTCCTCGTTCGAACAGCGGGGCGAATCCAGGAAGGCCACCGAGTCGGGGCCGTGTCGGCTGCGGATTTCACCGAGGCGCGAGGCGACGAAGCCCAGAGCCTCATCCCAGGAGACCGGATGAAACCGGCCGTTTTTGCGGAGCAACGGGCTGGTGAGGCGGTCGGGGGAACTGGCCACTTCATGCACATGCCAGCCGCGGACGCAAATCTTGCCCTGGTTGGCGGGATGCGACATGCTCGGATAGACCCCGACGATCCGGTTGCCGGCGGTTTCCAGATAGATGCCGCAGCCGGTGCCGCAGAAAGTGCAGGTGGTCAGTTTGGGAGGCATGGGTCGATCTTCACGGCAGTCCGGGTGAGGAGGCGGGATGGCTGGTGATGGCCCGCATGTATTGCGCGCGCTCGAACGCGGCGGGGTCGGCGCAGTTCATCTGGCTCAGGCTCCCCTTCAACTGCCGCACCGATTCGTACTCATGTTCTTCCATCCACCCGACCAGTTCCCGTTCGATGGCGCTGATCTGCCGGATGCCGTCGCGCAGCAGCACCGAGCACAACATGGCAACGTCCGCGCCCGCCAGCAGCAGCTTCAGGACGTCCCCGCCAAAGAACACGCCGCTGGTCCCCGCCAGGCTGGCTGCCACGCGCCCGTAAAGAATCGCGATCCAGCGCAACGGCAGCCGCATGGCCATGGGGGTGCTGCGCAGAATGTTCGGCCGCACCTCCAACGTTTCGAGGTCAATGTCCGGCTGGTAAAACCGGTTGAACAGCACCAGCCCGCTCGCGCCCGCCTCGACAAACCGCGCGGCGACGTTGGAGAAATTGGTGAAGAACGGACTCAATTTGACAGCCACGGGAATCGTCAGTTCCGATTTCACGCCGCGCACGATTTCCAGGTACATGGCCTCGATGTCGGCGGAAGTTTGGTTGGCGTCGGTGGGGATGTGGTAGATGTTCAGTTCCAGCGCATCGGCGCCGGCGTCCTGAATGCTGCGGGCGTAACGGGTCCACCCGCCCGCCGAGCACGCGTTCAAGCTGGCGATGACCGGAATGCCCACCGTCTGCTTGGCCCGTTCGATATGCGTGAGGTACTCCTCCGGGCCCAGTTTGTATCCTGCCAGCTTCGGGGCGTAACTCAACGCCTCCGGCGAACTCAAGGCGCCCCGCTCCAGGTTGCCCTCCAGTTCGAGGCTGTCCTGGCGCAACTGTTCCTCAAACAACGAATACAGCACCACCGCCGAGGCGCGGGCGTCCTCCATCCGTTTGAGATTGTCAAGCTGCTGCGACAAGGGCGAGGCCGCGCAGACCAGCGGCGTGCGCAGCTTCAAGCCAAGGTAGGTGGTGGTCAGGTCCATGGGCTGGGTGACGGGTTCATGGCGTTTGCGTTCCAGGCGGCGGCTCCGCGGCGGCGGACATTTTTGGCTCGGCGGGCGGCGCGGCATCCGCCTTGAGAGTCCGGCTTTGCATAAACTCGTAAAACCTCCGGCGGCCCTCGGCGTCAGCCTGCGCCTCGGCGAAGAACTGCCGGGCGGCGTCCGGCTTGCTCAAGGTCAGCATTTTGAAGCGATTTTCCGAAAGCAGATAATCCCGGACGCCGGCTTTCGGCGGCGGGGAGTCCAGTTGCAGGGGGTTTTCGCCGCGGTCGGCGCGGCGCGGATCGAAGCGGTAGAGGAGCCACTGGCCGCAATCAACCGCCATCTTTTGCTGGCGGGCGCTGGCGCCGGCGTCCAGCGCAATGCCCTGGGCGATGCAAGGGCTGTTGGCCAGGATGAGAGACGGGCCGGGATAGGATTCCGCCTCGACAAAAGCCTTGAGTGTCTGATCGTCCTTTGCGCCCATCGCCACACAGGCCACATAGATCTGGCCGTAGGCCATCGCGATGAGGCCCAAGTCCTTTTTGCGGCCGGGCTTGCCGCCGGCGGCGAATTTCGCCACCGCGCCGCGCGGGGTGGCCTTGGACATCTGCCCGCCGGTGTTGGAATAGACTTCCGTATCAAGGACCAGCACGTTGACATCACGTCCGCTGGCCAGCACATGATCCAGCCCGCCGTAGCCGATGTCATAGGCCCAGCCGTCGCCGCCGACGATCCAGACGCTTTTCTTGACCAATTGATCGGCCAGACTCAGCAGAAGCAGCGCGTCGGGAGAATCCAGATGCTGCAACTTTAGCTTCAGGACGGCAACGCGCGCGCGCCGCTCGGCAATTCCCGCCTCGTCGGTCTCGCTGGGCTTCAGGAGCGCGGCCACCAGATCATCGCCGAGGACGCCGGCGAGTTTGCGCAACAGCTCTCCCGCCAGCTCCCTTTGTTTGTCCTGCGAGATGCGATAGCCCAAGCCGAACTCCGCGTTGTCCTCAAACAGGGAATTGCACCAGGCAGGCCCGCGGCCGTCGGCATTTTTGGCGTAAGGCGTGGTCGGCAGGTTGCCGCCGTAGATCGACGAGCAGCCGGTGGCATTGGCGATGATGGCGCGGTCGCCGAACAACTGGGTGAGCAGCTTCAGATAGGGGGTTTCGCCGCAACCGGCGCAGGCGCCGGAGAACTCGAAGAGCGGCTGCATCACCTGCTGCTGCCGCAGGAGGGCGGTGTTGATTTTGCGCCGGTCCAGTTCCGGCAGCCTCAGGAAGAAATTCCAGTTGTCGCGCTCAGACAGGCGCAACGGGGCCTGGGGCCGCAGGTTGAGCGCCTTGCGCTTGTTCTCCGTCTTGTCGCGCACGGGGCAGACTTCCACGCAGAGGGCGCACCCGGTGCAATCCTCCGCCGCCACTTGCAGCACCAGCCGCAAGCCCTTCCATTCCGGCGCGCGCGCGGCGGCGCTTTTCAGGGTGGCGGGGGCGCCTTCCAGTTGCGCCGGTTCGCAGACCTTGGCGCGAATGGTGGCGTGCGGACACATGGCGACACATTTGAGGCATTGGATGCAAATCGCCTCGTTCCACACCGGGATGTCCAGGGCCAGGTTGCGCTTCTCGAACTGCGCGGTCGCGGTCGGGAACGTCCCGTCGCGCGGGAAGGCGCTGACCGGCAGGTCATCGCCGCATCCGGCGGCCAGTTCGCCCAGCACTTCCCTGACAAACGGCGGGGCGTCCGGCGCGATGGGCGGGAGGAAGCCGCCGGCGCCGTTGACCTTGCCGGTGAGCGGCACCTCGAACAGGTTGGCCAGCGTGTTGTCCACCGCCTTGAGGTTTTTCTGGACGACTTCATCGCCCTTTTTGCCGTAGGTCTTCTTGATGGATTCCTTGATGGCGGCGACGGCCTCGTCCCTGGGCAACACGCCCGAAAGGGCAAAGAAACAGACCTGCATGATGGTGTTGATGCGGCCGCCCATGCCGCTGGCGCGCGCGACGCTCGTGGCGTCAATCACAAAGAACCGGGCCTTGCGCTCCAGCAGCGCCTGCTGCACCGGCGTCGGGAGGCGCCGCCAGATGTCCTCGCGGGAACAAGGCGAGTTGAGCAGGAAGGTGCCGCCCGGCGCCAGGTTCCGCAACAGGTCGTAACGCTCCACGAACTCCGGCTGGTGGCAGGCCAGAAAATTGGCGCGCGTGATCAAATAGCTGGAACGGATTGGCTGCCGGCCGAATCGCAGGTGCGACACCGTCATCGAGCCTGATTTTTTGGAGTCATAGACGAAATAACCCTGCGCGCAATACGGCGTGTTCTCGCCAATGATTTTGATCGAGTTCTTGTTGGCCCCCACGGTGCCGTCGGAGCCAAGACCGTAGAACACCGCGCGGATCACGTCGTCGGGTTCGGTGCAGAATTGCGCATCCACCGGGAGGCTGGCAAAGGAGACATCGTCGGTGATGCCGACTGTGAAATGGTTTTTCGGCGAGTGTTCGGCGAGGTTGTCAAACACCGCCTTGACCATGGCGGGCGTGAACTCCTTGGAGGACAGGCCGTAGCGGCCGCCGACGATCACGGCTGGCTCCCGCCCCTGGCGCGGGCCGTCGAGACGATGTTCGACCAGTGCCGTCACGCAATCCTGGTAGAGCGGTTCGCCGGTCGCGCCCGGCTCCTTGGTGCGGTCGAGCACGGCGATGGCCTTGACCGGGGCGGGCAATGCCTGGACAAACCGTTCGCCGTCAAAGGGCCGGTAGAGCCGCACCTTAATCAGCCCGATTTTTTCGCCTTGGCGATTGAGATGTTCGACAGCCTCCTGCGCGACCTCCGCGCCGGAGCCCATGATGACCAGGACGCGTTCGGCGTCGGGCGCACCCACGTAATCGAAGAGTTTGTAAGGGCGGCCCGTGTGCCTGGCAAACTCGTCCATGACCTGCTGAACGATGTCCGGGCAGATGTCATAGACGGGGTTGGCCGCCTCGCGCCCCTGGAAAAAGGCGTCCGGGTTCTGGGCCGTGCCGCGCAAGACCGGATGGTCGGGGGTCATCGCGCGGGCGCGCCATTCCGCGATTTCGCCATCATCCATAAGCGCCCGCATGACTTCATCGGGAACGAGTTTAATTTTGGCCACCTCGTGCGAGGTGCGGAAGCCATCGAAGAAATGGACGAAGGGCAGGCCCGCCCGCAGCGCCGCCGCGTGCGCAATCAGGGCGAAGTCCATCGTTTCCTGAACGGAGGCCGCGCCGAGCATGGCCCAGCCCGTCGAGCGCGCCGCCATGATGTCGCTGTGATCGCCGAAGATGGACAGCGCATGCGTGGCCACCGTCCGCGCCGTCACATGGAAAACGGTGGGCAGGAGTTCGCCGGCGATTTTGAACATGTTCGGGATCATGAGCAGAAGACCCTGCGAGGCGGTGAATGTGGTGCTGAGGGCGCCGGTTTGGAGCGCGCCGTGGATGGCTCCGGCGGCCCCGCCTTCACTCTGCATTTCGACGATCGCCGGAATGGTCCCCCACAAGTTTCGTTGTCCTTCCGACGCCCACTGGTCGCACCATTCAGCGATGGGCGAGGAGGGAGTGATGGGGTAGATCGCCATGACCTCGTTGAGTCGGTAGGCCACGTAGGCGGCGGCTTCATTGCCGTCGATGGTTGCAAAGAGCGGACCGTTGGAACTTTTGCAGTCTGTCATAAATTATATCGTGTAGTGGGCGGGTGGAATGTGAGCGGAAGGCCAATGATTTCAATGTGTTCATCGGCATCGGCCTGGCGCAAAATCCGGGGCGGTTGCCCGGCTGACACAGGCATACGAAACCTGTTTTTCACAATTTAAAGGTTGGCCGATGAAGCGCGCCAGCGACTCCACGCCTTTTGGCAAACATTCACCCCTTTTTGCAGCCAGCGGCTCGATTTCCGCCGCGAATCGGCCATACTGGCCACACGGTGTCAGCGCCGGTTCGAAAATGCAGATGGATGAGACGGGCGCTGCCCGGAGGGACTGGATTTTTGTGTTTCAATAAACGAACCGGCGGTTGTATATTTTAAAAGGCAAATCACCTGGCACAGTAGGATATCAATGCGAAAAATGCAGTCGCGGTGGCTTTTGTATCCACCATCGCAGGCTTGATTTTAGGGAGGCGCGTCGCGCCGTTGAGCGTCAACATTGAGCTGCTTCGACCGTATGAAACCGAAGGGCATTATCTTGCGCCTGCAGACCTGAAGAAATTGAAAAGCCCCTTGCTTGCATCAAAAAACCTGATTTGAATAAAGCATCTCAGAGTAGCTGGTTTTGATTCGACCCCGGCTGGCTGGTTTTGAAATGGCCGGTGACACGAGCGGATTTGAATCGTGGGTTCAACTTCAGGCGCGTTTAGACGTCTTTTTGCCGACCCGGTAGGGCGGCGCATCTTCTTTTATATGGAAACCAATTCCCCTCTTCGGCTCTTCGGGCAGCGGTGTTGGGGCCATGAGCTGGCGGATGGCCTCGAAAAGTGAATGAATGCCCGCGTCATGGTTTTCGATCTTGCGTTCAAGTTCGGCCAACTTGTGCGCCAATTCCTTGTGCAAGGACAAGGCCTCTCTGAGCCGGACAAAGGCGCGCATGATGGCAACATTGACCTGCACCGCCCGGTGGCTGCGCAAGATGCCGGACAACATCGCAACCCCCTGTTCCGTAAAGGCATAGGGGAGATACTTGTAATGCTGGCCGCGTTTTAAGATTCCAGAATGGAATCTTAAAGACTGCGCTTCCTCAACCGTGATCTGAAACATAAAATCCTCGGGAAAGCGGTCCGGGTTCCGCTTCACCGCCTTGTTCAGGTTGCTGGTTGTCACACCGTAAAGAGCTGCCAGGTCGCGGTCGAGCATTACCCTGTGACCGCGCATGAGCAAGATGACATTTTCAATGCCATGAGCGGCAAGGAGAGGGGCAGTTGTCTTTATATGGAAGGAAGCTATTGCAGACAAATCTCTCGCGCCATGCCAGGACAATGCCGCGCCCCGCCCGCTCTGTCCAACAACAATTCCGCATCGTACGGCTTGCGCCACCAGGCCGGCGAACTACACTTCCACCATGACTGGCGAGGCGAAGACGTGGAAGCCGCTGCGGGTTGCGGCGCCGGCAACGGCCCGGACGCGCGCGCCGATGGCGCTGCCCGCCGACGCGCCGCCGGGCGGCACGGTGATCTCGCTGCTGGGGGTGGATTACGTTCACTTGAAAACCAGCGACGAAGGGGATTTGTATTTGACGCGTTTTGGCGCGCCGTTCTGGCGGCATCTGCTGCTGGAAAACTGGTTCGCGCCGGTGTGGTTCGAGGCCCAGCGCAAACGGCTCAGCGGCACGGGCACGGTCTATAAGCTGCCGACGCGCCCCGTCAACGGCCGGAGCCTCAATTTGGTGGTGAAATGGTCGCGCGTGGGCGAAGACGTTCCGCTGGACACCCTGACGGTGAACAAATTCATCAACGCCGAGTTCAACAGTCCCTTCGAGGAATTCTCCCTGTTGATGGAATTGCGCCAGGGCGAGCTGGGGCCTGAGGGCATCCGCATCCGCACCCAACTGCCCCTGGCGATCTACGTGCCCGGCAAGAGGCTGCAATTATGGCAGACCGGCCGTTCGGAACATAAAATCCGGGCGAAGATCGCGCAGCACCCCGGCGTGGAGATTGACATCCTGCGCCAATACGTCCTGCTCTTCGGCTGGATCAAGGGGCTGGACGCGGTGGAAACGGCGGAGTGCTACGGGTTCGGCGGACGGAGGAGGGCGGAATTTCTCGCGCAGGCGACGGGCCTGGTCACGCACGAACTGCGCCAGAAGGGCTACCACGTCATTGACATGAAGCCGGCGCACATCATTCTGCGGCAAACGCCAAACCGGGAGTTGTTGCGCGACCGCCACGGGCAACTGGCCTATGCGCTGGTGGATTACGAACTGCTGGAGCGGACGCCGGAGCACGAGCAGGCCGTCCGCAGCGCCAACCGCAAGCTCTACTTGACGCACATGGCGCACCGATTCGAGGAGGTCGCCGGCAAACCCATGCCGGATCATCTGCGCGCCACCAGCCTGCTGGGGGTGGATTTTGTTTTCGGGCGCGCCGAGAGCACAGGCGGATTGTTGTGGGTGGTGGGCAGGGACCCCGACCTGTTCAGTTATTTTCTGCCGGAACGCTGGCGCCGGACGCCGAAGAAGAAACTCTCCTCGCGCAACCAGGTTTTCCGCACCTGCACCAAGGACAACATCAATCTGGTGTGGCGGGTGTCGCGCATGGGCGATCCGGTGCAGTTGAAGAACGCCAGAGCCATCCTGGAGGCGGCCCGGGCGCACGAGTACAACAGCCCCTTCGAGGAGTTCGCGATGGCGCTGCACCTCAGCCGTCACGGCATCAAGACCATCTATCCCCGCGCCATTTACATGACGGGCAGCGCCCGCGAATCCTCCCGCGCGGGCGCGGAAGCGCGGCGTTACACCGCCCTGGCCCATTTGCTCACGCCGGACGGGGAGCCGGCCCTCCGCAAGGATTATGATTACATCACGATCTGGGGCTTTTGGAACGGGCCGGACGCATTGCTGGCGGCGCACGACGGATCTTCCTACTCGTCCATCAACGCCAAACACGCCTGCGCCAAGGGCCTGATCACGCGCCGGATGATGGAGGAATTGTTGAAGGCCAAGGCCGCCAAACTGGCCGATTGCGGGCTGGAGGACCTGAATCTCAAGCCGGACCACCTGTTGATCTCCTTCAATTCGGCGGGGAAATTGGTGCTGGACGCGGCCGGGAAGCCCGAAGTGCGCCTGTGCAACTTTGAATTTGTCCGGCACCGGACCGCGTGAACACCCGCCTCCTCATGAAACCGGTCATGAAAAAAGCTTTTCGATTTGTCGAAAATGCGATACGGTGCCGGGCATGAATCAACGAACAGGGGGTATGAATCAACGCCGGTGCCGGGTCACGGCCATCGCCGCATGTTTGCTGCAATTTTCGGCGGCGTGGCTTTGCGGACAAGTAAACCAGATTATTTATTCCAGCAGCCTGCAAAATGGGTGGACGGATACGAATAGCTGGGCAAGCGACAATCTGGCCTGCGCCAATCCCGTGCTTCCGAGTTTTTCCAACTCGATCAGCGTCCTCTGCACCGAATATGCGGCGCTTGTGCTATCCCAGACCCCGTCTTCTTCAGCGTACTATACGAATCTGACCTTCTGGCTCAACGGCGGGGACACCGGCGGACAGGTTCTGACGGTGACAGGGACGCTCGATGGGATCGATCAGACCCTTTACACGCTGCCACCCCTGGCCGCCAACACCTGGAAGGAATTTACCATTCCCCTTTCCGCCATTGGCGTGGCCGACCAGACGAATTTTGACGGCATTTGGATCTGGAACTACGCCGGTTCGACCATCCCGACCTTTTATGTCGGTGACGTTTTCCTGGTGACCTCCGGGACCCTGCCTCCTCCTCCTCCTCCTCCGTCCCCGCCGCCTCAACCGAATATTCTGGCGATCTATTCCAATTCGCTGGTCAACGGCTGGGAGAACGCCAGTTATAGTGGCATCTATAGCTTCGCCAATACTTCACCCCTCTATTCCAACAGCGAATATTCCATCAGTGCGACCGTGACCGGCACCTACGGCGGCGTTCAGTTGTATCATAATCCCATGACGAACACCGCCTACTCCAGCATCAGTTTCTGGCTCAACGGCGGCGCGGACGGCGGGCAAAGTCTCCAAATGTATGGCATTCTGGGCACTAACATCGGGGCCGGGATACAGAACGCCCGCGTTTCTTTGGGCACGCAGCAGGCCAATACCTGGGTGCAGTACACGGTGTCTTTGTCGGATTTGGGTGTGGCGAACGAGACGAATTTCAGCGGCTTCGCCATCCAGTCCTCCGTCGCTTCGGCTCAACCCACGTTTTATCTGGATGACATCGAACTTGTCGGTCCCGTCACACTGCCGTCGGTGATGCTGCTGGCGGTCAACGCGAGCCAGCCCATCCGGACGGCTGACACGCGCTGGTTCGGCCTCAATACCGCCATTTGGGACTATCTTCTTGACACGCCAGGGACGATGGCTTTGCTGGCCAACATGGGCGCGACGGCGTTGCGTTACCCGGGGGGGTCCCCTTCCGACGATTACCACTGGCTTCATAACGAAGAGGACAACGGCGGGTACGTGTCCTCGTCGGCGAGTCTGGCCAATTTTATTGACGTGGTTACCAACGTGAACGCGGAGACCATGATCACGTTGAACTATGGCACAGGCACCTCGAACGAAGCGGCGGCCTGGGTGGCGTATGTCAATGCCGCGACGAACAGCACGGTGGCTTTGGGCAAGGATCAATACGGCTTCAACTGGCAAACGGCGGGATATTGGGCCTCCTTGCGCGCGGCCGCGCCGCTGGCAACGGACGACGGTGAGAACTTTCTCCGCATCTCGCGGACGGCGCCGCTGGGATTCAAGTATTGGGAAATTGGCAACGAGATTTACGGCTCGTGGGAAACCGACAACAACTCAGTGTCCCACGATCCTTACACGTACGCGGTGCGGGCCAAAGGCTATGTCTCGTTGATCAAAGCGGTTGATCCGACGGTCAAAATCGGGGTCGTGGTTGAGACCGGAGAAGACAACTATGTCAATAACACCAACCATCCGGCGGTCAATCCGGTCACGGGACTGAAGCACTATGGTTGGACGCCGGTTTTGCTGGCGACTTTAAGAAGCCTGGGTGTCACGCCGGACTTTGCCATCTTCCACCTTTATCCGCAGAATCCGGGCGACGAAAGCGACGCGGGGTTGCTGGACTCCACGGGCGCATGGGCGTCCGACGCAGCGAACCTGCGGATGATGATCAGCGATTATATGTATTCGGGCACCAACAGCGGCACGAACATTGAATTGGTCTGCACGGAAAACAATTCGGTTTCCTCCGATTACGGCAAACAAACCGTGAGCCTCGTCAACGGCCTTTACAAGATGGACAGCCTGGCCCAGCTCATGCAGACGGAGTTCAACGGTCTTTTCTGGTGGGATTTGCGCAACGAATACGAAACCAATGGCAATCTGAGTTCGTCGCTCTATGGCTGGCGTGAATACGGCGATTACGGAGTGGTGGAGGGGTTTGCAAACCTGTTCCCAACCTATTACGTGTCGGAACTGATGACGAATTTCGCGCAGGCGGGTGATACTGTGGTCACCGCCGCCAGTGATTGGCCGCTGCTTTCGACTTACGCCGTCCAGCGGCGGAACGGCAGCCTGACTGTGCTGACCATCAATAAAGACCCTGTCAATACTTTGACGGGACAGGTGTCGGTGACGGGCTTCAGCCCCGCGCCAGCGGTGACGGTTTACTCTTACGGGATACCCCAGGATGATGCCGTGGAATACGATAGCGGCTCACCGGATGCTGCTCAAACAGGGATTATCATCAACGGAACAAATTTCGACTACTCCTTTGCGCCTTACTCGGCCACGGTAATGGCCCTCCTGCTGCTGCCGCCAATCCCATTCACTTACACGACAAATGCCGGCAACACTCTCACCATCACCGGATACATCGGCTATGGCAGTGCTGTGGCCATTCCAACCAACATCAACAACCTGCCGGTCACCGCCATCGGCAATGGTGAGAATTCCGTCTTCTCCTCCAGCCTGAACAGCGTCACGATTCCCGGCAGTATTACGAGCATTGCGTCGAATGCGTTCTCTGACTGCACCAGTCTGACCAGCGTCGGGATGGGCGCAAACGTCACCAGCATCGGGCCGTTTGCCTTCTACCAATGCATCAGCCTGACCAACATCACGCTGGGCAACAGTGTTGCCAGCATCGGTGCATCTGCCTTCTCCCAATGCCTCAGCCTGGCCAGCGTCACGATTCCCGGCAGCGTCACCAACATCGGAAGCGATGCGTTCCAAGGCTGCTCCGGCCTGACAGGGGCTTATTTCCAGGGCAACGCCCCGAGCGCTGATGCAACTGTGTTCGCCAATGACAACAATGCGACGGCCTATTACCTGCCGGGAACCACGGGTTGGGGAGCGACATTCGGCGGGATTCCGACCGCGCTGCCGTTCCTTCCGAACCCCATGATTCTAAGCACTGGTCCGGGCTTCGGGGTGCAAAGCAACAGCTTTGGTTTCGTTGTCTCTTGGGCGACTAACATCCCCGTCGTGGTGGAAGCCTGCACGAATCTGGACAGCCCGGTCTGGATTCCGCTCCAGACCAACACGCCCACCAACGGTTCATTCTTTTTCAGCGAACCGTTGCAGACCAACGGCTCCGGCCGCTATTACCGCCTCAGTTCGCCCTGACCCCGGGAAAGGCATCCGCCGCCGCTGGTGACGAGCCAGCAGGCGATACACTGTCGAGTCGGACGCCGGGCCGGCCCACCCGGCTTTGGTAATCGGCTTTGATCGCCAAGGCGCTGACCAACCGGCCCTTTTGCGCTTGTTGCTGCCAAGGCCAGAGTAAGGCCCGTTCCTGTTCCACGGTCAAATTTTGATGGTGACGCCCTCCTTTGGGCCGACCTTTGGCTTCCTTCAAACCGCCGCGCAAATACTCCGACCAGACTCGCCTCACATGGCTGACGCTCAAACCACAATAACATAATCCATGAAAGCCATAATATTATCCATTCCGTTCGGTGGCAGGAAGTGCTATAAAATATAGTGTCAGCAACATAAGTGAAAAATGGCAACTAACCAAAAGTAACTTTATGAAAAACACAAGAAAGGCATTCGCAGCGGTGGCAACCATCGCCCTCCTGGGTGGTCTGTCCCATCTGGCCCAGGCGCAATTTGAAGTTTACAACAATACCATCACCACGGCGTTTCAGTCGGCGGCGATCGGCCCAAGTGGTGGGACTCTCGCGTTCAGTGACACCGCAGCCAGCCCCAGCGGTTATACAATTGCCGGCGGCAGCGCGATAACCGGCTCCGCCAACGCGGCCTTAGGCGAAACGTTTTATTGGAGCGGCGCAACCGCCGAGCTGACTGCTTTTGCTCTGGTGTCCACCGGTGAAGGCGGATCGCAGACTTATCAGCCGTTTCTGTTTGACTTGGGGAGCAGCCTCTTTAACAGCAGCACCACTGGATTCGCTCCTAACAATTATGTGAACATGCTCGCCACGGGTACCATTACGGATCCGGCTTTGAGCAGCGGTCTTCACCAGTTAGAAATTGACATCGCAGCCGGTGTGACGCTGACTCAGGGACAGAGCTATGCGATTGGATTGCAAAATACCAGCGCCAATTGGGACATATTCCTTCAGAAGTCCAGCGGCGGACAATCGGATCCCGACGGCGAAGGTTTTACTTTCAGTGGCGGCCTCAGTTCCACCGCTTATGACAATCCGTCGCCGTTTGCCGGCAGCCCCCGCGATGTGTTCATGGGTCTTTACACCACCACTGCGGTTCCCGAGCCGAGCACGATCGCTCTGGGCGTCATTGGCGCCTCCTCATTCCTGCTTCGCCGCAGGATCAAATAACTTGGATTAGTTGAGAAAATTGGCAGCCGCCACCGGACAACGGTGGCGGCTGTTTTCTTTCCAGACCCGGTTGACCCTGCCGGGAGTTTGCCGGACAAGGGTGATTGCGCCCCATTTCTCCAAAATTGACACCCCGTTTCAACGGGGTGCTTGAGGGTGAGAGTTCGGGGAAAACCGTTTCCAACGGTTTTGCGCTCGGGAAGCCCCAACAAATTTTCCGAAGTCATCGTGTTGGCGGCAGGGTCGGTTTTTTTGAATTTTGCCATTTCCTCCTTGGCCTTGCGTCCGGCGATCTCCCGGTCAGTGGTGTTGAGGGGCATCCATTTTGTCTTGCCACCAAACTTGAAGACGACATAGTATTTCCTCGTGGCTGAGTATCGGTGAAGATGCTGGACAACTGGTGAAAATGAATCTAATCTGTAATGCGCTTTTTCCAGGGGAGCATTACACAGGTTGGGAGGAAGGTTGGGAGCGAATAGTTTGCAACCGCTCATGCCCTCCGTAAGTAGTTGATAGTCAAGTGGATGGGGTCGTAGCTCAGTTGGCAGAGCGTCTCGTTCGCAATGAGAAGGTCAGGGGTTCGACTCCCCTCGGCTCCACCATCCTCAGAACTTGTCCTTCTTCCGATAGGCCAGGCCTTGGAAGTGCGCAATCAGGTCGCCTTGGTCGTCCTTGATTTCGACCGAATAGGTCCCGATCTTGAAATTCCTGGCCAGCTCCCGCGCCTCGGCCCAAAGCGTGCCCGTGCCGGCGGCTTTCATGAAGGTAATGCTGGCGTTGACCGCCACAGCCACGGTCCCGTGCGAGTTGGACGCGGCGGCGAATGCAAAGTCGGCCAGTGTGAAAATGGCGCCGCCCTGCACGGTGCCGATGCCATTGAGATGGTGCGGTTGGAGCGTCATCCGGGCGGTGGCGCGGCCGGGTGAAACGGAGAGCAATTCAATGCCGCATCGCGCGGCAAACTGGTCGTTTCGAAGCCGCTGTTTGACGTGTTCCATGTGCCTCCTGTTCTGAATGGGCTTGTTCAGCCTTCGAGCCGCTTGAAGAGTTCGGCGTTTCCGACAACGTGGATCTTGCTTTTTTGCAGCACGCCAATGGCTTTGTCCGGGTCGTCGAAGCGGAACAGGAGCAAGCCTTTGCTGTCCGGCTTGAGGGTGAAGGGATACATGTATTCCAGATTGATGCCGGCTTCTTCGAGCACCGTCAGGACCCCGGCCAGCCCGCCCGGGTGGTCGGGAACTTCGATGGCCAGCACGTCGGTGACCTTCACCACCAGCCCGTTCTTCTCCAGGAGTTTTTTTGCCGCCGCCCAGTCGCGGACGATCAGGCGAAGGATGCCGTATTGCCGGGCCTCGGCAATGCTCAGGGTGAGGATGTTGATGTTGGCGCCGGCCAGAATTTTGACCGGGGCGCTGAGCGCGCCGGGTTTGTTTTCCAGGAAGAGGGAGAGTTGCTTGAGTTTCATGTTGACTCCGGTGGTTACATTTTGCGCTGGTCGATGACGCGTTTGGCCTTGCCCTCGCTGCGCTGAATGGAATGCGGCTGGATGAGGCGGACGCGCGGCCGCAATCCGGTCGTGGTTTCGATGGATTTGGTCAGGCGGGCCTGCAATTGTTCCAGTCCGCCCAGGGTGTCGCTGAACACCTCGCGCGTGACTTCCACCTGCACTTCCATTTCATCCAGTCCCTTTTCGCGCGTGAGAATGATCTGGTAATGCGGCAGCGCGCCCTCGACCTTCAACAGCGCGGTTTCGATTTGCGACGGGTAAACATTCACGCCGCGGATGATGATCATGTCGTCGCTCCGGCGGCTGATGCGTTTGATGCGGCGCAACGTGCGCCCGCAGCCGCAAGGTTCCGGGGCAAGGGCGGTGATGTCGCGCGTGCGATAACGGATCATGGGCATCGCGTGCTTGCTCAGCGTGGTGAGCACCAGTTCGCCCTCCACCCCGTCAGGGCACGGCTTGCCGGTCGCCGCATCGATCACCTCCGGGTAGAAGAAATCCTCGAAGATGTGCGGCCCGGCCTGGCAGGGGCATTCCATCGCCACCCCGGGGCCGATGATTTCCGAAAGCCCATAGATGTCATACGCCTTGATGCCGCTGTCGTGTTCAATGTGCCGGCGCATCGATTCGGTCCACGGCTCCGCGCCAAAAACGCCGGCGCGCAAGGGCAATTCCTTGAGGTTGACGCCCAGCTCGGCCGCCTGATCAATGATGTGCAGGAAATAACTGGGCGTGCAGCAAATGGCGGTGACGTTGAAATCCTTGAGGACCATGATTTGGCGCTGGGTGTTGCCCCCGGAAATGGGGATCACCGTTGCGCCAAGGGCCTCCGCCCCGTAATGCGCCCCCAGCCCGCCGGTGAACAGGCCGTAGCCGTAGGCATTCTGAATGATGTCCCCGCGATGCAACCCGCACGCCGCGAAACTGCGGCACATGACGTTGGTCCAGACATCGATGTCTTCCTGGGTGTAGGCGACGACGATCGGCTTGCCGGTGGTGCCCGTCGAGGCGTGCAGCCGGACGATGTCGCTCATCGGTCTTGCGAACAATCCGAAGGGATAGCTGTCCCGGAGGTCCGTCTTGTCGCAGAACGGCAGGCGCGTGATGTCGTCCAGGGATTGGATGTCGTCCGGTTCCATGCCGCGGTCGTTCATGCGGCGCCGGAAGAGGCTCACGTTGTTGAACGCTTGCGCGACCATGTTTCTGAGGCGTTCCAACTGCAATTCGCGCAACTGGACGGGCGGGAGAAAATCCGGCGCGCTGATGGGATCGAAGGGCGCCACTTTCTGGATGGGGTGTTTGCTCATGGGGATTTGGCTGCCTTGGTCATTCTGTCCGCGAACCAATCGGGCGGCCGGATCGGCTTGCGGGCGGCATCGGTGAAGGCATGGATGGTGTAACCGCGCACCACCGGATTTCCGGTGGACTGATGGTTGATCTGCACGTCGAAGCGAAGGCGCGCGCGCCCGGCAAGGCCCGCGGAAGTGGAAACCGCCAGCAAATCATCATAGCGCGCTCCGCCGCGAAATTCCAGGTGCGCTTCGACCAGCGGCAGATACACGCCTTGCGCCTCCAGCGCCGCGTAGGAAAGACCGAGCCGGTGGCGCATCCATTCCGTCCGCCCGCACTCGAACCACTCCAGCGCGCGGGAGTTGTAGAAAGTTCCCATCTGGTCCGTTTCGCTGTAGCGGACACGCAAGTTCAGCAAGTCGGCAGGCTTGCCCGGCACGGGTTTATGCGGCGGCGGCGGTTGCATGGACGCTTGTGTTTTGGCTGGCGCGGCCCAGCAGGAATGCCTGCCGGTTTTCCTCGAGGAACTTCGGCGCAAAGGCCGAGCCGATGGCATCGAGCCATTCTTGTTCAGCCATCGGCAGGTGCGCGCTCAACGCGCCGAGGAGCGCGACGTTCAACATCTTCTTCTGCGGCAGCTTGTCCGCGTCAATCACCGAGGGGTCGATCGTCACACCGCCCGAACGCAACAGATGCCGGTTTGGCTCCAATTGCGCCGGTTCCAGCGCCAGGAGAAAATCCGCCTCGCCCGCCGGCACCATGGGGCTGAGGATTTGGGCGCCAAACCGGACATCACAACTCACTGATCCGCCGCGCTGGCTCATGCCTTTGATTTCGCTCTTCTTGACATCGAAGCCGGCCCGCAGCGCAACCTCCGCAATGATGTCCGTGGCGGTCAGGACGCCCTGCCCGCCAAGGCCGGCAACCACGATGTTACACGGCGCAAGCGCAAGGTTCTTCGTTTTCATGGCATTGGCGGCGCTTTTCATATTCCTTGAGTTCTCGCGCGATCAGGACGCAGGGCCTCCGCGCGATGATGACGTTCAGTTCGCGGCTCTTGAGGGCTTCCACCAGAGCCTGTTCAAACGCGTCCGACCCCGCGCGGGGTTCGACGACCTGGACGCGGGGAATCCCGCACGAACGCGCCATGTCCTCGAGCACGACCTTTCCCGTCGGTTCATGGTTCAGATTGCGGCCGGTGCCTGGGTGTTCCTGGTGGCCGGTCATGGCGGTGGTTGCGTTGTCAAGTATAATCACAACATGGCCGTTGGGCGGGGGGTTGTAGGCCATTTCGATCAACCCGCTGATGCCGCTGTGGACGAAAGTGCTGTCCCCGATGACGCTGACGACCCGGCAGGCTTGATCGGGCGGCAGCACGTGGCGCAAACCCAGTCCCACCCCCACGCTCGCTCCCATGCAGACGCACGAGTCCATCGCCTCGAATGGTTGCAGCACCCCCAGCGTGTAGCAACCAATGTCGCCGGCCACGATGCAGTTGTGGCGGCGCAGCGCATCGAACACGATCCGGTAAGAACAGGCCTCACAGAGTTGGGGCGGCTTTCCCGGCGGCGCAGCCGGTTCAGGACTGCTGTCGGCGCGAAGGATGCGCCGCACCCGCGCCACGTCCAATTCGCCAAAGCGATACATCTCCGGCTTCCCGCTGACGGCGATTCCCGCCGCGCGGATGGCTTCGAGAAGGTATGGATCGCCTTCCTCGATCACCACGCAACGCTCGACGCTCGCGGCGAACGCCGCAATTTTGCGCATCGGCAAAGGATGCGTGAACTCCAGTTTCAGCACACTGGCCTCCGGCGCGGCTTCCCGCGCGTGCATGAAGGAAATCCCGGAGGTGATGATGCCAAAAGTTTTGCCGCCCGGCACAACCCTGTTCAGCTCGCAATCCTCGTTCCACGCCGATATTTCCGCAAGCTTCTGGCGCAGCCGCCGGTGCGCCGGCCGCGCATGGCCGGGAATCATCACGCGCCCTTTTAAATCGCGGACGAAGTTTGCGGCTTTGGGAGTGTCGCGCCGGGCCTGCGGCCGCACCACCGTGGAACTGTGACAAACCCGCGTCGTGGCGCGAAGCAGGACGGGAATCTTCCAACGCTCGGAGATCTCGATTGCGGCGCGCATGAAATCATAAGCCTCCTGGGAATCGGACGGCTCCAGCATGGGGACTCCCGCGGCGACCGCGTAGCGGCGGTTGTCCTGTTCGTTTTGGCTGGAGTGCATTCCGGGATCATCGGCGGAAACGATCACCAGCGCCCCTGCCACTCCGGTGTAAGCCACCGTGAACAGCGGGTCGGACGCAACGTTCAGGCCGACATGTTTCATGGCGGCCATGGCGCGCGCCCCGCCAAACGCAGCGCCGATGGCGACTTCCAGCGCGACCTTTTCGTTGGGGGACCATTGGGCGCGCCCGCCAAGCCTCGAAAAATTCTCGAGTATTTCGGTTGAGGGCGTGCCGGGATAGCCGGTGCCGAGGGCCACGCCCGCGTGCCAGCCAGCCAGGGCAATGGCTTCGTCCCCGCTCAGCAAAAGTCTGTTGCCATCATCCATATTGTGCCTGTTAAAAGGCAAATAATAAGATTTGCATATGGCGAAAGCAAGTTATATGATGCCCCCTTAATCACTTATCCGATGTTTTGGCATCAGGAAATGGAAACGCTGGACCGTCCGGCGCTGGAGGCCCTGCAACTCAAACGGTTGCGGGAAACGCTCCTCCGGCTGGAGCGGGTGCCGTTTTATCGCGGGAAATTCCTGAAATCGGGCCTCAAGCCGGACGAGATCAAATCGGCGGCCGACATGCGGCGGCTCCCTTTCACCACCGCGGCGGATTTGCGGGAGAATTACCCGGATGGATTGCTGGCGGTTTCGCGGGAGGAGGTGCTGAGGCTGCACACCTCCAGCGGGACAACCGGAAAACCAAAGGCGTTGTTTTTCTCAAGGCGCGATGTGGACACCGCCGCGGAACTGATCGCCCGTGCCTTTTGCATGACGGGCGTGACCCGGCGCGATGTGTTCCAGAACATGATGACCTACGGTCTTTTCACGGGGGGTTTGGTGATGCACTACGGCGCGGAGAAAGTGGGCTGCATGGTGATCCCCGCCGGACCGGGGACCTCGGAACGCCAGTTGCTGCTCATGCAGGATTTTGGAACAACGGTCATCCACGTCACGCCCAGCTATGCGTTTTACTTTGCGGATTTCCTGGAGAAAAGGGGGATTGATCCGCGAAGGGACCTGGCGTTGCGGAAGGCCTTCGTCGGCGCCGAGCCATACACCGCGGAAACCAAGCGCAAGATCGAAGCCGCCTTGGGAATCGATGTCTATAACTCCTACGGCCTGACCGAAATGAACGGTCCCGGCGTGGCCTTCGAGTGCGAGGGCAAATCCGGCATGCACGTGTGGGAGGATAATTTCGTGCTGGAGATCGTCAACCCCGCCACGGGCGAACCGGTCGGCGACGGGGAAACCGGCGAATTGGTCCTGACCAGCGTCAACCGCGAGGCGATGCCTTTGTTGCGCTACCGAACGCGCGACCTGACTTCCATCATCCCCGAACCCTGCGCTTGCGGGCGCACTCACCGGCGCATCCACCGCATCACCGGGCGGTCGGACGACATGCTAATTGTGCGCGGGGTGAATATTTTCCCGCAACAAATTGAGCGGGTGCTGATGTCGATCCCGCAGGTGGGGCGCAACTACCTGATTCAACTGGAGGGTCTGGACGAGATGACGGTGAAGGTGGAATTGTCGCCCTCCAGTTTCGACGGCCAGGTCGGCCACCTGACGGAACTGCAAA
>Ga0326728_10008962_pt1 | contig 24404 bp, 19 predicted proteins | sample MB3enrmetagenome_FD_207602 | JGI IMG/M metagenome (GOLD analysis project Ga0326728, IMG submission 207602) | Lab enriched peat soil microbial communities from McLean, Ithaca, NY, United States - MB31MN | ecosystem: Environmental > Terrestrial > Soil > Wetlands > Peat | place: USA: New York... | reverse complement strand
TCGGCATTACAACCCCAGGGTGGCGCTCCGCTTACCCTGGGCTGTTATAGGCAGCCCCTTCGGGGCAAAAACCCATCCCCGGGTACTCATTTCCGTGAAGAACCTGAAAATACGGGTACGACATGTACCATACTGGCACCAACACGTGTGGCTATCAGGATACAGAGTCTTCTCTTGATCGTGGGGGACGCTGTGGGGGACAGGAATGGCGTCATATGGTGTCGCTAAGCATCGGCCAGAAATGCAAGTCCCAGGATACTCGGCCTATCGATTCTTACCGGAGGATAGGCCACGTGGTGTGGCAATTCAGCGCGTAGAATCGACGACCTCGGCCTGAGCCATATCAGAACACATCTTCGGGATTTGGGGCGGGAATTAGAATTGTAGTGCGGCTACAACCGGTCAGAATGATGGTCGCGGCAAGATGCGCCGCGGTGGTGGGCTTTCGTCTGGTAAAGCGGCAAGCACACCCTTTCTGCCCTGTCGTATTCCAGGCGATACCAGTAACCAATTACCTCAGCCGGATATTCCCAACAGGCTCAGCCTGGTAGAGCGCTGTGTTCGGGACGCAGGGGTCGCGGGTTTCAAATCCCATCGCAGGCTCCGTTACAATCAAGTGATTGCCGGTTGCGCCTGTCTCTCCTTTTTTCTTGGTGTGCATATCCTTCAAGAACTCGGATGCATGACTTTCCATTGAATAGCGAATAAATAATGCCACCAATTAACCAAACCAATAGGCTGTATGGCGGTAACGAAGCACCAAGGGCAGATGATGAGCCGAGTACAAGAAGAGCTAACCAGTATCTAAGGCGAGTCGGAGGAGGTTTCTCCATAATCAGCCTGACGGTTTCCCCGTGGTGGATGAAAATCTGCGGGGACCTGCCCTTGAAAAAAAGATTCTGCCTGTACTGAATATAGTGACTGGATGGCTGTACTTCGAATATCGCAGTTTTTAGCAGGATCGCTGCCAATCGGGTCTCCGATTTTGATCTCTAATAAACTATCTACAGGTCCGCTCTTCGCAAATTCACCAATAGACTCGAGCTTCCTATGCGGATCCAACTGAGGCCGCCATGGCCCCGCTCCCTGTTCGGGAAAAACACAGTACCGGCGCCCGATGAAATTTAGTGCCAGCCCGAGCATGGATGCAATCGATTTAGATAACCAGGGGGCAATCCCAAGGAACAAAAGAGATCCGGTTGTCCATACATCAAATATCCCTACAAGGCCAACCACGACCACGTAAAGAATCAGTTCCAGGACAGAACTCCAGCGAGCCTTATGTCTGAAAAGAAAAAAGACACAGAGAGTGTAATTCAGGGCTGCGGCAAGCCCGTAAGCAGCGGCGGATGAAATTGTCGGGCTCATCGTGCCCGAAAGAAGAGCGAGAAACACCAGCAGGTTGAATACTGCCGAAAAACCGCCGATGAGAAGGTAGATGATAAATTGAACAGGCAGGGGCGCCGTGGGGGCATTGTAATGGAAAATGCAGTAGAGGGCTCTCAGGCCGTCTCTGAAACGGATCTTCTTCCCTTCGGCGTAGGTCCTTCCATAGTAAGAAATGCCCATTTCATAAATTCGTAACCTTTTCCGCGCAAGCCACGCCACCAGTTCCGGCTCGACACCAAACCCGTTTTCTCGGATTTCGATATCCTGGATGACATCTCGCCGGAATACCTTATAGCAGGTCTCCATATCCGTCAGGTTCAGGTCGGAGAACATATTCGATACAAAGGTGAGAAAAGCGTTCCCCATTGAATGCCAAAAATTCAAAACCCTGCGTGGCGCGCAGCTCAGGAAGCGGGAGCCGAAAACCACATCCGCCTCGCCCTTGACTAATGGAATCAGCAAGTTTGGCAGCTCCATAGGGCTATACTCGAGGTCGGCGTCCTGAATGGCGACGAAATCGCCCGTAGCCATTTGGAACCCGGTGCGTAGAGCTGCTCCTTTGCCCCGATTTCGGTCGTGCCGGCGCACAATGATCTCGGGATTTGTTTCAGCAAACGATTAGGCTATTGCCGGACTCCCGTCCGAAGACCCATCATCGACTACGATGACCTCGAGACGCAGGTCCCTGCCTCTAAGTTCCAGTACCCTGTCCAGGCATTTCTTCAAGGTTGTCTCTTCGTTGTAGCAAGGTACAACGATTGTCAATCGAACGGGCCTCTCTACTCCCGAAGAAGCGATGCAAGAGCCATTCGAATCAGATGGGTGAGATGGCGTGGCAGTTTTCATCGGCTTACAATGTCCCTCGGATTATCTATAGTATTTTGTCGAGTGTAGAATCCCGAATCGGTCGGTGACCCATCCACGCCCTTGATCTCGAGCAACTCAGAATGAATATCGGACAATAGGCTGGCCTCCGATAGAAACATTTAAGCTATGGAAACTGGAATGGCAGGTGAACAAACTGATGCGTTGGTCACAGGCTGAGAATGCGCGGCTTTTCAAGTAGGACATTTTTGTCTCCCGCTTTCCATACTTTTGGGGCCGCTTGTTCTTCTTTCTCAGTCTCCGGGTAGGACAAGATTATCAGATCTCTCTAAAAAACAACCCTATAAACCGAAAATGACCCTTCCGTTTCCATACGTCATATTGCACCAACATGATTTACGAAAACCTCAATCGATTGATTTTTGATATAAAGTGCGTAATTACTGATACCAGTTCGATTTTAGAGAGCCCTTCTTATCTTTTATTAGCCTGCGCTTTCCATTTGGCACAAAGCTTGCCATACAAACTCGCAGTTGCTGCGATTCTTGGTGTTTCCAATCCACCTCCTTTTCCCCAGGCGCCCCGGTATTCCATGGGGGCGCTCCGCGAGCCCGGTTACGCCGCGAAAAGCCTACTAGAGAGGAGGTGACACCGTCACGCTGGGAAATCAGGTCCTGTGTGGGGGCGTATGTCGATCCAACGACTACGTAGAGCACAGGTATTTCCTGAGTTGCCCCGGCCTGTGGGTTCACGAGGTCCGATCCTTTCCTTGGCACGGGTGGCCTAAGAATAGACAACAGCGGGGAGCAGTCATCGCCCCGTGTCTTAAACAACTCCCCGACCACCCTATCGGCTATTGTCTAAACCAACTCAACGGCGGTTTTCACCTGGATTTTCGACGTTAACGATCCAGGGGACATTTTTGGATTCAAAAACCATGGATTGGTATCTTTGCGTGCTGTGCGTGACAGCGAAAAAAGGCAATCAGGAGATTGAAAGCCGGATAGTCCCATGGAAGGGGTGGCCGGCAAGTTGGCCGCTTAACATAAAATTTTGAGTCACGCCACCTCCAGAAGCACGAGCTGCCGAGAAGATATTCATCATAAAGAGGAGGCTCTATGAAAGAGCGCTTAAGACGTTTAGGTCTATGGTCCATCATGATCTGCCTTCCGGTCATGATTGGGGTGGTCGCATCGCTCGCCGGGCAAAACAGTTATCCGTATAGGCCCGGGATGCCGTTCATCGCCGGAAAAGCATGCGATACGCCAATGTTTAGTCACTTTTTTCCGGTCCCAATACCGGCTGTGATCCCGGGGTACTCCTCCCAGTCCGACGACACGGGCGAGATCAGCACTTATCAGCCCGGTGGCTCGAAAAAGACGGCGGGCATCGGGTTTTTCGACTCCACGCTCACGGCTAACGGACGTAGCTGTTTTACATGCCACCGGCCGGGCAACGATTGGGAGATAGGCCTGCCGGAAATATGGTCCGACTATTACACGACCGCAGGGAGGTCTGTGCTGTTTCAGCCGATCGATTCCGCCGTGTGCCCCAATGCGCCGGGGGCCAACGCGCCTTATTGGGACCCGCGTTTCATTTGGTCGCGCTCCCTGCTTTTCTATCGCGGCGACTTTCGCATTGCGATCAATGCCCCGAATCCGCTTGGGCCCAAGGACGCGAGCTATACCACCTTCGACGGCAACAAAAACCCCGAATGGGTGATGAGAGTGCTTTATGACCCTTACGGATGTGAAACGGATCCCACCTACGGCCTGCCCGCCAATCAGGTTGGCCTGTACCGCCGGCCGCTCAATGCCGCCAACCTCGCCTTCCTCGCCCGGGACGACAGAGTGACCACCGTTCCTCCCGTCACTCCCGGTGACACTGAGGATCTCTTCGAGATCATGTGGGATGGACGTGAGCCGAACCTGGGAGTTCAGTTCATCGACGCGGTCCAGTTCCACGGTCAGACCAGCGCGACGCCTGGTACAGCCTCAATTGATTCGGCAGTCGTGTTCCAGTGCGGTATGTTTACCGCCCAGTCTTATGATTACAGGGCAGGAGACCTCACCAACGAGAATGGCACCGGCCCTTCGGGTGGACCTCTAGGCGGCCCCGTCAACCTCTACAACTTAAGCCTGACTTTGAGGCAGGCGGTGCCTGTCAGTTTCATCCCCGGTTTTCCTGCTACTCCTGTCCCGGGTATTCCCAGTACCTTCACACCCTTCACAGGGGCATTCGGCGAACTGGTTATTCCGAGTATACCCAATTTCGTCGCCGCTGCCGGTGGTGGAATCCCGAATGCTGCCATCATGACCGATTTCTACACTTCATTTACCGGGTCTTCGAACACGATGCAAGCGTCAATCGCCCGAGGCGAGGCTATCTTTAACGGTGGAGTAACGTTTGCGATATATGATGAGCCGGGAGTGAATGGCGCTCTCGGAAACCCGACGACAGGCTCATGTTCGACCTGCCACGGCAGCGTCTACGTAGGCAATGACGCAGCCGCCCCTCTACATCGTAATGGTATCATGGACAACAGCAATAAAGTAAGTGAAGCGGCATTACAACAAATTAATCTACCTGTCAAAGTCCTGGCTTTTACGCCGGATTTCCCCCGGTTTGCATTCTACTGCACTTCGAACAGTATCCCATTTTTCTCTAACCCTGTTTATTCACCCCATTGCCCCGGAGGTGTTATGCCCTGTGACGAGTTCGACACCACAGACCCCGGCAAAGGGCTGATTACTGGTAAATGCGCGGACCTCGGCCTAATGAAAACCCCCATCCTGCGCGGGGTGGGGGCTCGTGCCCCGTACTTTCATAACGGAAGCGCGGGCTCGCTCCTGGATGTAGTCAATTTCTACAATGACCGCTTCAATATCGGCTTGACGTATGAGCAGAAACTTGATTTGGTTCATTATCTGAACACATTATAGGCTCATTGGCCAAAAGAGCTTACCGGAAATCCCCCTGCGCCTCCGGAGCACCGTTCGACCTTTTCCCATCGAGACGGGGCTATCGTAACGGCGCAGGGGCACTCAAGTTCAGGAGATTCCGCACTTCAGAGTCAAACCTATTTATCAGGTGTGATAAACCCATAAGGGACATGGTTCTCGTATCCAACGGCAACTATGCTTATCATGCTTTGGTCAAAAGCGCCCCATTCCGAAACGTCGCTTCCCTTGCGCATTCGCACCGACCAATGGTAACATGTTTTAGGTTTTAGCGGTTTGTCGATCCTGTAATAATTCTCGCTTATACTCTCGACGTAATATACCTGGTCTCCCCAACTTTGGGGAACTAACGGCATTCCCCACCAGGATTCGTCGTGAATCTCAGATTTTGTCTCCCATACACAGACATCATAGGTTTGGCCTTCTGATTTTACATCTTTCCATTTTAGCTCTGGTTGTAATGTGTCTATAGTATTATAATACTTTAGCGGAGTACTGCCGAGTTCAGGAGATATTGGTTGTGCTTCAGTGTTATAACTTTTGGGTAATGCTATGCATCCGAAAGTATTAACGAAGCAAAAGATCAATGCTGTCATCATCAAGATTTTGACGTTAACCTTCATTTAGATATCCTTTCCATTAAAATATGCAAAATTATTCGCTGATGTCCAGGCCTTTAAAGTGAATTAATAAAAATACGAGAAAGAATGTACTTGCGAGTGTCTCGCCAGGGAGTTTCCCCCATCTTTCCCCTCGGCAGAACCATACTTGTGAACCGTGGGCGTTGTCAATCACAAGTATAATCGGCTACTCTAAAGAAAAGATCGCGGTTTTTTTGTTCAGTTTTTGTAAATCGGCGTTGCAACCAACCCACCGGTAATCAAATAGCGGCGGCGATTCTATTCGGGGCCTCGATTTCAAAGAAAATTTTTCGAGAAAACGTTCGAGAGGGCGGGTGAACTGAAAATAGCCTTTTCAGCGCATTGTGTCGCAATTGGGCGTATGGAAATGGTTCCTTTTCCGTTAATTGCAAATATATCAACTTGTTATGTGCTATAGCCGTGCCTCGAACGGGAGGAGCAACGGCATATCGACATGGAACAGACCGCACCATGTTCACACATGGGCCGCTCTATCTTGAGCGCAACTATCACCGCCGACGTGAAAAAGGCAACCTCATCTCGGGCCGCACGCCGAACAGCCATAACATTGCAGACAACTGTCGAAATCAGGGACCCAGCCGCATTGGTTGAGGTCGCAAAGGAAATGGCTTACGGTGGCACAGCGCTCGCAGCTTCCGCAACCACCCGCCCCGCAGCGATCGTAGTCACGGGCAGCGCAGCCGCCGCCGCACGCCGAAGCCGTATCGACGAAAAACACCGGGGTCAGGATCGTTGCGCCAAATAGAAAAATCAGGAACATAAAGCCGATTCTTGTGTGATTCATTGGGAAGACTCCTTTCTTCATTGCCCAAATATAATCATCGAGCGGGACGCTTATCGAGTAACCGGATTTTTCAAATCCGGGATCGCCATGTCTTCGAATCCCATCGCAGAGACGCGGATCACCCGGAGAAAAACGTCGCGCGCAAATTCATATCGGCTCGCCTTCTTGTGGGACAATGAATAAGAAACAAAGCGGATACTCGGAGGAATGGATCGGAGTAAAACTCTTGTGCGGGGCAGTGTCTGGAAATGGAAGGAGCGGGGGAAAGTTTTCTGGATAAGATCCCCCGCATCCTCAGGAAAGCAATCGCGTCTTAAGCCTTAATATCCCTTTATTCACCCCTTTGACCCTGCGTTCCGGAAGGTCCCCTGGGACCTTGTTCACCTTTTGGTCCCGTAGCCCCCGGGGGACCCTGTTCGCCTTTTGCACCGGCAGGTCCCTGGAGGCCCGGTTCCCCTTTGGGTCCCGGCGGTCCCGCATCGCCTCTCGGACCGGCGAGTCCGGAAGGCCCACGCTCACCCGGAGGCCCTACCTGGTTCCATGAGATCGGGTTTTCACTTCTCCTGCAATCGTACTGACCTTCGACAACGCGCAGCAAGCCCGTTTTCCTGTTATAGCAGCCGTAGACGACGTCATCGGCGCTCGCGGGAATGACTGCACAGATTAGGAATGCCGCACTCAAAAACATTACCGTAAAAAACCTGACCATAATCCCCCTCCTCCTCTAACCTTGGCCAACCCAGTCAACCAATGCACGCCAAAGAGCACTTCTCGCCCGAAGTTCACCATAAGCTCTTCTGGACGCCCATAAAGCACAAATCATACGGCATGCCAATCAAAAAACTTAAATTCAAATAATATCCGTTCCACTTTCAACTATCATATCGATTATATCGATCCCGACAGGCATGAGTAGAGGTTGGCCTGCCTTACTTGCTATCGGGATGCAGGTGTCAAAGTTCCAAAGGCAAGCATAAGGTCTATGGTTTCGAAGGTATTTGGGAACCGGTTGAATTTGCTTAGACATAAGCAGTCCAATCGCGCTGAATGGAGACCAGAGTTTATGAAAGGACGTATAGCGAACGTGGGCGGATAAAGCCTTGAAATCCACAACATCGGCGCATCGGTCTCATGTATGGCTCGAGTTTCTCACATAGGATCTCAACTTCGGATTCCCCGTCTGCAAAGCTCGCAATCGTGCAGACCGTGAGATGCACGATTGCTTGGTCTCATGTCGAACAGCCAATGGCCTGAGTTGGCTATCACCTTTACGACGGGCGGAGCGTTCGGGACCGCTCGGCCTGTCATCGGAATGTATGACGCCGTACGTACGCGACCCAGAGAGGCCGATATCCTCGGAGACCTTCTTGGCTGAGGAGAAGAGGTTTGCCGTCAAGCCTGCTATTGTCACGTGCGAGTTCCCCGGTAATACAGGTGTTGAACGCTGATGCCTCCGGTCCGCAGGTAATCCGGGGATAGCTGTCGCGCCACCGGCATTGGAATTCCGTGCATTATCCAGGGCCTCAGTCTCTTTCACCGGATGACGATATTTATACCGGGAAGGAGTTTACCCTGTAGTAAGTCCTGTTAATTCCGCTCATGCAAAATCCTGATGATTCCGAACAATGAATAGAGATGCGGTCATTTGTGAGGACGACTCGTCGGGGCCGGCGAGGAAAGCACCGATCCACCACCACAGACCGGGCTGGGTGACATCTCCGGAAAATTTCCGGTTATGGGGATTTTTGATAGTGGAGGTTTTGTTCACAGAGGAGTTAGTTCAAGAAGCAAAAAGGGGCTCCAATGAAAGTTTTAAGAAGAGATTTTTTGAAGTACTGCGCTGGTTCCGCAGCCGCTCTTGGGCTGGATTTTTCGACTCTGGGGACCCTGAGGAAGGTGCTTGCGGCCGTAGGAATCCCACCCGGGCCAACGTACCCGATTGCCGACGTGATCTACACAACACTCGACAGGACGGTCAATCCCGTAGGCCATCCTCAGGGCACGTATCCCCCCTCCCAGCCTCCGTTCGCGACGATTTATCCGTGTCAGATCTCTTTATACGCGAAAAACGGCTACGGTGAGTGGGACGATACGCCCCCCGGTTTTGCTTTTGCTCGCCCGGATATGCAGAACCCGCCGCACATCGAGCCGTCGGTCCGTGATCCATTGGCCCTTACGCTTTTGACTTTCTTCACCATGAGCGACCTGCATATTTGCGACAAAGAAAGTCCGGCTCGGACGATCTACTATGGTTACCAATATCCCAAGCCTTTCACAACAAACCAAAATCCGCCTCCCCAATTACCTGAAGGCAGTCTCCCGTGTTATTCGGGGATCATACTCTATACGACCCATGTTCTCGATGCCGCTGTCCAAACAATCAACGCCCTGCACAAAGTCAAGCCGTTTGATTTCGGCATCGGTCTCGGCGATGCGTGCGACAACACTCAGTACAACGAACTCAGGTGGTATATCGATGTCATCGACGGTGGACTGATCACGCCCAGTTCCGGCGCTCACCTCGGAGCCGACAGCACGCATTACAATTATCAGAGACCATACCAGGCAGCCGGGCTCGACAAGTCGATCCAGTGGTACCAGGCCGTCGGCAATCACGATCAGTTCTGGATGGGCGCCACCCTTATGAACAATTACATTCGAGAAACCCTCGTCGGATCAAACGTCCTCTGCTTGGGCACTATGTCCTCAATGCCGCCTAACTGGAATACAATCTTCAAAGGCCGCGATATCTATATGGGTGTTGTAAATGGTTTGACACGGGACGGAACCGTAATATATGCGGGTTCGGTCAAGCAATACAAGAACCCGCCGCAGGTCGCCGCCGACCTCCAACGCCGTTCACTCTCGGTGGGTGATTGGATGAACGAATTCTTCAACACCGAGACGGAACCGGTTGGGCATGGATTCGCGCTGATCGATCCGGAAATGGCCAGCCAGGGATATGTCTGCTATTCCTTTAAGCCAAGGGCCGATATGCCGATCAAGGTCATCGTTCTCGATGATACCGACAAAACCGGCAGTGCATATGGGGCTCTCGATGAGTGCCGCTACAGGTGGCTCGTAGGAGAACTCGAAGAAGGTCAGGCCGCGGATGAACTCATGATCATCTGCGCGCACATACCGGTGCGGCCCTATGCACAGAGGCCGGAGGTGCCGAATGATAAACCTTGCCCATTGTGGTCGCTTTGGGCGCCATATTCCCCTATCTCTGAGAATACCTTGCTCGCCACACTCCACGAATTTCCGAACCTGGTCTTGTGGATCGCGGGACATGTCCACCGCAACACTATTACTCCACAACCGGCTCCAGGTGGTAATCCCGGACGCTTCTGGGAAGTCGAGACCCCGTCTTTAAGGGACTTTCCTCAGCAATTTCGTCACTTCGAAATCGTCCGCAACAGCAACGATACTCTTTCAATCTTTGTTTTCGATGTCGATCCCGCGGTCAATCCGGAACCTGGCGAGTACGGATTGCCGTCGCCGGCGTTTTCCTCGAGATCGTGCGCGGTCGGAGCCCAGCAGATATTCGGGAGCCCGGCGAAGCAGGGACCCCTTATGGACCCCGTTTCCTGCGTTTATAATGCGGAGCTTGTCATACAAATGAGCCAACTGAGTCAGGGACTGCAGGACAAAATCAATCAAATCAAACCCTCTGTTGGTTCTTTAATAATCAATGGCAATGCCGCCTCTACCAAAAAAGCCGGGTTGTCACTCTGAACAAGGCCGCAGTGGGGCAGCACTCCCCCGCTCAGCACATGGCCGGCGAATCCTCAAGCTTTAGCGGAGCTGTCCGGCTGCCCCACTAGAAGGCTTTTACCCTGCTCAGGCGCTGGAGCCAAAACCGTCTATTCAAGGTGAAAGACGGCCCAGGGAGGGAATCAGAGCCGGTACACGACAGTATCAGAGCAGGTTTGGGTATTTAGCTTGGAAAAAGGAACGCGCGGTACGGATGTGCAGGAAAAAGTCGTACGAAATCTACGGCATATCTTGTCCGTTATCTGGAATCTTAACGGTACCGGTCTCCATTCATTTCAGCAAAATGGGGGTATCATGTTTCTAAAACTGAGCTTGCATTTTCAACGCATATTCTTTCTCCTCATTTCCCTGCTGAGTTTGGGTATAAACGCACCCGCCGTGTTTGGCGATGCTGAAATAACTGGCATTGAAATCAATCAGGCGCTGGGCAACCAGTATAAAAAGCACCAGAATTTCGTTGCCGGCAAAAACACGGTAATCAGGGTTTTCATGTCCGAACCTGTCACTATAAGCAAGAGGACGAAGCAGCTTGGTGCGGCGGTAACCAAGGCAGTGGCTAAAAAGGATGGGGAGATTGTGGCTGAACTGGGACCGAAGTCCTATAACAAGCCAACGAAAATAATAGATTTTCTTTGTCCCGACATGGAAGATTGCGGCAACTGGGCTTCCGGCACATACGATTTCGAAGTCACAGTCCTGGGGAACACCGTCGTCAAAGAGGACGTGGTTTTCAAATCACGGCGGACCTTCAAGATACTGGCGGTCCCCCTGAAGACGAACTACAGCGGAAAGGTGATGGAATACCCCGACCAGAAATGGAAGACCCTCTGGAAATTTACACGGGACGTCTATCCGATCGCCGCCGATGCGCTGGACTGGGTGGAAAGGGAGCAGCTCGACCTTTCCAATGGGAGGAAGTACGACCTGAATACGGACAATGGGCAAAAGAATGCATGGAAGGCCCTTAGAAATCTGAATCCCACACACTGCCCTCCTGTGGGTCGAACGCCGGGGGAAGACTGTTATGACTCGATTATAGGGTTCATTCCCAAGAACCTTCCCGACTCGGTGGGATTTACCATGGGGCAACCTGCCAGCATCGCAACCGGCACGGACTCGGACGCCGCCGCCACGGTCGCCCACGAAACAGCGCACCTGTTTGAAATCGGGGACACCTACGATGGAGGTCACCTGAATTGCCCCGTTAACCCCGCTCCCAACGGCTGGGAGGGAAAAGACTGGAATGACGAAACGAAAACCGTCAGTTGTAAAGCCGGTGCAGTGGGGTATGAAGATCTCGGGACAAAGATATTGGCCTCATCGCATCCCTACGACGTAAACGGGCGCGGACCTTTGGGCGATATGGCGGACTACATGGGGCGCTCCGCGAGTCCGGAGCAGTTATGGACAACCCCGGAAACCTACGACTGGCTGTTTTCCCAGTTCGCTCCAAAAACCGAGCTCGCTGCAGGAATCGCAGGGGCCGCCCAACGCGTCATTGCCTACTCCGGGTTCATCAAGGCGGCGGACGATACGATTACTCTCGACCCCTGGACAAGCTACTATGATTCATCGAATATTCCCGATACGATCGGAACTTTCACCATCGAAGCTTTGTCTTCAACCGGCAAAGTCCTGGCTTCACAGGCGCTGAGCATGAATTTCTTTGTGCCGACCGATCCACCGCGCCGGCTGCCTCTCGCAGCCTTTCAAGGGACGATGAGGTTCCCTGACGGCGCGGTCAGGTTCCAGATTGTAAAAGGAAGCAAGGTCCTGAGCAGCAGGGCGGTCAATGCAAAGCCGCCTTCAATCAGCGCCGTTACCCCAACTGTCGCCGGCGCCAGCATGACGGGCATCCACAATATAACCTGGAATTATAAAAACCCTATGGGCGCCACACTGACTTACAAGGTGGAATACAATCCCGATACAACAAAGACAGGCTCGGATTGGGAGGTCCTGGTGTCGGAACTGGGTCAAAACAAATGGAAGCAGGATTTTGACGAACTTCCCGGCGGCGATCATGCGCAGATCCGTGTGACCGCCACTGACGGAGTGAACGGAGTGTCGGCGCTAAGCGCGGTATTTTCCGTTCCTCCCAAGCCCCCGGAAATTTTTATCGGCAAACTGGAATGGGGCGATGACTACGAAGTGGGGGATGAAGTCCTGCTGGAGGCGGAAGCCTACGATTCCAAAGACGGGTGGTTGCCGGATAACAAGATCGTATGGAGTTCAAACATAAACGGAGTCCTTGGGAAAGGGTCGATCCTGGTAGTGGAAAATCTGGATCCCGGTGAGCATATCATCACTGCAACGGCAACCAACAGTTCTCATCAGTCCGCGGCCGACCATGTGGAATTGACCGTTTCCTCGTGCTCATTCGAGCAAAAGCCCGACAATCTGTCCTTTCAGTCACAGGGCGGGGACCAGACCGTTCAGGTTACCGCGTCCCAGAGCGCCGGGAAAACCGCCGTGTGCTCGTTAACAGATGATGATCTTGCCACGCAAACATACGATGACCGCAAATGGCTGAGCGCCAGAGTCACGGGTTTTGTAAACAACAAAGGCACTCTGCAAATATCCGTTTTGCCGAATGACAGCGCGTACGTGAGGACCGGTTCCGTCCTGGTCATGGGAAACGTGGTGGATGTTTCACAAGATGCGGCCCAATGTGATGTTGGCATAAACCCGACGCAAGTCGGCTTTCACTCACTCGGAGGAACCGGCCAAATCGAGGTGAGTGCCCCGCGAGGGTGCGTCCTGAATTGGACGGCGATTTCCGACAGCAAATGGATCGAGGTCACTTCAGGATCGAAAGGTACGGGTGATGGGACCGTTGGCTTCAAGGTGCTGCCGTCTACTGCATGGATAAGAAGAACGGGACACATCAATATAAACGGAAAGGCAATTAATATCTTGCAATCGCCCGGGCGGAGCGGCGTGTAGTCTGCCTGCGGGCGCGTCTCATCTGACGCGCGGCTGGTGGTGTATAAAAAAGTCCGCAATTTCGAAAACTTAATGAAAGCGCTGGGGAACGTTTCCCCCGCGCCTCCCAAGGTTTCGGCCACACCGCGGGGTGTGGGGACCGCCGTCCCCACGCTTCTTGCGTCCCTTGCGCGCACAATCTAATCCAGCCTTTTCAAGTGTTCTCCCGAAAGCTCTTTCAAGAATGGACTGATCCCGCTCGGTTTATTCTGCCGCATACCGGCGTATGAAATGTGAAGATTCCGCTCGGCCCTGGTGCATGCGACATAGAAGAGCCTGCGCTCTTCTTCGACCCTGCCGTTGCTCGAATTCTCGCCGTCTTCGTCAACAGAGCGCCAATGGGGAAGTATGTCGTTCTCGCATGCTACGAGGAACACGGTATGGAACTCCAACCCCTTGGCGGCATGGATGGTGGAAAGGCGGACCCCCCGTTCTGCGGATTCATCCTCTTGGTCGTCTTCAGTGCGGAGGGAGCAGTCTTCGAGGAACTCTTCTATGGTTGCCCTGCCCTCGGCTATGCTGAGAAGCTCGTTGATATTCTCCAGGCGAGAAGTGAGGCCGCCGTCTCCAATGTCTCCGGCATAGGTCTCAAGATGCTCCTCGTAATGGGTAATATCCATAATCTCCCTCAGTGCGTCCCCGGGCGGCATGCTCTTAATGCGATCGAGAATGAACAGAACCATCCCGATCCCCTCGGCCGCCTTTTTGAGACTGACTTTTCTCTGGACCGCGATGGGGCTTTTTTCGAATAGAGATCCGCCTGGTAAATCGATCTCCCTGATTTTCTGAATCGATTTTTTGCCGATCCCTCTTTTGGGAACGTTGAGGATTCGTTCAAAGGCGATATCGTCCCTCGGATTTACCGCACATGCAAGGTAACTCGTCAGGTCCTTTATTTCGCGCCGCTCGAAGAAAGACACTCCTCCGACCAGCTTATACGGGACGCCGAGTTCGTTGAACGCTTTCTCAAAGATCCGACTTACGAAGGTCGTCCTGTATAGAACCGCCATTTTTTCGTAAGCAATGCCCTCGTAATGGTAGGCCCTGCATCTCTCAGCTACCCATCGGGCCTCGAAGTAGGAATTTTCGAAACCTCTCAGGGAGGGCAGGCCGCCGGGTTTGACGCTGAAACAGTTCTTTTTGATCTCCTCATTGTTCAAGCTGATAATTTCATTTCCCAGTTCGACGATCGGGGCTGTGGACCGATAATTCTGCTCCAGCAGAAAAACCTTCGTTCCCTCGTACTCTGCCGGAAATCGAACGAAATGGCTCGGCTCCGCCCCTCTGAAGCTGTAGATCGATTGTGAAAAATCTCCTACCACGGTTATGTTGCCGTTTTTGACCAAGAGCTTGATTATGGCGTTCTGGATTGAATTCGAGTCCTGGTGCTCATCCAGAAGAATATATTGGAACAAATCCTGATAAGTTGTCCGGATTTGTGGCCGGCTTTTCAGTAAATCGAAGGCATGGAGCAGGATATCGTCGAAGTCCATCGCGTTCGATTCCCGGAGTCTCATGTTGTAGTGCTCAAAGATCAGGTCGAGCTTTCTGAATTCCCTGACGGAGTGGATGCAGGCATCGGGATTGGTTGAGTTCTTGGCCCTGCCGATATGGCCCCTTATCGCCCTGGCGTATTTGCCGTCCATGTCGAATTTATGCTCGATGATATTTTTAATGAGCCCGCCTTGATCGGTGCCATCGTAAATTGTGATCGGGTTCTTGAATCCGATGTCCGCGGCGTGCGCTTTCAGGATCTGCAACATCGAGGAATGAAAGGTCCTCACCCAGGGGAAATCCCATCTCCGTCTTCCGGTCGATTGTGTGAGCCGGTCTTTTAACTCGTTTGCCGCCTTATTTGTGAAGGTGATGCAGAGGATCCTGCCGGGATCGTATCCAGCCCCGATCAGGAATTCAAATTTGGCTACGATGGTTGAGGTTTTACCCGCTCCAGCGCCGGAGCTGATCAGTGCCGGTCCGTCCAGATACTCGACCGCGGCCAGTTGCGCTTCCGATAACGATGCCAATGTCTACCTCCGAAAAAGATTGGAATATTCCAACACATGGAAAGCTCAGGAAAGCGGGGGAATCTTGCCCGGCGTGAAAACCGCCCGCCCCCCGTTCCTTTTTTGACGTGCGTCATTCCGCGTTCCGAACATTTATCCCAAATTGACGGAATTTGCCAGTTCGATGGCTTTGCGGCCTCCCGGAATCGCGCGCCTGCCGGCTGAGCCGGAGTGGAAGATGGAGTCTTTCGAACGGCAAGCGATCTGCCAATATTCTTCGTCGGAATCTCTTTATTATAAACACGATAGCTACTTTGAATGATTACATTTTATTAAAGAAGAGCGACAGAATTGCAGGCTGTCCAAAAGGAGTACCCGAATGATAAGAATATTGGTGGTGTTTCTTGCCGTAGTCCTTTTTGCAGTGCCGTTAGCTATTGCGGAGAGCCCCGTGGGTCCGCGACCCGGAGCTCCTCCCATCGAACAACCCTTGGTAAGGGAAGGCGATTTCGCCGTGGAACTGGCGACCGCCCTCAACCTGATCCGGTCGCACGATGAAGCGGCCGCGGAAAGAGAGTTGATGACTATCGACATCGCGCCGAGAAATGGATGGATCTCCGATTATCCCATGACACCCGACATAATAGCTGAGGTCAGAAATAGTGTCGAGATGTCGGCGGCTTCGGGGCAACTGAAGATTTCGAAGGCCGAGGCGGCCGGCACCTTCGATAAAGTCAGCATCGCGATGAATCTACCGGTAAAAGCGGCCGTCGAAAAAGACGCCTACGCATCCACCTCGGAATACTCTTCGGGCCGCTCCGAAGCTCCTGGTCCGGATGCTTCCGAATATGTGGACTCATCTGCAATCGAGGACTACTACTATGGCAATGAGCCTCCAGTCGTTACTTATTACCCTCCCCCATGGGAATACTCTTATCTCTATGATTGGGTGCCGGACCCATTCTGGTGGGAAGGGTTCGGGTTTGGCGGCTACTTCATTCTGAATGATTTCGACAGACACCATCATTATCGCCACATTACGAATCATGTGCGGAATGCGGACGGATCGGTCGGCAGGATCAGGGCGGCGGAGCGCGCCGGCGCAAACGGGGCGATCGGTCGACAAACTCCGGGTTCACGGGCGAACACCGCCGGAACGGCCAACGCGTCCACGCCGCCGCGAAATTTAACATCCACGGGGCGCGGGCGGGATGTCGACAGCGCCATTCAAAATCCGGGCAGGTCTACGCGTGATATCGACAGGTCCATGTCAGGGCCGGAAGCGGCTCCCGGGTCTCCATACTTTAACGGTGGAGCCGCCGGGGTCCCGCGATCCTCTGGTTTCTCCACGGGAGGTGGAACGGGGGGATTTCATGAAGGCGGCCTTGGCGGAGGTGGTGGCTTTCACGGAGGAGGTTTTGGAGGAGGCGGAGGCTTTGGAGGGGGTGGAGGTTTCCATGGGGGTGGAGGCGGCGGGCATCGATAAGCACCCTGCTTTACCTGACGGTGGTGTTCCGGATTCTTTGATCGATAGGGCCCTGAGCTACATCAGCCCGGAGTTGGAATCTTCCGCGCATCCTCCAGTTGGCCAGGCTACCATTGGGAGATTGCGATACGGTCCGAGAAACCGGGGGAGGATTTCAATCCGCCCCAGATAAGAGGTTTGTCACAATAGTAGATCTGGACAGCGAAGAGCAGCATCAGCATATTTTCCAACGTCTTTTTCCATCCGAGCGGCTCTGAAACCGTATCATAGCACCCACAGGTTATTGAAGCGCCCTGGTACATGTTTATCAGGATCATGATGTTGAATAATAATAGAAGCAGGCCGATTACTGCCGCCGATGCCCTGGACTTGAAGCCGATGATCAAAAAGAGCCCCGCGACAAATTCTATCCATGGCAGTATGATGGCCACAAGATTCAGGACCATGTAGGGAACCAGCCGGTAATTGGCTATTGCTTCCGCAAACTGGGCCGGATGAGGTATTTTACTAAGGCTTGCGTAGATGAAAAAATATCCCAGGTAAACCCTGAGCGCAAACGAAAGATACTCGCTCGTCGTCACCCGTTTCATATGAGAGCGCATCATTTCGAAACCTGTTCCTCAACCGGATACCCACCGGCTTCCCATGCCTTCAGGCCACCGTCCATGACTTTTACGTCCGAATGCCCCCGGAGAAGCAGTTTGCCGGCTATTTCCCGATCATACGGCCTGCTGATCGTGTTTCCGTACACCACTATCTTCCTGGCTTTGTCTTCTTCGGAAAACTTCATCAGATAAATGATATCGAAAATGGCCACCGGCATGTTGACCGCGCCTTTCACATGTCGCTGCTGATAAAAATTATTCGGCATTGCATCCACGACAATCGTGTGTCCTCTCAGATAGTCCTGCATCGCAGCGGCGGCGCTGATCGAAGCGATGGACTCGTCGGGGCGTTCGGGTATGAATGGAATTCCGTATGGATTGGAGATGTTGAAGGTTATCGCCAGAAGGATGCTTACCCCGATGACAAGCAGAAAATCGAGCATTGAGATCCTCGAGGCCCTGAATGCCGCGCTGGTTTCTTCTATGATCTGCCTGTCCCTCAGCAGCCAGCCGCGCATCTGCTTTACGAATTTGATGGAAAGCTCCGGGTGATCGCGCAACAGCCGGTCGAATCTTTCTTTTGGAAGCACTATAAGCCGGGTTTCACCGATGCTTTCGACGTTGGCGGTACGCGTTGCCCCGGCCAGAAGGGCTGCCTCGCCGAAGTGCTCCCCCGGTCCGCATACGGAAAGCTCCCTTTCGATCTTGTCCTCATGCCTGACGAAAACCCTGACCTTACCCGAATCGATGATATAGAAAGCATCCGCCTGGTCTCCTTCCCTGAAGACCATCTCGGTCGGACCCATGACCCTGCTCCCGAGGGTCTGAGAAAGCTCGTCGAGTTCGCCGGGAGGCAAATCACCCAGGATCGAGCGTCTCAACAAATTCGTTCTCTCTTCCGGTTCAACAAAGGTCATTGCGGCACTGTTTCTGTTTGCAGTTTATATCGACTTTTTGCCGTTTTATGACTTTATGTGAGGTTTTCGCCAGTATCCTGCTTCGCGGAAGAACTTGGAACCCCGTGGTCTTCTCAATATGCTGAGCTTTGCAGAATCTCCCCATCAGCCTGTTAAGCGATCAGTCCTGATACGAAGTTTTATATGCAAATATAATTAAGTTCGAAGGCTCACCCGGTAAATAATGTGAACAATGTATTCGGGCAGCAGTTGTGCGGTACGCTCTTCTTACATGGAGACCCCATGAGATGAATGTTTATCGAACTTGGGAATTGATTCCCGCCAATCCTGCAAGACCTGTCTCGAAAGGCCTCTTCTGGCGTTCCCGGCTTTCATAGGCTCTCCGCGGCTTTGCGGTAAACGCATGCTCATGGCCCGAGGCTTGGGCGGTGTTTCAGAGAGTGGCAAAAGACCGCCTGATTAATTTTTTCAATATTTGCTCGATGGATTTTATGCTGAGAACCTGCCTGTGCAGATCATAATAACTTTGTTCTCCACAAAAGATCTTAAGATGATAATCAGCGTATTCGGGAATCCTTCTAACGATGAACTTAGTGGCCCCGGGAAATCTATAAAACATGGCAATCTTTTCCGCAGCTCTTATTTCCTTCATAAACTCCGATTTAATGAGTTCGGAGTACCGTGGTAAACCAGAGGGCCCATGCTCGACAATCATTGCGGACCCAATTTGAGCTTCACGTAAGGCATAGTAAATGCCTTCGCCCGTTATGGGATCTGCAAATCCGGCAGCATCCCCGACAACACATCCGTTCATATTCCCGAGAATGTTGTCCATATTTGGACGGATGGGAATCAATCGGATTTTAGTCCTTTCCACTTGATAACCATCTCTTATCTTTTTCATCCTCAAATATTCATCAAAATATTTTCTAATATGCTTTGCCATCCTGATCGACGAGAAGACGCCCACCGATAGATGATCTTTCTTGGGAAATACCCATCCATAACCCTCAGGGATGGCGTTCAGGTCAAAGCTAACCTCGTGTTTGTACCGGCTGACCTCGTCAACGTCTTCAGGATAAACCTCCGCGGCAAGTGCGATATTGTGCCTTGATCCGATGTGTAGTCCGAGAGCCCTGGCAACCCTGCTGTTCACACCATCGGCGCCAACCACAAGGCCGGCATTAAAATCTCCTCCGGATGTCGAGACAATAACCCCGGTCTTTCCGCGTGCGACGCCGATTACATTTGTGCCGTCCAGGACGCGCACACCGGCCGAGATCGCCTGAGAGGTCAGGAAGTAATCGAACTTTTCTCGCATAACCATAGAAATAATGGGATTCGAGGATATGTGTGAATATAAAAACTCGCCTTGCCAGGATACCGATACGCGGTATGAATAGTCTTCAATTACACTGCCCATATCGAATGGAATAAGTGCAGCAGCTCGACGGGTTATTCCACCTCCGCATGCTTTGTATCTGGGCAGGACCTGCTTATCGATTAAAAGAACATTAAGGCCGGCGGTCCCGAGATAATAACTCAGCAAACTGCCGCCTGGTCCTGCTCCAACTACCAGAACGTCGTATTTATCCATAAGAGCTGATCCTTAGTCTCTGACTTCTTAATAATCTGCCGGGAGCATCGATTTTCAGCAGTCTCGCTTCCGATCTGTAACGCCGGCAGAATACGATTTTATAAAAAAGGCGTCAATTGCGAGGCGATGCGTTTTGTGAAGGGAGATATATCCGGTCGGAAAATAACATTCGCCCTCTCATAGCCTATGGGGGCCTGATGATATCGATTGACAATTCGGCCCCTGCGGGCGACAATGAGTTACATGGACATCTGTTCCAGTGACCCCGGAACAGGACGCGGGGTCGATCTAGAGCGTCATGAACGGTGAGGCGCTTCTGAGAGCCCGGCAAGGGCAGTTTCCGGTTCTGCGACGATCAGAAACAATAGTGCGATTCGATCCGAGTTGTCTTCGAATAGCTAGAGAGCAGCAAAAAAATGATGAAACCCTCTCAGGGTAAGCCTAATTCCTTTCGCAAACCCGCAAGACAGGTAGGCGCGTTGCCGCCAAGCACCAAGAGATCCGTTCAGGTCTGGAGACCCAAGCTCAACGATCGTGTGCAGATACCCAATGGAGTCGGGACCGTGGTGAAGATCTCGGGGGATATGTATTTAATTGATCTCGAAAACCAGCTTGCAAACATATGGGAGCGGTTGACATCCATCAAACTTCCAACATAGCGCCGACATGCAGATTGAATGTCGAGATTGTGGCGCATAACCGCGCCCGCGCGCGCTGGTTTTCGTAAATTACCTCTTTCGGGGTATTTGTGAGGCTTTTGGGAAACTATCTGTCCGCAACTCCAGTTCTATTCCCAACCGGATCTTAGCGTACCGATTGACGCGCCATACAACACAAGGAGGGATTTACTATGGAGATTGCGCACGCACTGGTAAAAGATTTGCGCTCCACAGGGTACTTTTTTGATGAACTGAAGGACTATAAATCTCCCGATATGGACATTACTACGTATTGCATAAATTTCGTAATTCCATATCTGGTGCGAGTATCGGAATCTTACGAAAGTTCCGGACACTCCGATAGAAGCAGGATATTGAGGCTTGCAATCGAGCATTTATCGAACCCAAGCGATGGCGAGGCAGTGGATTTCATCTTTGGGCTGAGGACAGTGGCTGTGTCTGAAATTGCCAAAGCGCATAAAGAAGAAACAATTCTCCAACAGGAGTTCGATAAATCGAGATCTTTGACGAATCGCCACAAGTTGGAATCGGCGGAATTCCTTACCAAGCTGCTCGTTAATATTATCAAGATGTTCAGACTGGTTGACCCGCATGCCAAGCAAAAAAAAGCCGATGAGATACCGAACCCGGTTGGTGACGCGGTAATGGAGCGCTGGGAAACTTTGGAACTGACGGGTCTGTGAAGGCGCCGTACGGTTCGCTGTACCGCGGGATAAACGAACGGTTTAGAGAAAAAAATTACGCTGTGTCTTGCTTTTTTGCGAAGAAAGGCTAGTATGTAACGATTGTATTTAGGGCCCCTGTTAACTTGAGTTATCTCTGGAGTCGGTCTTTCGCCTGATTAGAACGATTCTTAAGTAGCTCCCAAGCTGGCAGTAAAAATCAATAACGAGAAAAGGATCAACGATGGCGGAAGGTCGAGTAAAGTGGTTCAACGAGAGTAAGGGTTATGGATTTATCGAGAGAGACGGCGGGAGTGACCTGTTTGTTCATTTCTCCGCTATTGAGGGCAGCGGATTTAAGTCCCTCACAGAAGGCGACCTTGTAAGCTTCGTCGAGGAAAAGGGCGCGAAAGGCCCGCAGGCGACGCAGGTTAGAAAACTTTAGTCCTATTACGGAAGTTTTCGCCTATTCTACGATGGATGAAGAGCCGGAGTAAATCTCCGGCTTTTTATTTCAGCAGGAAGAGCATCCGGGGAAGGGGCAGCGATTTCGACTGCTCCGGGATGCCCGCAGTAATTTTTGGGGCGGCCCTGCGGATTGATGGTTTTCGACTGCTCCAGACCTAACAGAGGAGAGCAAATATGAATATCTATGTCGGCAACTTAGCCTTCAATGTGACGGAAGATGATTTGCGAACAGTTTTCTCCGGTTTTGGAGACGTATCCGCCGTGAACATTGTAAAAGAAAGGTCTTCAGGACAGTCCAAAGGGTTTGGATTCGTTGAAATGCTGAACAATTCCGAAGCGGATAAAGCCATGAAGGCCCTGAACGGAACCAGACTGAAAGACCAACCCATGAAGTTGAGCCAGGCAAAGCCACCTTCCAAACGACCGCAACGTTGGTCAAGATATTAGTACCGGCAGAAATTATTAAGATTCTTAAGCACCAGGGTCCAAGGAGTTAAACTATGGCTCAAAGATCAAAAGCGACCTTTCAGAAACGGGAAAGAGAAAAAGAAAAGCAGCAGAAACAAAGGGACAAGGAAGCTCGCCGCACGGAAGCCAGAAAAGCCAAGGCGGAACGTGAACCGGTCATCAGTAATGAAGACCCCGATATCGCCGGAATCAAGCCGGGACCGCAACCCCTGCCTGAGCAATGGCAATTGGCCGCGCGGCGGGACGGCAAATAGGCCGACTTCATACGGTATCTCGGGACCACTCGGTATTGACTAAATACCAGGGTTGTGATGATTGGCCCAATTCGACGGCCACATTCACCTGTCGTTCAATTCGCCTCTCAATGACGCCTCGCGTAGACTCCAGATAGTTAACTCCGCTCAGAACCGGGCAATCTCCACCATTCCCGAAGTAATGGCTATTCGGCCGCAGACCTGCCAAATCCGGGAGGAAAGGCGAGACCTCCTGTTCGCAACGCAAATATTTACTTTCATAGAGATGAACTTACGATAAAGCAAATTTGTAATCGTGAATTGCTGAAATAAAGCAGCACAACACTGGCGGACAGCGTAACAGGTGCATATAATCATCCGGTCATGCAAGAGTTGATGATGATCCAGGCTCCTGTGGTCGGTACAGGAAGGTCTTGGAAAAATGTTTCGTCTTCGTCTCTAAAGATTTACTCTCAGTGGGACCCAATAGTTCGAAAGGAGATTTGAATGGCAGTGAAAATCCAAGTGGTCTTCTACAGCATGTATGGACACATTCACAAAATGGCCGAAGCCGTCGCTGCCGGCGCTCGCGAGGTGGAAGATACCGACGTGATTTTGATGCAGGTGCCGGAACTGGTCCCTGACGATGCACTGGAGGCGAGTGGCGCCAAGGCCGCGCGCACCGCCTTTGCACACGTGCCGGTGGCCAATCCGGGGCAGTTGGCAGAAGCCGATGCCGTTATCTTCGGCACTCCGACCCGTTTTGGCAACATGGCTGCCCAGATGCGCAACTTTCTCGACCAGACCGGCGGACTCTGGGTGAGCGGCGCGCTGGTCGGCAAGGTGGGCAGCGTGTTCACCAGTACGGCAACTCAACACGGCGGCCAGGAAACCACCATCGTGAGTTTTCACGCCACCTTGCTGCACCAGGGCATGATAATCGTCGGCGTCCCCTACTCGGAACAGCGGCTGATGAACATGTCTGAAATCACCGGCGGTACTCCCTATGGGGCTTCCACTCTGGCCAACGTCGATGGTTCGCGCCTGCCAAGCGAAAACGAGCTTGCGATCGCCCGGTTTCAGGGAGCTCATGTTGCTCGGATCACCAGAGCGCTCGTCGCCGGACGCAAAGCCATCGGCTGATAATAGTTTTCATTGATCTCCACAATGCCGTCGGGAGCTGGTCCGGCAGAGCAGCATGAGATCGCAACGAATTTGAGAGCGGGTGCAGAAGGCGCTTTTTCGGAAGGTTTGCGGCAGACTTCTGATACGGATTCGCATTCAAGATGATCACAAGGCGGCGAGGAGGAGGCGACGCAGGCATACACGGTAGTACGTCGAGGAGCCGACGACGAAGCCAACACAGTGAGCGCTTGAATGCGATTTCGTATGACATGATATTCACGTCTTTTTCGATCATCGCTGGATGAGGGACAAAGGCATATCAGCCCCGTTCGATCGACTCTTCTTCGAGCTTTTGCCGGCGGGAGATGATATATTCGCGCTGAGGGAGTCGAGATAAAATACGGTGGGACGCCGATAAGGCCCGGCCGTTATGTGCGGAGCTTCAACGCTCAAGCTGAATCGGGGCTGATAGTCTTTGTCCATCTTGGATCCTGCCAAATTTCACAAAAGCTGTAGATCATCCTTTCTCGAACTTGCTTGTCCGTATAAGGAGAGCGGCTTTATACGCGCTGAGGAAAAGGGCCGGCCGCGCTCAGCGCAGTTTGCGCTCGCAAGGACCGTTTCGGCGGAGCCTTTATGCTCGCCGGCGCCTAATACGGATTCGCATTCAAGCCCAGCCGCCACGTCCTCGGACGCGGTTTGAACGAGAATGAAACTTGGCAAGTTTCATAAGAGATGATCACAAGGCGGCGAGGAGGAGGCGACGCAGGCGTACACG